>OLRJ01000947.1_pt1 | contig 26727 bp, 21 predicted proteins | sample 1672741 | NCBI WGS metagenome assembly OLRJ01 (sample SAMEA3136719, study PRJEB25190) | human gut metagenome | biome: human gut; feature: human-associated habitat; material: faeces | place: Austria | collected 2013
ATGCGGATCCTGTAAGGATAACTGTAACTTTGATGCGATTTATGTGGAAGCATAGAAGGGAGGATATCTTATGGGTACAATGACAATTGACGGAAGAAAAGTAGAATTTACTGACGAAAAAAATGTCCTGACAGTCATCAGGAATGCCGGTATCAATATCCCCACACTGTGCTATCATTCAGAGGTTTCCACCTTTGGTGCCTGTCGTCTCTGTACAGTTGAGGATGACAGAGGCAAAACATTTGCCTCCTGTTCCGAGCAGCCGAGAGACGGAATGGTTATCTATACCAACTCCGGTCGTATTAAGAAATATCGTAAACTGATCGTGGAGCTGCTTCTTGCAGCACATTGCCGTGACTGTACAACCTGTGTAAAGAGCGGCGAATGTATCCTGCAGGAGCTGGCACATCGCCTTGGCGTGCGGGATATCCGTTTTGAAAATACAAGAGAACAGCACGAGATCGATGACAGTTCACCGTCCATCATCCGTGATCCGAACAAATGTATCCTCTGCGGCAACTGTGTACGTGCCTGCGAGGAACTTCAGGGAATCGGAGCTCTTGGATTCGCATTCCGTGGAACAGAGGCCATGGTCATGCCTGCATTCAATAAAAAGATTGCTGAGACACAGTGTGTAAACTGTGGTCAGTGCCGTGTTTACTGTCCGACAGGTGCCATCTCCATTCGTACACATATGGATGAGGTTTGGGATGCACTTGCGGACAAGGATACCCGTGTGGTTGCCCAGATTGCGCCGGCAGTCCGTGTAGCAGTTGGTGATCACTACGGCCTCACAAAGGGCAGGAGCGTTATGGGCAAGATCGTCAACGCACTCCACAGAATGGGCTTTGATGAAGTATACGATACCACATTCAGTGCCGATCTTACTATTATGGAAGAGACCAAGGAGTTCTTAAACAGAGTAGAGAAGGGTGAGAACCTTCCGCTTCTGACCTCCTGCTGTCCTGCATGGGTGAAGTTCATCACAGATCAGTATAAGGAATATGTTCCGAACATTTCTACCTGCCGTTCCCCACAGGGAATGATGTCTGCGGTTATCAAGGAATACTTCCGTGATCCGGAGCATGCAGCAGGCAAGAAGACCGTTATGGTTTCCATTATGCCATGTACAGCCAAGAAGGCAGAGGCAATCCGCCCCAACAGCTTTACCGATGGCGAGCAGGATACCGATATCGTTATCACAACCACAGAGCTTCTCCGCATGATCGATAACTTTGGTCTTGATTTTGCAACACTGGATCCGGAAGCATGCGATATGCCGTTTGGATTTGGTTCCGGCGGTGGCGTTATCTTCGGTGTTACCGGTGGTGTTACCGAGGCAGTTCTTCGAAGACTGAGCCCGGATCACAGCAAGGAAGCCATGCATGAGATTGCAGAGTGCGGTGTTCGTGGTGAAGAGGGAATCAAGGAATTTACCGTACCGTACAAGGGAATGGATATCAATGTATGCGTAGCCAGTGGCCTTGCAAATGCAAGAACCGTTATGGAACGTGTAAAGAACGGCGAGGCAAACTATCATCTGATCGAGGTTATGGCATGCCGCCGTGGATGTATCATGGGTGGAGGTCAGCCGACCAGATCCGGTGACAGAACCAAGGCAGCCAGAGCAAGAGGTTTGTACAATGCAGACAATACCATGATCATCAAGAAATCCGATGAGAACCCACTGGTTCTGGAGCTTTATGAGGGACTCCTCAAAGGCAAAGAGCATCATCTGCTTCACAATGAGTTCTATATCAAAGACTGATATGAGGAATACAAAGGGCTGCTGTTCCCGGTGAACAGCAGCATATAAGAAGCCTTCCGGGCATATACTGTGGTATGCGGGAACTGTCTTTTTTAAGACGTTTCCCGGAACTTACAGGCCAGTATATGCAGGGAGGCTTTTTTATATGGAAAACTTTCAGGTTTACCGTGATATCCAGGCGCGGACGGGTGGGGATATCTACATAGGGGTTGTGGGACCGGTCCGTACAGGAAAATCCACATTCATCCGGAGATTTATGGAGCTGATAGCACTGCCATCGATCAGCGAGGGAAAAAGAGCAGAACTTCAGGATGAACTGCCATTAAGCGGTGCCGGAAAAATGATCACCACCGTAGAACCCAAATTTATTCCAAAAGAAGCAGTGGAAGTATCCATAGGGGAAAACCAGAAAATCCGGGTAAAACTCATTGACTGTGTAGGCTTTCTGGTAAAGGATGCATCCGGAAATGTGGAAGAAGGCAGGGAGCGGATGGTCAAAACTCCCTGGCAGGAAAAAGCAATCCCGTTCCATGATGCAGCCCGCATTGGAACGGAAAAAGTGATCAGCCAGCATTCCACCATTGGGATTGTAGTCACAACAGACGGAAGTTTTGGGGAGATTCCCAGAGAAAATTTTATCTCGGCAGAGGAACAGACCATAAAAGAACTGAAAGTCCAGGGAAAACCATTCCTGATCCTGGTAAATTCCCAGACTCCATACAGCGAGGAAACCGGAAAAACTGTAAAAAATCTGGAAGAGAAATATGGGGTATCCGTTCTGGCAGTAAACTGTGAACAGCTCCGTAAAGAAGATGTGACCAGAATCCTGGAAAAAATCCTCTATGAATTTCCAGTCAGCGAAATAGAGCTGTTTGTTCCGAAGTGGGTGGAAATGCTTTCACCGGAACATGAAGTCAAAGCGGCGCTGTTAAATGAAATCCGGGAAAAGATGACCGGACTTACTCATGTGCGGGATGTAACCAGAGAATCGGTACGTCTGGAAAGTCCCTGTGTGGAAGACACACTCCTTGAGCAGGTCAGTCTTTCCGACGGAACGGTCCGTATCCGGATCGCAGTAAAAGACATTTATTATTATCAGATGCTCAGTGAAATGAGTGGAATCTCCATGGAAAGTGAATATGAGCTGATCCAGACCATGAAAGAACTGGCCGGGATGAAGGAGCAGTTTGTAAAAGTTCAGGCAGCCCTGGAGGCGGTAAAAGGTACTGGTTATGGGGTCGTGGTACCGGAGCTTTCCGAGATCACCATTGAGGAACCGGAAGTGATCCGCCAGGGAAATAAATTCGGAGTAAAGATCCGGTCAAAAAGCCCTTCCATTCATATGATACGGGCAGGAATCGAAACGGAGATCGCCCCCATTGTCGGCACAGAGCAGCAGGCAGAAGATCTGATAAAATATATCAAGGAAAGCCCGAACCGGGGAGAAAGCATCTGGGAGACCAACATTTTCGGAAAATCCATCCAGCAGCTGGTAGAAGACGGAATCAAAAACAAACTGGCCATGATCAGTGAAGAAAGCCAGGTAAAACTCCAGGATACCATGCAGAAGATCGTAAACGACAGCAAAGGCGGCCTGGTTTGTATTATCATATGAACAAAATTACGAAGCAATTTTGTTCATGAGCATGTAGCGAGGCGGAATGCGAATATCCTCTTTGCAGTGAAAAAGGACGTTCTTCAGCAGACGTCCTTTTTCTGATGCTGTTTTTTCCATTCTGCAATAAACTGAAGCTGTTCCTGGTCGGAAAGCTCCTGGGAAGCAGCATCGTTACCTGCCGCTGCACAGCAGAAAAGAATAAATATCTGAATCCCGAAGAATACAAGAAAAAAGAGAAGCATAGAAAAACCTCCTTTATTTTTCAGATATGTTAAGCATTGGAGAAAATACTGGATTTTATACATTCTATGAAAAAAAGCACAAAGATATTTTAACGGTTTTCAGTTGCCTTCGGGCTGTAACCGGAATAAGCTAAAGAGAAATCATCTGTCCGGCAGGAGATTTTTTGTCTATGTATAGAAAAAAATATACCGGAAAAGGCATTGGTGTGGCTGTTCTGGACACCGGGATTTTTCCACATATAGATTTTGGCAGGCGTATTTTTGCATTCTGTGATTTTACAGAAGGAAAATCAGGCCCCTATGATGATAACGGACATGGAACCCATGTCAGTGGGATTCTGGGCGGGGACGGCACGGCATCCCAGGGCAGATATAAAGGAGCTGCTCCAGAATGTGGCATTGTTGCGCTTAAAGTTCTAGACCGTTTCGGAAACGGCAGCCGGGAAGATGTACTGCGGGCTTTTCAGTGGATTGAAGATTTCGGGAAAATTTATAATATCCGCATTGTCAATATTTCGGTAGGAACAACTTCGCACAGTGCAAATGAACAGACGGATCTTCTTGCAGGTGTGGAACAACTGTGGGATAAAGGTTTCATAGTAGTGGCAGCTGCCGGAAACCAGGGCCCTGGGGACGGCACAGTGACAGCACCGGGAAGCAGCCGGAAAATTATTACCGTAGGTTCCAGTGATATGCTGCAGGGAAGCAAGGCAGTTTCCGGAAGAGGACCTACCTTTGAGTGTGTATGCAAGCCGGATCTGGTAGCTCCGGGAAATCGTGTAACTTCCTGTGCACCGGGACTTCCCTACACGTACCGGATAAAGAGCGGAACTTCCATGTCAACTCCGTTGGTATCTGGAGGAATTGCCTGTCTTCTGGAAAAAGAGCCGCAACTTTCCAACGTGGAAGTGAAGATGTTGTTAAGAGAAAGCACGGATGATATGGGACTTCCCAGAAATCAGCAGGGATGGGGTAAATTTAACTGTGAAAAATTAATAAAAAACTAAATTATTATACAATTCTTATAAACATAGTGTGGTAAAGCATAAAAGCGTTGACGGAAATGAAAAATATGAGTACAATGTACAGTAAAAGTGCCAAAGAAAGATTCTAAAGGAAAGAGCACCTGGAATCCGGACAGGAGAATAAACCTCAAAAGGAGAAAATAATATGGAAAAAATCAAAATGCAGACACCTTTAGTTGAGATGGATGGAGACGAGATGACACGTATCCTGTGGCAGATCATCAAAGACGAACTTCTCACACCATATCTGGAACTGAATACAGAGTATTATGATCTTGGCCTTGAACACAGAAACGAGACAGACGATCAGGTGACAATTGATGCGGCAGAAGCAACCAAGAAATACGGAGTTGCAGTAAAATGTGCCACCATCACACCCAATGCAGCCAGAATGGAAGAGTATGATCTGAAAAAAATGTACAAGAGTCCGAATGGAACGATCCGTGCCATCCTGGACGGAACCGTATTCCGTGCTCCGATTGTGGTAAAAGGAATTGAGCCATGTGTAAAGAACTGGGTAAAACCGATCACACTTGCACGTCACGCATATGGTGACATCTATAAAAATACAGAATTTTATATTGATAAACCAGGAGATGCATATCTTGTATTTGAGAGCGAGGACGGAGAAGAACGTAAGGAACTGATTCAGCATTTTGACGGAGCAGGTGTTCTCCGTGGCATGCACAACTTGGACGATTCCGTAAAGAGTTTTGCAAGAAGCTGCTTTAATTATGCACTGGATACCAAGCAGGATGTATGGTTCGGAAGCAAGGATACGATTTCCAAGACATATGATGGAAGATTTAAAGAGATTTTCCAGCAGATCTTTGAGGCAGAGTTTAAAGATAAATTCGAAGAAGCCGGCCTGACTTACTTCTACAGCCTGATCGATGATATCGTAGCCCGTGTTATGAAAGCAGACGGCGGATTTATCTGGGCATGCAAGAATTACGATGGAGATGTTATGAGTGATATGGTTTCTTCTGCATTTGGTTCTCTTGCAATGATGACTTCCGTACTGGTATCTCCGAAAGGATATTTTGAGTATGAGGCTGCTCACGGAACGGTTCAGAGACATTATTACCGTCATCTTGAGGGAAAAGAAACCTCCACAAACTCTGTGGCAACAATCTTCGCATGGACAGGAGCACTCCGCAAGAGAGGCGAGCTGGACGGAAATGAAGCACTTGCTGACTTTGCGGGAAAACTGGAAAAAGCAACACTAGATACTATCGAGAATGGAAAGATGACAAAAGACCTTGCACTGATCACTTCCCTGAAAGATGTACAGGTACTGAACAGTAAAGAATTTATCCTTGCTGTCAAAGCAAGACTGGATGAGTTGATGGCATAAATAACAGAAATTTTCAAAATTTCCAGTAATTTCATAAAAATAAAAAAGCTGCACCGGAAGATCCTGAGATGGATCCCGGTGCAGTTTTTTTATGATGGATATGAAAAAGATATTCTGTTCGAATCAGATCGAAGCGTCCATGGCCTGCTGTACATGATCTACGAGAATCTGGCGGATTTTCGGATATTCGCCAAGACCTTTCAGTACGGGAGTTACCTCATACCCTTCCGAGGAGAGGCGGTTCATCCAGGAATCCGGACCTTCACCGGCCAGATCGTTCTGTGCATGATCGCCTGCCACGATCATAAAAGGAGCAAGAACAATCTTTTTTGGCTGAAAGCTGTCCGCAGCCCGGAGAAGAGAATCCAGGGCAGGATAAGCCTCAACGGTCCCGAGAAAGATATTTTTATGGCCCATATCTTTAAAACGGTAATCCAGGGCAGCATAAACAGAATTTGCGTAATGCTCGGTTCCGTGTCCCATGAGAACAAGGGCTGTTTCCTGGTCCATATCCTGAAACTCACCGGCAACAGCCTGGACAACAGCCTGGTTATCTTCTTCTGTGGTAAGAAGGGGATTTCCGAAAACAATACTTGAGAAACGGTCATGGAAAGAAAGGGCGTCTGCTTTCATCTGGTCGTTTTCAATTCCGTTGATTACATGAGTAGGCTGTACGATCACATCAGTAATTCCATCGAGAAGCATCTGTTCCATAGCTTCTTTTACTGTGTGTATAATGATTCCGTCACGTTTTTTTAATTTGGCAATGATCATCTTGCTTGTCCAGGCACGATAGGCCGGACAGACAGGAAACGCATCGGCGATATCACGTTCGATGGCGTCGATGGTCCGTTTACGGGTGTTCTCATAGCTTGTACCAAAACTGACTATGAGGATTGCTTTTTTTGAAGCTGCATTCATACAGGGATTTCCTCCATCCTGAAATATATTTTCCGCATTTTCTACCTGAAGTTATTATAAAAGGAGGGTACAGGATTGTCAATCGTAGTTGACTTTCCGGGCGGAAATGTTTATCATTATAAAAGACTGCGGACATATGAAAAATGTACGGGAATACAGTTATATAATTGCGAATATTCGCTTGACATATCGTTGGTGGATGAAACCACCTGGAAACAAAGGAGAACGAAAGACATGAGTATATTCATGCTTGGAATTGACCATAATATGGCACCTGTGGATATCAGAGCTCTTTTTGCCTTCACCAGGAAGAATACCGGTGAGGCACTGCTTAAGCTGAAAAAAGAGCCGGGGATCTGTGGGTGTATTATTCTGTCAACCTGCAACCGGCTGGAACTCTGGGTAAGCACGGAAGAAGATGAAAAACCGGAACTCTATCAGTGGCTTTGCAGGCTGAAGGGAATTGAAGGGGAAGAATACCGAAAATACTTTATCAGCCGAGAAAATGAGGAGGCTGTAGAGCATCTTTTTTATCTCACAAGCGGACTGAAATCTCAGATTCTGGGAGAGGACCAGATCCTTACCCAGGTAAAAGACGCGTTGAGTTTTGCAAGGGAAGAGTTTACTACAGACAGCGTTCTGGAGGTGCTGTTCCGGATGGCTGTAACTGCAGGAAAGAAGATCAAGACAGAGGTTCCTTTTTCCCACGGAAATCCTTCTGTGATCCATCAGGCAATCCGCTTTCTTGAGGAGGGCGGATACCATGTAAGAAATAAAGTCTGTATGGTAATCGGAAACGGTGAAATGGGAAAAATGGCAGCACAGACACTCAGGGAGGCCGGTGCGGATGTGACGGTTACAATCCGTCAGTACAGAAGCGGAGTGGTAAACATTCCGGTTGGATGCAGCAGAATCAACTATGGGGAAAGAATGGACTATCTGCCGGAATGTGATCTGGTTGTCAGTGCGACGGCAAGTCCCAACTATACACTGACGGAAGAGCTGTTTGAGGATGTACGGGTGGAACGGCCAATGATCCTTATTGATCTGGCAGTCCCGAGAGATATTGATCCGGAGATCCGAAAGAAAGAAAATATCACACTTTATGATATGGACAGCTTCCGTACCAGTGAAACGCCGAAGGAACTTGCTGATAATCTGGAAGCAGCAGGAAAAATTGTAAAAGAGCAGATGGAAGAATTTTCCCAGTGGCTGGATGGCCGTGATATTATTCCACGTATTCAGGAAATCAAAGCCGATGCAGTGGAAGATCTGAACTTAAGAATTGAAAAAATATTCCGGAAAACTCCTATGGAGGATTCAGACAGGGAGAATCTGAAAAAAGCAGTGGATACGGCAGCCGGAAAGGTTGTGAACAAGCTGATCTTCGGACTTCGTGACAGCCTGAACCAGGATGTTTTTCTGGAATGTGTGGAAGGACTGGAGAAACTTTATGAAGAATAAACCGTATTTCCCCATGTTTATTGATCTGTCAGACAAGAATATTGTTGTGGCAGGCGGCGGTAATATCGCCACCAGACGGGTAAAAACACTTCTGAAATTTACAAGGAATATCACAGTCGTGGCAACAAAAGTTACACAGGAACTTATGGATCTTGGAAAAGCCGGGACCGTAAATTTACATATCCGCCCTGTAAAGCGTTCTGATTTTGCCAGTGCCTACATGGTGATTGCGGCCACCAATGACTGGAAATTAAATGATGAGATCCACCGTGTCTGTAGGGAGGAGGGCATTTATGTAAATGTAGCCTCCGACCGTGAATCCTGTGATTTTTATTTCCCGGGTATCTATATGAGAGATGAAATGGTAGTAGGAGTTACAGCCAGCGGTCTTGACCACAAAAAGGCAAAGCGTGTCAGGGAAGAAATTCAGAAAGCGCTGGAAAAGATACTGAAGGAGCAGGATGATGAAGACGAAGAAAAGTAAGATTATAATTGGCAGCAGGGAGAGTAAACTTGCGGTACTCCAGAGTGAAATGGTCCGTGATTATATAAAAGAAAAAAATCCGGAAATGGAAGTGGAGATTCTTACCATGAAAACTACTGGGGATATCATTCTGGACCGCACCCTGGATAAGGTTGGTGGAAAGGGCCTTTTTGTGAAGGAACTGGATAAAGCACTGATGGACGGAAGGAGTATTCTTTCCGTACACAGCCTCAAAGATATGCCTATGGAAGTTCCGGAAGAACTTCCCCTTCTGGCTTTTTCCAGAAGAGAAGATCCAAGAGATGTTCTGGTACTTCCGGAGGGAGTTTCCAAACTGGATAAAAGCAAACCTCTTGGATGTTCCAGTCTGAGACGTACACTTCAGCTTAAGAAACTGTATCCGGATATGGAGGTCAAAAGTATCCGTGGAAATCTTCAGACAAGACTCCGGAAACTGGATGAGGGTCAGTACAGTGCTCTGATCCTGGCAGCGGCCGGGCTTAAGAGACTTGGACTGGAATCCAGGATCAACCGGTATTTTACAGCAGATGAGATCATTCCGGCAGCAGGTCAGGGAATCCTTGCGGTACAGGGACGAAAAGGCGAGGACTACAGTTTCCTGAACGGTTACTGTGATGAAGAAGCCTGGGCCGTGGGAAGTGCGGAGCGTGCCTTTGTAAAGCTTCTGGATGGAGGCTGTTCTTCTCCGGTAGCTGCCCACGGGGAAATTTCCGGGGATGAACTTTATCTCAGAGGACTTTATTATAATGAAAAAGACGGTTCCTATGTAACCGGAACACTGCGTGGTAACAAGGCAGATGCGGAAAGATTAGGCAGGGAACTGGCAGAAACTCTTCGGAAAAAAGGAGAAAACAGATGAAAATAGGAAAAGTATGGCTGGTAGGCGCAGGCCCTGGCGATATCGGTCTTTTTACATTAAAAGGTCTCAAAGTGCTGGAACAGGCAGATGTGGTTGTCTATGACAGCTTGGTAGGCCAGGGAGTTCTGTCACGGATTCCGGAAGGCGTAAAACTGATCAATGTGGGAAAACGTGCCAGCCACCACATCATGCGTCAGGAAAATATCAATCAGGTACTTCTGGAAGAGGCGCAAAAAGGCCTTCGTGTGGTACGTCTGAAAGGCGGAGATCCGTTCCTTTTCGGAAGAGGCGGAGAGGAGCTGGAACTTCTTCGGGAGAATGGAATCCCTTATGAAGTTGTTCCGGGAGTTACTTCTTCCATTGCAGTACCGGCATATAACGGGGTTCCGGTAACGCACAGAGATTTCTGCTCTTCGGTCCACATCATCACGGGACATAAAAGAGCCGGAAAAGAATATGACATTGATTTCCGTGCACTTGTTGATACAAAGGGAACCCTTGTATTTCTGATGGGCGTTTCCGCGCTTCCGGATATCTGTGCCGGCCTTGTAAATGCAGGTATGGAAAAAGATATGCCTGCAGCAATCCTGCAAAAAGGAACGACAGCAGGCCAGAAGCGGATCGTGGCTACAGTTTCCACTCTGGAAGAAGAGGTAAAACGTCAGGGAATTGAGACACCGGCGATCATTGTAGTAGGTAAGGTATGTACACTGGCAGAGAAATTCGGCTGGTATGAAGAACTGCCTCTTGCAGGCTGGAAAGTTCTTGTCACGAGACCAAAAGAACTGGTTTCCAGAACTGCGGACAAGCTTCGTGAAAAAGGCGCGGAGGTGCTGGAACTTCCGGCGATCCGTACGGTTCCCATGGAAGACCAGAGCCGTCTTTATCAGGCACTGGATCAGCTGGAAACCTATCAGTGGCTTGTATTTACCAGCCCTACAGGGGTGAGGGTATTTTTTGAGGAACTTATCCGTCATGGAAAAGATATCCGTGCTATGGGAAACATCCGTCTGGCAGTGATCGGTGAGGGAACAAAAAAGGCTCTGAAAGAAAGAGGCCTTCTGGCGGATTTTGTGCCGTCTGTATATGACGGGGATACCCTTGGAAAAGAACTTTCCGAGATTCTTTCCGGCGGAGAAAAGATCCTGATCCCGAGAGCTGAAAAAGGTAACGAAAAGCTTACCGCATTTCTTACACAGGCAGGAGCTCAGGTTGAAGACATTCCAACCTATCAGACTCTTTACGAAAAAAGCCAGCTTATTGACGAGAAGAAGGAATTTGAGACAGGACAGATCAGCTGTGCGGTATTTACAAGTGCTTCCACTGTGAAAGGTTTTGTGGAGGGAACAAAAGGACTGGATTATTCAAAGGTTAAGGCAGCCTGCATTGGCAAGCAGACGAAAGCGGCAGCCGAGAGCTTTGGAATGAAAGCATATATGGCAGAAAAAGCCACCATTGACAGCCTTGTCAAACTGGTGGAGGATATGAAAAGGAGCGAATGATCATGGAACTGACAAAAAGACCAAGAAGATTAAGAGGTAGCGAAAACCTTCGTAAGATGGTACGTGAGACAAGAATGGATAAATCTTCTCTTATGTATCCCATGTTTGTGATGGAAGGAGAAAACAAGGAGGAAGAAATTCCGTCCATGACCGGGCAGTACCGTTACAGCTTGGACCGCCTTCCCTATAAACTGGAACAGCTTTCCAAAGCTGGTGTTGGCAGTGTAATGTTTTTTGGTATTCCTGACCATAAGGATAAGGTGGGCAGCGGTGCCTATGATCCGGAGGGAATCGTTCAGAGAGCTCTTCGCATTGCAAAAGAGAAATTTCCGGAACTGTATTATGTAACAGATGTATGCATGTGTGAGTACACTTCCCATGGTCACTGTGGCGTTCTCTGCGGTCATGATGTGGACAATGACAAAACACTGGATCTTCTTGCAAAAACAGCACTTTCCCACGTAGAGGCAGGAGCGGATATGGTAGCACCTTCCGATATGATGGACGGCCGTGTTGCAGCAATCAGAGAGTGCCTGGATAAAGCCGGACATTATACAACTCCGATTATGTCCTATGCAGTAAAATATGCTTCCGCATTTTATGGTCCGTTCCGTGAGGCAGCAGATTCTGCTCCGTCTTTTGGTGACAGAAAGAGTTACCAGATGGACCCACACAACAGCAGAGAAGGTCTGAAAGAAGCCCTTACAGATGTTGAGGAAGGTGCGGACATCATCATGGTAAAACCGGCTCTTGCATATCAGGATATGATCTGGCAGGTAAAGGAAGCTACCAATGTACCAGTTGCGGCATACAGTGTCAGCGGTGAATATGCAATGGTAAAAGCAGCAGCTGCAAACGGCTGGATCGATGAGGAAAGAATCGTAGGTGAGATGGCTACCGGAGCATTCCGTTCCGGCGCACAGATCTATCTTACCTATTATGCAGAACTTCTGGCAAGGCTTATGGATGAAGGGAGAATCGGCTGATGACAAAATCAGAACAGTTATTTGAGCGTGCGGTAAAAAGAATCCCGGGAGGTGTAAACAGCCCGGTAAGATCTTACGGAGCCATCGGTGAGGCACCTCGTTTTATTGAAAAAGCAGATAAATGTTACATCTATGATGTGGATGGAAACCGCTATGTGGATTACATTGATTCCTGGGGCCCGATGATCCTGGGACATAATTTCCCGGCGATCCGTGAAAGCGTGATAAAAGCCTGTGAAAATGGTCTGAGCTTTGGCTGCGCCACAGGAATTGAGGTGGAGATTGCGGAATTTATCTGTGAACATATCCCACATGTAGATATGATCCGTATGGTAAACTCCGGAACAGAGGCTGTTATGAGCGCCATCCGTGCAGCAAGAGGCTTTACCGGAAAAGATAAGATCATCAAATTTGCAGGCTGCTATCACGGACACAGTGACTGCCTTCTGGTAAGTGCCGGTTCCGGTGTCATGGCAAGCGGTATTCCGGACAGCGCCGGTGTTCCCAAGGGCTGCACACAGGATACCATGACTGCAACCTACAATGATGCGGCCAGCGTGGAAGCACTTCTCAAACAGGAAGAGGGAAATGTGGCAGCAGTGATCGTGGAAGCAGTAGGAGCAAATATGGGAGTGGTTCCTCCGAAACCAGGTTTCTTAAAGAGACTTCGCGAGCTTTGCGATGAGCATAACTGTCTGCTGATCTTTGATGAGGTAATCACTGGATTCCGCCTTTCCTTTGGTGGAGCAGCAGAGTATTTTGGCATTCGTCCGGATCTTGTCACCTATGGAAAAATTATCGGTGCGGGAATGCCGGTAGGTGCATATGGCGGACGCAAAGAGATCATGGAGCTGATCTCACCGTGTGGCCCTGTATACCAGGCAGGTACTTTAAGTGGAAATCCGGTTGCCATGGCAGCAGGATTTACACAGCTGAAATACCTCTATGAGCATCAGGAAGTCTATAAAGAACTGGCAGCAAAAGGTGAGAAACTTTACGGTGGACTGAAAGCGATCGTAGAGGAAAAAGGCCTTCCATATCAGGTAAATTATGATTCTTCCCTGGCAAGTATCTTCTTTACAGATCAAGAAGTAAAAGATTATGTTTCCGCAAAAACTTCCAACCTGGATCTTTTTGCAAAATATTTCAAGGGAATGCTGAAACGTGGTATCCATCTTGCACCGTCCCAGTTTGAGGCGATGTTCCTTTCCACAGCGCACACAGATGAAGTGATTGATGAAACTCTGGAAGCAATGAGAGGCGCCCTGGGAGATCTGTAATTTCCGCAAAAAAATGATTTTGCACAGGAATTTACACAAAGATAATAGGATGGTAACTTGTTCTTCAAAAAACTTTGTGATAAAATAAACACAAAAATACGTAATGAATGTGAAAGCAGGAGGCCAGAGCTTATGGGAAAAAAGAAGTACGTGGCTTACGTGGGAACATATACCCATGGAACCAGTAAGGGAATTCAGGTATACGATGTAGATGTAGAGAACGGAACACTGACAGAGCGCAGTGAGGTAGAGGTCAGCAATGCATCTCATCTGGCAGTTTCCAAAAACGGTAAATATCTGTACTCCATCGAGGATGAAGGTGTGGCTGTATTCGAGAGAGATGAAAATGGAGATCTTTCCCGTATTAACAGCGTAGATATTAACGGAATGCGAGGCTGTTATCTTGCAACAGATGTAGACGGAAGATATCTTTATGTAGCAGGTTATCATGATGGTAAGGTAACGGTTGTACATACACATAAAGACGGACGTCTGGGAAGTGTTATGGACGGTGTTTTCCATAAAGGACTTGGAAGTGTGGCAGAACGTAACTTCCGTCCACATGTAAATTGTGTCCGCCCCACACCGGATAACAAATATCTCTGTGCGGTAGATAATGGCATTGATCAGGTTAAGATCTACAGGATCAACAAGAAGAAAGATAAACTGGAGCTTGTTGACATCCTCCGCTGCCCGAGAGAGAGTGGCCCTCGTATTATCCGTTTCAGTGATGATGGAAGATTTGCATATCTTCTTTTTGAGCTCAGCAATGAGGTTAAGGTATACAGCTATGACGGAAGCGGCAAGAACCCGGAGTTCCAGCTGCTCCAGAGTATTACCACTCTTGGAAAAGAAGACGCCAATGATGCGATTCACAACGCAGCATCAGGCATGTCTCTTTCTGCGGATGGCAAATATCTTTTCTGCACAACTGCAGGTGAGAACACAGTAACCATGTATGCGGTAGACCAGGAAACCGGCCTTCTGACCAAGAAATTTACCCTTCCGATCAGTGGTGATTATCCGAAAGATCTTATGATCTTCCCGGATAACAAACATATTGCCATTGCAAATCATGGAAGTAACAGTATTACTGTTTTTACAGTAGATTACGAAAAAAATATTATTATGATGAATGAGAAGCCAAGAAAGATCGAAACACCGAACAGCATCCATATCTGGCCGGTGCCGGGAGATGTGGATGGCATCTGCAAATAATTCTTTTCGGTAAATGACTGCAACGGCCAGATATCCGGATACAAAAACAGACTCAGGGATAAGCAATAAGATTCCCTGAGTCTGTTTTTTGCTGGAAAAGCATTTGGCATTACGGATGAATCCACGGATCTGCCGGGAATGAGGGCGGTTTTATCTGCGATAGAATTCGTGGATGCGGTCCATGCGTGCGCTCATATTGGCAAAAAGTGCATCGGTGATGGTGAGAGCTGCCATGGCTTCCACAACAACTACGGCACGTGGAACAATAACAGGATCATGGCGTCCTTTGATCTCAAGCTCCAGATTTTCGCCGGAGCTGGTTACGGTGGACTGGGGCTGGCTGATCGATGGTGTTGGTTTGATATGGGCACGGAGGATAATGTCACTGCCGTCACTCATACCGCCCATGATACCGCCTGCATGGTTGGAGGTCTTGGAAATGATGCCGTCTTTCTGGACAAAACCGTCGTTGTCTTCGGAACCGGTAAGACGTGTCACATTAATACCGTCACCGATCTCAACAGCTTTTACAGCACCGATGGACATGATCGCATGAGCAAGAGTGGCATCCAGCTTGTCAAAAACCGTATCACCCAGACCAGCAGGAACATTTTTGATCCGGCATTCGATCACACCGCCGGCACTGTCCTGGTTATTGAGACACTGTTCGAGATAGGCAGCTGCTTTTTCTGCTGCGTCGGCGTCTGGCATACAGAGGGCATTGTTTCGGATTTCTTCTTCTGAGAAAGACTGGATTTCCACAGGGCCGATGGATTTTGCGTAAGTGGTAAAGGTAATGCCAAGTTCATTTAAGAGTTTGATGGCAATGGCACCGGCTGCCACACGGCCGGCGGTTTCCCTTCCGGAAGAACGTCCGCCTCCACGGTAATCGCGGAAACCGTATTTCTGGTCAAAGGTAAAGTCTGCATGACCGGGGCGGTAGGAGTATGCAATATTTCCGTAATCCCGGGAACGCTGGTCGGTATTGCGGATCAGAAGAGAAATCGGTGTGCCGGTAGTTTTTCCTTCAAAAACTCCGGAAAGGATTTCAACCAGATCCCCTTCTTTACGGGCAGTTGTGTAGCGGCTCTGGCCGGGTTTCCTCCGGTCAAGAAAAACCTGGATATCTTCCTCGCAGAGAGAAAGACCTGCGGGGCAGCCGTCGAGAACTGCACCGATAGCCTTGCCATGAGATTCTCCCCAGGTAGTAACTACGAATTTTTTTCCGAATGATGACTGACTCATTTGTATAACTTCCTTTCGTTGGAATTCTGGAATCATTATATAGGAAGCCGAAAAAAATGTAAAGAACGTGGAAAACAGAATGAATTTTTATGTAAAGATCCTGTGAAATCATTTAAAAGCTTTTTTAAAAAGAAAATGTATGAATTGACAAAGCTATTTTGACTATTTATAATAAAAATGAATTTTGCCCTGGCAAAAGAAAAGCAAAAGAAGGGAAGTGGGAATCGTGGTAAGGATTTACAAGACAATAGACGGAGCCATCCACCAGATACAGGAACCGGAGGAAGGCTGCTGGATTGCGCTGACGAATCCGACGGCAACAGAGATTTTTGAATTTTCCGAGAAGTTTGATATAGAGGTTGACGATTTACGATCCCCTTTGGATGAGGAAGAACGGTCACGTATCGAAGTTGAGGATAATTATACGCTGATCCTGGTTGACGTTCCTATGATCGAGGAACGTAATGACAAGGACTGGTATGGAACCATACCGCTTGGTATCATTGTGACAGGGTCTATGATCTTTACCATCTGTCTGGAGGACACACCGGTTCTGACCAGATTTATGGAAGGAAGAGTCCGGAGCTTTTTTACCTATATGAAGACCCGTTTTATTTTCCAGATCCTTTACAGAAATGCAAGTATGTATCTGCGTTATCTGCGTATCATCGACAAGAAAAGTGAGCAGGTGGAAGAAAAATTGCATCTTTCCACAAGAAATGAGGAGCTGATTGAGCTTCTGGAACTGCAGAAATCCCTGACTTACTTTATCACATCCCTCCGGTCCAACGAGGTTGTGCTGGAGAAGCTTCTGAAGATAGACAGTATCAAAAAATATCCGGAAGATACGGATCTTCTGGAAGATGTCATCACTGAGAACAAACAGGCGATCGAAATGGCAAATGTGTACAGTGGAATCCTGAACGGAACCATGGATGCTTTTGCGTCTATTATCTCCAATAATATGAATATTGTCATGAAAGTACTGGCGATTATTACCATTGTCATGAGCATTCCGACTATCGTGTTCAGTGCTTACGGAATGAACGTGGCCGGTTCCGGTATGCCGTTATCACAGAGTCCATGGGGCTTTCTGATCATTATCCTGTTTTCTGTGGCAATCAGTGTTGTGGCAGCGATCATTCTTTCCAAGAAGCGTTTTTTCTGATTTTTAAAGGTTTTCTGAAAGGAGATTTTAATGAAATTTATCAACAAACTGGAACGTAAGTTTGGAAGATTCGGAATCCCCAATCTGACCGTTTACATCATCGGATGTTATGTGCTGGGATATTTTCTGGCCATGTTTGCTCCGGGAATGCTGGATATGTTAAGCCTTGATATGTCCATGGTCATGAAAGGACAGATCTGGAGACTGGTGACATGGGTGATTTATCCGCCGTCCAGTGTGGGAGGAACCGGTAATCTTGTAATGTTCCTTCTCGCAATCTTTTTCTTCTATTATCCGATCGGAACTTCACTGGAGCGTACCTGGGGAACTTTCCGGTATACGCTGTACATTTTTTCAGGACTTTTATTTACAGTGATTGCGGCAGTGCTGCTGCATGTATTCACAGGCGGTTATGTGATGATGAATGGGGTTACCTATTCTCTTGGAGGTGGTATTTTTACCACATATTACATCAGTCTTTCGATTTTCCTTGCCTATGCAGTCACCTATCCGGATCTTCAGCTGCTGCTTATGTTTGTGATCCCGATCAAGATGAAATGGATGGCATTTGTATACGGACTGTTCATTGCATGGGATATCGTATCGTATCTTAGAGTTGGACTTTGGGTAAGCGTTGTGCCGATTGTAGCATCACTTTTGAACTTTGTGATCTTTTACTTCAGTACGCGGGATATGAACCGTTACAATCCGAAGGAGATCCGCAGGAAACAGCAGTTTAAGAAGGCTATGGCTCCCACCAGAACGGGCTATGGACCAGATGGGGTTGCCAAGCATAAATGTGCGATCTGTGGACGTACTGAAAAGGATGATCCAAATCTGGAGTTCCGCTTCTGCTCAAAGTGCAGGGGAAATTATGAATATTGCCAGGATCATTTATTTACGCACAAACACGTACAGTAATACGTAAAAAAGAGGGAGGATATTCAATTATGAAAAGAACAAAGATCATCTGTACACTTGGACCTGCCAGCAATAACAGGGAGACTCTGAAGGCTCTTATGGAGAATGGAATGGATATTGCCAGATTCAACTTTTCTCACGGAGACCACGAGGAGCAGAAGGGCCGTGTGGACATGATCAAAGAACTTCGTGAAGAGCTGGATATGCCGATCGCGATGCTTCTTGATACAAAGGGACCGGAAATCCGTACCAGACTTTTAAAGGACGGACAGAAGGTTAAACTGGAGTCAGGAAACCAGTTTGTACTTGGAATCGGTGATTTTGAAGGCGACGATAAGAAAGTTGCCATCACATATAAGACACTTTACAAAGATGTAAAACCGGGAAACAAGATCCTTATTGATGACGGACTGATCGAGCTGGAAGTAAAGGAGATTAAAGGAACTGATATCATCTGTAATATCTTAAACGGCGGTGAGCTGGGAGAGAAAAAAGGTGTAAATGTTCCCTATGTAAAAGTAAATCTTCCGGGAATCACAGAGCAGGATAAGAATGATATTCTCTTTGGTATCGAGCAGAAATTTGATTTTATAGCGGCATCTTTCGTCCGTTCCGCAGAGGTGATCCGTGAGATCCGTAAACTTCTGAACGATAACGGTGGACAGGATATTGGTATCATTGCGAAGATCGAGAATGCAGAGGGTGTTGAGAACATTGATTCCATCATTGAAGCATCCGACGGTATCATGGTTGCCAGAGGAGATCTTGGTGTGGAGATTCCTGCCAGCCAGGTACCGCACATCCAGAAAGAGATCATCCGTAAATGTAATGAACATTATACACCGGTTATTACAGCAACACAGATGCTGGATTCCATGATCCGTAATCCGCGTCCGACACGTGCGGAGGTAGCCGACGTTGCCAATGCGATCTATGACGGAACCGATGCCATCATGCTTTCCGGAGAGACAGCAGCTGGTAAATATCCGGTGGATGCCCTTCAGATGATGGCAGAGATTGCAGAGATGACAGAACCGCATCTGGATTATAAAGTATTTATTGAACACCGTTCCATGGATGGAAGAGAGAAGATCTCCAGTGCTGTGGCACTTGCAACCGTACGTACAGCGAAGAACCTGAAGGCAAACGCCATCGTAACACCGACCATGAGCGGAAATACAGCCAGACTGATTTCCAATTTCCGTCCGAAGGTTCCGATCTATGCCATCACGCCGAACTCAACCATCCAGCATAAACTTCAGCTGATCTGGGGTGTAACACCTCTGAAAGGATATCAGAGAGATACTACAGACCATATCATGTCTCAGGCCATGAATGTTGTCCGCAGCCGTCATCTGATCCATAAAGGAGACCTTGTTGTATTTACAGCAGGAGACCCTGCGACCAACATGACAAACGGTCATGGTGCAGTGACAAATATGATGCACGTGATCGAGGCAGAATAAGACCGGGGGTTCTTAAGGAACAGCGGTCGGAAAACAGGAGATACAGTTATTATGAAAAAAGTACCATTTGTGACACTTGAGAAACTCAACGAGATTACCGAAAAATATCCGACCCCTTTCCATCTTTATGATGAGAAGGGAATCCGTGAGAATGCAAAAGCCCTGAAAGAGGCTTTCGCCTGGAACAAAGGATTCAAGGAATTTTTTGCAGTAAAAGCAACACCGAACCCTTATCTGATCAACATTCTTCAGGAGTATGGCTGCGGCTGTGACTGCTCCTCCGCCACAGAGCTTATGATGGCAAAAGCAGTGGGCTGCAAGAAGGGCGATATCATGTTCTCCTCCAACGATACACCGGAGAAAGAGTTCAAATATGCAGATGAGATCGGTGGAATCATCAATCTTGATGATATCACACATATTGAGAGCGTAGAGAGAGCTCTCGGAAGAATTCCGGAAGTGATCAGCTGCCGTTATAATCCAGGCGGAGTATTCAAGATCAGCAACGGTATCATGGATAATCCTGGAGATGCAAAATACGGAATGACTACCGAGCAGATTTTTGATGCATTCCGCATCCTGAAATCCAAAGGTGCCAAAGAATTTGGAATCCATGCATTCCTTGCCAGCAACACCGTAACCAACGACTACTATCCGATGCTTGCAAAAGTTATGTTTGAGCTTGCCGTAAAGCTTCAGAAAGAGACTGGCGCACATATTAAATTTATCAACCTTTCAGGCGGTATCGGAATTCCTTACAAACCGGATCAGGAGCCAAATGACATCCGCGTGATCGGTGAGGGTGTCCGCAAGGTTTACGAGGAAGTTCTTGTTCCGGAAGGAATGGGTGATGTTGCGATCTACACAGAGCTTGGCCGTTTCATGATGGGACCGTATGGCTGTCTTGTTACAAAAGCCATCCACGAAAAACATACACATAAGGAGTACATCGGTGTAGATGCCTGTGCGGTAAACCTGATGCGTCCGGCTATGTATGGTGCTTACCATCACATTACCGTTATGGGAAAAGAGAACGAGCCATGTGACCATAAATATGATGTGACAGGTTCCCTTTGTGAGAACAATGATAAATTTGCCATTGACCGTATGCTTCCGAAGATCGACATGGGAGATCTCCTTGTGATCCATGATGCAGGTGCTCATGGTTTTGCAATGGGTTATAACTACAATGGTAAACTGAAATCTGCAGAGATCCTTCTTCATGAGGACGGCAGATTTGAGATGATCCGCCGTGCCGAGACACCGAGAGATTATTTTGCAACATTTGACTGCTTCCCTGTTTTTGAAAAACTTCTTCAGGATGAAGACGAACTGAAATAAAATAGCAGAAATATATAGAAATAGCCTTCCATGCATCTTGGTAATGATGCAGGAAGGCTGTTTTATATTTAAGCGTCTGGTAAGAACTGTAAGATCGCTGGCAGGGTCAAATGCAGGGTTACTGCGTCTTGCTGCCGGAGATTTCTGCCATGGCTTTTTTAAATTCAAAGAAAAACAGGATGGCAGTGAAGGTAACAGCCAGGATATCTGCAACCGGCTCAGCCATATAAACTGCATTTGTTTGATCAGCACGGAAAATATTGGGCAGGATATAGATCAGCGGGATGACCAGGACAAATTTCCGGACAATAGCCACAATGATGGAATCTTTGGCTCTGCCAAGGGAGATAAAGGTCATCTGGCAGGCAATCTGGATACCAAAGATAAACACAACTGCCATATAGATCCGGAGAGCTGTCTTTGTGAAAGCAAGTAATGTACTGTCCGAAGTAAACATTCCGGCAAAGATCTGCGGGAAGAACATAATGATCAGCCACAGGATCACAGAATACAAAACGCTTGTTTTTACAAGAAGCTTAAATGTGGAGCGGACCCGTTTTTCATTGCGCGCGCCGTAGTTGTAACTGATAATAGGCTGTGCACCCTGGCCAAGTCCCTGTAGTGGAAGCATGGCAAACTGCATAACGCTGGTGAGGATGGTCATGGCTCCTACTGCAATGTCTCCGCCGTATTTTAAAAGAGAAGAGTTGTAGCAGACGGAGATAACACTTTCACTGAGCTGCATGACAAAGAGAGAAGAGCCAAGGGCCATACAGGGCAGAAGAATTTCGGCTTTCAGTTTCATGGTGCTTTTTCGAAGCCGCAGGAAGGTCTTTTTTCCAAAGAGGAAAGCGAGCACCCAGATACAGGAAAATGCCTGGGAGATTACTGTTGCCAGAGCAGCGCCCCGGACACCCATGTGGAACCCGAAAATAAAAACCGGGTCCAGGATAATATTGGAAACCGCACCGATCAGTACGGAGAGCATTCCTGTTTTTGCGAAGCCCTGGGCAGTGATGAAATTATTCATACCAAGGGTCAGCTGTACAAAGATGGTTCCTGTTGCATAGATATTCATGTAGCCTACCGCATAGTCAATGGTGTTTGCGCTGGCGCCGAAGGCAAGAAGAAAACTGCGGTTTCCGAGAAGCAGGATAGTAGTCAGGATCAGGGAGATGATGATCTGCATGGAAAAACAGTTTCCAAGGGTCTGTTCGGCTTTTTCTGTTTCATTTTTTCCCATAAAGATGCTTGCTCTGGGAGCGCCGCCATTTCCAACAAGGGCGGCAAACGCGGATACTACCATAATAAGTGGCATACAGACGCCTACACCGGTAAGAGCAAGAGCACCATTTCCGGGAATGTGGCCAATGTAGATACGGTCTACAATGTTGTAGAGCATGTTAATGAGCTGTGCGGCTACTGTGGGAAGTGCGAGACGCAGAAGCAGCTTTCCCACAGGTTCTGTACCTAAAAAGCTTTTGTCTTTTTCCATTGTTTTTGTTCCTTTCGTGATTTTTTGTATTATATGACAAAGACCTGACAGATCTCTCCGTCAGGTCTTATACGATAGTGCCGCTGGCCGGACTCGAACCGGCACGGATTGCTCCGCTTGATTTTGAGTCAAGTGCGTCTGCCAATTCCGCCACAGCGGCATAACCGTTTATTATAATAGCACAGCACTAGTTGGTTTGCAAGGATTTTTTCAGAATAAAGGGATTATTTGGAAATATTTTCAATTCTAAAAAGTTTATGAAATCGGAGGCTGGATCCTTGAAATTGACTGAAAAAAGTGGTAGAGTGTGCTACAAGGCTGTACCACCTGATATAGCACTGTGGATATAGCAATATACTATAAGATAACGGAGGAGACTGCATGAATCTGAATTCCAAGAAACCAGAGAAGCGGCCGTTGTATGTATATTACATCATCGCGGTCGTAATTATTATTCTGCTGAATGTTTTTGCTCTTCCTGCCCTTTCTGAGAGAAGTGTAAAGGAAACCGATTACACCACCTTCCTGAAAGCCGTAGACAGAGGAAAAGTATATGAGGCAACCATTGATTCTGATTACATTTATTACACAATGAAAGTAGACGGGAATGATGTCTACTGTAAGACCGTATCGGTAGATGATCAGGATCTTGTATCCCATCTTTATGATGCAGGTGTAAGCATTGAGGGTACTGCACCTCAGAGGCAGTCCTTGCTTTTGTCCCTGATCCTGGGATATGTATTTCCGATTGCCATTTTTGTTCTGCTGGGACGCTGGCTCAGCAAGAAGATGATGAGTTCCATGGGCAATGGTGGCCCTGGAGGCATGATGTCCTTTGGTAAAAGTAATGCCAAGGTTTATGTAAAGTCCTCCACAGGAATTAAATTTACAGACGTGGCAGGCGAGGATGAAGCCAAGGAGCTTCTGACGGAGATTGTGGATTTCCTCCATAACCCGGCGAAATACAAAGAGATCGGTGCTTCCATGCCAAAAGGTGCCCTGCTTGTGGGCCCTCCTGGAACCGGTAAAACTCTTCTTGCCAAGGCTGTTGCCGGCGAGGCAGAGGTTCCGTTTTTCTCCATTTCCGGTTCGGAATTTGTGGAGATGTTTGTTGGTATGGGTGCTGCCAAGGTTCGAGATCTTTTTAAACAGGCCAATGAGAAAGCACCATGTATTGTGTTTATTGATGAGATTGATACCATCGGTAAGAAACGTGACGGATCTGGAATGGGCGGTGGAAACGATGAGCGTGAGCAGACACTGAACCAGCTTTTGACAGAGATGGACGGTTTTGACGGCTCCAAGGGTGTTGTGATCCTGGCGGCTACCAACAGACCGGATTCCCTTGATCCGGCACTTCTTCGTCCGGGACGTTTTGACAGAAGGATCCCGGTTGAGCTTCCGGATCTGCAGGGACGTGAGGAGATCCTGAAAGTCCATGCCAAGAAGATCAAGATTGCAGACAGTGTCCGTTTTGACGAGATCGCCAAGGCTGCAGTTGGGGCTTCTGGTGCAGAACTTGCCAACATTGTCAATGAGGCGGCTCTCCGTGCAGTCCGTGACGGACGGAAATTTGCCACACAGGCGGATTTTGAAGAAAGTATTGAAGTTGTTATTGCCGGATATCAGAAGAAGAACCGTGTGCTTTCTAACAAGGAAAAACTGATCGTTTCCTATCATGAGGTTGGACATGCACTGGTTGCTGCCAAGCAGACAGATTCTGCACCGGTCCATAAGATTACGATCATTCCGCGTACTTCCGGTGCGCTGGGTTATACCATGCAGGTAGATGAGCAGGAACATTTCCTGATGTCCAAGGAAGAACTTGAGAATAAGATCGCTACTTTTACAGGTGGCCGTGCAGCAGAGGAGTTGATTTTCCATTCCATTACCACTGGTGCATCCAATGATATTGAGCAGGCGACCAAGATTGCCAGGGCGATGATCAGTCGGTATGGTATGAGTGATGATTTTGATATGGTTGCCATGGAAAATGTAAGCAACCAATATCTTGGAGGAGATGCCAGCCTGACCTGTTCTTTTGAGACGCAGACGCTTCTGGATAAGAAGGTTGTGGAGCTTGTGAGACGGGAGCATGAGAAGGCTACGAAGATCCTGACGGATAATATCGGAAAGCTTCATGAGATTGCCAAGTATCTGTATGAGCATGAAACAATTACTGGTGAGGAGTTTATGAAGATTCTGAATGAAAAACCGGATGAGATTGAAGAAATTCAGGAAAATGAAACAAGGCAGTAAGAAGAAAGCGGGGCCCTGGGGCTCCGCTTTTGTTGTAAAAATATAAATTGTTCAGATTGTTTACCAGATTTCCGGATGTACCTTAGAACAGGTGAGAGCCAGGCTTCCCGGGCCGATGTGGCAGGAGACGCTTAATGACAGTGGAAAGATATTGACTTCACCGATGCCCGGGAAGCTGGTGAGGACTTCTTTTCGGAATTCCTCAGCTGCTTCCAGATTGTGGGAGTGGATGACATCCAGGTTGATCTTTTCTCCGAAGCGGTTTGCAATATCATCTTTGATGGCTTTGGTCATGGTGTTTTTGGCCTGGGTCATGGTGCGGGCTTTGGAGAAGGCGTCCAGTTTTTCGCCCTGAATCTGCAGAACCGGTTTCAGGCGAAGCATGGTTCCGATGGCTGCAGCTGCAGGGGTGATGCGTCCACCCTGTTTCAGGTATTTCAGGGTTGCCACGGTGATGTAGATACTGGAGTCGAAACGGGTTTCTTCCAGCCAGGTTCCGATCTCATCGGCGGAGAGGCCGTTTTTGGCCTGCTGGATGGCTTCGATGGCAGAGTAGCGTAAAGTTCCGGAGATTCTCTGGTTGTTTACCACACGTACATGGCCGTCGTAATCTTCTGCAAGCATGTGGGCAGTCTGCATGGAACTGGAAAGGCCGCTGGACATGGGAATATGTACGATCTCGTCATAGTCTTTGAGAAGTTTGTCCCAGAGGGTAGTGACCGATTCCGGTGTGGGCTGTGAGGTGGAAACCCTGCAACTGGGATTCTGTTCGAGGTGCTGGAAGAACTGTGCCTGGTTCATGTCAATGTCTTCCAGATATTCTTTATCATCTATAAAAAATGGCATTGGGAGCATGTAGATGCCAAGTTCGTTTGCCTGGGCAGGTGACATGCCGCAGTTACTGTCTGTAACAATTGCGATAGATTTCATAATATGGATCCTCCCTGTTCGGATTTTTGACCCGGGCAGATGCTTTGTAAGGGAACTGCCCGGGATACTTCAAGTATACCACAGGAAACCGCCCTTGTCATTCACCGTTTAATTCGCTATAATGATAGCATTAACGTTACGAAGCAGCAAAGAGAGGGAAAAATATGAATTGTCGTATTGCAGAGGGAATGGTTAACAAGTATATCAATCATACGCTGCCGTTAAATGATCTGGAGGATTTTCTGGAACATATAGAGAACTGTTCCTCCTGCTACGATGAGCTTGCCACATATTTCATTGTGCATAAAGCCATGCAGCAGCTGGATGAGAAACAGGAGGATTCCGTTCTGGACTTTAAGGAACTTCTGGAGGAGGATATCCGGAAATCCAGGAGATATATCCGCAGAAGAAAAATCCGCAGAGCAATTGCGGCAGCAGCTTTCTGCGTTCTGATCGCAGCACTGGTGATCTTTCTCATTTTCGTGATTCTGGAACTGAAGGAGGGAATTTGATTTTGAGTGAAAAAATATTACTGATTGACGGACACAGCATTCTGAACCGGGCGTTTTATGGACTTCCGGATCTTACCAATGCAGAAGGACGCCATACAGGAGCGGTATATGGATTTCTGAACATTATGTTCAGGATCATGGAGGAAGAGAAACCGGAGTACCTTACCGTTGCTTTTGACCTGAGTGCACCGACGTTCCGACATAAGCGCTATGAAGCTTATAAAGGCACCCGGAAACCTATGCCGGAGGAGCTTCGGGAACAGGTTCCGCTGATCAAGGAGATGCTTTCTGCCATGGGGATCAACATGATGTTTATGGAAGGCTATGAGGCAGACGATCTTCTTGGAACGGTTGCCAGAAGAAGTGAAGCGAAGGGCATGGATGTGACCATTCTTTCCGGAGACCGGGATCTTCTTCAGCTTGCCACAGATAAGGTACTGATCCGGCTGCCGAAGACTGTCCGGGGGAAGACCACCATTGAGGATTATCATACCGCGGAAGTGATTGAGAAATATCAGGTAACGCCGCCACAGATCATAGAACTGAAAGCTCTGATGGGGGACAGTTCCGATAATATCCCGGGAATTCCGGGCGTTGGAGAAAAAACCGCAACCAAGATGATCGTGCAGTTCGGTTCCATTGAGA
>OLRJ01000949.1_pt1 | contig 26706 bp, 22 predicted proteins | sample 1672741 | NCBI WGS metagenome assembly OLRJ01 (sample SAMEA3136719, study PRJEB25190) | human gut metagenome | biome: human gut; feature: human-associated habitat; material: faeces | place: Austria | collected 2013
CGCGACCTTGCCAAGGTCGAGACCGCGGGTTCGAGCCCCGTCTATCGCTCTTTAAGACTCTGAGTGTTCAGGGTCTTTTTTGTTATATAGAAATCTTTCTATAAAAATAATTCAGACAGGAGGAATGATCATGTCCGTACCAACCCCTCATATTCAGGCGTCCAGAGAAGAAATCGCCAGAACCGTACTAATGCCGGGAGATCCCCTTCGTGCCAAGTATGTGGCAGAACATTTTCTTGAGGATCCAAAGTTAGTCAATCAGGTAAGAAACATGTTTGCCTATACAGGAACTTATAAGGGCAGAGAACTCACTGTTATGGCAAGTGGAATGGGAATGCCATCCATGGGAATTTATTCTTATGAGCTGTATAATTTCTATGATGTAGATTCGATCATTCGGATAGGGTCTGCAGGAGCCTATGCAGATACGTTGAATATACGTGATGTGGTTCTGGTAGAAAGTGCATGGAGTCAGTCTCATTTTGCTTTTGCGCAGAATGGATGTACCGATGATGTGCTGTATCCAAGCGAAACCTTAAATAAAAAGCTTCAGAGAGCAGCAGAAGAGAATCAAATTCCTCTGAAAACAGCCAGAGTGCATTCTTCCGATGTTTTTTATGCAGCAGATAATATGGAGGATTACCGGGCACTTTATCAGAAACATCAGTGTGAATGTGTAGAAATGGAAAGCTTTGCACTGTTTCATAATGCCAGAGTGTCGGGAAAAGAGGCTTCCTGTCTGCTGACCATATCAGATTCTTTTGTAACTCATGAAGAACTGTCTTCCAGGGACAGAGAAGAATCTTTTGAAAATATGATGAAAATAGCCCTGGAAGCAACTCTTCTCTGACTTCAGATTCAGGCTGTTTCTTTGCGGTCAAACAGTCCGTAAAAAGATAAAAGATAAAGTCCGCAAAGACCCACCAGCCCATAAATAATACGTGACAGCCAGCTCATGCTTCCAAAGAGCAGAGCCACCAGGTTCAGATTAAAGAATCCGATCAGTCCCCAGTTGACTGCACCGATGATTGTTATAGTCAGAGTAAAACACTGTAAAAATTTATTTTCCATAAGTCACCATCCTTTCATGGAAGTAGTATTTCATGAAAGCAAAAAAATATTCGCAGGAGATTAATTCTTCTGCGAATATTTTTTGTGAAAAATTTTACTGGACTTTGAGAATCTGAGTCTGTGTGTCACCGCCGCCAAAGCTGAATGCTTCTCCAGCCTGAATGGTAACGTCAGAAGTATCGGTAAGTTCAAAGGCCTGGCAGACATTGACAGTCTGACCTGGCTTGATCTCTGCCATGTACTGATCAATGGCAGCTTCATCGTTTTCCGGAATGGCAGCCTGAAGTGCCTGATCGTTCTGATAAGCTTTCAGATTTACATCTACCATAGCACTGGAAGGTGAGCTGGTATTGTTGGTGTAATCATAATATACCAGCAGACAGGAAGCACCGGAGATATCTTTGACAACACGACACTGGGTATAATGTATGGTGAATTTGTCGTTGCTCATATCAATGGTTCCGTCTGTGCTGGAAGAAGGTGCAGGTGAATCAGAGTTTGCCTGGTTTTCGCTGTTGGTCAGCTCTTGATTGATCTCATCCTGTACATTTACAAAGTTTGCAGACATGATCTTGACTGTCTCTTCATCCAGAGATACGATTTTCCATTTATCTCCTGCTTGGATCAGCGGATAGGAGATGTCTGTTTCTGCAAATTTGTCTTCCACAGTGTCCGATTTTTCTTCCAGAAGAGAAGCCAGCTTCTGATTGGTCTCATCTTCGGAAAGGCTGGTGCCGGAAAAAGCAGAAGCAACAATCTGCTTTACAAATTCAGCGATGGTTTCCTTATAAATGTCGGAACCGTCAATGTACTTAATATGTGCAGTAACTGTGGCAGTGCCATTTTTGATGTCAAATTTGGTCTTGGTGATCTTGTAGGTCATTTTCTGGTTGACTTTCTGAAAGAAAGCAGCATAAGCATCGTTGGTGATATCTGCATTATCCAGAGCTGTCATATCATTACTCTGAAGTAGCTCTTTCATTCCGTCAAAATTCATTGCTTTTATGTCATCCAGATAATTCCTGGCTGTGCTGATAGGCTTCTGGCGTTCCATAAAGTAATAACCGGTGCCAAGTGCAGCTGCCAGGATCACAATCACAAGGACGATGATCCAGCTTTTTTTCTTTTTGCGTTTTCTGGGGGGAGCAGTCTGCTCTTCCAGAATATCCTGATCGTTTGTATCCATATATCCTCCTTTTGAAAATAAGCGATGTCAATGGGGCATCCAAATACCCCCAGTTTCCTGTCCATTATAGCAGAGGGCAGCCAGACTTGACAAGGGGAATCGGGACCTCTAATATAAAGATAACTGGTAACTATTCAGAAGGTAGTATCCCGCGAGGTGTTTTTGAATGTTTTTTGCCAAAATCCCGAGACATACAAGGCAAAATGCCATCACCGAAGGTGATTAGGAATGCATTTTGACTCGTAACTGTGAGGGTACTGAACAGTTACGATAACTGATCTGAAGAACATGAGTAATAAGGAGGGATTACAAATGCCACAGAAATACAGAGAATATTTTGTTTCAGAAGCAGATGGGCTGAAGATTTCCGCACTGGCTGTGTGCCCGGATGAGAAGCCTTACAGGGGAATTTTGCAGCTGGTCCATGGAATGAGTGAACACAAAGAGCGTTATGAGCCATTTATGGAATACATGGCAGCGGAAGGATATCTTACAGTGATCCATGACCACAGAGGACATGGGGCAAGTATCCGTCAGAAAGAAGATCTGGGATATATGTATGGTGGTGGAGCAGAAGCTATGCTGAAGGATATTGAAACAGTGAACCGAGAACTTCACAAAAAGTATCCGGACCTGCCGCTGATTCTTATGGGACACAGCATGGGTTCTCTGGCAGTAAGAGCTTTTGCAGCCAGACATGATGAATCTCTGGATATGCTGATTATCTGCGGTTCCCCAAGTGAGAATAAAGCCAGAGCACTGGGACAGATGATCGCAACAGCAGAAAAAAAGATTTTCGGACCAAGACACAGAAGCCGCCTGCTGGAAACTCTGTCATTTGGAAATTATGTAATGAAGTTTTCCGGAGAAAAAAACAAAAATGCCTGGATCTGTTCGGATAAAGAGGTATATCGTGCCTATACGGAATCAGAACTTTGTGGTTTTACCTTTACAAATGATGCATACCTTGCACTTTTTGACCTTATGAAACAGGCATATGATGTAGTTCACTGGCAGTGCCGGAATTCAGGGATGCCTGTGTTATTTGTAAGTGGAGCAGAAGACCCCTGTCTTGGAAATGTACGTAAGTTTGCAGGTGCCGTACATGCCATGAGAAGAGCAGGATATCTGGATGTAAAAGGTAAACTTTATCCGAGAATGCGTCATGAGATCCTGAATGAAAAAGGCAAAGAAAAAGTGTATCATGACATTCTGGTATATCTTCACAAAAAAGGTTTCTGACAGATTTATACAAATATGAATAATGCAGTGCTTTTTTCTCAATACTGGTTTCAACAGAGTGTTTGCTGACTCAGAGAAAAGGAGATTGTATTATTATGAAGAAAAGAAAAAGATTTTTTCCCTTGCTTCTGGTATTGCTGCTTTTTGCAGGACTTTCCGGATGTGGAAAAAATGAGTCATTTGCAGAGAAAGGAGAACTGGTTTTTCTTGACCATGGGGAGCCATATGGGTATAATTAGCAGGTATGGATAAATGAACTATGGGAGGAAAATATAAATGAGAGCAAGTGGGGTTTTGATGGGAATATCCAGTATTCCGTCCAAATATGGAATCGGATGCTTTTCCAGAGAAGCATATGAGTTTGTAGACCAGCTTTCTGCCGGAGGACAGCAGTACTGGCAGATCCTTCCCCTGGGACCTACAGGATATGGAGATTCTCCGTATCAGTCAGTGTCTACTTTTGCAGGAAATCCTTATTTTATCTGCCTGGAAGACCTGATCGAGAAGGATCTTCTTACCAGAGAAGAATGCGAATCCTGTGATTGGGGCGGAAGCGAATCTTATGTGGATTATGAGAAAATGTATTTTTCCAGATACAAACTTCTTCGTAAAGCATATGAAAGAGCTGATCTCAAAAATGACAAAGAATATGCTGCTTTTAAGAAAAAAGAGGCAGCATGGCTTAAAGACTACTGCCTGTTTATGGCAATCAAAAATGACCAGAATGGAGTATGCTGGATCGAATGGCCAAAGGAACTGAAAGACAGAACATCCAAAGAAGTTCTGAAAGAGGAAGTCCGTCTTGCAGAAGAAGTGGAATTTTACAGTTTTCAGCAGTACTGCTTTACAGCTCAGTGGGAAAAACTGAAATCTTATGCCAACCAAAAAGGAATAAAGATCATCGGAGATGTGCCCATCTATGTCGCACTGGACAGCTCTGATGCATGGGCAAATCCAGATATGCTTCAGTTTGATAAGGACCATACACCAAAGGCTGTAGCAGGCTGTCCGCCGGATGCTTTTTCTGCCACTGGTCAGATGTGGGGGAATCCACTGTATGACTGGAAGAAATTAAAGGCTACAGGATACAAATGGTGGATAGAAAGAATGTCCCACTGTCTGAAACTTTATGATGTAGTCCGGATCGACCATTTCAGAGGCTTTGATGAGTATTATGCCATTCCATATGGTGACAAAACCGCCGAAAACGGCAAATGGGAAAAAGGACCGGGACTGGATCTGTTTCATGTTCTTAAGAAAGAAATCGGAGAACTTCATGTGATCGCAGAAGACCTGGGATTTTTGACAAAGAGTGTCCTGGAAATGCTGAAAGACAGTGGATTCCCGGGAATGAAAGTCCTGCAGTTTGCTTTTGACGACAGTGAGGACAGCAGTTATCTTCCGTATAAATACGAGCATAATTGTGTGGTTTACACAGGAACTCATGATAATGAGACTACCAGAGGATGGCTGGAAAATCTTCAGGGACATGATCTTAAGTTTGTAAGAGAATACATAAACAGTTACGATACACCGGTCAATGACTGTGTGTGGGGACTGATCCGTACAGCCCTTGCAAGCGTGGCGGATCTGGCTGTGATCCCTATTCAGGATTATCTCTGCCTTGGAAATGAAGCACGCATGAATGCACCTTCCACACTGGGAGACAATTGGAAATGGAGACTGACCAGGGGTCAGATTTCAGATATGACTCTTTATAATATGAAAGAGCTTACAAGGATTTATGGACGCCTTTGTAAGGAACCGGAAGTGGAAGAACCAGAAGAGGATGAAGAGACAGAAACAAAAAAAGAAGCTGAAACAGCAGAAGCCAGACTTGATTGAGAGGAGACATAGAATGGAAGAACAGAATAACAAACCTGAAAAGGAACAGAAACCACAGGCGATGCCTGCCAGAAGCTATATTCTGATGCTCCTTGCGGGTGCGTATCTTGTATATACCGGATATAAACTTTGCAAAAATGTTATAGATGGCGTGGAAGGCGGTAGCTGGGGATTTTTTGCAGCTGGCGTGGGATTTCTGATCGTTGGTATTGTAATGATGGTGATCGGTCTCAAAAATGCTTATCTCAATGATAAAGAGAAGAAAGCACTTGCAGAGCAGAAACAACCCGAAGAGATCACTGCCAGAGAAAAACCAGAACAAAAGAACATGAGCATTGCAGAACGTGCAAGACTTGTAGGGAACCTGGATGACGTGCCGGAAGAAACAGTGGCTGAAGAGCCTGCAGAGGGAACAGAAGTACCGGAAGTAAATCTGGAAAAAACAGATTCTGAAGAGAACTAATCCGTAACAGAGAAATTAAAATGATAACAAAAATGCCGCAGAAAATTACCTGCGGCGTTTTTTTGCGACTTTTTTGCGGGGGTAGTGCCTGGTATCCGGATTATGTAAGGTGGACCAGCAGAACAGCTGTACCAGAATAATACCGATCAGTGAGCCTCCGCTGTCAAAACAAACGTCTTTGATGGCAGGCGTACGTCCGGAAACAAAAGACTGATGGTATTCATCCAGACCTGCGAAAACTACACAGATGATGCCTGCAATGAGAAATAACCAGAAACCTCGTATTCTGTACACATAAAGAGGAAATGATACTGCAATGGCAAGAAGAAAATATTCTGTCATGTGAGCAGCCTTACGCACATAATAGTGAATCTGGTCAGTTTCGTAAAGTAGTTCCTCGTAACTTTTTCCCTGACTGAGAACCTGGTTTTGTGTTTCCACGATCTTGTAGCTGATCTTGTAACTTAATTCCCCGGACACCTCCCCGGTCTGGGCAGAAAATGAAAAGATCAGATACATCATAAGTATCGCCGGAAGAAAAGAAAGCGGTTTCAGTAATGTAATCAGTACTTTCATGGGTATTAATATAGCATGAGCACCCGGAATTGTAAAGAAAGAATATAAAGGAAGAATATAAAGGAAGAAAGGCAGGGAACCTTGAATGGGTTGTTGCGAATGTCGTGAACAGTAATGGTAATCTTGTCAGTGGCACGCGAAATATGGTATACTGGAAATACTTGATGAAAAACCAAAAGGAGAGGGATCAATGAGTTTAGCAGATGTTACCTTTATAAATATGTGTAAAGATGTGATCGAGAACGGCACCAGTACAGAAGGCGAGAAAGTCCGCCCGGTATGGGAGGATGGCACTCCGGCATATACCATCAAGAAATTTGGTGTGGTCAATCGTTATGACCTCCGGAAAGAATTTCCTGCATTGACACTTCGTAAAACAGCACTGAAAAGCGCCATGGATGAGATTTTGTGGATCTGGCAGCAGAAATCTAATAACATCCATGATCTTCACAGCCATATCTGGGATAGCTGGGCAGATGAAAATGGTTCTATCGGTAAGGCATATGGTTATCAGCTGGGTGTGAAACATCAGTACAGGGAAGGAATGATGGATCAGGTTGACAGGGTTCTTTATGATCTTAAGAATAATCCTTATAGCCGTCGTATTATGACTAATATTTATGTACATCAGGATCTTCATGAGATGAATCTTTATCCATGTGCATATTCCATGACCTTTAATGTGACCAAAGAACCAGGTAAGGATAGACTTACCCTTAATGCCGTTCTGAATCAGCGTTCACAGGATATTCTGGCTGCCAACAACTGGAATGTGTGCCAGTATTCCATTCTTCTGATGATGATTGCCCAGGTATGTGACATGGAAGCAGGAGAACTGGTTCATGTGATTGCAGACTGCCATATCTATGACAGACATATCCCGGTTATCAAAGAACTGATCAGCCGTACACCGTATCCGGCACCAACTGTAAAACTGAACCCGGATGTAAAGGACTTTTATGATTTTACAACGGATGATCTTATTGTGGAAAATTATCAGACCTGGCCGCAGATTAAAAACATTCCCATTGCCATCTGATCCACAGTTTCAGGAAATCAGTAGAAATAAATACAGAAAGGACTTCTATTTATGAATATTATCGTAGCAGCAGACAGTAACTGGGGTATTGGAAAAAACAATCAGCTTCTTGTAAGCATTCCGGCAGACATGAAGATGTTCCGCCAGGAAACTACAGGAAAGGTAGTGGTTATGGGAAGAAAGACTCTGGAAAGTTTTCCCAACGGACTTCCTCTTAAGAACCGTACCAACATTGTCCTTACAGGAAACAAAAATTATAAAGCAAATGGAGCCATTATTGTACACACAATAGAAGAACTTCTGGAAGAAATCAAAAAGTATCCTTCTGATGAAGTTTACTGTATTGGTGGAGACAGTGTGTACAAACAGCTTCTTCCTTACTGTGATACAGCCCATGTAACCAAAATTGATTTTGCTTATGAGGCAGACAGTCATTTCCCTAATCTGGACGAGATGCCGGAATGGAAGATCACTGCAGAGAGCGAAGAACAGACATATTTCGATCTGGAGTATACATTTGTAAAATACGAGAGAGTAAAATAAAAATAAGGTGCGGGAATAAAATCCTGCACCTTGTTTTTATTTTTATTCGATAACTTTGATCCATCCTTCCGGAGCTTCGATACGTCCCATCTGGATGCCTGTAAGTGTTTCGTAAAGTTTCTTTGTTGTTGGTCCCATTTCTTCCATTCCGCTTGGGAAGCAGATTTCCTTGCCATGGTCTACAATCTTGCCAACAGGAGAGATAACAGCTGCAGTTCCACAGAGACCGCATTCTGCGAAATCTTTGACTTCTTCAAATGGAACTGTACGTTCTTCTACTTTTAATCCAAGATAATGTTCTGCAACATAGATCAGAGAACGACGGGTAATAGATGGAAGAATACTGTCGGATTTCGGTGTTACAACAGTGCCATCTTTGGTAACGAAGATAAAGTTGGCTCCACCTGTTTCCTCAACGTTAGTTCTTGTAGCAGAATCAAGATACATGTTTTCATCAAATCCCTGACGGTGTGCATCCATGATAGCATGAAGGCTCATTGCATAGTTCAGTCCGGCTTTGATGTGACCTGTTCCATGAGGCGCGGCTCTGTCGAAATCTGTGACACGGATTGTGATCGGTTTGGCACCGCCTTTGAAGTACGGTCCTACTGGTGTAGTAAGGATACGGAACTGATATTCATCAGCAGGTTTAACACCGATAACCGGGTTGGTTCCCATAAGGTAAGGACGTACATACAGTGTGGCACCTGATCCATATGGTGGAACATAAGCAGCGTTTGCCTTTACAGTCTGAACAACTGCGTCAATAAAACGGTCTGTGGGAAATGGTGGCATCTCCAGTCTCTTTGCAGAGTTGGAAAGACGTTCTGCGTTCAGGTCAGGACGGAAAGTAACAATATGTCCGTCTTCTGTGGTGTAGGCTTTCAGACCTTCAAATACAGTCTGTGCATACTGGAATACACATGCACATTCATTCAGTACTACATTAGGATCGGTAACAAGAGCTCCTTCGTCCCATTTGCCGTCTTTGAAGTTGGCTACATAACGGTAATCGGTAGGAATATAACCAAATCCGATGCTGCCCCAGTCAATGTTCTTTTTTTCCATAATATATCTTCCTCCAGTCGTATGGATTTCTTTTATTACTGTTTCTTTTACGTACAGCAACGTTCTTTCCATTATTTTAGCACTTTATTGTGGTGACTTCAATGCAAAATTTTAAAATGTGTATAGAACCAGGAACAGCCAGGAGGGAACATCACCTTGTTTTTTATCCTCCCGTTCGCTATAATAAAAGCAATGTTACAGATTGAAAATAGGAGGACGAAATGTATCGAGATCACACAAAAGTAGTACAGATTGGAAACAAAAAGATAGGCGGAGGGAATCCTGTACTGATCCAGTCCATGACCAATACCAAAACAGAAGATGTGGAGGCTACGGTAAAGCAGATTCTGGAGCTGGAGGCGGCAGGATGTGAGATTATCCGCTGTGCTGTGCCTACGATGGAGGCAGCAGAAGCGCTTGCAGAGATCAAGAAACAGATCCATATCCCACTGGTGGCTGATATTCACTTTGATTACCGTCTGGCAATCGCTGCCATGGAAAACGGTGCAGACAAGATCCGTATTAATCCGGGAAATATTGGAAGCAGAGAACGGATCCAGGCGGTGGTAGATGTGGCAAAAGAACGGAATATCCCTATTCGTGTGGGAGTAAACAGTGGGTCTCTGGAAAAAGAACTGGTAGAAAAATACCATGGTGTAACAGCAGAAGGACTGGTAGAAAGTGCACTGGACAAAGTTCATATCATTGAAGAAATGGGCTATGATAATCTGGTGATCAGTATCAAATCTTCTGATGTGATGATGTGTGCCAGAGCCCATGAGCTTATTGCAGAAAAAACAGACCACCCTCTTCATGTGGGTATCACAGAAGCAGGAACTCTTTATTCCGGCAACATCAAATCGGCAGTAGGACTGGGAATCATTCTCTATCAGGGTATTGGGGATACTATTCGTGTTTCCCTTACAGGAGCACCACTGGAAGAAATCAAGTCAGCCAAAAGAATCCTCAAAACTCTGGGACTCCGCAAAGGGGGGATAGAGGTTGTATCATGTCCTACCTGTGGACGTACCCGTATTGACCTGATCGGTCTTGCAAATAAGGTAGAAGCCATGGTCCAGGATATTCCACTGGATATCAAAGTGGCAGTAATGGGCTGCGTAGTCAACGGACCAGGAGAAGCCAAAGAAGCAGATATTGGTATTGCCGGAGGTGTTGGCGTAGGACTTCTCATCAAAAAAGGTGAGATTGTAAAAAAAGTTCCGGAAGATCAGCTTCTGGATACTCTGAGAGAAGAACTGCTTCACTGGGAAAACTGAGGAGCAGTATTAGAGGAGCAGTTATTTCATGGAAAAAGAGTTTTTTGACGTATTTCCTAATCTGAAAGTAAAAGATCAGCTGAAAGAATGGCTGGACATGGTAAAAGTCACCAGAGTATCCTGTAATCCGGACAAAACCAGACTGTGGGTATATATTGCAAGTGACCGGTGGATTCATAAGAAGTTCATTCTGGCACTGGAAGACCAGATCAGGAAGCAGTGTTTTCCCGGCATTGAGATCCAGATCAAGGTCATTGAGAAATTTCACCTGTCCAGACAGTACACACCGGATAATTTTCTGGAAGTTTATCATTCCAGTATGGAACTGGAACTGAAAAACTATAATATGCTGGAGTACAATCTGTTTAAGCGTGCAGAGATCAGTTTTCCCACAGAAGATGAAATGGAACTAAAACTTCCGGATTCTGTGATCTCCAGGGAAAAAAGTGAGATCCTTGTAGAATATCTCCAGAAGGTTTTCTGTGAGCGATGTGGAATGAATCTGAAGATCAATCTGCAGTTTGTCGAGGTAAAAGAAAGCAAATACCGAAAGAATGCAGCTTTGCAGATCCGCCAGGAAGTAGCCAATGTTCTGAAACATGCCAAACTTGCAGAAGCAGCTTCTGAAGAACAGAAAGAAGAGACAAAAGAAGAACAGAACAAAAAGGGCGAAAAGAAACCAACAGAAAATACTCAGCAGAAATCCGGTCAGAAGAAAGCTTTCGAGAAAAAAAGATTTCAGGGTGACTATAAGGGAGGTTTCCGCAAAGACAGTAATCCGGATGTTGTATATGGGAGGGATTTTGAAGGAGAAACCATAGATCTATCTGCCATTACAGGAGAAATGGGTGAGGTGATCATCCGGGGACAGGTTATGGATGTAGAAGCCAGAGAGATCCGTAATGAAAAAACCATCCTGATCTTTCCTGTTACAGATTTTACAGATTCTATTGTAATCAAAATGTTCCTGCGGAATGAACAGGTACCGGAAGTAACAGCAGAAGTCAAAAAAGGTGCTTTTCTGAAATTTAAAGGCGTTACCACCATTGACCGTTTTGATAGCGAGCTGACAGTAGGTTCCATTTCCGGCATCAAAAAGATCGCAGACTTCCGCAGCAGCCGTATGGATACCAGTCCCCAGAAACGTGTGGAGCTTCACTGCCATACCAAAATGAGTGATATGGATGGTGTTACAGAAGCCAAGGCACTGGTAAAACGGGCATATGAGTGGGGGCATAAGGCTATTGCCATTACAGACCATGGTGTGGTACAGGCTTTCCCGGAAGCCAATCACTGTTTTGATGCGTGGGGAGGATGTGTCCCCAAGGAATCTGATTTCAAAGTTCTTTATGGTATGGAAGCCTATCTGGTAGACGACATGAAGGGAATCGTAACCAACAGTAAAGGCCAGTCCATGGATGGAAAGTTTGTAGTATTTGATATTGAGACCACAGGCTTTTCTCCACTGACCTGCCAGATCATAGAAATCGGAGCGGTTCTTGTAGAAAACGGACAGATCACAGATAGATTTTCTACCTTTGTAAATCCCAAAGTACCGATTCCTTTCCGTATAGAGCAGCTTACCAGCATCAATGATTCCATGGTTATGGATGCACCGGATATTGAGACAGTACTTCCGCAGTTTATGGAATTCTGCAAAGGGGCAGTCATGGTAGCACATAATGCGGATTTTGATATGAGTTTTATTATAGAAAACTGCCGCCGGCAGGGTCTTCCGGAAGAATATACTTATGTAGATACGGTAGGAATGGCACGTTTCCTTCTCCCTGCGCTGAACCGTTTCAAACTGGATACGGTAGCCAAGGCAGTAGGTGTATCTCTGGATCATCACCATCGTGCAGTAGATGATGCAGCCTGTACAGCAGAGATCTTTGTGCGTTTTGTGGAAATGCTGAGAGAACGGGATATATTTGACGTAGATACTCTGAATGACCAGAGTAATGTTTCTGTAAATACCATCAAGAAACTGCCTACTTATCATGCAATTATCCTTGCCAGGAATGAAATAGGAAGAATCAATCTCTACAAACTGGTAAGCCAGTCTCATCTGAAATACTACAGAAGACGTCCGCGAGTGCCAAAGAGTCTGTTTCTTAAACTGAGAGAAGGACTCCTTATTGGAAGTGCCTGTGAAGCAGGAGAACTGTACCAGGCTCTTCTTCGTAATGCACCGGAACCGGAAATCGCAAGGCTGGTGGATTTCTATGATTATCTGGAAATCCAGCCACTGGGAAACAATGCATTCATGATCGCTGATGAAAAAAATGACCGGGTTACTTCCAATGAGGATCTGATCGAGCTGAACAAAAAGATCGTTAAACTTGGAGACCAGTTCAAGAAACCGGTAGTGGCTACCTGTGACGTGCATTTTATGGATCCGGAAGATGAGATCTACCGTCGCATCATTATGGCTGGAAATGGATTTTCCGATGCAGATAATCAGGCACCTCTGTATCTTCGTACGACAGAGGAAATGCTGGAAGAGTTTTCCTATCTGGGAAGTGAAAAAGCAGAAGAAGTAGTCATAACGAATACCAATAAGATTGCAGATATGATCGAGAAGATTTCGCCCATCCATCCGGACAAATACCCTCCGGTAATCGAGAATTCAGATCAGGATCTGAAAGATATCTGTTTTACCAAAGCCCACGAAATGTATGGCAAGGAGCTTCCGAAGATTGTTGAGGACAGACTGAATCGGGAACTGAATTCTATTATTTCCAATGGATATGCGGTTATGTATATCATTGCACAGAAGCTGGTATGGAAGTCTAATGAAGATGGTTATCTGGTTGGTTCCAGGGGGTCTGTAGGATCTTCACTTGCGGCAACCATGTCCGGTATCACAGAGGTAAATCCTCTGCCTCCTCATTATCTCTGCCCAAACTGTAAGTACAGTGATTTTGACTCACCGGAAGTAAAGAAATTCGGTGGTATGGCAGGATGTGACATGCCTGACAAGGTTTGCCCTCACTGTGGAACCAAGATGAACAAAGAAGGATTTGATATTCCTTTTGAGACTTTCCTGGGATTCAAAGGAGATAAAGAGCCGGATATTGACCTGAACTTTTCCGGTGAATATCAGGCAAATGCACACAGATATACAGAGGTTATTTTTGGTAAGGGCCAGACTTTTAAAGCAGGTACCATTGGTACACTTGCAGAAAAAACTGCTTTCGGTTATGTGAAGAATTATTACGAGGAGCGTGGTCAGCACAAAAGATACTGTGAGATCAATCGTATTGTTCAGGGCTGTACCGGTATCAGACGTACCACAGGTCAGCATCCAGGTGGAATCATCGTTCTTCCTGTAGGGGAAGAAATCGAGAAGTTTACACCTGTACAGCATCCTGCCAATGATGAAAACAGTGATATTATCACCACACATTTTGATTATCATTCCATTGACGGAAACCTTCTGAAACTGGATATTCTGGGACACGATGATCCCACAATGATCCGTATGCTGGAAGACCTTACCGGTTTAAGTGCCAGGGATGTTCCGTTGGACAGTAAGGAAGTTATGTCACTTTTTGCAGGTACGGATGCATTGGGAATCAAACCGGAAGATATTGAAGGATGTAAACTTGGATGTCTGGGAATTCCGGAGTTTGGTACAGATTTTGCCATGCAGATGCTGATTGATACCAAGCCGAAATATTTTTCGGATCTGGTGCGTATTGCAGGACTTTCCCATGGTACAGACGTATGGCTTGGTAATGCCCAGACTCTTATCGAAGAGGGAAAGGCTACCATTTCCACAGCCATCTGTACACGAGATGATATTATGATCTATCTGATCAGCATGGGGGTAGAGAGCAGTCTTGCCTTTACGATCATGGAAGCAGTTCGTAAAGGTAAGGGTCTTCGGGATGAATGGGAAGCCACTATGAGAGAACATAATGTGCCGGAATGGTACATATGGTCCTGTAAAAAGATCAAGTATATGTTCCCGAAAGCCCATGCTGCGGCATATGTTATGATGGCATGGCGTATTGCCTGGTTTAAAGTATTTAAGCCACTGGCTTATTATGCGGCATTTTTTAGTATTCGTGCTACTGCTTTTTCTTATGAGACCATGTGTATGGGACGTGAGAGACTGGATTTTTATCTGTCAGAGATCCGTAAGAAAGGCGACCAGGCTACCAAGAAGGAACAGGATTCCATTCGTGACATGCGTATTGTCCAGGAAATGTATGCCAGAGGTCTGGAATTTATGCCTATTGACCTTTATCGGGCAAAAGCCAACCGGTTTCAGATCATAGATGGGAAACTGATGCCTTCTCTGAACAGTATTGACGGTATGGGAGACAAGGCAGCAGAGGCAGTAGTGGATGCAGCCAAAAACGGCAAATTCCTTTCTAAGGATGATTTCAGAGACAGAAGCAAAGTCAGTAAGACAGTCATTGACCTGATGGACGATCTGGGTATTTTTGGGGATATTCCCCAATCCAATCAGTTTTCACTGTTTGATGGAGTACTTGTCTGAGAGAATAAATGCAGAGATTACAGAGCTTAGAAAATATATGTTACAATTTTATTAAATCAAGGAGAAGGAAAATGAAAAAAGAGGAATTAAGATATCTTCAGAGACTGGCAGAGCTTTATCCTACCATCGGTAAGGCATCCACAGAGATCATTAATCTCCAGTCCATTCTGAACCTGCCCAAAGGGACTGAACACTTCATGTCAGATATTCATGGAGAATACGAAGCATTTTCCCATGTTATGCGTAATGGTTCCGGCGCTGTCCGTAAAAAGATTGACGATGTGTTTGGACATACATTAAGTAACAGCGACAAGCGGGCACTTGCCACACTGATCTATTATCCTAAAGAAAAGATCCGTCTGGTAAAAAAAACAGAAGAAGATATGGAAAACTGGTATAAGATCACTCTTTACCGTCTTATTGAAGTATGCAAGACCACAGCTTCCAAATACACCAGATCTAAGGTACGCAAAGCACTGCCGACTGATTATGCCTATGTGATAGAAGAGCTGATCACAGAAAAGGCAGAAGTCCTGGATAAAGAAGCTTATTATGATTCCATAGTCAATACCATTATCCAGATCAAAAGAGCAGAGAATTTTATCATTGCTCTTGCAGAACTGATCCAGAGACTGGTTGTGGATCATCTGCATATCCTGGGAGATATTTTTGACAGGGGGCCAGGACCACATTTTATTATGGACTGTCTTATGGAATATCATTCCCTTGATATTCAGTGGGGAAATCATGATGCTGTATGGATGGGTGCAGCAGTGGGACAGAAATCCTGCATTGCAACTGTAATCCGTAACAGTATCCGTTATGGCAATCTGGATATTCTGGAAGATGGATACGGAATCAATATGCTTCCACTGGCTACATTTGCCATGGAAGTTTACAAAGACGATCCCTGCGATGCTTTTGAGCTGAAGGGAACTGCCCATTATACTGCAATGGAAAAAGAAGTGAGCCAGAAAATGCACAAAGCGATTTCTGTAATCCAGTTCAAACTGGAAGGACAGCTGATCCGCAGACACAAAGAATTTCAGATGGAAAACAGATGCCTTCTTCACAGGGTCGATCCGGAAAAAGGCACCATCACACTTCCGGACGGAAAAGAATATCCTATGATCGACTGTAATTTACCTACTGTTGACTGGAAACATCCTTATGATCTCACTCCGGGAGAAAAAGATGTTATGGAGCGTCTGGAGGTGGCTTTCCGTAACTGTGAGAAACTTCAGAATCACATGCGTCTCCTTCTGGATAAAGGGGGATTATATAAGATTTACAATGGCAATCTTCTTTTCCATGGCTGTATTCCCCTTAATGAAGATGGCAGTCTGAAGGAAGTGCAGATCTACGGCAAAACTTATAAAGGCAAAGAACTTTATGATGTGCTGGAAACTTATGTCCGGAGAGCTTTTTTTGCTGTGGATAATGAAGAACAGCGGAAGGGCAGGGATATTCTCTGGTTTATCTGGGCAAGTCCCAATTCTCCTCTGTTTGGCAAGGACAAGATGACTACTTTTGAACGGTATTTTATTAAAGATCCTGCTACCCATAAAGAAATAAAAGGTGCGTATTATCATCTTCTGGAAAATGAAGAAGTAGTAAACGGAATGCTCCGGGAGTTTGGTCTGAATCCGGAGGAAGGACATATCATCAACGGACATGTTCCGGTACATCAGGGCGAAGGAGAAAGCCCTGTAAAGTGTGACGGTAAAGTGATCGTTATTGATGGCGGATTCTGCAAAGCCTATCAGAAAGTTACAGGAATTGCAGGATATACCCTTATTTACAATTCCTATGGCCTGATCCTGTCAGCCCATGAGCCATTTACATCTGCTGATAGTGCAGTGGCAGAAGAAAAAGATATTGTGTCCAACAGAGTTGCAGTTCATTATACTTCCCAAAGAAGACTGGTAGGAGACACCGATACAGGAAAACAGTTGAAAGAGAGAATTGCCGAGCTGATGCTTCTTCTGGATGCATACCGCAAAGGTATCATAAAAGAGAAAAAGTAGTCGCAAAATACAAAAAAATAAATTCTTTACTTGTTTTGCAGGGTTCTATATAATGGTAATTGTTTGTAACACAATGGATGAAAATCACAAAACACAGAATAAGGAGAAAATGAAATATGGGCGGAATTTTTGGAGTAGCTTCAAAATCCAGCTGTGTGCTGGACCTGTTTTTTGGAATTGATTATCACTCTCATTTGGGAACCAGAAGAGGTGGAATGGCTGTTTATGATCCGGAAAAGGGATTTGACAGGGCAATACATAACATCGAAAACTCGCCTTTTCGTACAAAGTTTGACAGAGATGTATCAGAACTTCAGGGATGTCTGGGAATCGGCTGTATTTCAGATAACGAACCTCAGCCTCTGCTTGTAAGGTCTCATCTGGGAAATTTTGCCATTACTACAGTAGGTAAGATCAACAATATGGATGAACTGATTGAAGACTGCTTTAAGAATGGACATACTCACTTTCTGGAAATGAGTGGAGGAAATGTAAACCCTACAGAAATGGTAGCTTCTCTTATTAACCAGAAAGCCAGCATTCTTGAGGGAATCCATTATGCACAGGAAAAGATCAAAGGTTCCATGACAATGATCCTTCTTACACCGGAGGGACTGTACGCTGCCAGAGACCGTCTGGGACGGACGCCTCTGATCATAGGACGGAAAGAAGGCGCCCATTGTGTTTCTTTTGAAAGTCATGCATACATTAATCTCGGTTATGAAGATGAAAAGAACCTGGGACCTGGTGAAGTGGTATTTGTAACACCGGAGGGAATCGAAGTTCTCCAGAAACCCGGAGATAAGATGCGTATATGTTCCTTCCTGTGGGTATACTATGGATATCCTACTTCTACCTATGAGGGCGTCAATGTAGAGGAAATGCGTTACAAATGCGGTGACATGCTGGCTATGCGGGATGCAGGACAGATTTCTCCTGATATCGTGGCGGGAGTTCCGGATTCCGGTATTGCTCATGCCATTGGCTATGCCAATCGTTCCGGTGTGCCTTTTGCCCGCCCGTTTATTAAATATACTCCTACCTGGCCCAGATCTTTTATGCCGACACAGCAGAGCCAGCGTAACCTTATAGCAAGAATGAAGCTGATCCCGGTACATAAGCTGATCAAAGATAAGAGTCTTCTGATGATTGATGATTCAATTGTACGTGGTACTCAGCTTCGTGAAACGACAGAATTTCTGTACAGCAATGGTGCAAAAGAAGTGCATATCAGACCTGCATGTCCGCCATTACTGTACGGCTGCAAATACCTGAATTTTTCCCGTTCCAAGTCAGAAATGGATCTGATCACCAGACGGGTGATCGCCAGAAGAGAAGGCGAAAATGTAGATGATAAGATCCTTGCAGACTATGCGGATCCGGATTCCACCAATTACAAAGAAATGCTGGAAGAGATTCGCAAAGAACTGAAGTTTACTACTCTGAAATATCATCGTCTGGATGATCTTATTGCATCCATTGATATTGAACCATGTAAGCTCTGTACATATTGCTGGAACGGAAAAGAATGATCCTCTGAGGGGGATCCTGACCAAAAGGATCTGACTATGTACGAAAGGTGATGACTGATGAAAAAAAAAGAGAGACTGAAGATACTGCTGGTCATTCTGATCGCTGTTTTTATGATGTTTGGTGCAGCAGCCCTTCTCCTTGGCAGTTTCCGCAGAAGCCAGCAGAAATACCAGGAGAAAAAAGAAGCATTGTCTGCACTGGATCAGGTTCCTACGGTAGTGCCTACAGAGGGCGTTTCAGTAACTCCTTTTCCCAGTCCCACACCCAGACCGACTGCTACGCCAACCCCAATTCCTGTTAAGGCGGAGACCTTTAATCCGGATGATTTCTGGGATTACTGGTACAGTACAGACGGACTGGTAACGGTCAATGTTTATGATATCAGCCAGGAGAGTATTTCTTTTAGTTTTTATCAGACAGACCGAAACCAGACAGATGCTGTTTCCGCTGATATAAAAGCCAAAGTAGCTGGAAATGCAGCTAATTTTTCCTTCTCAGATTCTGCAGGAAACTATGCAACAGGAAACCTGATTTTTGACAGTGGTGAGCTGTATATAAATATTTCCACAGGAGAACCTGTTTACAGCATCTACCCCAATATAAAATGCATCATGAGCAGAACTCAGGTGCAGCCTGTACCGGATCCTACCGCTACCCCTGTTCCGGAGGAAACAGAAAAAACACAGGTTAATACAGAAACAGGAGAATATTTTTTTCCGGAAAGCAGCAGTCGTTATCTTACAGATGAAGAGATCAATGCTTATTCTTCTGCTCAGCTGGAGCTTGCCAAGAATGAGATTTATGCCCGTCATGGCAGAAGGTTTGTGACAGAATATATAGCAGATTATTTCAACAGCAAATCCTGGTATCAGGGAACTATAGATCCAGAGACCTTTGATTCTCAGCAGGATTCCATATTTAATGAATATGAGATCGCCAATATAAACAAGATTGCACAGATAGAAGAACAGAAAGCAGCAAAGGGAAAGTAAATCAAAACAAAACCCGAAGTCCTATGAGCAATGTTCATAGAGCTTCGGGTTTTCTGTTTCCTGGAAGTCTGTAATAAGACTGAGATCATTTGACAGGCTTCTTGTTGTTGGTTCTGCCAACCAGGTAATCAATACTGGTGTTGTAATAATCTGCCAGACGGATCAGCATTTCGATGGGAATTCCACGAGAACCTGTTTCATAATGAGAATAGGAACGCTGACTGATGTGCAGGATTTCGCTGATCTGTTTCTGAGACAGATCGGAGTCGTTGCGAAGATCCTGAATACGTTGAAATTTCATGAAAAATACCTCCTTTATGTAGAAAGTATAAAACAGCACGAAATGTGCTATTGCAATTTGGAGCGAAATGGACTACAATAAAATTTCAGAGCTGTTTTTCTGATTATAACATCTTTTTTTATTCTGGTCTCTCTGATCAGTAAAAATCCCTTTTTATTAAAAATAAATGTAACTATTCAGCAGGTAATTGTGAAGGTACTGAACAGTTAAGAATAAATATGGAGATGAATGCAGGAAACATAGTCGGGATGTATCCTGCAGAAAGGAGAAATATGTTTGCAAGTGTATTATCAGCAGCAATTCTGGGGATGGAAGTGCATCCAATTCAGGTGGAGGCAGATGTCAGCGATGGTCTGCCAAGCTTTACCATGGTAGGATTTCCATCAGCCCAGGTAAAAGAAGCCCAGGACAGGGTAAGAACTGCCCTGAAAAATAATGGGATTGCCCTTCCTCCCAAAAGAATCACCGTAAATTTTGCCCCGGCAGATATCAAGAAAGAAGGAGCAGGATTTGATCTGCCTCTGGCTGCAGCAGTGCTGGCAGCAGGAGAGATCCTGAAACCGGAACATCTGAAAGGGGTGATGATGGCAGGAGAATTGAGTCTCAATGGAGAAATCCATGCAATTTCCGGGATTCTTCCTATGGTGATCAGAGCAAGAGAAGAAAAATGCAGATTCTGTGTGGTGCCGAAAGGGAATCTGAAAGAAGCCAGTCTTATTCCTGATATGAAGGTGATGGGTGTAAAGAATCTGAAAGAAATGATCCTGTATCTGAAAGAACCGGAAAAATATAAAGAAACAGAAGAAAAGGAACCGCAGCTGACAGAGGACAATGTGCCTGATTTCAGTGACATCCGGGGACAGGAAAGCCTGAGAAGAGCTGTGGAAATTGCAGTCAGCGGTTTTCATAATCTACTTATGATCGGGCCACCTGGTGCAGGGAAGACCATGGTGGCAAGACGGATTCCGGGGATCATGCCCGCCCTGACGTTTGAAGAAGGGCTGGAACTGACCAAAATCTACAGCATTGCAGGACTTCTTTCTCCCCATGATCCCCTGATCCGCAACAGACCATTTCGGAGTCCTCATCATACCTGCTCTGCACAGGCACTGGCAGGAGGCGGGCGGAATCCCAGACCAGGAGAAATTACTTTGGCACACAGAGGGGTGCTGTTTCTGGATGAAATGCCGGAGTTTTCCAGAAGAAGTCTGGAGATTTTGCGGCAGCCTATGGAAGATAAGGTGATCCACATTTCCAGAGTTTACGGAAATTATGATTTTCCTGCACATTTTATTCTCTGTGCAGCTATGAATCCCTGTCCCTGTGGTCATTATCCGGATATGAATCTTTGTCGGTGTACACCTTCTCAGGTGAATAAATACCTGGGAAAAATCAGTCAGCCTCTTCTGGACAGGCTGGATCTTTGTGCAGAGGCAGAAGCAGTAGATTTTGAAAAGATCAGCAGCGGGGTCAGAGGAGAGTCTACAAGAGATATCCGGAAACGGGTAGAAAAGGTACAGGAGATTCAGAGAGAACGATACAGAGCTGAAAAGATCCAGTTTAACGGAGAACTGAAAGGAAGTCAGATTGAAAAATACTGTCAGCTGGATCAGGAAGGAACCAGACTTATGAAACTGGCTTTTCAGCATATGTCTTTCAGTGCCAGAGCCTATCACCGGATTCTGAAAGTTGCCAGGACCATTGCAGATATGGACGGCTCGGAGCTGATCAGAAAGAATCATATTGGAGAGGCTCTGTCCTATCGGGCTTTTGACAAAAAATATTGGAACTGAAGAGGAATAAAAAAGAAAAAGAAGAGGTATTTTATATGGAAGGAACTCAGAAATTCAACATTCAGAAAATTCCATCTCGAGATGAAAAATATCCGGAGAGACTGAAAGTCTGTGGAAATATGCCGGAGCAGCTCTACCTGAAGGGTGTTTTTCCGGAGAATCAGAAACCAACAGCAGCTATTGTAGGTGCCAGGGCAAGCAGTGCCTATGGCAGGATACAGGCATTCCGGTATGCAAGAGAATTGAGCAGGGCAGGCGTGCAGATCATCAGCGGAATGGCATATGGGATAGATACAGAAGCACACAAAGGTGCTTTGGAAGGAGGCACCCCTACCTTTGCAGTACTGGGAAATGGAGTAGATATCTGTTATCCCGCAGGAAACAGACAGCTGTATCAGAGGATTTTGAGAACAGGAGGAGGGATTCTCAGCGAATATCCGGAAGGAACGGAGGCGAGAAATTATTATTTTCCTCTCAGGAACCGTATCATCAGTGGACTGGCAGATCTGGTGCTGATTGTGGAGGCAAGAGAAAAAAGCGGATCACTGATCACAGCCCAGTGGGCACTGGAACAGGGAAAGACAGTTTTTGCACTGCCGGGACCAGTAAATGAAGACCTGTCCAGAGGTTGCCACAAGCTGATCTATGACGGCGCAGGAATTGCCTACACACCGGAAGTACTGCTTCAGGAATTGAAGATTAATTGTAAAAATAAAATAAAATCGCCGGGAAAAAATGACTTAGTACTTGCAAGGGATTTAAAATTGGTGTATAGTTGTCTCGATTTACGACCAAAATCTACGGATTATCTGATACAGAAAACCGGTATTCCCCATGAGGCAATGGGGAGTATTTTACTGGAATTAAAATTATCTGGATTGATACGGGAGATCGGAAGGCATCATTATATTAAAGAAGCCTGAACTGTACAGCGTATGGGTTACTGTGTGCTGGTAATCTCCGGTAAGTCCAGCAGAAATAGGAGAGGTAAAATGGCGAAATATCTGGTGATAGTAGAGTCACCTGCAAAAGTAAAAACAATTAAGAAATTTCTTGGGAGTAATTATGATGTACAGGCGTCCAACGGACATGTAAGAGATTTCCCCAAGAGTCAGTTCGGAATTGATGTAGAGAACGATTTTGAGCCGAAATATATTACAATACGTGGAAAGGGAGAATTGCTGGCCAATCTCCGTAAGGCAGCCAAGAAAGCAGATAAAATCTATCTGGCAACTGACCCTGACCGGGAAGGAGAAGCAATTTCCTGGCATCTTATGCAGGCACTGAAAGAAGATCCAAAGAAAATGAGCAGGATTACTTTTAACGAGATCACCAAGACAGCTGTAAAGAATTCTATCAAACAGCCAAGACAGCTGGATATGAATCTGGTAGATGCACAGCAGGCACGTCGAATGCTGGACCGTATGGTAGGTTATGGAATTTCTCCTCTTCTCTGGGCAAAGGTCAAGAGAGGTTTAAGTGCAGGACGTGTCCAGTCAGTAGCACTTCGCATTATCTGCGACAGAGAGGACGAGATCAACTCTTTTATCCCGGAAGAATACTGGAGCCTTGAAGGCACATTCAAAGTAAAAGGAGAAAAGAAACCTCTCCTTGCCAAATTTTACGGAACAGACAAAAAAATCCCTGTCCATAACAAAAAAGAGATGGATGAACTTCTTGAGAAACTGAAAGAAGAAGAGTACGAGATCACAGAAGTAAAGAAGGGTGAACGTATCAAAAACGCACCACTTCCTTTTACAACCAGTACCTTACAGCAGGAAGCAGCCAAGACACTGAATTTTTCCACACAGAAGACCATGCGTCTGGCACAGCAGCTTTATGAAGGTGTAGATATCAAAGGCAGTGGTACTGTAGGTGTAATCACTTATCTCCGTACAGATTCCACCCGAATCTCACAGGAAGCGGAAACAGCAGCAGAAGAATACATTGGTGCACAGTATGGTAAGGAATATGTGTCCACCACTGACAAAACAGTAAAGAAGGAACAGCGTATCCAGGATGCCCATGAAGCCATCCGACCTACAGATATCAGCAGGACACCGGTGATGATCAAAGAATCTCTTTCCAGAGACCAGTTCCGTCTTTATCAGCTGATCTGGAGACGTTTTACAGCTAGCAGAATGGCAGCTGCTAAATACGAGACTACCTCTGTAAAAATCGGTGCAGGTGAATATACGTTTACAGTAGCTGCATCCAAGGTTGTTTTTGACGGGTTTATGTCTGTTTATACGCAGGATGATGAAGGCAAGAAAGGTAATGTACTCAGCCAGAGCCTGGAAAGGGGCATGAAGCTTAATCTGACTGAGCTGAAGCCGGAACAGCATTTTACCCAGCCGCCTGCACATTATACAGAGGCTTCTCTGGTTAAGGCACTGGAAGAACAGGGAATCGGACGGCCAAGTACATATGCGCCGACCATTACTACCATTATCAGCAGACGCTATGTGGCAAAAGAGCAGAAAAATCTTTATGTGACAGAACTGGGCGAAGTAGTAAATAATATTATGAAGCAGGCGTTCCCGAGTATTGTAGATGTGCGCTTTACAGCTATGATGGAAGGACTTCTTGACTGTGTGGAAGAAGGAACTGTCCAGTGGAAGACTGTTGTACGGAATTTTTATCCGGATTTGAAACGTGATATAGATGAAGCAGAGAAAGAACTGGAAAAAGTAGACATCCAGGACGAAGTGACAGACGAGATCTGCGAAGTCTGTGGCCGTAATATGGTGATCAAGTATGGCCCTCATGGAAGATTTCTTGCCTGCCCGGGATTCCCGGAATGCCGAAACACCAGACCATATTATGAAAAGATTGGTGTGGCATGCCCGAAATGTGGCAAAGATATTGTCCTCAAGAAAACACAGAAGGGCAGAAGATATTATGGATGTGTGGACAATCCAGAATGCGATTTTATGTCCTGGCAGAAACCATCTTCCCAAAAATGTCCTGTCTGTGGCAGTTATATGGTAGAAAAAGGAAACAAACTTGTCTGCAGTGAGACTGCCTGCGGTTATGTAGAGCAGAAAGCTACAAAAGAAGATTGAATGTGAATTTTCTGAAAAAGCCGATAAAATTGAAAATTATAGAAAAATATCTTGTATTTTCCAGACAAAGCGTGTAATATAAGAAATATAATAAGGTTTATGGAGAATACAGAGAAGGAGGCAGAAATGAGCGTTCAGTTATTAGATAAGACAAGAAAAATTAATAAACTTTTACACAATAGCAGTTCCAGTAAAGTAGTGTTTAATGATATCTGCCAGGTTTTAATGGAAACATTAAGCTCTAATATTCTGGTGCTGAGCAAAAAAGGTAAAGTACTTGGAATCAGTTTATGTCCTGGCGTAGACGAGATCACCGAGTTGATAGAAGACAAGGTGGGCGGACATGTAGATTCCCTGTTAAATGAGCGTTTTTTAGGTGTTTTATCAACAAAAGAGAATGTAAACCTTCAGACTCTTGGATTTGAGCATGTAGACAGCAGATGTCAGGGTATCATTAACCCTATTGATATTGCAGGTGAACGGCTGGGGACTGTATTTATGTACAGAAACGACAAGCCATATGATATTGAGGATATTATCGTCAGTGAATATGGTACTACAGTGGTTGGTCTGGAAATGATGCGTGCTGTACACGAAGAAAATGCAGAAGAAGACCGCAAGCAGCAGGTTGTAAAATCTGCCTTTAATACACTGTCATTTTCGGAGCTGGAAGCCATCATCCATATTTTTGATGAGCTGGATGGCGAAGAGGGAATACTTGTAGCCAGCAAGATTGCTGACAGAGTAGGTATCACCAGATCTGTTATTGTCAATGCTCTCCGTAAGTTCGAGAGTGCAGGTGTTATCGAATCTCGTTCTTCCGGTATGAAAGGAACTTACATTAAGGTTCTTAATGAAGTGATCTTTGATGAGCTTGAGGAGATCAAGGCACAGAGAAACAAAAAGGCATAATGTGATCTGCATTGTCTGTTGATAATATAAGATAAAGAACGTGACGAAAGAGACTACCCGTTATTGTGGGCAGTCTCTTTTTTGCTGAAATCCTTTTGTGAGATCGTGTAAAAGAAAAGGATACCTTTTTAGAAAAAATCAAAATAAATACTGAAATTAAGAAAATAAGAGAAAACAAGAGTATAAAATAGATATCATGAGAATAAGCTAGAAACAGTATATCTAAAAAGAGTTGCGAAAAAACATGAAATTCACTAATATAGCCATAGTGATTAGCACTCTTAGAAAGCGAGTGCTAGCAAACGAAAATGGAACTGATAAGGAGGAACATAGATCATGAAGTTAGTACCTTTAGGCGACAGAGTAGTATTAAAACAGGTTGAGGCAGAAGAGACAACTGCATCCGGAATCGTACTTCCGGGACAGGCACAGGAGAAGCCACAGCAGGCAGAAGTTATCGCAGTTGGCCCTGGCGGAGTTGTAAACGGTAAAGAAGTAAAGATGGAAGTAGAAGTTGGAAATACCGTTATTTACTCCAAATATGCGGGAACAGAAGTTAAGATGGATGGAACAGATTACATCATTGTAAAACAGGAAGATATCCTGGCAGTTATTAAATAATATAAACATCTTATCGTATATCAATATAAATAGGAGGTTATTTTATCATGGCAAAAGAAATTAAATACGGCGCAGAAGCAAGAGCAGCACTTGAAGCGGGTGTAAATAAACTTGCAGATACAGTAAGAGTAACACTTGGACCGAAAGGAAGAAACGTAGTACTTGACAAATCTTTCGGCGCTCCGCTTATCACAAACGACGGTGTTTCCATCGCAAAAGAGATTGAGCTTGAGGATGGATTTGAGAACATGGGTGCTCAGATCATCAAGGAAGTTGCATCCAAAACAAATGATGTAGCAGGTGATGGTACTACAACAGCAACTGTACTTGCTCAGGCAATGGTTCATGAGGGAATGAAGAACCTGGCAGCAGGCGCTAACCCGATCATCCTCAGAAAAGGTATGAAGAAAGCAACAGATGTTGCAGTAGAAGCAATCAAGAACATGAGCCAGGCAATCAATGGTAAAGAGCAGATCGCTAACGTAGCAGCAATCTCCGCAAGTGATGAGCAGGTTGGACAGCTTGTTGCAGATGCTATGGAGAAAGTTTCCAAAGATGGTGTTATCACTGTTGAGGAGTCCAAGACTATGCATACAGAGCTTGATCTTGTAGAAGGTATGCAGTTTGACCGTGGATATATTT
>OLRJ01000953.1_pt1 | contig 26522 bp, 20 predicted proteins | sample 1672741 | NCBI WGS metagenome assembly OLRJ01 (sample SAMEA3136719, study PRJEB25190) | human gut metagenome | biome: human gut; feature: human-associated habitat; material: faeces | place: Austria | collected 2013
GCGCCCCGGCGGCCCTGCTGGCGCTGTCGGCCCGCTACCAGCAGCCCGAGGCCATCACCTGGAAGTGGGGCTACATCCCCGCGGCAGCCAGTTCAGTGGGCCTGGGCCTGCTGCTGGCGGCAGGCGTGGCGGCGCTGGCCGAACTGTGCTGCCGTCTGCCGAAAGTTCCCTCGGCCGTGCTGCGCGCTTTGCTGGCGGTGGTGCTGGCGGCGGGTATTGCCGCCAACGGCGCGTTCACCCGCGGCTGTCTGCGCACCCACCACGCTGAGAACCTGAAAGCCTACAACTTCTTTGCCGATACCATCCGCGCCGGCCTGGCCGATGAGGTCACGGCCGACGACCTGATCCTTTGCAATGAGAACGTCTGGGACACCAATACCCAGGCCGAGACGAATTTCTTCTGCCGTTTTGCCGGGCGGGAACTCCACGCCCAGATGCCGGGCATCGAGCTGCCCGCCGGCCACGGCACGCTTTACGCCTACCAGACCTACCGCAACTACGGCGGCTATGACCTGGCCTGGTGCGGTCGCCTGACCGACGACACCGGCGAGGTGATGGACGGCATGCGGGTCTACGTGCAGGGTGCGCTGGTGCCGGACAATGCGGTCATCAAGTACAAGGTGCGCCTGGCCGACGGCACCGAGGAAGCCCGCCAGATCTGCCTGCTGGACTGCGACCGCACCCCCCGCAACGAGAAGGGCGAGTACATCGCCACGGTGGAGGACACCTCCATCCTGAACGCCAAAGTCATGATCTGGGACGGCTGAGGAGGCCCCTTTGTATGAAAAAACTGCGTGAACTGCTGCGCACGAACCGCTGGTTTGCCGTGGTGCTCCTGCTGGAGGCTGCTGTGCTGGCCTCGCTGGTAGCATCGCTGTTCGGCGCACCCTACAAACTGCAACTGACCCCGGCGGATTTTAGCAACGACTACCCGCAGATCGCCGCTGTGAACGAGGACGGGACGACGCTGCAAATCTGGAACAACAGTGAGGACTTCACCCCGCCGGAGGATAAGGCCATCAGCTTTTCTACGGCAGGCAGCGCGATGCGCTCCGGCGCGTATGAGGTGACGGTGCAGTATTTCTCCTGCCAGATGCCGGACGCGCCCACCTTTAACGCACTGTACAGCGCGGGTTCGCTGTCCTTTGCCAGCAAGGGCAACCCCTCAGCCATTAGTGCCGACGCCGTAACGCTGGACGACTGCCACCGAACGGTGACCACCTGCCTGTGGGTGGGTTACGGCGCCAGAATGCAGGACCTGACCGCGACCCTGACTTACGGCGAAGGCCAGCTTTACCTGTACGGCATTACCATGACCGAGCAGCCCATCTACCGCCTGACCCGGCTGGTCATCTTCGTGCTGCTGGCGGCGGTGCTGGACCTGGCGCTGCTGCTGTTGTTTGTCTGCGGGGACACGGATGCCCCGGCGCGCCGCCGCAAGTACGCGGTGCCGCTGATCCTGGCGGGCATCACGGTGGCGGCCTGCCTGCCGCTGTTCAGCAACTACCTGTATTTTGGGCATGACCTGGACTACCATTTGCAGCGCATTTCGGCCATGGCGGCGGAGCTGTCCTACGGGCAGTTCCCGGTGCGCATGACCACTGACAGCCTGAACGGCTATGGCTACGCTAATTCCCTGTGCTACTGCGAACTGTTTTTGACGCTGCCGGCTCTTTTGTACAACGCCTGGCTGCCGCTGCGCACCTGCTATCAGGTGTACATCTTTGCGGTGACACTGTCCACCGCCATCATTGCCTATTGCAGCTTTGGCAAAATTACCGCCAGCCGCAAGCTGGGCCTGCTGGGCGCGGCGCTGTACACGCTGTCCTGCTACCGGCTGGTCTGCACCTACATCCGCGCCTCGGTGGGCGAGTACACGGCCATCACTTTCCTGCCATTGGTGCTGGTGGGCCTGTATAATATATATACCACCGAGAAGCCCCGCTTTGCCCAGTGGGCGCCCATGGCCTTTGGCATGGCGGCGCTGGTGCAGTGCCATCTGCTCAGCTGTGAGCTGATCGCGCTGCTGCTGGTGGTGTTCTGCCTGCTGCGCCTGCGGGATACCCTGCGCCCTGCCCGCCTGCTGGCCTGGGTCAAGGCGGCGCTGCTGGCTGTGGCGCTGAGCGCCTGGTATTTCTTCCCGTTCCTGATCTCGACGCACGAGATCAATTTGATGGTCAACGGCCCGCTGATCGGCAAGATCCAGAACCAGGGAACGTATCTGGTGCAGCTGTTCAGCCCGTTTGGGCCGGGATTCAGTGGGGCGGATTCGGGCACAAACCCGGATATGACACTGTCGTTCGGCCTGCCACTGGTGGTGGGGCTGCTGCTGGTGCTTTACTGCCTGCTGCGGCGGGAAAGCTGGCACGACAGGGATACCCTGCACCGCATGCAGGCAGCATTTGGCTTTGCGGTGCTGGCAACGGTACTGTCCATACATGTGTTCCCGTGGGACAGCTTCCACAACTGGCTGGGCCGCACGGTGGGCAAGCTGATTGGACTGTTCCAGTACCCGTGGCGGTTCCTCTCGCTGGCAACAGTACTGCTTTGCCTGGCTGTTGTGCTGGCGGTTCAGCTGCTGAAGGAAAAGAACGTCCGTCTGGCAAAGTGCGTGGCACTGTCCTTGGTGGCATGCACCATGCTGATGACCGGCGTGATGCAGACCCAGATGCTGAAAGGGCAAAAGGAAGCAGCGTACAATACGTTCCGCAAGATGGACCCGACGCCGTCCACCGGCGTGGGCGAGTACCTCATCGACGGTACCAGCGCCTACGAGACCATCTGGGCACAGCCCAAGCCGGGCAGCGACGACCTGCACCTGCTCTCATACGAGAAGCGGGGCGGCAAGGCCTATCTGGAGGTGGAAAATGACGGCGAGGCCGCCGACATCTCGGTGCCTATTTTCAACTACGGCCACTACCATGCCGTGGACGAAGCTACCGGCGAGGAACACCCCCTCGGCACCGGCGAGAACGCCCGCATCACCCTGAACATCCCGGCGGGCTACACCGGTACGATCATAATCGCCTACCAGGCCCCCGCCTATTGGCGCGGCTTCGAACTTGTCTCCGCCTCGGCGCTCCTGGGCAGCATCGCCTGGGGCGTAAGCCGGAGGAAAAAGAAACAGTAAATACAAGGTACCCCCGTGCATGGAAGGATACACCATGTGCGGGGGTGCCTTTATGGAAACGTGCGGTTACATGTGGGGTCAAACACAAAGAAAAAGACCTTGAAGCAACGCTTCAAGGTCTTTTTCTTTGGTGGACGGTACAGGACTCGAACCTGTGACCTCCTGCACGTCAAGCAGATGCTCTACCAGCTGAGCTAACCGTCCATATTTTGTTGTCGGCGCCGTGTCTCCCGGCGACGTATGCTATAATACCAGACACAAAGAGAAAAGTCAAGCACTTTTTTCAAGAAATTTGAAATTTTTCTGAAAAAAGTCGAAAACGTCCTCTCAAGCGGCCAAAAACCGCCCCGCCGCTGTGGACGCACACACCTTTTTGTGGTATACTATACCAGTTAAAGTGGGGAGGTGTAGAGACTTGCGGGTCCTTGGTATCGATCCCGGCTACGCAATTGTAGGCTGGGGCGTTGTAGAATATGTGGGCAACCGGTTCGCGCCGGTGGGCTACGGGGCGGTCGTTACCGAGAAAGACACCCCCTTTGAGCAGCGCCTGGTCGAGATCTACGAGGGCGTGCTGGACATCTGCAAACGCTACAAGCCCGAAGCCCTCTCCATCGAGAAGCTTTACTACCAGCACAACCAGACCACCGTCATCGGCGTGGCCGAGGCACGCGGGGTCATCCTGCTGGCGGCGGCCCAGTGCGGTGTGCCGATCTATGAATACACGCCCATGCAGGTCAAGCAGGCCATCACCGGTTACGGCAAGGCTGTGAAAAAGCAGATCCAGGAGATGACCCGCATGATGCTGCACCTGGAGACCATACCCAAGCCCGACGACACCGCCGACGCCCTGGGTATGGCCATCGCCCATTGCCATTGCAGCCGCAGCCGCCTGATGGGTACGCCAGTACGATAACCTACTTTCTTTTCAAAGAAAGTAGGCAAAGAAACTTTTAATATAGCAAACCGTAAAATGGGCGGCAGGGCATAGTCCCTGCAAAAAACACCGACCATTTAGCTAAAGTTACTATTACTATAATATAAAAAAGGAAGCCAACCATGATCTATTGTCTGACTGGCAAAATTTTGAAAAAATCCCTGGATTCTGTCGTCGTCAGCTGTGCGGGTGTGGGGTACTATGTGCAGGTCCCGGCTACCACCGGAGAGGCCCTGCCTGCCCCGGGGCAGGAGGGCACGGTCTATACCATCATGAACGTGACCGAGAACGATGTTTCCCTCTATGGCTTTGCCAACGAGGAACAGCGCGACTGCTTCAAGATGCTGACGGCTGTTACCGGCGTCGGCCCCAAAGCGGGCCTGTCCATCTTGTCCATTATGTCCCCGGAAAAGGTCGCGCTGGCGGCCTCCAGCGGCGACTACAAGGCGTTTACCAAGGCCAGCGGCGTTGGCCCAAAGCTGGCCCAGCGCATTGCCCTGGAACTGAAAGACAAAGTGGGCAAGGGCCTGGCCAATGGCAACGGCTTCTCCGGCGATATGGGTACGCCCGCGCCCAGCTCGGCCCCGGCGCAGGCTGTGGCGGCGCTGGTCAGCCTGGGCTACACCCCCAGCGATGCCGCCGCCGCGGTGGCCCGCGTGGACGAGACACTGCCCGTACAGGATATTATCAAGGTGGCGCTGCGCAGCCTGTCCCGCGCACGCTGAAAGGGGTAAACAATGAATCAGGAATATATGGTAGACCCCGCCCGCCTTGTCAGCCCGGACGCCATGCCCGCCGATGCCGAGGAGATCAGCCTGCGTCCCAAAACGCTGGATGACTACGTCGGCCAGGAAAAAGCCAAAGGCAACCTGAAAGTCTATCTGCGGGCGGCGCAGCAGCGCGGCGAGCCGATGGACCACATCCTGCTCTACGGCCCGCCCGGCCTGGGCAAAACCACGCTGGCAGGCATTGTGGCGCAGGAGATGGGTGTGCAGATCCGCATCACCTCCGGCCCGGCCATCGAGAAGCCCGGCGACCTGGCAGCGCTGCTGACCAATTTGCAGGAGGGCGACATCCTCTTTATCGATGAGATCCACCGTCTGTCCCGCCAGGTGGAGGAAGTGCTTTACCCGGCGCTGGAAGATTTCGCGCTGGACATCATGATCGGCAAAGGGCCGAGTGCCCAAAGCATCCGCATCAACCTGCCCAAGTTCACGCTGGTGGGCGCGACTACCCGCGCCGGTCAGCTGACAGGCCCCCTGCGTGATCGCTTCGGCATCCTGCTCAAGCTGGAGCTGTACAGCCCCCAGGAGTTGGGGCGCATCATCACCCGCAGTGCGGGTATTTTGGGCGTGCCCATCACCGACGAAGGTGCGCTGGAACTGGCCCGCTGCGCCCGCGGCACGCCGCGTATCGCCAACCGCCTGCTGAAACGCGCCCGCGACTTTGCCATGGTGGAGAGCGAGGGCACCATCGACGAGGAGACCGCCATTGCGGCCCGCAAGTGGATGGACATCGACGAGCTGGGTCTGGACGAACTCGACCGCAGCCTGCTGCGCGCCATCATCGAGATGTACAACGGCGGCCCGGTCGGTCTTGAAACGCTGGCCGCTGCATTGGGTGAGGAGAGCGTCACGCTGGAAGACATCTGTGAGCCGTACCTGATGCAGATGGGCATGCTGACCCGCACCCCCCGCGGCCGCTGCGTGACCCGCCTGGCCTATGAGCATCTGCACATGGCTGTACCGCGCCGTTTTGATGAGGATGACGGACAGCAGAGCATGTTCTGACGTGCTTCGGGCGAAAAATCACTAACCCCATGCCGACAAGCGGCATAGAATGATAAATCAACCGAATCAACCAATAAGAAAGGATCTGACGAGAATGGGTAAATTGTTTGGTACTGATGGTGTCCGCGGTGTGGCGGGCAAGGACCTCACCTGCGAACTGGCGCTTCAGATCGGCCGCGGCACCGCTGCCGTGCTTACCAGCCTGGACGGTCACCGCCCCAAAATCCTGATCGGCAAAGATACCCGTGTGTCCGGCGATATGCTGGAATCCACCCTGGCCGCCGGCCTGTGCAGTGTCGGCGCTGACGTAGAGCTGCTGGGCGTTATCCCCACCCCCGGCGTGGCCTACCTGGTCCGCAAATACCATGCCGACGCCGGCATCATGATCTCCGCCTCCCACAACCCGATGGAGTTCAACGGCATCAAGATCTTCAAGGGCGACGGCTACAAACTGCCCGATGAGGTCGAGAACCAGATCGAAGCCCACGTCTTCAACAACTGCACGGACATTCGTCTGGCTGAGGGCGCGGACATCGGCCGCATCAAGATGTGCCGCACCGGCGTAAAGGATTACGTCGACTTCCTGCAGGAGCATATCGACGCCGACCTCACCGGCCTGAAAGTGCTGTTCGACTGCGCCAACGGCGCCTCCGCCAGGGTCGCGCAGGAATTGTTCCCGCGCCTTGGCTGCGAGTGCGGCTTCATCGGCACCCAGCAGGACGGCGTCTCCGTCAACGACGGCTGCGGCTCCACCCATCTGGAAACGCTGGAAGCGGCCGTCAAGCAGGGCGGCTACGATTGCGGCATCGCCTTTGACGGCGACGCGGACCGCTGCCTGGCCTGCGACGAAAACGGCGCCGAGATCGACGGCGACAAGATCATCGCACTGGTCGGCACCGATATGAAGGAGCGCGGCCGCCTGGATGGCAACACCGTCGTCGTAACCGTCATGTCCAACCTGGGCTTCATGAAATACATGCAGTCTTTGGGCATTGAGACTGCCCGCACTGCCGTGGGCGACCGCTACGTGCTGGAAGAGATGCGCGCCCGCGGCTATGCCATCGGCGGCGAGCAGAGCGGTCACGTGATCTTCCTGCATCACTCCACCACCGGCGACGGCGAACTGACTGCCGGCAAGCTGCTGAAGGTGCTGGCCCGCAAGAAGGCCGAAAACGGCGCCAAAATGAGCGACCTGAACGCCGTGTACACCAAGTTCCCCCAGGTGCTCATCAACCTGACTGCCGACAAGGCCCAGAAAGAAGCCTACAAAGAGGATGAGTATATCGCCGGCTTCATCGAGAGCCAGCAGCAGAACCTGATGGGCATGGGCCGCGTCCTCGTCCGCGTTTCCGGCACCGAGCCGAAGATCCGCGTTATGGTCGAGGGCGAGGACCAGGAGGCCATCAAGTCCAGCGCCGACCGCATCGCCGATATGATCAAACAGCGTATCCTGAATAAATAAGACGTTGTACCGTATAGAATAGAAGGAGAATTGCCTATGCGCCCTGCCGACAGCTGGCGGGATTATGAACTGTTGGACGCCACCAACCACAACCGCCTGGAGCGGTGGGGGCAGACTTTGCTGATCCGCCCCGACCCGCAGGTCATCTGGAAAAACGACGAGACCAGCCCCCTGTGGGCCAGGGCCGATGCCGTGTACTACCGCTCGGCCAAGGGCGGCGGGCAGTGGAACTACCACAAGCGCCTGCCCCAGAAATGGCAGATCCACTGGGGCGAGCTGACCCTTATCGTCAGCCCCACCGGCTTTAAGCACACCGGCGTTTTCCCGGAGCAGGCCGTCAACTGGGCCTGGTATCAGGAAAAAATTAAGGCTGCCGGCCGTCCCATCCGGGTTCTGAACCTCTTTGGCTACACCGGTGGCGCTACGCTGGCCTGCCTGGCCGCAGGGGCCAGCGTCACCCATGTGGACGCCAGCAAAGGCATGGTGGCCTGGGCGAGGGAGAACGCCGCCGCCAGTGATCTGGCTGACCGCCCCTGCCGCTGGATCGTGGACGACTGTGTCAAGTTCGTGCAGCGGGAGATCCGCCGCGGCAGCAAGTACGACGCCGTCATCATGGATCCGCCCAGCTATGGCCGCGGCCCCGGCGGTGAGATCTGGAAGCTGGAGGACAACGTCTACGACCTCATCACCCTGACCGAGCAGGTCCTCAGTGATGATCCGCTGTTCTTTGCCATCAACACCTACACTGAGGGTCTCAGCCCTGCGGTGATGGAATACATCGTTAAAACGACGCTTTGCCCCACTGCGGGCGGGCACACCCACTGCGATGAGATCGGCCTGCCGGTCTCGGCTACCGGCGGTGTGGTGCCCTGCGGCGCCACCGCTATTTGGGAGAAGTAAACTATGCCAAAGGAAGAACCGATGATCCGCGTACAGGACGTCAAATTCCGCTATGACCCCGAACAACCCACCTACGCTGTGGATGGCGTGAGCCTGAACGTCCGCCGTGGTGAGTTTGTAGCCGTGCTGGGTGCCAACGGCTGCGGAAAAAGCACACTGGCCAAGCATTTCAACGCCATCCTGCTGCCGGAGACCGGCACTGTGCTGGTGGAAAACATGGATACCCGGGGCGAGGACCACCTCTATGACATCCGCCAGAAGGTGGGCATGGTGTTCCAGAACCCGGACAACCAGATCGTGGCGACCATTGTGGAAGAAGATGTGGCCTTTGCGCCGGAAAACCTGGGCGTCCCGCCCGAGGAGATCCGCACCCGCATCGACGAAGCCATGAAGCTGGCGGGCATCTACGAAAAGCGCGAAGCCGCGCCCTATAAGCTTTCCGGCGGCCAGAAGCAGCGCGTTGCCATTGCAGGCGTGATCGCCATGCGGCCGGACTGCCTGGTGCTGGATGAAGCTACCGCCATGCTGGATCCCCACGGCCGCAGCCAGGTCATGCGCACCATTCACCAGCTGCGGGAGGCGGGCATCTCCATCGTCTCCATCACCCATTATATGGAGGAAGCCGCCCAGGCCGACCGCGTGCTGGTCATGAGCCGGGGCCGCATCGTGATGGAAGGCACGCCGGAAGAGGTGTTCAGCCAGACCCAACGGCTGCACAGCTACCACCTGGATGTACCCCAGGCGGCGGAACTGCGGGACGAACTGGTGAAGCTTGGCATCCCCATGCCGGAAAATGTCATCACCCCCGACCGCTGCGCCGAGGAACTGTATAAACTGCTGCAGTAAGCTGCGCAAGGAAAAATCCCATCATAGGCAGAAACGGCACCCATCGCGGGCGGTATTCTGCGGGAAAGGAATAAACAGTGTCAGAGATCATTCGTGTAGAACATCTGAAATACGTCTACAATCCCGGCATGCCGGATGAAACGACCGCGCTGGACGATGTGAGCTTCCGTGTGGAAGAAGGCGACTTTGTCGGCATCATTGGCTCTACGGGCAGCGGCAAATCTACGCTTATCAGCCATTTCAACGGCCTGAACCGCCCCACCTCCGGTCGCATCCTCATCGACGGCAAGGACATGTGGGAGCAGGGGGCCGACCTGCGGGCGTTCCGCTTCCAGGTGGGCCTGGTCATGCAGTACCCGGAGTACCAGCTGTTTGAGGAGACCTGCGCCAAGGACATCGCCTACGGCCCGCGCAACATGGGGCTGGACGAAGCCGAGATCGACCGCCGTGTGAAGGAGGCCGCTGCTTTCGTCGGCCTTTCCGACGAGCTGCTGCAGAAAAGCCCGTTTGAACTTTCCGGCGGGCAGAAGCGCCGTGTGGCGATTGCGGGTGTTATGGCCATGCACCCCCGCGTGCTGGTGCTGGATGAACCCGCCGCCGGTCTGGACCCCGAGGGCCGCGACACGATTTTAAGCCAGATCCGCGACTACCACGAAAAGACCGGCATCACGGTACTGCTGGTCAGCCACTCGATGGAGGACATTGCCAAGTACGCCAACCGCGTGCTGGTAATGAGCCACGCCAAGCTGGCTATGTACGACACGGTGGAAAAGGTGTTCGGCCACGCGCAGGAGCTGCTGGAGCTGGGGCTTTCGGTGCCGCAGGTCACGCAGATCTTCCTCAAGCTGCGCCAGATGGGGCTGGACATCCCCACCGATGTTTACACGATGCCCTACGCTGTCAAGACCATCCAGAAGGCGCTGGCGGCCAGGCAGGCAAAGGGGGTGCAGTAAATGCTGCGTGATATTACCATCGGCCAGCATTTCCCGGGCAACTCGGTGCTGCACCGCTGCGACCCGCGCTTAAAGCTGGTGGCCACCATCGCCTATATCGTGGTGCTGTTTGTGGCGCCCAACCCCCTGGGCCTGGCGCTGTCCATTGCCCTGCTGGCGGCGCTGTATAAGGTGGCCAAAATCCCCGGCAAGCTGATTTTAAAGAGCTTAAAGCCCATTGTGCCCATCGTGCTGTTCACGGCGGTGCTCAACCTGTTTTTTGTCACCGGCGAGGGCGAGCCGCTTGTCCACATTTGGGTGTTGAAAATTTACGGGGAGGGCATCCGCTATGCCATCCTGCTGACGGTGCGCGTCTGCGCATTGATCGCAGGTACGAGTCTTTTGACCTACACCACCAGCCCCATCGTGCTGACGGACGCGATTGAGAATCTGCTGCGCCCGCTGGCGAAAATTCATTTCCCGGTGCATGAGCTGGCCATGATGATGACCATTGCGCTGCGGTTCATCCCGACTTTGATCGAAGAGACCGAGAAGATCATGAACGCCCAGAAAGCCCGCGGTGCCATGATCGACAATGGCACTTTCACCCAGCGCATCAAGGCGCTGGTGCCGGTGCTGATCCCGCTGTTTATCTCGGCCTTCCGCCGCGCCGACGAGCTGGCCATGGCCATGGAGTGCCGCTGCTACCACGGCGGCGAGGGCCGCACCCGGTTAAAGCAGCTGAAGTTCACGGCCGAGGATACCCGCTGCGCTGTTATCATGACGGCAGCGCTGCTGGTGATCTGCGCCACCCGCTTCTTTGTGCCGGGGTTGGCGTAATAATTTTTGAAGAGCCCCTGTAGGGGCGAACATGGTTCGCCCGTGGCCGTTCATCCGGTCAAAAACTTTGCGGGCGGGCAATGCCTGCCCCTACTATGTGTTTTGTAAACGTATGACCTACCTTTTATGGATCGCCTATAAAGGCACGAATTACGGCGGGTTTCAGGTGCAGCCCAATGCGCCGACCGTCTGCGCCGCTGTGCAGGACGCCATGCAGCGGGTGCTGGGCTGCCGCCCCGATGTAAAGGGCTGCTCCCGCACCGATGCCGGCGTTCATGCGCGGCGTTTCGCGCTTAGTTTCTGCTATACTGGCAAGGTCCCGGCGGAAAAGATGGTGCAGGCGTTCAACGCCCACCTGCCGCCGGACATCCGCGCACTGGAAATTTGGCCCGTGGCCGAGAACTTCCACGCCCGCTACGCTGCCCACGCCAAGACCTACCGCTACTATATTTTAAATGCCCGGGTGGATGACCCCTTTACCTTTGATACCTGCTGCCGGATCGGCCCGGAACTGGACGTAGCCGCCATGCAGGCGGCGGCGGAACGGTTCGTCGGCACGCACGATTTTTTGGCGCTGTGTGCGTCAGGCTCCAGCGTGGCCGCCCATGGTGACACGGTGCGGACCATTACCCGCTGCACTGTGGAGCGGGCAGGGGACAGGGTGACCATCACCGTCACGGCGGATGGGTACCTGTATAACATGGTGCGTATTCTGGCCGGGACACTGGTGGAAGTAGGCCTGCACAAGCGTACGCCGGAGAGTATCCCCGCCCTGCTGGCCAGCCGCGACCGCCGCCGGGCTGGGCAGACCCTGCCCGCCAAAGGCCTGTTTTTGGAGGATGTGGCGTACCCGGAACTGACCAAATCATAAGCAAAAGAAGGTGACCCCCACTCATGAGCAAAGCGGATAAGGAACGCCAGGCGCGCCGCCAGCGGATGCTGGCGCGGGAGCGGGGGCATACCTCCACCTATCCCATCCCTGGTACCAGCGGGGACATCGGCCTGCGCACGCCCCAGCCGGTGCGCCGCAGCCGTGGTACCACCCCGCCCCCAACGCCGGAAAAACAACCCGACAACGTGAAGTCCTTCACGCCGCTGATTCAGCAGCGTCAGCGCCGCCACTATACCGTTCTGGCGGTGCTGGTCCTGTGCATTGCAGCGGCCGTCTTTGTGTTTACCGGTGCCATGTCGGCGTCCATTGCTCTGCTGGGGGATGCGGCGGACAGCCTGTCCCTCTACTTCAACCGCAGCGACGGCGGCTGGCCGGTCAATACCGGCATCAGTGAGCCGATCCAAATTGCTGAACTGGCGGGCGGCTTTGTGGAGCTGGACAGCGAAGACGTGGTCGTCTACTCGGCCTACGGGGCTAAGGTACGCAGCTTTCAGCCCGGATATGCCAGGCCCGTTATGGCCGTGGGCGGCACCCACTTTGTGGTGTACAACCGCGCGGGCAGCGAACTGCAGGTCTCCAGCCGGACCAAGGCGCTGTACACCAAAACCTTTGATAACAGCATCCTGCTCTGTGCCATGTCCAACAATAACACGCTGGCCGTTGTCACCGAGTCGGGCCGGTATGCCGCGCAGCTGCAAATTTTTGACCCCTCTTTCCGTCAGACCTACAGCTGGGAGATGACCCAGAACGAGGGGACCCCCATTGCCGTAGCTTTCTCGCCGGATAACCGCCAGTTCGCCGCCGGTACGCTGGCGGCGCGGCAGGGCCAGCTGGGGTGCAAGGTGTATTTTATGGGCACCTCCTCCAACTCCGAAGGTCCGGCCTACACCGCCAGCCAGGGCAGCATGCTCCTCTCGCTGGATTGGCAAAGCGAGAGCCGGGTGGTGGCGGTGTTCGATACCTACATCGCGGTGCTGGACCCCCGCACGGCCACCGAGACCGCCCGCTATGATTTCGGCGGTGCTACGCTGCAAAGTGCTGCGCCCGGCCAGCGCCAGACCGCCCTGCTGCTAAACATCCGCGGCGGCAACAGCCTGGTCACGCTGGACAACGACCTGACCCCTCTGGCCGAGATCCCCGCCCGCCAGGCCTACGGCATCAAGGCCACGGACACGTCGGTCTACCTGCTGTGTCCCAACGCTGTCGAGTGCTACGGCTTTGACGGCGTGCAGAACTGGGTGCAGGATAACTTCTCCGCCCGGCCCATCCAGGTGCTCAAAGCCTCGGAACTGCTGGTGTTTACCGGCAGCCGCGCCGAGGTGCTGACCCCGCCGGATAACGCCAATAACACAAATAACACAAATGATTCCTGATAAGAAAGGACCCGCAATCTCCTATGCAGCAAAACATTTCTCTGGTTTATGACCTTCTCTTTCTCATCGTGTTTGCCGTGGTGGCTGTGTGCAGCTGGCACAAGGGCTTCCTGGCCAGTTTGGCTGAGCTGATCGGCGCTGTGTTTGGCGTCGGCATCGCCGTCTGGGCCAGCCAGACCGCCGCCCCGCAGATCTACGAAAAGTTTTTAAGCGCTTCGGTGGCCAACCGGGTAGAACTGGCCCTGCGTGAATCCAACGGCAACATTGCCGAGGCTTTGCAGGGCATCAGCTTTTTGCCGGAATCCATGCAGCAAAGCCTGCTGAACCTGCTGAACGATGCGGGCAGCGACGTGCCTGCCAAGATCGCCGAGGCTTTGCAGCCGTTGATCCTGCCCTTTGTGCAGGTGCTGCTGTTTGTGGTGCTCTGCGTACTGGTGCGGTGGGTGTTCCGTCTGCTGGTGGGCGCTCTGCGCTGGTTCAACGGCGTGCCGCTGCTGGGCAGCGTCAACCGCCTGCTGGGTCTGGTGCTGGGCCTGGCCAACGGCGCGGTGGATTGCTGGCTGCTGGCGCTGGCGCTGTGGTTTTTGGTGGGCGTTACCGGGGGCAAGCTCTCCTGGCTGAACGGCTACATACTCAGCCAAAGCGTGGGCTACGGCATTTTCGGCAGCATCAACCCCTTTGTTTAATAGGCATGTAATGAATAAATTCTGAACATTCCGCCCGAAAACTTGCAAAACAGCCCGTTTCGTTTCATAATATTTGCAAGACTATGCGCCTATACCGGGCGTTTTCTATAGAGGTGAAGAAATTATGGTTTGTGTACGCTGCAAAAAACGCACGGCCGTGGTGTTCATCCAGCGGATGGACAACGGCAAGCCGGTGCAGGAGGGCTACTGCCTGACCTGCGCCCGCGAGATGCACATCCAACCTGTGGATGATCTGATGAAACAGTTCGGCATGTCCGACCAGGACCTGGAGAACATGGAAGAACGCATGAGCAGCTTCCTGCAGGAGGCTGCCGAGTCCGGTATGCTGCCCACCGCAGCAGGTGAGGACGCCCCCGAGGAGGGCGACAGCCAGGACGATTTTGTGCCCGGCGGTTCGCCGGTGTTCCCGTTTGGCTTTGGTGCAGCCCGCCAGAGCGGCGACGACAAGGCCAAAGGCAAAAACGGTAAAAAGGACAAAGCCCCCAAGCGCAAGTTCCTGGATACCTACTGTGAGAACCTGACCCAGAAGGCCCGGGACGGCAAGGTGGACCGCATCATCGGCCGCGACCGCGAAATTTACCGCACCATCCAGATCTTGTGCCGCCGCCAGAAGAACAACCCCTGCCTGATCGGTGAGGCCGGTGTCGGCAAGACTGCCATCGCCGAGGGCATCGCCCAGCGCATTGCCGAGGGCCAGGTGCCCGCCCGCCTGCGGGACAAGGAGATCTTCCTGCTGGATATGACCGCCCTCATTGCGGGCACCCAGTTCCGTGGTCAGTTCGAGCAGCGGGTCAAGGGCCTTATCAGCGAGGTCAAGGCCGCCGGCAACATCATCCTGTTCATCGATGAAATTCATTCCATCGTGGGTGCGGGCGATTCTGACGGCGCCATGAACGCTGCCAACATCATGAAGCCCGCCCTCTCCCGCGGGCAGGTGCAGGTCATCGGTGCGACCACTTTTGCCGAGTACCGCAAGTATATCGAGAAAGATACTGCGCTGGAGCGCCGTTTCCAGCCCGTTAAAGTCGAGGAGCCTTCCATCTCCGATACCATCGAGGTGCTGAAAGGCATCCGCATCTACTACGAGAAGCACCACTGCGTCCGAGTGCCGGACCCTGTGGTCACCAACGTGGTCAAACTGTCAGAGCGGTACATCACCGACCGCTTCCTGCCCGATAAGGCCATCGACCTGCTGGACGAGGCCTGCGCCTGCTGCAACCTGCGCCACCCCGAAATTACCGAGTTGGTGGAGACCCAGCGCAGTGTAGCCGAGCTGGAAAGCCGCGAACATGAGCTGGAGAACCCCGAGCCGGAGAACGGCCAGGATGCCGCCATCGACTACGAGGCCCTGGCTTCGGTTAAGACGGAACTGGCCCAGCAGCGCCAAAAACTGCCCGCCTTGCAGCTGAAGGTGGCCGAAATTGAGGTCACGATGGACGATGTGGCCCAGGTCATCGAGCTGTGGACCGGTATCCCCGCCGTCAAAATTAAAGAGACCGAGTACGGCCGCCTGCAGGGCCTGGAAGAAGCCCTGAAAGAGCATATCATCGGCCAGGATCAGGCCGTACACGCCGTGGCCGGCGCCATCAAGCGCGCCCGGGCTGACCTGTCCGGCCGCCACCGCCCCGCCAGCTTCATCTTCGTCGGCCCTACCGGTGTCGGCAAGACCGAGCTGGTCAAGCAGCTGGCCAACCAGCTGTTCGATACCGTCGACCCGCTCATCTCCATCGACATGAGCGAGTATATGGAGAAGTACGCGGTGTCCCGCCTCATCGGTTCGCCCCCGGGCTATGTGGGCTACGATGAGGCTGGCCAGCTGACCGAGAAGGTCCGCCGCCACCCCTACAGCGTTGTGCTGTTTGATGAAATTGAAAAAGCACATCCTGACGTCATGAATATCCTGCTGCAGATTTTGGACGAGGGCAAGATCAACGACGCCCAGGGCCGCGTGGTGGATTTCTCCAACACCGTCATCTGCATGACCTCCAACGCTGGCTCCACCGACCAGAGCGGTGCTACCGGCTTTGGCAAGCGCACTGAGACCGCCAGCGCCGACAAGTGCATGAAGGCTTTGCAGGAGTTCCTGCGCCCCGAGTTCCTGGGCCGCGTGGACGAGGTCATCACCTTCCGCCCGCTGTCCGAGTCCGACCTGGAGCGCATCGCCCAGCTGATGCTGGACGAATACAAGCCAGGCCTGGCCGCCCACAGCATCACGCTGAACACCACGCCTGAGGCGCTGACCGCCATCGTGGCCGAGAGCACCACCCGCTATGGCGCCCGCGAGCTGCGCCGCACCATCCGCAAGGCGGTGGAGGACCCCATCTCCGAGGCACTGGTGGACGGCCGCCTGGGCAGCCAGCCCGCCGCCGTCACGCTGACGGCTAAGGACGGCAAGCCCGTACTGGAGCTGTGATGCGTACAAAACTTGCTGCACTGCTGCTGGCCGTGCTGCTGCTGACGGGCTGTGTGCCCTATATGCGGTGGCAGATCACGACCAACATCCCCCAGACCCAGCAGATGCCCGCGCCGACCCCGGCCCCCACGGCCACGCCCCAGCCGGATTCCGGCTTGAGCCGCCGCCAGATGGTGTACGGCAGCGCCGGGCTGCTGACTGAGCCGACCGTGCTGGTCAGCGTTTACTTAAACGATGCCGCCGGCGGCCGTGTCTGGACCGAGGATGCCAAGGCCGAGACACGCCAATACCTGGCCACCGCCGTGCAATGGCTGAACGAACAGGCCGAAACCTACGGCCGGACGTTGCAATTGTACTATGACGACGGCACCGTCAACAGCCCGCTGTGCCGCACCTACACGCCCAAAGCGGCCATCCGCGGCGGGCGGAGCTCCGAGGAGAGCGACGCGCTGCTGACCGAGCTGGACGCCGTCAGCGCCACGTTGGACACCGCCGCGCTGCAAAAGACCTACGGCACCGACCGGGTGGCGTTTCTCTATTTCCTGCCGGTCAGCGGGGCGTCCTTTACGATGGTCCACTACGCCGACGACGGCAGCAATTTCTACCACGAGTACAGCTGCCTCTACCGGTACGATGTCTATGCGGGGGAGGGCGAGAGCGAATCCCCGGCAACCTATGCCCACGAAATTTTGCATTTATTCGGCGCGCCGGACCTGTACGAGGGCAGCAGCGATGACTTTGTGGACGATGCGCTTATTGCCTACGTCGAGGAGACTTACCCCGACGAGATCATGAACAGCACCTACAATGACGACGGCACCAGCAGCTTTGACAGCGTGCATAAGGCCATCAGCCCGCTGACCGCCTACTGCCTGGGCCTGACCGACACCTGCCCCGAACTAGAGCAGTTCCCCAAGTTGGCCAACATAACGCCGGGAGTGTTCCGCTACCCGGCCGACAGCGGCAGCACACCCGATACGGGGAACGATGCTGACGGTGGGGGCGAAGTCGGGGATGAACCCGACAGCGCCCAGGCATGGCCCGGCGCCGTGGCGGTATAAGCAGCGAAAGGGGGTGCACACCTTGCCGAACGAGGATTTTCCGCTGCGGGTGGACGGCGTGACCGCCGGTTGGGCGGCAGAACGCCGCCCCGAGGATGTGATCCCCGCCGCCCGGACCGACGCCTGGCAGCTGGTCTACGTGCGCAGCGGCACCATTGAGGAACGCTGCGACGACCGCCGCGTGCTGCTGCGGGCCGGCGGGCTTTTGTTCCACCAGCCGGCAGAGACCTTTGGCATGCGCCCGGTGGGCGAGGTGCCGCCCGATGTGCTGCGCCTGGATTTTTTGTGTACCCAGGCCGGGATGGACCGCTTTCGCGGTGCCGTTTTCCATGCCGAACCCCAGGAACAGCATGATTTAAACTGGTTGATGGACGCTGTAACGGAATATTTTGAGCCACCCGACACCCTGGGCCAGGCCACGGTCCCCAAAGAGGAACAGCCCTACGGAGCCCAGCAGCAGTTGGCCATCCATTTGGAAAACCTGCTGATCTTGCTGGCCCGGCGGTACAAGCGTGCCCGCAAGCCCGGCGTGCGCCTGCGGCGGGAGCGCCGCCAGACCGCCCTGGTGGACGCTGCCCGCACCTACTTTGCCAAAAACCTGGAGCGGGAGCTGCGGGTGGACGAGGTGTGCGAGGCCATCGGCTGTACCAGGCCGCAATTGCAGGTGGCCTTCCGCACCCGGCTGCGGCATACGGCTATGGAGGAATTCTCCGCCATGCGGCTGGACTACGCCGCCCAGCTGCTGGCCCGGGGCGATACCCCCGGCGAGGTGGCCGAGCGCATGGGCTACCGCAGCGGGGCCTACTTCAGCCAAAAATTCAAAGAGGCCACCGGCAACACCCCCAGCGCCTACCGCCGCCTGCAGCAGGGCTTGCCGGCCCGCCGCCTAAACAGGCAACAAAAAGATAAAGGCGAATCGAAAACCTCTATTGCAGAAACACCGCCAAAAAAGTAAAATAGGGGTAACAAGCGGGGAACATGCCCCGCTAAAGGCAACAAGATGGGTAGCGACGCATAATTCGGAGTGCCGATACGACGAGCGAGGCGTGCCAGCTGCTAAGCAAAAAGCGCAGGTAATACTTTGTGTATTACCGAGCATTTTTGCGCCGCAGATGGTGCGCCGCAGCCGCCGGAGCGGTGCTACGATTATGCGGAACTGCCCACTAACATAAGTGATAAGGAGACGATCGTTATGGCAATTTTGGTAAGCGGTGGCGCCGGTTACATCGGCAGCCACACCTGCGTGGAACTTCTGGCCGCCGGGTATGATATCGTCGTGGCCGATAACTACTACAACTCCTGCCCCGAGGCCCTGGCCCGCGTGAAAAAGATCGCCGGCAAGGATTTCCGCTTTGTCGAGGCCGACATGACCGACAAGGCCGCCGTCGAAAAGATCTTCGCCGAGAACGAGGACATCGACTGCGTCATCCAGTTTGCCGCTTACAAGGCAGTGGGCGAGAGCGTCTCCAAGCCCATCGAGTACTATTCCAACAACCTGGCCTGCACGCTGAATATTCTGGATGTTATGCGCCGCCACAACTGCCATAACATCATCTTCTCCTCCTCCGCCACCGTCTACGGTGACCCCGCCAGCGTGCCTATCCGCGAGGATTTCCCTGTGGGCGGCACCACCAACCCCTACGGCACCACTAAGGTCTTTACCGAGCGCATCCTGACCGACTGCTGCAAGGCTGACCCCGAGCTGAATGTTGCGCTGCTGCGTTACTTTAACCCCATCGGCGCCCATCCGTCGGGCCTCATCGGCGAGGACCCCAACGGCATCCCCAACAACCTGGTGCCCTACATTGCCAAGGTGGCCGTCGGCAAGCTGGAGAAGGTCCACGTCTTTGGCAACGATTATCCCACCCCGGACGGCACCGGCGTGCGTGACTACATCCACGTTGTCGACCTGGCCCGCGGCCATGTGGCTGCCATCAAGAAGCTGGAGGAAAAGCCCGGCCTGTTCATCTGCAACCTGGGCACCGGCCACGGCTACAGCGTGCTGGACGTCATCCATGCCTTCAGCAAGGCCTGCGGCAAGGAGCTTCCCTACGTCATCGACCCGCGCCGCCCCGGCGACATTGCCGAGTGCTGGTGTGATCCCAGCAAAGCCAAGCGTGAGCTGGGCTGGGAGGCCCAGTACGGCATCGAGGAGATGTGCGCCCACAGCTGGAACTGGCAGAGCCACAACCCCGACGGCTACAAGACCGCCAAATAACTCAGGCAGCACTTAAAAAGCACGCAAGGACGCGCCCGTAAAAAGGCGCGTCCTTTTTGTTTATATGCTTTTGTTCAGCCTTACTTTTTTGTGCCATAACTACCACATCTAGTGGGTGATATACCCATAAAAAACAAAAAACAGCGAAAACTGTGCTAAATGTGTTCTCTCAACAACAGAAGGGACATAAAACGCGCAGGTTCGCTGTTTTTGGATTTTGCTATAGCTTGATTTGTTATACAGTAACTGGAAAATGCGATTTAAATTTCAAAATGTGCTGAATTGTGTTCTGCGCGGGTGCGGTGAACCACAATTTTTACCCCGCAAATTCGGCGCCAATTTGCCCTGTTTTTACCGCCAGGTAAAGGTGAACATCCCATACAGATAGATGAACAGGATCGCCGCAGGTACAAAATAGCGGAAGATGGGCTTCATCCAGGGGCGCACTTTCAGGCCCTTGCCGGTGTTGGCTTCGGCAACAAAATTGTCCCATCCCCAACCAAAACGGTTGCAGCAGAACAATGCCAGTACCAGGCTGCCCAGCGGCAGCACATTGTTGGATACAACAAAATCCCAAAAGTCCAGCCAAGCGGTGCCGGGGGCGAAAGGCTGGAAGTGCAGCACGCTGTAGCCCAGGGCCGTCGTCAGCGCCAGGGCAAAAATACCCACGCCGCAGACAGCGCAGCCCTTGGGGCGGGACCAGCCGGTCAGCTCCCGGATCATGGCTAAAATATTCTCGCAGACGCCCAGCACGGTAGAAAGCGCCGCAAATACCATAAACAGAAAGAACAGTGCGCCCCACCAGCGCCCGCCCGGTATGTGGGTAAAAACACTGGCCATCGTGTCAAACAGCAGGCTTGGCCCGGCAGTGACTTCCAGATCGTAGGTGAAGCAGGCCGGGAAGATGATGATGCCTGCCAGCACTGCTACAAAGGTGTCCAGAAAGATGACATGCAGCGATTCGCCCATCAGGCTGTGGTCTTTGCCGATGTAACTGCCGAAGATGGCCATGCCGCCCATGCCGACGGACAGCGAGAAAAACGCCTGGTTCATGGCGGATACCACCACCGAGCCGTCGATAGCAGAAAAGTCCGGCACCAGGTAAAAGCGCAGCCCCTCGGCCGCACCGGCAAAGGTCAGGCTGTGGACCGCCAGCACCAGCATCAGCACCAGCAGGGCGATCATCATGCCCTTGGTCATCCGCTCCAGCCCGCCCTGCAGGTTGCAGCTTAAAATCAAAAATGCCACCAGCACTGTGATAAAAAGATAAATTACGTTGACCTTTGGGTCGGCGATCATCTGGGCAAAGCCGAAATCGGCGTTGCTGCCGGTGAGGAATTTTACAAAATAGTAGAAGATCCACCCTGTGACCACCGTGTAAAAGGCCATCAGCGCAATGTTGCCGATGAGGCTGAACACGCCGAACACGCCCCACTTGTGGCCGGGCTTTTCCAGGCGCTGGTACATATAGATGGGGCTGGCCTGGGCGGCGCGGCCCACGGCAAACTCCATCACCATAACGGGCAGGCCCAGCACCAGCAGGCAGAGGATGTACAGCAGCATAAAGCTGCCGCCGCCGTTGCGCCCGCACATCCAGGGGAACTTCCATACATTGCCGCAGCCGATGGCACACCCGGCCGACAGCATGATAAAGCCTAAGCGGCTGCCAAGACGTTCACGATTTTCCATAGTCTCACACAAATACGTAGGCGCTCAGGCGGTTGAAAGCTTCCTCCACCAGGGCGCGGGGTAGGGCCAGATTCATGCGGATGGCGCAGGGGTGGTGGAACATCCGGCCATCCTGCCAGGCCACGCCCACATCCCAGCCGGCGTGCAGCACGTCCTCCAGCGTTTTTTCATGGGCAGCGCACCAGTCAGTGCAGTCCAAAAACAGCATGTAGGTGCCCTCAGGTTTGGCAACCTGCACACCCGGGAAATGCCGGGTGATGAAATCGCAGGCAAAGTTCACGTTGCCGGAAAGCACCTCGCACAGCTCGTCTACCCATTCGCGGCCCTCGGGCGTGTAGGCACCCAGCAGGGCGTGCATGGAAAGGACGTTCATCTCATTGTAATGGGGTTTTTCGCTGCGGGCCAGCACGCGGTCCCGCAGGGCTTTGTTATAAATAATGTGGTAGCTGCCCACCAGGCCCGCCAGGTTGAAGGTCTTGCTGGGGGCGTAGAGGGCCACGGTGCGCTGGCGCGCGTCCTCGCTGACCGATTGGGTGGGGGTATGCTTGTGGCCGTTGAGCAGGATGTCGGACCAGATTTCGTCGGAGATGACGGTCACATCGTTGGCGCGGTAGACTTCCATCGCGCGCTCGACCTCCCAGCGCTCCCACACACGGCCGCAGGGGTTGTGGGGGGAGCAGAAGATGGCCGCATGGATGTGGTGCTGCTTCAGCAGGCGGTCCATGTCGTCAAAATCCATTCGCCACACGCCGTTTTCGTCCCGGTGCAGGGGGCTGTGGATGATGCGGTAGCCGTTGGATTCCAGCGTGCGGGTAAAGCCGATGTAGGTGGGGCTGTGGACCAGCACAGCATCGCCGGGGGCGGCCAGGCAGCCCAGGGCCGACATTACGCCGCCCAGAACACCGTTTTCGTAGCCGATGGCCTCTTTGGGCAGGTCGGTCACGCCGTTGCGGTCCCGCTGCCAGGCGATGATAGCCTGATAGTAGGCGTCCGGCGTGGCAAAGTAGCCGTACAGCGGGTGCTGAGCGCGTTCAATGATGGCGGCCGGGATGGTGGGCACGGTGGCAAAGTTCATGTCCGCGACCCACATGGGGATGACGGAAAAGCCGTCCTTAGGCTTGCCCGGCGCAAAGCCGCCCGGCTGGCCCAGGGCATCCACCGCCAGCGCATCCATCCCGCGGCGGTCGTACACAGTGGTAAAATCGTATTTCATGACCGTTCCCCCTTACTGCACGTTTTTGCGTAAAAATATTAAAAGTTCTTTGCCTACTTTCTTTCAAGAAAGTAGGTTACTTCTCGCAGGCCCCGTCATTTCCCTCACCGCAGCCGTCGCAGTCGCTCTCAAATTTCACGGCGTTTTTGGCAAGTTCGGGGTCCAGGCGCTGGGCGACCTGCATCATCAGGGCGCACTCCATGCGCTTGCGGAACACCTTGCATCCGTACTCATAGGTGCCGTGGATGTCGCCGGTGGCGTGCAGGGCGTTGGCCGCGCAGCCGCCTGCGCAGTACAGGCGGGCCCAGCAATCCTTGCAATCCGGGCGGGCATACACGTTGCACAGCTTGAACTCATCCCGCAGTGCGGTGTTGGTCACGCCGTCCCACACGTTGCCCAGTTTGTAGTTGGGGTCGCCCACGAACTGGTGGCAGGGGTACAGGTCGCCCCAGGGGGTCACGGCCATGTACTCGGTGCCGGAACCGCAGCCGGAAATGCGCTTGTAGATGCAGGGGCCGTGCTTCAGGTCCAGGATATAATGGTAGAACGTGATGGGCTTGCCGGCCTTCTGGCGGCGCAGCATGTCGTTGGCCAGCAGTTCGTACTGGTCAAACAGCTTGGGCAGATCCTCCTCGGTCAGGGCCTCGGGGGAATCCGGCGCGGCTACGACCGGCTCCATGGACAGCTCGGTAAAGCCGAGGTCGTCGGCCATGTGGAACAGGTCCTTGGTAAAATCAACGTTGTGGTGCGTAAAGGTGCCGCGCATATAGTAGCCCTGGCCGCCGCGTGCCTTGACCAGTTTTTGGAACTTGGGCACGATGCGGTCGTAGCTGCCGTTGCCGGCCAGGTCCACGCGGAACCGGTCGTTGACTTCCTTGCGGCCGTCCAGAGACAGCACCACGTTGTGACATTCCTTGTTGCACCAGTCGATGACCTCATCGGTGATGCCGATGCCGTTGGTGGTCATGGTGAAGCGGAAATTTTTGTTGTGCTCTTTCTCGATGCTGCGGGCATAGGCGACCAGCTGCTTGCACACCTCAAAGTTCATCAGCGGTTCGCCGCCGAAGAAGTCGACTTCCAGGTTGCGGCGGGTGCCGCTGTGCTCGATCAGGAAATCCAGCGCACGTTTGCCGGTCTCAAAGCTCATCAGGCCGGCCTCACCGTGGAACTTGCCTTGGGCGGCGAAGCAATAACTGCAGTTCAGGTTGCAGGTGTGGGCCACATGCAGGCACAGCGCCTTGACGACGTTGGAGCGGTTCTTGAAGTCGAACGCATGGTCGGCGTAGGCGTCGGGGGCAAACAGCTGCCCGGCGGCGGTCAGCTCCTCGATGTCGTCAAAGCAATCGCTGATGTCGGCGGGGGTGACGTCGGCGCGGTCACGGTATTTCTGCTCCAGCTGGGCGGTGGCGGCTTCGCGGGTCAACCCCTGGTCGATCAGGGCGATGGCGTCGTAGGCAACATCGTCTACGGCGTGCACGCTGCCGCTGTACACGTCCAAAACAATGTTGTAGCCGCTGAGTTTATACTGATGAATCATTGTCTGCTCCTTTAAGTTATGTTACTTTTCTTATAAGAAAAGTAACCAAAAGAATTTTTAATCGAATAGCGAGAGTGTATAGAAAAGCGGTCGAGAATAAGGGATGGGGGAGGTGAGGGGAAAGTACGGGAAAAGGGGTACTATAAAATGCCTGCACCGTGCATCGCTTTTCGGCCGCGCTGTACATAGAAAATGCCGGGCTGCCATATCTGGCACCCCGGCATCAAAGCCAGCAATACAATTACTTGTCGGTCTTCTCGCAAGGCTGGTTGGCAATGCCGCAGCTGGTCTTGCAAGCGCTCTGGCAGGAAGTCTGGCATTCGCCGCAGCCGCCGTTCAGCAGGCTCTTAGCCATGTCGCGGGTCTCGAGAGTCTGGATGTGCTTCATAAAACAGTCACCCCTTTATACATTTTAGAATTATATTTATTGTACACGGGAATGGATGGATTGTCAAGGGTAAAATGGTGGATGGTTACAGTAGAATTGTAGGGGCGGATGCTCGCATCGACCCCTACAGAACAGCAATGCACGTTGCATCTTTGCATCTGCTGTGGTGTAACCTCGTCCCGGCAGCCTCCAACTCGCGGCAGGACGTCAAAAACTCCGGGGTAATCGTCTCGCCCGGGGCTACCAGCGGCACACCCGGGGGGTAGGCCCAGATATACTCCGCCGCCGTCTCCCCGCAGGCATCAGCCATCGTCATTGGAATTTGCCGCGCCGGGCGCAGCAGGGCTTCGGCAATTGTACACGTGGCGTTTCCCGGGGCTGGCAGCAGGTGCGCGGGGGGCGCAGGGACGATCCGGGATGGAGAATCATCCCAGTGGTGCAGCACCTCGGCCAAGCGGTCCAGCGCGTAGGTGTTGTCGCAGGGGCTGGTCATGGCCAGCACGTTCGGGCCGCAGACCATCTCCGGCTCAAAGCCGCTGGCCCGCAGAAACGCCGCGCCCTCGGCCCCGATCTGCAGCAAAATTTTGCCGCTGTCATGGGCAAAAAAATCCGGGTGGTCAGCCAGCGCATCCTGCCCAAAGCACATGACTTTTATATTGTGCAGATCGGCCACGGCGGCAGAAAACCGCTCCAGCCGGTCCCGCCAGCGGGCAAAGGCGGCGGGGCCGTCGGCGGCCAGCCAGTCGGTGCAGCCGTCCAGGCTGACCAGCAGCGGGTAGCTGGGGGAGCTTGTCTCAAACACATCCAGCTGCCGCTCCACCTCGTCGGGGGCGGCCAGGCCGCCGTTCAGCTGCAAAAAGGCCGTCTGAGTCAGACTGGGCAGGGTTTTGTGGGCGCTCTGCACCACCAAATCTGCTCCGGCGGCTACCGCGCCGCCCTGCCAGCCGTACCGGGCGGCAAAGGGCAGGTAGTGTGCCCCGTGGGCTTCGTCCACCAAAAGCGGCACATTGTTGGCGTGGCAAATGGCGGCAATGGACGCAATATCGCTCAAAACGCCCTCGTAAGTCGGGCTGGTCAAAATTACGCATTTTGCCTGCGGATGGGCGGTCAGCGCCGCTTCCACCGCAGCGGGCGGCACACTGCCGTACACGCCAAAGGCGGTATCCACTGGCGGGGGCAGGTAGTGGGCAGTCAGGCGCCCCAGCTCGATGGCATGGTACACGGCCTTGTGGCAGTTGCGGGCCGCGATGACCTCGCTGCCGAAGGGAGCCAGTGCGCGGATGCCCGCCAGCAGGCCCACGGTGCTGCCGCCCACCAGATACCAGCACCGGCGGGCACCGTACAGCGCGGCTGTGCGGGCCATGGCGTCGGCTAAAATGCCGTCGGCCTCGTGCAGGTCGTCGGCTCCGTCGATCTCGGTCATGTCCCAGGCATAGCAGCTCAGGCCGGGGGCGGGGGCCAGGTGGCGCTTATGCCCCGGCATGTGCAGGGGGTAGCGGTCCGCCGCCAGCTTTTCCAGCTGGTGCTGTAAAATCGAATCTGCCATCTCACTCCACCACGATCTCGGCCTTGCTGCCGGCGCGGGTCTTGGTCACGCGCACCTGGCGGGTCAGGCGGTCCTGTAAGGCTTCCACATGGGAGATGACACCGATCAGCTTGTCGCCGCCCGCCAGCCCGGCCAGCGTATCCACGGCTTTCTCCAGCGCGTCGGCGTCCAGCGAGCCGAAGCCCTCGTCGATAAACAGCGTTTCAATGGTCACGCCGCCCGCGTTCTGCTGGATGGTATCGCTGATGCCCAGCGCCAGGCAGAGGGCGGCCATAAAGCTTTCGCCGCCGGACAGGCTGCCCACGGGGCGGGTCTTGCCAGTGTAAGCGTCGAACACGTCCAGGTCCAGGGCGGTCTTGCCGCCCACGGCCTCGCTTTTGCGGCGCAGCAGGCGGTACTGGCCGTCGGTCATGCGGGTAAAGCGCAGGTTGGCGGCCTCGACAACACCGTCAAAATAGAACGCTTGTACGTACTGTTCAAAGGGCAGTTTGACCTTGCCGGCCAGATTGCCGTTGATGGTTTTGGAAAGGTTGTCCCACATGGCGCGCTTGTCCCGGGCGGCAGCGCTCTGGCGCATCGTCTTGTCCAGCCCGGCCAGCGCGGCGCGGTTGGTGTGCAGGCGGTGCACGGCGGCGTCCCGGGCAGCCATGG
>OLRJ01000954.1_pt1 | contig 26521 bp, 28 predicted proteins | sample 1672741 | NCBI WGS metagenome assembly OLRJ01 (sample SAMEA3136719, study PRJEB25190) | human gut metagenome | biome: human gut; feature: human-associated habitat; material: faeces | place: Austria | collected 2013
CCGTTCGACTTGCATGTGTTAAGCACGCCGCCAGCGTTCATCCTGAGCCAGGATCGAACTCTCATAAAAAACTGGCTATTTCTTTTTTAGTTAGAAATATAGAAACTTAAGTATCGTTTCATTACTGAAATTCTTTTGGAATCTTCAGGGTTGTCTTACTATTTGATTTTCAAAGAACTGTTTTGTTTGTTGCCCTCGCTTGCGACGGCTTAGTTATAATAACAATCTGTATTTGTAATGTCAACAACTTTTTTGAAATATTTTTTATTTTTCTTTTTTTATTTTTTCAAATATTGATTTTTCTCAGTATTTATCTATGTTTGCGCATTTTTATTTTTTTGAAAATTATTATTTTTTTGAATTAGTTGTGTAAAGATAATAATTTTCCAGTTTTTATTGGTAAAAACACTTTTCATTATTATCAATGGAGAGAATACGCCATCGTACCTTTTGTTATGAATATCCACTTCTGCGAATCATTAATAAAAGCAATCATCTGACGGTTTTAATTATAATAAGGGCCGCTGCCATATATCTATTTAGAAGACATATGTACAACAGCCCTCTGTTTATTTGTTGTTCAGAATTGTATTGTTGTTTGTTAGTTGTTATATGTTGTTATTCTTATTTTGTTATATATCAACATTTATAAGTCTTAGAGTTAAGTCTTAGAGTTTTTAGTTATTTAGTCGGGTTATTATTCCAAGTTTTATTTATTAGGTCGAATTAACCTTTTGAGTATTGGTTATTTGTTCGTAATATATTTTTGACTGTTTGTGTTAGTATGATTATCAAAATGTTGTTTCAAAAATGATATCTTTGTTTCTATGTATTTCTATATATAGTATGAATATATCTTTATTCACCACTTTTAACATATATAGAAGGATAATCTGATATACTGCCATTCATCATTCTTAACATACGTAAGTAGATTACCTAATATATCTTATCTATATAATTGAAAGAATCCGTCTATTACTTTTCGCTATTCGTTAAAAAAATATATTACTTCTTTATCTGAATATACTAATCCCCGCATTACTCACCTAAGAAAAGCTTAAGATCATCTTCTACTGTTCCGATTCCTGCGATACCAAAGTTTTCAACAAGGACATTTGCTACATTTGGTGAAAGGAATGCTGGAAGTGTTGGTCCTAAATGAATATTTTTAACACCGAGATGAAGGAGGGCAAGTAAAACGATAACAGCCTTCTGCTCATACCATGCGATATTGTATACAATTGGAAGTTCATTTACATCGTTAAGCTCAAATACTTCCTTAAGCTTAAGCGCAATAAGTGCAAGTGAATATGAATCATTACACTGACCTGCATCAAGTACTCTTGGAATTCCGCCGATATCGCCGAGATCAAGCTTGTTATATCTGTATTTTGCACAACCTGCCGTAAGGATAACTGTATCTTTTGGAAGAGCCTTTGCAAATTCTGTGTAGTAATTTCTGTCCTTAGTTCTTCCGTCACAACCTGCCATTACAAAAAATTTCTTAATTGCTCCGCTCTTTACCGCATCTACAACTGTATCTGCAAGGGCAAATACCTGGTTGTGTGCGAAACCACCAACGATTTCACCTTTTTCTATTTCTGTTGGAGGAGCACATTTCTTTGCATGCTCGATAATTGCAGTAAAGTCCTTTTTGCCATTTTCATCTGCTTTGATATGGCCACATCCAGGGAATCCCGCTGCACCTGTTGTGTAAACTCTGTCCTTATAACTATCTTTTGGTGGAACTATACAGTTAGTTGTAAAGAGGATTGGGCCGTTGAAACTTTCAAATTCCTCCTTCTGCTGCCACCATGCATTACCATAGTTTCCTACAAGGTTGTCATATTCCTTAAATTTAGGATAGTAATGGGCAGGAAGCATTTCTGAATGTGTATAAACATCTACGCCTGTTCCCTTTGTCTGATCAAGTAACTGCTCTAAATCATTTAAGTCATGGCCTGAAATAAGGATACCAGGCTTATTGCCTACGCCGATATTTACCTTTGTTAATTCAGGATTACCGTATTTTCCTGTATTACCCGCATCAAGATCAGCCATGGCATCAACACCATACTTACCTGTTTCAAGTGTAAGTGCGATAAGTTCATCAACAGATTTTTCCTTTAATGTATCTGCAAGTGCTGACTGAACAAATTCATTTGTTGCGTCATTGTAACGGCCTACCATATTTGCATGATGCTCATATGCCGCAAGCCCCTTTAATCCGTAAGTAATAAGCTCCTTAAGTGAACGGATATCTTCATTCTGCTCTGCAAGAACACCTACTGTCTTTGCCTTAGCTTCATATTCATCCATATTTCCGTCCCAGTTTGCAGCATCTGTTAAACCTTCTTTATTAGAAAGCTGTGCGAGAAATTTTGCTTTTTCTTCGAGAGTTGTCTCAACATCTCTTATGATTGCTTCCTTGTCAAAGTTTGCATTTGTGATTGTTACAAATAAATTATATGTAACAAGTGCACCGATTTCTCTTGGAACTGATTTACCTTCTGCTCTTAATGCAGTTGCAACTTCTGAAAGTCCCTTTGTTACATAAACAAGTAAGTCCTGCATATTTGCAACATCAGGAAGTTTTCCGCACACACCAATCTGTGTACATCCTTTGCATCCTGCTGTTTCCTGACATTGATAACAAAACATTTTATTTTCCATAGTTATTACCCCCATAACCGTATATGATTTGTTGTTATTTCTGTTGTTAACGTGTCGTAATTGTATTATATTAATTTATGTCAGTATGTTGTTTTAACAACATTTTGAAAAATGAATTGAAAATTTTTCAAATGTCTTCGGAATGCTGTTAACAACTTTTTTGAAAATGTTTTATAGCTTTTTAAAGTAATATTTTGAAAATCTATAACTGTCAGAATATTTTTATAGAGCTTTGAGCGAATTTTATATTTAAAAGGCATTCTTAAATATAAATTGTGGATTGCTTTATATACTATTAAAGGAGGTTGCTATGGATTATTCTTTTTTATCTACATTAAAAATATTCGAGGGTATATCTCCTGAGGAATTAAAACATCTTTTGCCATGCTTAAACTGGCATGTTAAGAAATTTAAAAAGGGAGATTTTATCTTTCATGCAGGTGAAGTAATAAATGAGATTGGAGTTATTTTATCCGGAAATGTAATTATAGAAGCCTATGATCTGATGGGTAATAAAAATGTTTTTGGCGGATCTTCCAAGGGTGAAGTTGTAGCTGTCAGCTATTCATTTACTCCAAATGAACCTCTTATTGTAAATGTTATTGCGGATTCAGATGTGGAAATGCTTTTTATTGATATAAATAAAAGTATTTATGTATGTTCTGCCTCATGCAAATTTCACAGCAGACTGGTTTCAAATCTGCTAAATATAATTGCAAACTGCAATCTGTCGCTTTCAAGAAGAAGTCTTCACACTTCTCACAAATCAATAAGAACTAAACTTATTTCATATCTTTCTTATCAGGTTATAAAAAACAGTTCAAATGAATTTGATATTCCATTTGACAGGGAACATCTGGCGGGATATTTAAATGTAGAAAGAAGTGCATTATCAAATGAACTTGGCAAAATGAAGCGTGAAGGACTGATTGATTTTAAGAAGAATCATTTTGTGATAAACCAGGAAGCATTTGAAGCTTCTATGTAAAATAAAAGCCCATACGGTATGCATTGCACACTGTAAGGGCTTTTTTGTTTCGTTCTATTTATTTAGCTTTGAGAATTATTAATATGTTTCGTTCGAGAGTTTTTCAGGAGGGCAACCATTCTCAAAATCAGTCTTTGAATAATGCTGTTGAGTAGTATCTGTCACCACTGTCTGGTAATAATGCAACGATTGTCTTGCCAGGGTTCTTCTTTAACCATTCAAGAGCTGCACTTACTGAAGCACCTGAAGAAATACCTACTGAAAGACCTTCTGTCTTAGCAATAGCCTTAGCTGTATTAATTGCATCTTCATTTGTTACAGTTACTACTTCGTCATATACTTCCTTATCAAGTGTATCCGGAACAAAACCTGCACCGATACCCTGGATCATATGAGGACCACTCTTACCTTCACTTAATACTGGTGATGAAGCAGGCTCCATAGCGATAACCTGAATATCTCCATTCTGCTCCTTTAAGAACTTACCTGTACCTGAAACTGTACCACCAGTACCAACACCGGCTACAAATGCATCAAGATGACCTTCGGTATCATTCCAGATTTCAGGACCTGTTGTCTTGTAATGAGCTTCCGGGTTAGCTGGGTTTGTGAACTGACCGGGAACGAAGCTGCCTTCGATTTCTTCATGAAGTTCATTTGCCTTTGCGATAGCACCGCTCATTCCCTTGCTTCCGTCTGTAAGAACGATTTCAGCACCATATGACTTGATGATGTTTCTTCTTTCTACTGACATTGTCTCAGGCATTACGATGATAAGCTTGTAACCCTTAGCAGCTGCGATTGAAGCAAGACCGATACCTGTGTTACCTGATGTAGGCTCGATGATTGTTCCGCCTGACTTAAGTGCTCCACTTTCCTCTGCTGTCTTGATCATGCTGAGTGCGATTCTGTCCTTAACACTACCTGTTGGGTTGAAGTACTCCATCTTTGCAAGAAGCTTACCTTCAACGCCTGCAGCCTTAACTAATGCGCTGAAATCTACGATAGGTGTGTGTCCGATAAGTTCTGTAGCTGATTCATAAATATGTCCCATAATTGCACCTCCAAAAGTATCCGTTATTATATAAAAATTATGTTGTTGTTTAAGTTGTCTATATAATAGCCTATTATTCTTATAAGTGCAATATGTTTTATTAAATTTTTTCAAAATTATTTTTTATCATATCTCTGTACAGCTGGTATCTTTCGCTCTCAGAAACGCTAAACTCCGCAGTTTCAGCCAGTTTATCGAATTCTTCAAATGAAATAAATCTATAGTCATCTGTCTCATTTGGCTGTAATTTAATTCTTACTGATTCATTAGGGATTATATGAATAAATGAAAAATATACCGCTCTTCTCTTGTTATCAGTATGAACATACAATGCATTTAAGTTAGAAGTTGTGCATTTCAGTCCTGTTTCTTCATATAATTCTCTGACGGCACCTTCTCTTACTTCTTCGCCCGCTAAAACGGAACCGCATGTAATTTCCCATAAGCCGGGATGTCTTTTCTCAGGAGAACGTCTTGTAATAAGGATCTTTCCGGTTCTTGTTACAGTATAAACACTGACAACTCTGTGGAATACTCCCTTAGGAATATCATCAGCATCGGCTCTGGCAATGGCACCATGTCTTATTACATTTCCGAATTTATCGCAGGAATCCCACATTTCCTCTTCAGGCACCTGCATAACAGGACTGCTTTCACTCTGTGGTAATTCAACACCGATAAGTGAAGATTTGAAAATTCTTCCTTTACCCCATCCGTTTTCGTACATATCTAAGATATTTTCTCTTATATTAGCTATAAGCTTTCTTCTATAGGCACGGACACCCGTCTCATTCCAGTATCTCTTGGTATCCATTTTGATAACTTCATATTTTGCATCAAGAATATCTTTTTCATGTGCAACCTGAGGTTCTTTATTCTGATAAAATACCACAACTGAATTTTTACATTTATCAATGTCCAGATTGTACTTTGTGGCAAATGCACCCGCTGCATCATTATCCTTTACTAATCTTACATGTGCATAATATCCTACTAAGTATGAGAAATAATCCACATCAAAATTATTTACCCAGTCATTATCTACTGCAAGGAATACAATAACAGGCAATACTCTGTTGGAGCTATCTACTAATTCATAGAGATCGTCCATTCCATCATTATCTGCCAGTTTTGTACTCTGCTTTAATCTTGCAACATCAATAATTCCAATGTTGTCAGCTATTTCACCATAAAAGTTAGGTCGGCTGAATAAACCGTGACTAAGCTTTTCATAGTTAAAATTATTCTGCTCAGCCAGATGGTTTGTTACGGCAAATTCAAGCTTGTCGCCTACTCTTTTTATATATGCTCTTGAAATCCACTCTCTTTCAGGAACCACATTGTCCGGATGAGTTGAGATTTCCATAATTTCGCATTTTTCTTCATCATAGTGAACATCTACTCTGTATCCCGGTTTCCATGCTTTATATGACTTTGGCATTTCAGGCATATTACTGAATACATTTTTAAATCTGGATTTAATCCATGAATAAATGTATCCCGCTGCCTTTTTAAATGTCTCCTCTACGGAATCATTTACTATATTAAGCTCTACCTTAGATGCAAATGCAGGATATTCCGCAAGCTCCTTAAATGGCTCAAAGTGCTTTTTCGGAGTTTTCTGCTTTTTCTCTTTATCTAATTTGTTAAATATCTCTGTTATCTCATCTGACTTAATCTCGAGATTATTAACAATTCGAACAACATTTGTGGAAGTGTGAACCACATCTGTATCTGAAGTCGTATTCCAAAATTCTTCCAGCACTTTAAATCTGTCGAATTTAAATATCTGTTTTGCTATATCGACATTTTCATTGAAGAACTTATCCAGTTCAGGGATTAAAGGCTCATTTATAAACTTAAGTCTGTAATGGCACTTTATCATTTCGTCCCAGTTTTGCATTTTGTAATGATAATGACCAAGATCTTCCAGCAATCTGATAATAGAGTCATCGCAAAGCTCCAGTGTTGCAAGGACTGAGTTCATTCGTCTGAACAAATCTGCATTTTCTTCATGGAATACAGATGATTTGTAATGCATGTCATGTTCAATTTCATGCCAGCCTTCAAATGCATTTGTACGGAGCTGTATTTCAAATGTATCGTCTATATAATCTTCTAATGAAGGATTAATTATTAATTTACTTAAATACTCAGGAATCTTGAAAATACCATTTACTTTTCTTGCTCGGAATTCATAAACGGAAGCCTCTGTAGTTTCCCACTCACCTTCAGTTGTAAAAAGTGTATCCAGAAGTTGCTTTACTGCATGAATATCATCACCAAAATACAGGATTATTCGTATACCAACCAGATCCTGTAATTTCTTATCATGGTAAATTGAACCTTCCCTTCCATAATCCTTTGCTAAAAGCTTATTAAGGATGGAATCTTTACTTTTTACTCTGTATGTAATTCTGTAATAAAATCCCGCTTTATCTAACTTCTCCCTCAGAAAGTTACATAAGTCATCTTTAACTACCGGCGGGATAATAATTTTATTGACATTCTCAATTCTGAATAAAGGATTAATATCATTTTCTGTATTTTTCATATTTATTCTCACTGATTTCTTCATAAAATACTTTAATCACAATTTATGTTTCAATATCATAAAAAAAACTGTTACATTTATTATAAATGCAACAGTTTTTTTTATCAAAATTTTAATGTAAATATTATAACCAACGACAATATAGCAAATAATATTCCGCTCATTGTTAACACAGGTCCCGCAGCAGGTTTGTTCTTCTTTTTTCTTGTTGCAACCTGGATTATCACTCCTATTGCTATACATACTGCAGAGGGGATCAATAGCATTAACATTAACGTCATATCAAATGGTCCCATATATACTCCTTTCAAAAGAGCATTACTTAGTTAAGTCACGCTCCCAACATTCTTCAAGAACAGGAGAGCCCCAGTCTTCATTCTCCACTTCTTCAGTTACTTCAAATCCAAATGCACTATACAATCTTCTGGCTGTTGCTTGCGCACTTACAGTCCATAAAATTGCTTTTTTATAACCCATATTTTTACAAAATTCGATTGCTGAAGTAAGCATCTTTCTTCCTGCACCGATTCCTCTGAGTTCAGATTCAATAAAGAAGTATCTGAACTGTGCAGTATCGTTGTCTAAATGTGTTACCGCAATACATCCTGACTTTATGCCGTTGCATTCCAGAATCATAATACAGTCTTTACTCTCATCGAAATTATTAACAAGATCATGCACACCATCTATAACATAATTTCTAAATACATCCGATGTAAACTTTCTCTCTGTTGAATATATGAAAAGCTGTCTGTCAATAATATAATCAACATCTGATTTATTGCCGTCAGACAGTCTGATATTTACTTTATTAATCGCCTTTGTAAAATACTTCTTTATTGTATCACATGCCTTTGAGATCTCATGACATTCTTCGTCTGTCAATGATTCAATCAGGGATGCTATCTGTACATTAGAATCGTTATTCATCTGCTCGAATAATTCATGGCCTTTTTCAGTAAGAGAAATCTCGTTAATTCTGGCATCATCTTCACTTGAATGTCTTTCGAGAACACCTTCCTTTTCAAGTTTTTTAAGTATTCTGCTTAAATATCCCGTATCAATTCTGAGAATATTAGAAAGCTGATTGGCACTGCACTTTTCAGTTTTGCTAATTTCATAAATTATTCTTGTTTCTGTTAATGAATAGTCAGAACTACCGATATTTGCATTCAGCAAACCAAGCATATTAGTGTAGAATCTGTTAAATCCTCTGATATCTATTATAACATCTATTCTGCTGTCCATAATAACCTCTCCCGTTCTACAATGACTGCATAAAGGTAATCATTTGTAGATTATAACATTGTATTACATAATAATTTTAACATTTGTATCAAATGTTTATAAATGAAGTCTAAAATAATCATACTAAAGCCTTAGCTTTAATATGATTCAGTATATGGATATTAGTTGCTATTGTCAAATAATATTATTTTAAGAATACAAATGTCTTATCATCCGAGTGTTTATCACTAAATTCATACCCCAGACCATTGAAGTTTTTCATACCTTCAATATCATTTACATCGTTAACGGCCAAGTATCTTACCATTTCACCTCTTGCCATTTTGGCATAAACTCCCTTTTGAGATATTTTATCATCACAGAGTTCGCCAAATATACATGTGACAAATGTCTTATTCTCATCAAGATAGCTTTCTACACATTTGGAATATTCTTTTGAAGCGAGATTAATGATTATATCGTCATTTTGTGTAAGTTCTTTATATATGTCATCTGACCAGTAGTCATATAAATTCTTACTGCCGAAAAATGACATTTTAGCCTGCATTTCAAGTCTATATCTGACAACTCCGTCAAATGGCTTTAAGATTCCATAAACTCCTGACAGGATTCGCAGATTATTCTGTATATACTCACACTCTTTATTTTCAAATACGGATGGAGCCATATATTTAAATGCAATACCATCATAGGCATAGATTGCAGGCATAACATTTTCAAAATTGACGCCCATGATCATATCATGAGCTTCCTGACCTACGGAATTATTACATTTCCAAATAGTTTTAAGCTCATCAAATGAGAGACTTTTCATATAGTCTATTATTGCCTTTGCCCTGTCCACAAATACAGGAACCGTCATATCCACATCGATATATTCATCCGGTTTCATTTTCTTTGCAGGTGAAACTATTATCTTCATAAAGCCAACCTATTATATTTCGTTTAACATCTGCTCAGGATTGTCAGCAGCCTTTACCTTATCAAATGCTTTTACAATTACGCCTTCTTCATCAATTAAATATGTTGTTCGGACAGTTCCCATATATGTTCTTCCTGCCATTTTCTTTTCTTTCCATACATCATAAAGCTGATTTACTGCTGTATCTTCATCTGAAAGAATAGTAAACGGAAGATCAAACTTTGTTTCAAACTTCTTATGTGAAGCTACGCTGTCCTTACTGATTCCGATTACAACAGCGCCCTTTTCTGTAAACTGAGGCATTCTTTCAGCAAATCCGCACGCCTGCTTTGTACATCCCGGTGTATTGTCCTTTGGATAAAAATATAAAATTACTTTCTTACCTTTATATTCTGATAATGAATGCATATCTCCATTCTGATCCGGAAGTGTAAAATCCGGTGCTTTTGTTCCAACTTCTAACATATTGGCCTCCTTAAGTCATTTACTTATTTCTGTTAATAATATTACTACATTTCTTCTATATAAAGGAACATTATTTGGTGGATGTATAAATGGAGCTATAGCGGACAATTTTCCCAATCAAAAAGAGAGCTACGGCAGATGTATCCGCCCTAAGAATCCCTCCCGGCGGAAGGTTTTCCCGAAAACCAAAAGGAGACCATATAGCAGACATTTTTAGTCTGCTATATGGTCTCCTTTTTGGTTGATTTAAACCTTTATTCTTTATTTTTTGCGTAATTACTAAGGAATTGTTTTGTTCTTTCTTCTTGCGGATTATCAATGACCTGCTTAGGATCACCCTGTTCTACAATTCTACCGCCATCCATGAAAATGATTTTATCCGCAACATCTCTTGCGAATGCCATTTCATGAGTAACTATAATCATAGTTGTCTTCTTTTCTGCTAATCCTCTTAAAACCTTAAGCACCTCTCCTGTTAACTCAGGGTCGAGAGCGCTTGTAGGCTCATCGAAGCAGAGGATATCAGGCTTCATTGCCAATGCTCTTGCGATGGCAACTCGCTGCTGCTGTCCACCTGATAACTGATGTGGATAATTATCCATTCTGTCTTCAAGGCCCATCTGCTTTAAGATTTCTTTGCCCATTTCAATAATGCTGTCTGTGCTCTGATCGCTTTCTTTGGCGTGAAGAATTGGTGCAAGAGTAACATTTTCAAGGGCTGTATACTGAGGGAATAAATTAAACTGCTGGAACACCATTCCGAAATGTGTTCTGTTAGCTCTTATCTCCTTATCAGATCTTGTTCTGACGTCACTTCCGTCAAATAACTGCTTACCACCTACGATAATTGTTCCACCATCTGCAATCTCTAAAAAGTTAAGACATCTTAAAAGTGTTGTTTTACCACTTCCTGATGAACCAATTATAGATATTGCCTGACCTTCCTCAAGATCAAAGTTTATATCTTTAAGAACCTCTGTTGAACCGAAGTTCTTTTTTAAATTTTTTACTTCAAGTAAAGCCATATTCATCTCCACCTTAACAACGGAAATAATCCATCTTCTTTTCAATGTAGTGGAATATTAATGTGAGTATTCCACTGAATACAAGGTAAAATGCTCCTGTGTAGAACAATGGCCAGATAAGACCGGCACTCTTAATATATGCCTGACCGTTCCAGATGATTTCGTAAACAGAAATAACTCTCGCAAGAGATGTATCCTTAACCAATGTAATGATTTCATTTGACATTGGTGGAATAATTCTCTTAATAACCTGCTTTAAAATAATCTTTCTGAAAATCTGTCCCTTTGTAAGACCAAGAACCTCACCGGCTTCTCTCTGTCCTACAGGAATTGCTTGTATTCCACCTCTGTAAATCTCTGAGAAATAACATGCATAGTTGATAACAAATGCAACTAATGCAGCTATAAATCTTCCGCCACTTTCACTTCCCCATGCGTTCCAGCCAAATAAAAGACCCGGTCCGAAATAAATGATAATTAACTGTAAGAGAAGAGGTGTTCCTCTGACTATCCATATAATAAATTTAATAGGATATTTTATTACCCGAATCTTGCTCATTGAGCCTAAGCATATGAGCAGACCTAACGGAAGTGCAAAAAGCAATGTGAGACCAAATATCTCCATTGTTGTAAGGAAGCCCTGCAACAAGGAGAGCGTAACCTCTGCAAACATTCTGTATATCCTTTCTAATGCTTTTACAACAACAAACAGAGCCATCGCATATCCCGCCACAAAAACAAATACTTTGTGACGGGACTATATGCGACAGCCCCTTTTATTTAAAAACATTTAATACAAATTTAAAATAATCGTCTGTATTTAATTATTTAACAACTGCATCCTGAACGCCATACTTTGTAGCAATTTCCATGAATGAACCATCGCTCTTGAACTTTGCGAATTCGTCATTGATGTATGCTGCAAGATCTGAACCTTTACGGCATCCTACAACGTAATCTTCTTCAGACAACTCTAAAATGTGTGTAAGATCTGAGTAGTCTGTGTTAGGACCTACCATTGCACCTGCCATAAGAAGGTCGATGATAGCAGCCTGTGATGTACCAGACTTAACTTCAAGAAGAGCATCTGACTGAGCAGACTTAGCTGTGTAGTTGAAGCCATTTTCCTTTGCAACGCTTTCACCGGCTGAACCAGCTTCTACAGCAAATGTTAAGTTCTTTACACTGTCAACGTCTGTGTAGTTAACAGCATCTGTGCTCTTAAGAACAACTGTCTGAGCGTTCTTGCAGTAGCTTTCTGTGCATTCCATAGAATCCTTAACTTCGTTTGTATACGTCATACCATTCCAAACTACGTCAATACTCTTGTTGTTAAGCTCTAAAAGCTTGTTATCCCAGTCGATTTCTACGAATTCAACTTCAACGCCGAGGTCAGCAGCAACCTTCTTTGCAAGATCAGCATCGAAACCAATCCATTCGTTGTTGCTGTCTTTGTAATCCATAGGATTAAAATCTGTAATACCTACGATTAACTTACCCTTGTTCTTGATGTAATCAACGTCGCTGTCAGCTGTTGTGTTTGCTGCTGAACCGCCACCTGCACAACCTGCAAATGTAAGTGCTGCTGCAGCTACCATAGATAATCCGAACAATTTTCTTTTCATAATGTTCCTCCGCAAAAACTTTCCAATATATCAATCCCTTTTAACGCTCAGTTAATTTATCACGCTAAAGCGTTATCATGGTAGCATAAAAAAGCAAAAAAAACAATACTAAAGAGCAAAAAAGTCATTTCCGAACTTATAAAAATTCAAAAATGACTTTTAGTTTATATGTTATTATTCCGACATTTATGTCAGAAATTAACGTTAATATTATTGCTGACAGTTGTATCAAAACCAGCTATTAAAACTTATGATTTATTATCCTCTTGGACCTGCTTTTCTTATCTCTTCAGGCATGTTTGGATATTTCTTTTCAAAGTTTTCCTTAAACATATGTGCAAGTTTCTTAGCCCGAGCATCGTATGCAGTAACATCTTCCCATGTCTCTCTTGGATCAAGAATGTCTGATGGAACATCAGGGCAGCTTGCAGGGATATCAAGGTTAAATGTCTCATTATGGTGATATTCTACATTTTTCAATGTTCCGTTTAATGCAGCAGTAACCATTGCTCTTGTATATTTTAACTTCATACGGCTTCCAACTCCGTAAGGACCGCCAGACCAGCCTGTATTTACCAGATATACATCTGTGCCGTATTTATCGAGCTTGTCACCTAACATTTCAGCATAAACTGATGCATCAAGCGGCATAAATGGCTCACCGAAAAGTGTTGAGAATGTTGGAACAGGTTCTGTAACACCTCTTTCAGTACCTGCTAACTTAGATGTAAATCCTGTTACAAAATGGTACATTGCAGCTTTGTGTGAAAGTCTTGAAATAGGTGGAAGTACACCAAATGCATCTGCTGTGAGGAAGATAACTACCTTAGGGATACCGCCCTTTCCAGGAATCTGTGCATTTGAAATGAAGTCCACAGGATAACCTACACGAGTATTTTCTGTAATTGTATCATCGTAGAAATCAGGAACTCTGTTCTTATCAACAACAACATTTTCCAGAACAGAACCGAATCTGATTGAATTATAGATTTCAGGCTCTCTTTCTTCTTCAAGGTCGATACATTTTGCGTAACATCCGCCCTCAAAGTTGAAAATGTCTTCGTCAGACCAGCCGTGCTCATCATCACCGATAAGCTTTCTGTTTGGATCTGCAGAAAGAGTTGTCTTTCCTGTACCTGATAAACCGAAGAATACTGCTGTATCTCCTGTTTCAGGATCCATATTTGCTGAACAGTGCATTGGAAGAATATTTTCTTCAACAGGCATTACGTAGTTCATAACACAGAAAACTGTCTTCTTAATCTCACCTGAGTATGCTGAACCTGCAATAATTGCAAACTTTGCTTCGTAATCAATGATGATGGCTGCTTCTGAGTTAATTCCGTACTTCTCAGGGTCACATTTGTATCCCGGTGCAACAAGAATAGTGAAATCAGCCTCGCCGAAATTCTCAAGTTCTTCATCTGTAGGACGGATAAGAAGATTTCTGATAAATAAGTTCTGTGCCGGAAGTTCATTAATTACTCTGAACTTTCTTGTAACCTTCTTGTCTGCTCCTGCGAATCCGTCAAATATGAATACTTCCTTATTATTGAGGTATTCTATCATATCATTTTTGATAGAGTTAAATACATCTCTTGAGATAGGTCTGTTGACACTTCCCCATGAAATGTTGTCATGAACAGCTTCTGAGTCAACGATGAACTTATCTTTAGGAGACCGTCCTGTATACTTCCCTGTATTTACAAGAAGTGCACCCTTGTCTGTAAGCTTGCCTTCTCCACGCATAATAGCTTTTTCCACAAGCTCTGCGGGACAGAGATTTCTATATACTGCGGAAGGAGCAATACCAAGCTTGTCTACTCCATAATTTTCCATTATCTTCCTCCTAAAACATAACAATTAAAACATAAACTATTTTCAAAATTACATAACGGTCATTATATAATATGAATTTTCAAATGTAAAATTACAAATGTATTTGTCATGTATGGATTTTATTTGTTATATGGAAATTTTTTTGATAGTATGATAAATAATCTTTTTCAAGTTGTAATATTTCACGGCACTGATGCTTATGGCAGAGTTTAGTAAGCAGTTGCCTGTATAACCATAAAATTAATTTAAGGAATTAATATATGAAAAAATTCGTTCAGATTCTGGCATTATCAACTATTATTGCTGTGGGAGTTCTTGTGGTACTTACATTTGTATTTGCATTTATTACCTCTCCTGAAAGTGATGCTATATTTACAAGATTAGTTGCGGCAGACATTATCGTTCCCGTTGCCGTATATGTATTTTTACTTATTGTTAAGCAGATTCAGAAGAAGAGTAAAAGAGACAAAGAAAATAATGGGATGGAGTAAAAATACCCTGTATTCATTATGAATACAGGGTATTTTTTCGTTTCATCTTAATAATAAAAGCTGATGAGGAGATTGATTTATAATTAAACAATAAGGTCCAATGTGCCGAATGCATAGTGTTTATGCCGTATTCTGCATTTTTTATATTTTAACAATCGTCCTATCGTGGCATAATATAATGAATATATTGCCCCTTTTTTGCCCCCATAAAAAACAAAAAGCAGCCCTTTTAATTGGGCTGTTTTTATTTAAGCAATCTTTTTATAAATTTAAATCCGTTTGCCGTTGTTTTCTTTCTTGCTTGTTACAATTGTATTATGTGAATAAAGTAAAGTTATAATTTGTTGCATACGATCATTACTCATCTTTTTTTACGTGTATAACTTGATATTTCTTTGATATCAGAAAGTTTTTTCTTACAATATGCCTTGAATTACGAACATACGTATTATGTCGTGAACAATATTATTTTTATTAAGCATAATGTTGACACGTAATATATTACGTAGTATAATATTATTTATAAGGAGGTGTAAATGAAAAGCTATTCATCAAGAGAAATAATAACAATGCTAAAAAAATACGGGTGGTTTTTAGATTCTTGTACAGGAGATCATTATCAATTTAAACACCCACATAAAGCTGGAAAAGTTACAGTACCACATCCAAGAAAAGATTTAAAAATTGGCACATTGAAAAACATATTAAAACAAGCGGGGATTGAAGGGATTTAATCCCCATTTAAGGAGGGGCAAAAATGAAAGCTATATTTTCTTATGACGATGACGGCATTAATATAAGATTCCCTGATTTACCAGGTTGCTTTACTTGTGCAGAAAAAGACGACAATGAAGAAGCTATATATTATGCAAAAGATGTCTTAGGGTTATTTATATATGGTTTAGAAAAAGATAATGAACCAATACCTTCCCCTACACCTATAAATAAAATAACTCTTGAAAAAAATGAAGTTCCTGTATTGATTGATGTATATATGCCTGCTGTTCGTGCTAAAATTAAAGACCATTTTGTGAAGAAAACACTTTCAATACCTGCATATCTCAATGCTAAAGCTATTGATATGGGAATTAATTTTTCACAAGTATTACAAGAAGCTTTAAAAGAAAAAATCGAAAAATAAAACTTAATTTCTCTTGATACTACAAGTTATAACTTTTACACCTGAAATATTAAATATTTTAAATAAAAATAAGCCCTTGAAAGTTTTTACACTCTCAAGGGTTTTTATTGTGCTTATTTAATAAAAAAGCTAACCGAACTTGGCTATCACTTTGTGAGAAATGGCAAACACGAAATCTACAGCAATGGATTGAAAACTGTTGAAATACCAAAACATCGTGAAGTTAATGAACGATTAGCGCGGTTAGTATAATATAATAATTGTATTTATGTCAATATATTATATTGCCCTGGTGAATGATCTAAAGTTACAACATATTATTGTATCTGCATAAAATATTTTTTTAGTTTTCATTTGTTTTTATTTTGCAATAAAAATGGGGTTTTAAAATCTATTAAGTAGGGAATTTGCTCCATTGCTCTTGCGTGGGATTTTTAAATAAAAAAGCAATGCTGCTCTTTTATTTTATCGATTTTGTGAATTTGTTTCAAACAAAAAGCGCTCATGGTTACTCGATAGCTCTATATTGTTAACATACTTTTAAAAATCTTCCTTCTTTATTTTTTCAAATATAGCATCTCTGATAAAAATATTGCGACTTTCGTATCCGTGTTTTTTAATAAATTCATCTATTATTGATTTGTCGCCTTTTTTTAAATTTAACATAATACGATCGTATGTTTTTTCATTATATTTATTTTTTGCCTTTGTAGCTGAATTAATCGTAGCCATCCACACTCCTTTTATTATTTCTATTGCCAGTTTTGTTTTTTATATGGTATTATATCCATATAAGGGCAGTGGCAATTTCTGCCCCTTTTAGTTGTTTTTACTTCCTTAAGCTGTTGTTTGAGGAAGTTTTATTTTTCATATTTTTCAAGTATTTCATTTATTACTTTTAACACTTCATCACTTTCACCATTTTCAAGCATTTTCTTAATTAGTGATAAAATTGTTATAAATTCTAACTTTGTCACGTCTTCGTCCATGTGTTCTCCTTTCCGACTTATGCCTTGCCTTATTAGTTAATTTCTTAACTGTCTTTATTATATACTGTTCAGTATATAATATCAATACTTTTTTGATTTTTCAATATTTTTAAACAAAAAAAGAGCCGCCCCATAAAAAGGAGCGACCCTTGAAGTGAATAACTTGTGTTTATCAATATATCTTAATTGATAGAAAAAATTAAATATTTAATTTGCATTCATCCAATGATTTAATCATATATCTATCCACTGTGCTGAACCAGTAGCCAGCAATATCCTGTGCCCATTTAATGCCATCAGCAACTTTATATTGCTTTATTCTATGAGCATATCCATTGTGGTCTACTCCTACAACATCAGAGTTTAATGACGGTTTAGAACGGCGGTTCAGTTCGTTTACCTTACATGTGTATATTACATCCTTGCAATAATTTGAACTAATCCAGTACCCTGCAACATCCTTAAACCACCACATACCATCATTATATCTTTTTTCTACAATTTTGTTCTGATATCCTTTATTCTCTTTTCCGACTATTTCAGCATTTAGAAATGGCTCTTTTCTTCTATTCAACACATCAGCGGTGCATTCAACTACAATTTCATGCCTGCCGTTTGTCGGTGTTTTTGCCGGATGTATCGGTTTTACTGTCTGTCCGGTAATGCCTTTTACAATTGCCGCTGCCATTGCTTCGGCATTGTATATCCTTGCGTCCTCTGCATTGTCACAGAAACAGCACTCAATAAGAATAGCTAATGCATTAGTATATTTTACAACATAAAGATTTGAGCCATCTTTAATACCTCTATTAGTAAATCCTAATGCTGAGATTTCATTAACAATTCTCTGTCCAATATCTCTATGTCTACCATTACCAAATAATAATACTTCTGTACCATGAGCCTGACCATTATATGCATTAAAATGAATAGAAATATCTAAATCAACAGAATGACTATTACAATTAGCTACAATATTTTTTAAATTCTGCGACTGTGTCGCACCGTCATTATCTGTACAGTCATATACAGTGTTCCCCAGCTGCCTAAGCTTTGAAATAACCGCATCCTTTACTTTTCTATCTTCTTCAGTCTCTGAAAATATACCCGATGCACCTGGGACTTTAAAGTTATGTCCTGCATGAATGTTATATGTACTCATAATTAGCCCTCCTTATTCTCTTCGCCTGTTTTTTCGTTTACTTCAGGAAGTCCTGCTAGAGATGTGAAGAATGAAGCTACACAAGCAACTGCAGCTGAACTAGCTATTGCAATCCAGTTAACTTCTCCTAGTGTTGCAGAGATACCTACAAGCGAACCTGCAAATACCTGTGCTCCTGTCTTTATAAGTCTTACAGCCATAGCCTTCCACCAATTCTTAGTAAAAATCATAGATTATCCTCCTTTTTATAAAAAATAAGAACCAATGATTAAATTCATTGGTTCTTATCATTCTCTTTTTTATCTGGTAATATGGGCAGTTTTTTAACTTCATTCACCAATTTTTCAGCAGTTCCATTACCGCCCAATGCTTTATATGGTTTGTATAGATGCACCGTCAAATCATCATACTCATCTACAGTTATATATCCTCTAACGATATATCTCTCACAGAGCTCTATAATTTTGTTGTGACCTAATCCAATTATCATCGCATTAAGTGATGACCTGTGTTCCGCCTTATTATTAATCGCATTCCAAATTCCGCTGGATGCTAAAACAGTGCCAGCGGTTGTTATTACTATCTTTAAAATCTCACAAACTGTACCTAGCAATGTCATCCCTCCTTTTATGCTGTTCGTTTCCATACGTATACAGCTAAGTATGGAGGCATGTTATTGTGGGCTTTTCCACCTCCAGTTTGTTCTATTGCTCTAATTTGAGACCAAAGACCTTTTCTGTCGGTAAATACACCGTTGGTTGGAGTAGATGAAGATATTGACTTACCTGTAGCAATAGCCTGTGGATTACCTCCCTTTGGTAAGTATCCTGGATCACTGTCATGATTTAACTGGAATCTATGAGTATGATTTGGCATCTCGTCTACAGTTAATACATGCTCTGCTTCTCCACCTGTATCTCCTGCCTTATATGTGCTATCATCTGCTGCCAGAATGAATTTTCCTTTTATTCTTTCCCAAGTTCCACCTACCAATTTACCTGGATCTGTTGAATCAGCACTTATCCACCATTTTCCAATAGGATACAGTGTATCTAGCATTATCTTTTTCATTGTTGCAGCAAACGCATTTACTGATACAGCTGTATCGGCTTGTGTTTGATTAAGGTCTATTGCATCATCAGCTGATAACTTTGTAATACCAGCCGTTGTATTTGTCGCTTGATTAAAACTATAGTCACAAGCAACAGGTTTTCCTGCTGAATTAAAATAAACTGGATTTATCGATGAACCTACCGATGTGGAAGTAAGAGCAGTTGCTCTAGTTGCTGTTCCGTTTAATGTCTCCGCAGTGATAGTAGTACCTTCAATTGAAATTCCAGAACCTGTCGTACCAATATATACTCTGCCTCCATTAGTAGTGATAGTTCCTACATTCGTTTCTAGTGCAGTTATCTTATCAGTAATGGTTGGTATAGTTGCAACCTTATCCTTTTCATCAGTAGTGTAATCATTAGTTGATAAACTTTTACCATCGATTTTATCAACCTTAGTGATAAGTGCAGCATCAATAATATCCATATTGGTATTATGATCATCAATATTATAAAAATCTTCTTGAGCAGGTTTTTTTAATTTATAATTCGTTGTTTCTGTAGCCAATTTCAAGCACCTCATTTCTCAAATTACTATGGGTAGATTGTCCTAATTTTTCATGTGTGTATACTGATAATTTCTTATGAGAGTTATACATAATCTGAACCTTTATTATTATATTAGCTGGTAGAACCCTATTTAGTAAATTTACAACATCGTTAAAATTGTTCTTTGCAATCAATGCTAATTTAACAAGTAGAGTATATTCATTTGATGTAAGTTCTATAGAGTATTTGTTTTCACCACATAAAGCCTTTAATGAATTTTCCAATGTTCGCATTGTATAGGGAAGTTGTTCATTGAACCTTGTTAAAATTGTAAATTTTCGTTCATCTAATGTGGATGTTGGCTTCGGTGTGATTTTAAGAATCCCCTCCCATTTTTCGACACCATTTTCAGTGGCATCCATAATAAATTGGTCATTCATAGCGTCATCAAAAGCTTCCCAGAGTTTAACAATTTCAGGTTGTTCTATAACGTCTAAAATCACATTCATTTCTACCACATCCTGCATAAAGGCTGGTAGATAATCAATTAGTTTTCTATTCTGCATTTGTCACCACCCCCCTTTTAGGGATGTTATCTGCTTCGATGAAAATATTTTGATTTTGTCCATTAAGTTCTGTGTCAGAAATGTCAAGCACTCCTGTAAGATTTAAAAATCTATTTTCAATCTGACTGATTCTGACAATTATATGTTCTTCATTTTCCCACTTTGACGACAGTTCTTTGAAATAATCATCAACTGCTTTTTCTGCATATGGTTTTAAATCTTCCCAAGTCCAATCGTTTTGAAATACTATTTTTGTAGTAATATCAACTGTTGTTTCTCCACATCCAAAGACAGTAACAACATGTCCTATTGGTGCTATACCATCACCTTGTCCCTGATTTTGCATTGGATCTATCGCGGTTTGAACATTATTTATAAGTGTTTCAGACGGCTTTTCAAAATTAGAACTAATTATTGTAAGTTTTACAGTACCGCCACCATTCCAAACAGGATAGACCTTCACACCACCGACACCCTTAATTGCATTAACCTTTTCTTTGTAATCTGCTTTATTTCCACCAAAAGCCTGACTGTCAAAAGTGTCAAAGAATCTTTGCCGAAACGCTTCAGTATCTTCCTCATCTTCACCTGGAATCAACAGCTCTGTAATTTTTATAGTTTCTAATCCGTCAATATAATCGATTGGTATTAAATTACCAAAATAAGTATTACCTACAACACCTTTTGTTTCACACTGAAGTTTATATTCCCCATCTTTGATTTTTTCTGTGATGATATAATTTAGCTTATCTAATGAGAATCTTGAACCAATTGGAACATTCACATTTATTGGTGTGACTTCTGCTTTTAAAATTGTATTTGTTGCAGGATACGGATAAATACCTCTCTCTCCTGTTCTTTTTATTAAATATTCTCTTGAGGCAGTATCGGCGTATGTCTCATCCATTATCCTTTTCTTTTCAAGATACATTGCCATAAATTCCATGGCAGCGGGAGCAAGTGCATCGTATATAATAGATCCTTCTCGTTTATCTAAGGTTTCCGGAACTCTATCAAGCATTCTTTGCAAAATGTCTTCATAGCTTATATTTTCATCCATTAAAAACTCACCACCTTTTCTTCTTCAATGTTGCCAAAAATAGTATGAACTAAAAATTTTGCATAAATAGTTCTTGGTTCATTTAACTCAAATGTGAAATTGTCGACAGATTCAATTCTATCATCTTGTATTAATGCTTCTGTAATTCGCCTTTTAAGTTCTGAGCATACATACGATACTGGTTCACCATAAAGGTCTATAAGTTCGATTCCATAGTCAAATGAATAAATCAGATATTGATACTTTTCCGTATTCAATATCTTATAAATCACTTGCTCCATCACTTCGAGTTCATCACAAAATCCATTAATGTTATTTTGTTCAATACTCAACTTATAATCTTTACTTGGGAGAGTTTCTGTTTCTAATTCATTCGTTAAAATATCATTTACTGAAGGAATCATTTTTTCACCAACCTATCTAATACAATGTATTTTTGACCACCTTGCTGTCTTATCAATATAACTTCATCGCTTACCGCTAACTCACTTTCTTTTGTTATGCTTTGAGGTAATACAATCTGTGCTATACCAAGTGTCATTTTCTGTTCTACTGATATTCTCAAAGGTGATGTATTAATAACTTTCCCATAACAGATTTCAGTCGGTTTACTCGCTTCTACTGCTTCAATAGCAACCTTTTTTATAATATTTAATAAATCATTTTCATTAAGCGACAAAATCACCCCCTCCTCGTAAAGTTAAAGTCATAAAGTGTTCATCTCCTTTGAATTCATGCTTACATTTTTCTACGAGCATAAAGTTCTCAACTTTGACATCTCCTAAGTTTAATTTAACAACGATCAACGACCCAGCACGAACACGAACATCGCCAAAAGCGTTTTTAATTGATAGATTTCTTGTCTTGGAATTATAAAGATTAAGAAGTGCGTCAGCTTTAGCTTGTCCATTTTCACCTTTTTGTAATTCATCGAAGTGTTGAAGCACACCCCATTGATTAATGTTTTTAGTACTTTTAGCAATATACACTTCTCTTTTTCCAGTTTCATCATTGTCATATGTTAGTTTAACTTGGTTGTAGGTCTTATCATCAATAGATGATGTATAATCAAAGTTTTCGCCTGTTTCTTCATCGATTAACACATTTAATTCCATACTGCTTAAAGACTTTAAAGCAATCTTTCCAAAGTCATCAAACATAACATACATCGTTTTTTTATTCTCTAAGGTCAAATCTAAAGCGTTTTGAATGATATCAAAAAGAGTGGTATTTTCTTCCACCCTCGATGCGATCTTAAAACCTGTATTTTCAATGTTGCCCGTTTGCATGTTAAAATCTGCAGTAATCATTTTAATAACTTCACCAGCTGTTTTATTTTCATAAACATAAGTATCTTTATTTTTAAAATATCGTAGTTGATCATACGCTGTGACAGTGATTATTTGTTCTCTATCTCTCTGCATTTTAAAGATAAAGCCATAAAATATATTTGCTCCATTAATTTTTAGGCGGACTGCATCACCTTCTGTTATTTCTAAAATATCATCTTTTAACACTTTAAAAGTAAGTTGTCCAGGGTAATCTTTTCGTTCGGTTGTCCATGTAATACCTTCTTCAACAACAGGAGAAAATAACTTATTTCCATGTTGAATTAACATTTCAATTTCCATGTTACACCCTCCTAACACTTGAAGCAGTTACCCAACCGAGCCAGCCACCATCAGGCTGTGTTACATGATAAGGATGCGAGCCTTTCATGTTAATAAAATTTACTTTACCTCTATAATTAGTTCTCATTTGTCCCGGACCACTACCATAACTATCTCGATGAAGTCGTCCATTCACAATAACATCAGAACCGATTCCAATTTTATTTGAATTTGATGAGTTATTCTTTCCACCGCCTGCACCACCTCCCACACCCGGTTTATAAACTGATGAATTAGAAATTTTACAAGTCTTTGTTCCATAATCTCTATATTGTTTGAGTTTTAGTGAAACGACAAAATCAAAACCATCTCCTGCATCTTCTGAAATACTGTATTCTTCTAAAGATACTTTTATGTTGGTATCAAAAATCATTTTTTTATTTGGCAATCGTCTATTTACAATAAACTGAAATGGTTTTTTCCCACTCTTCATTTTTTCTAATTCATCTAAGAAATATTTTGCATTTTTAAATCCTGATTTATATGTTGCGAATGGATGTTTTACATTTGGTAAAAGCAGGTCAAAACTAATATCAGTTAGACCTGCTTTCTTTATAATATTTATTTCATCACCATTTATAAGGGTTAAATCTTTATTGTGTCCATTCACCTTTATTTGCAATTCAGAAGGTGCTACTGGACATAACATCTTCCCCAAGTAAAAATCATATGCCATTTATACATGCACTCCTTCCGCTGCTTTTTCCATAGCTTCATTAACACCTGTTACAAGATAATCAACAATTCCATCTAAATCTGCATCAGAAGAGACAGTGTTGTTATTGGTCATTTCCACCTTAATTTCAGCAGTTGTGAATCGATTTATAACATCTCTTTCAGCAATGTCACGAAGGTATTTTAAATCTTCCGTTGTGATGTCCATATAATCCTTGATTGCACCAGTGTCTCCTGCTATTTTACCAATATCTGAAGGGACTCTTCCCGAACCTCCGCTGATACCGCTACCGTCTGAACCTCCAAGAAGACCGCTATTAAATGCGGGAACATCATAACCCATTGAATAATCTTTCGGACTACCAAGACCGCTAAAGTTGTTAAACATCCCGAATAACGAATCATGTATACCTTTACCTACACCAGCACCTGCGTTATAAGCGTCACTACCCCAGCCTTCTGAAAATGCATCAAACGTATTCATTCCTGAACTCCAACCGCCACTCCAGTCAATACCGTTCTGATCCCAAGCAAGACCTACATCTTTATACTCGAATGTATTAATACCTTCTTCCCACGCTCCACCGATATCTTTCATTTCCTTGTATTGAGCATCTAACTCGCTTATTTTATCTTTGGCAAAATCAAATGATGATGTATCAATATTTACGCCAAGCCAACCTAGGCAAGTATTGGCAAATTCAGCCACACTCTTTAGACCTTGCATGATTCCGTCTACAAGACGCCAGAATGATTGTTGTATCCATATCCAAGCATTATTAAATGCTGAAAAGATATTCATTGCCACTGCTTCACACACCTTATAAATAGCTATAAAGAAGTTAGCAATTCCTGCTCCAACATTGTAAAACACTGCTGCTATTGATTTAGCAAGGTTCATAAACCATTTTCCAATATTCACTATCGTATTCCATACAGCAACAAGAATATTAGCCAAAACTTTAGCAGCATTTACCCATAACGCCCCAAACCAGAATATCGCACCCATAATCTGTTCAGTCCATATAGCAAATGCAACTGCAGCGGCAATAACAGCCATAATAATCCATACTATAGGACAAGCAAACAATGCAGCATTAAGACCATGTTGTGCAGTAGTTTGTGCTGCAGTCGCCGCTGTCTGAGTTGTAGTTGCAGTAGTTTGTGCTATTGTTGATATCGTTTGTAAATCTTGTTGTAATTTAGTTATTGCTAATGCACTTTTATAAACAATTAAAGCAGCAACAACTCCCATGATTATCGGACCTATGATTGACCAATTTTCAGCAACAAAATTCGCCATCTCTATAATTACTTTAAACACTTCCATTGCTACACTTGAAAGCCAATATAAAGCATTTACTGCTTTTTGTACGAATATTTGAAAACTTTCACTATTAACAATCTCATTTATTTTTTGAAGTATTGGTTGGAATGCCATTAAAGCTTGATTTTTTAACGATGTTAAAATCTGTCCCCAAGTTTTTGGCATTTTTTCAAATTTTGCATTAGTTTCAGCCGCACCACTTAACATAGCATTTTTTACAATTTCAGCAGTGAGTTGCCCCTCTGCCGCCATTTCACGAATCTTACCAATTGGAACATTCATATAATCTGCAACAGTTTGAATGATAGTCGGTGCTTGTTCAAATACACTATTTAATTCTTCACCACGAAGAACGCCACTAGACATTGCCTGTGTTAACTGTAGCATTGCGGCAGAAACACCTTCCTGTGAAGTTCCGGCAATAGTGAATTGTTTATTTAACTGTTCCACAAAACCAATAAGTTCATCTGTTGAATTAAAAGCATCTTTCGCCATAATTCCCATTTTAGCAACCGCATCAGCAGATTCTTGATAAGACCCTCTTGACCTTTCAGCTGCTTGAAATATCTTTTCTTGAATGACTGCTACATCTTCACCTTCCGCTTTCATCAAATTAAGCCTTGCGGTAGTTTGAGCCATTGTATCCGATAAACCCATTACTTTTGATATGCCTTGAATAGATGCATATACTGCGGCAATTCTACCAATTTTTCTAAGTAAACCGTCTGCTACTGATTTTCCGTTTTTTACAGAATTATTAAAATTTTCTTGATGATTTTTATTGTTTTGAATCTCATTCCCAACTTGACTCATTTGTTGTGCAGCTAAATCGACTGCTCTTCTTGCTTCATTAATACGAGATGTGTCAAAACTTTTACCCATAGCAGAATCAATTGAATCAAACGCATCACACATTTTTTGCATAGCACCAATCATTTTATTAATTGGTGCTGACACTCTGTCATATAATTCAATTGATGTTGAAATACTCGCCATTCTATCACCCGCCTTTCTTGGCATAAATTAAGGACAGTCAGACCAATCCTGACTGTCCTATTTCTTTATTTTCTTTGCTTGTTTCTTTTCATTGTCAATTCTGATTTGAATCGAAGCAATAACAAAGGCTTTTTCTTGCTTATCCATGTTAAAAAACTGCGAAGGAAGAATGCGAAGTTTCTGCAATGCAAAATGTGCAAAATTAGCTTCTGCATCTCCTTCATTAATTAGTTTTTTGCTTCTTCAACTTCGTCCTCAATATTACTATTAAAACCGTTAAAGTTCTGAACAAAACTTACAAAGTCCTGATATTCACCAGGGTCATCAATCATCTCCTGAACAAGTTCTTCGGGTGTTGATACACTATATGAATCTTGAAGTTCTGCATTATAAAGGTTTGGTTCAACTACACACGCACAGAGCATTTTTGCAATGTATTTTGAAGTG
>OLRJ01000965.1_pt1 | contig 26335 bp, 26 predicted proteins | sample 1672741 | NCBI WGS metagenome assembly OLRJ01 (sample SAMEA3136719, study PRJEB25190) | human gut metagenome | biome: human gut; feature: human-associated habitat; material: faeces | place: Austria | collected 2013
GTTTGTGACAGCAAGTTACCTGAGAGTGCGGGCTGCTTCTGTATTTCTAGTGATGGCAAATCAGGAGCGGGAAAAACTGGGGATGGAAAATCCCGTGGCTCATGATACGGAAAGCGCGATTAAGACCGCAGTAGAGGCAATCAGAAGCCTGATTTTGTCTGAAAAGGTCATAAAATAACAAAGAAAATAATTTTCAGTCAACAGAGCAGATGCATGGGAATAAACTTATTTTTTTGAAAAGGTTGAGAATCTATTTTCTTTTGTATATAATAAAATCGATTGTGTAAAAACAGAAATACCTGAGGCACTTGTGGCAGCAGGAATCTATATAACAGAAAACGAGGGAAATAACATGGCTAAAGTCAGAACCAGATTTGCACCAAGTCCGACAGGAAGAATGCATGTCGGAAATCTTCGTACCGCACTGTACACATATCTGATCGCAAAACATGCGGGCGGCGAATTTATTTTAAGAATTGAGGACACCGATCAGGAGCGTTTTTATGAAGGCGCGCTGGAGATCATTTACCGTACACTGGAAAAGACAGGACTGATCCACGATGAAGGACCGGACAAAGACGGCGGCGTAGGTCCTTATGTACAGAGTGAGCGCTGCAAATCCGGACTTTATCTGGAATATGCAAAAAAACTGATTGAAAAAGGCGAAGCATATTACTGTTTCTGCGACAAAGAGCGTCTGGATTCTCTGAAACAGGAAGTAGCCGGTAAAGAGATCATCGTGTATGATAAACATTGTCTGCATCTTTCAAAAGAGGAGATCGAGGCTAATCTGGCAGCAGGAAAACCGTATGTTATTCGTGCAAATATGCCAAATGAAGGAACTACAACGTTCCATGATGAGATCTACGGAGACATCACAGCCCCAAATGAGGAACTGGATGACATGATCCTGATTAAATCTGATGGATATCCGACTTACAACTTTGCAAATGTTGTAGACGATCATCTGATGGGAATTACCCATGTTGTGCGTGGAAATGAGTACCTTTCTTCTGCACCGAAATATACAAGACTGTATCATGCGTTCGGATGGGAGGAGCCGAAATACATTCACTGTCCGCTGATCACAAACGAAGAGCATCAGAAGCTGAGCAAACGAAGCGGTCATTCTTCTTACGAAGATCTGCTGGAGCAGGGATTCCTTTCAGAAGCAATCGTAAACTTCGTAGCGCTGCTTGGCTGGAGCCCAGAAGATAACCGTGAGATCTTCTCTCTGGAAGAACTGGTTGAGGCGTTTGATTACCGTCATATCAGCAAATCTCCGGCTGTATTTGATATGGTCAAACTGAAATGGATGAACGGCGAGTATATGAAAGCCATGGATGAAGATAAATTCTATGAGATGGCAGAGCCGTACATCAAAGAAGTGATCACAAAAGATTATGATCTGCACAAGATCGCAAAAATGGTAAAAACAAGGATTGAAGTATTCCCGGATATCAAAGAGCATATCGATTTCTTTGAGGCAGTTCCGGAGTATGACATAGCCATGTATACCCATAAAAAAATGAAAACAGATGCTGCAAAATCTCTGGATGTGCTGAAGGATGTACTGCCGCTGTTGGAAGCACAGGAAGACTACCGCAACGATGCATTATTTGCAATGCTGAAAGAGTATGCGACAGAAAAAGAATATAAAATCGGCTATGTGATGTGGCCGATCCGTACTGCTGTGTCCGGAAAACAGATGACGCCTGGCGGAGCTACTGAGCTGATGGAAGTCCTTGGCAAAGAGGAATCCGTTGCACGTATCAAAACTGCCATTGAAAAATTGTCATAACATACAGAAAAGACGAATACATGGTACGGATGTAGAAATTATTTATCCACAAAAAAATGTGGATAAGGAATGGAAAGCCCGTAACCATGCGGACTGAGGGCTGCCACAATATGTGGTGGCTCTCTTTTTATGCATACAATATAAAGTATTCGGTCTTGAAATGTAATACTAGATATTGTACAATAACAAGTGCCCGGACAAGACGGGCAATGTGATTGGTAAAGTAATGTCTGGTAATTGTATCGTTTCCTGTATGAAGAAGCGTAGAGAAAACCATAGTGATAGTATTGAAAAATGAATGTATGGTAGTTTCAGCGGAAGAAATAGTGGAATTCCCTGAAATACATAGATGGAAAAGATATATTCATGACTATTTGTGCTATGCTAAAAAGCAGTGGATTGAAGAATCGTATTAATGGAATGAGTTTATGAGAAATCATACAGGATAGTTTGGAAAAACGATTAGAATTATCAGTATATAGTAAAGGATGGGAGACAGGTATGAATATTATTAAAAGAAGTGGTGCTGAGACACAGTTTGATCTGGCAAAGATCACAGCAGCTGTGGAAAAGGCCAATGATTCTGTTCCGGATAATGAGAAGATGAGCAAAGAGCAGATCGCGGTCATTTCTGCCAATATGCGTACTATTTGTGAGGGTATGAACCGTGCGCTGAGCGTAGAAGAGATTCAGGATTTTGTGGAGAACCAGATCATGAATCAGAGGGCTTTTTCTGTTGCCCGGAATTATATTACCTATCGTTATAAGAGAGAGCTGGTAAGAAAATCCAATTCTACCGATCAGCAGATCTTAAGTCTTCTTGAATTTGAGAACGAAGAAGTAAAACAGGAAAATTCCAATAAAAACCCGGCAGTAAACAGCGTACAGCGTGATTATATGGCCGGAGAAGTAAGTAAAGATATTACAAAACGTTTTCTGCTTCCATCGGAGATCGTAGAGGCGCATGAGCAGGGAATCATCCATTTCCATGATTCCGATTATTTTGCACAGCATATGCATAACTGCTGTCTGATCGATCTGAATGACATGCTGCAGAACGGAACGGTCATCAGCGAAACGATGATCGAAAAACCACACAGCTTTTCTACGGCATGTAACGTAGCGACACAGGCCATCGCGCAGATCGCAAGTTCCCAGTATGGTGGACAGAGTATTTCTCTGGCGCATCTGGTTCCATTTGTACAGGTTAGTAGAGAAAAATTCCGTCGGGAGGTTGCTTCTGATTTCCAGAAAGTTGGGATAGAAGCAGATCAGGAGACTATCAATAAAGTAGCAGAGCTGCGTGTAAGAAAAGAAGTGCAGCAGGGCGTGCAGATGATCCAGTATCAGGTTATCACACTGATGACTACCAATGGACAGGCTCCCTTTATTACAATCTTCATGTATCTGAACGAGGTTCCGGAAGGACAGACCAAGGATGACCTTGCAATGGTAACCGAGGAAGTATTAAAACAGCGGATGCAGGGTATTAAAAACGAAAAAGGCGTATATATCACACCGGCTTTTCCGAAACTGATCTATGTGCTGGAAGAGGATAATATCCATGAGGACAGCAAATATTATTATCTGACCAAGCTGGCAGCACAGTGTACAGCAAAACGTATGGTTCCGGATTATATTTCTGAGAAGGTCATGAAAGAGAACAAAGTGGATAAAAACGGAGAAGGTCATTGCTATACCTGCATGGGATGTCGTTCTTTCCTGACCCCATATGTTGATCCGAAGTCAGGTAAACCGAAATATTATGGCCGTTTCAATCAGGGCGTGGTAACCATCAACCTGGTAGATGTGGCATGCGCTTCCGGTAAAAATATGGAAAAATTCTGGCAGATCTTTGATGAGAGGCTGGAACTTTGCTATGAGGCGCTGATGTGCAGACATCGTCGTCTGGAGGGCACACCTTCTGACGTAGCTCCGATCCTGTGGCAGCACGGCGCACTGGCTCGTCTGAAAAAAGGCGAAGTCATTGACGAACTGCTTCATGGCGGATATTCCACCATTTCTCTTGGTTATGCAGGTCTTTGCGAGTGTGTATACTACATGACCGGAAAATCCCACACAGACCCTACTGCAACCCCGTTTGCATTGGAGGTCATGCAGCATATGAACGATGCCTGCAACAAATGGAAAGCAGAGCAGAACGTGGACTTCAGTCTGTATGGTACGCCACTTGAGTCTACCACTTATAAATTTGCAAAATGCCTGCAGAAACGTTATGGGATCATCCCGCATGTAACAGATAAGAACTATATCACAAACAGTTATCATGTACATGTAACAGAGCAGATCGATGCCTTTGAGAAGCTGAAATTTGAATCCCAGTTCCAGAAGCTGTCTCCGGGCGGAGCCATCAGTTATGTGGAAGTTCCGAACATGCAGGATAACATCGATGCGGTACTTGCGGTTATGAAATATATCTATGAAAATATCATGTATGCGGAGTTGAACACTAAGAGCGATTACTGTCAGGTGTGCGGTTACACCGGCGAGATCCAGATCGTAACCGATAAAGACGGCAAGCTCGTATGGGAGTGTCCAAGCTGCGGCAATCGTGATCAGAACAAGATGGATGTAGCCCGCAGAACGTGTGGATATATCGGAACCCAGTTCTGGAATCAGGGCAGAACGCAGGAGATTAAGGAGAGAGTGCTGCATCTGTAGGCTGGTGGAGATACCGAAAGTTTATTTATATAAAATTCCCACCACAACTTGTTGACAAATTTTTATGATTAAGATATAGTAGTAAGAACTTCGTGAGGGAGTAGTTTGCACAGCAGAAATGTGTGATTTGTCAACAACCGCGTTTATCGATTGAGGATAATCTGGCAAATCTTAATGAATGAGACTCGCGTATACCAATGTAATTGGTGTACGCTGAGTCTCTTTTTTTCGGAAAGAAAATAAGAGATTTTTGCAGAATCTGGAAATAATAAAATCAGGAAAGGAACAGATAAGAGAATCCAAGATGAATATACTTTTGGAAGCTTCACTTAGAAAATTCCGAGCATACATAAGAGAAAATGGAGGACTGTATTATGGGAATAATAGAACTGGCGTTGATTGGCGTCGGTCTGTCCATGGATGCTTTTGCAGTGTCAATCTGTAAAGGCCTCAGTATGAAAAAGGTCGATGTGAAATATATGGTGGTGCTTGCCATATTTTTTGGAGGATTTCAGGCATTGATGCCATCTATCGGATGGTTTCTCGGAAGCCGTTTTCAGCAGTATATTACTGCGGTAGATCACTGGATCGCATTTATTCTGCTTGCAGCTATCGGCGGAAAGATGATCCTGGATGTGATCAAAGAAAGAGGCGAGGAAGAGGAAGTCTGTCCGGATGCCAGTGTGAAGATCGACCTGAAAGAGAATGTTGTGCTGGCAGTTGCAACGAGTATCGATGCATTAGCGGTAGGAATTACCTTTGCATTTCTGCAGGTTAGACTGGCGCCGTCCGTTACCGTGATCGGATGTATTACCTTTGGATTTACAATCGCCGGTGTCTTTATCGGGAATGTATTTGGCAGTAAAATTAAGGATAAAGCAACACTTATTGGAGGTCTGATCCTGATTGGCATCGGTGTGAAGATATTGTTGGAACATCTTGGAATATTTGGATAGAAAGGAAATAGAACATATGTATATTCTCTCTGTAATTATATTAGTGGTAGGATTTATTTTACTGGTAAAAGGTGCGGATTTTTTTGTAGATGGAAGTGGCTCTCTGGCGAAAAAGTTTCGTGTTCCGGTGTTTATCATCGGCATGACTATCGTTGCCATGGGAACCAGCGCACCGGAATGCGCCGTCAGCATTTCCGCATCGTTGAGCGGCAGCAATGGAATGGCCATCAGTAATGTAGTAGGATCGAACATTTTTAACCTGCTGGTTGTATGCGGCATGTGTGCATTATTCCAGCCATTGGTTATTAAGAAAGAGACATTGAAAAAAGAGTTTCCGTTTTCTGTTCTGGCAGCAGTGCTTCTTGGCATTATGGGGTTGATTGGTATGATGGTAGGACATCTGGACGGAATCATCCTTGTTGTGATCTTCATCCTGTTTCTTATATGGATGGTACGGTCGGCAAAGAAAACGATGCAGACAGGCGGAAATGTGGATGGAGAAGCGGAGGAGATACGGGATCTGCCGATGTGGAAATGTCTTTTATTTATTGGAATCGGTCTCGTGGCTATTGTCATTGGCGGTCAGATGGTTGTAAATGCATCGGAAACCATTGCACGGGGACTGGGATTAAGTGAGACACTGATCGGTCTGACAATCTGCTCCATTGGAACGTCTTTGCCGGAACTGGTAACCTCTGTGGTAGCGGCGAAAAAGAATCAGGCAGGAATGGCGCTGGGAAATGTCATTGGTTCCAACATTTTTAATATACTACTGGTGGGCGGCGTAGCATCTGCCATCAGTCCGATCGCTATGACCATGAACAACCTGATTGATATCGTGATCCTGATCATTGTCAGTCTGTATATCATGATTCTGGTGTGGAAGAAACAGCTGCTGACGAGAGCCGGCGGAGTGAGCCTGCTGGTCATTTATGCGGCATACATGGTGTATATCTGTGTGCGGGAAGTGCTGTAGAGATTAAAAATGGAATGCTTTCAAGATTTCGTTCGTGTTAGATCTTGAAAGCATTTTTATTATTCAAAAAATATAGAAGTGTGAAAAATATTAGTTTGTAAAGGGATGAAGAAAGATTATATGATTGTTGTACTTTCTGTTCTGTGTTAGACTAAGTATAATTGTAGAAGCTTCATTGATTATTGTATAGAAAACAGTTGTAGTATTTAAGGAGCAGAAAAATGCTGAACATTTATTTTGGCGATATGCCACAGGCGATTTACAATACAGCGATATATTTTAAAAATACTTATGAGGATAGTTGGATTACAGATGAATTGTCTCGTGAGATGATTTTGGATATTGATAAATCTAAAGTTATAGGAGCAAGAATCATTGACAGTCCCGTTCTTGGCGCAATCACACCGAGGGAGTTATCTGGTGGAGTAAAGACGCTGATTTTGATTGATCATGTTTCTGATAAGATTTTTAATGCTTCTACGTGTGGAGATAATTGTGCGAAATGGCTTTTAAAAATGGGGGAAGAAAAAGACATTACGATAAATCTTCGTCATCTTATGGATTTTGGAAACCAGAAGTTTCAGATTCACATTTTAAATACGGATCAGGTTGTGCATAGCATGGAGGAATTGGTTCCTGTTGCCGGATTGTATGTGCGGTAAGGAGTAGATATGAAAGGCAGTTATAGAATTATTATTCAGAATTCAAAGGTACGATATGATTTTGAAATACGAAGAAATATTACGATCATAAAAGGGAACAGTGCGACAGGAAAGACCACGCTGATAGAATTAATCTGGGAATATTACGAAAATGGAGAAGAGAGTGGAATACAATTTTCCTGCGAAAGAGAATGCGCAGTGTTAGCAGGAAGAGACTGGGAGGCAACACTTGCAACAAAGTCAAAGTGTATTTTATTTATCGATGAAGGAAATCGATTTGTTCATTCTACTGAATTTGCAAAAGCAATTCAGAATACGGATAATTACTATGTGATTGTAACAAGAGAGGGACTGGTAAATCTTCCTTATAGTACGGAAGAGATCTATGGCATTCGTGAATCAGGGAAATATGCTTCGCTGAAACAGGTATATAATGAATTATATCATTTATATGGAACGGAAACAGTAACAGAAAGAGTCGTACCGTCGAAGATTATCGTGGAAGATTCAAACTCAGGGTTAGAATTTTTTAAAGGGCTATCTGAGGAAAAAACTATTCCGTGGTATCAGCGAATGGAATCGTTTGAATGGTTAATTTTAAAGTCTGGAATTATAGACGTAAAAGAAATAAGAATCGTTTTGGAAAAACCGGTGGACTATATTGAGTGTATGGATTATTTTAGCTGGGAAAGATTTTTTACTGCTTTTTTGATAAAAATGACAGAACAAAGCTATTTACAATATACAAAAAGAAAATTAAATCCGGTTTATCTGCAAGAGCAGGAAAAAGAAAAGATTTGCAGGCAACTGGAAAATATAGAATTGTAAATTAGAGGACAACAATTATGCTTCGAAAACAACGTATCATAAATGAATTTCAAAAATTAGTATCTATGGATTCGGAATCTTTTTGTGAGCGGCAGATCGCAGACTATCTGAAGGAAAAGCTGGAGACGTTCGGCTTTACTGTCAGTGAGGATGATGCCGGAGAAGTGCTGACAGAGCAGGGATTAAATCCTGCAGAAAAAGAAAACTTGCCGTACACCGGTAATCTTTACGCTTTCCTTCCGGGAAACTGCGAGGGAGAACCGATTCTTCTGGCTGCCCATATGGATACGGTAAAACCGGGACATGGAAAACAGGCGATTTTACATGCAGATGGGAAGATCACTTCCGATGGAAGCACAGTGCTTGGAGCGGATGATCTGTCCGGTGTTGTGAGCATTCTGGAAGCATTGCAGGTTATTCATGAGGAACAGCTGCCGCATCCGGATATCGAAATATTATTTTCTGTGGCAGAGGAACTGTTTTCGCTGGGAAGCCGGGTGTTTGACTACAGTCAGATTCGTGCGAAACAGGCTTATGTATTTGACCTTAGTGGTCCGGTGGGCACAGCAGCGCTGGCAGCGCCTACGATTCTGTCTTTGGATATCTGCGTAAATGGAAGAGATGCTCATGCGGGATTTGCACCGGAGACGGGCATTCATTCCATCGCGATCGCAGCGGCAGCGATTGCTGAAATCCAGAATGGCAGGATCAATGATACGACAACGGTCAATATTGGCACCATTCATGGCGGAGATGGCAAAAATATCGTGCCGAAGCAGTGCGTGATCTCCGGGGAAGTGCGTAGTATGGATCATGAAAATGCGCTTGCTCAGGCGGAGAACATCCGAAAAATTTTTGAAGAAAAGGCTGATGCTTATGGTGGAACGACAGAAATGAAAGTGACGGAGGAAGTGCATGCTTATCGTGTAGCTTTGGATAATCCTGTTGTACAGCGCTTTTACAGAGCATGTCAGGCAGCAGGCTTATCCGAGCACCTGGTGGATACTTATGGCGGCAGTGATAATAACAATTTTGCCTTGCATGGGATTACAGGCATCGTACCGGCCTGCGCCATGGAAAATGTGCATTCCTGTCAGGAATATACTTGTGTGGATGAGCTGGAGAGGAGTGCAAGGCTTGTGCTGGAACTGATTCTTTCGTAGAGCATTGAAATAATGAATAAAGCAAAAAAACGAATATCTTTCTTCTTAATGAAATTTTATAATACGGACAGCGTAACATATGAAATTCTGTTAAGAAGAATTTTATTTTTGCAGCACTCAACTTTAAGTTTGTTGTGATAATACAGACCACTGTGCTATTCTGAATACAGAAAACAAGCTTTATGTATTTTGAAAATTATACGTGGAATGAAGATTTATAAAAGAACATATGGATATACAGTAGTCATTCTATTGGTATGTATACGATATTGGCAATGTTGAAATGTTGTTACATATAAATCTATTCCGAAAACTTTCACAAAAAAATAAAAGCAGATCAAGCACAGGAGGGCATCGTATGATTACGGCAGAAGCATGCGGAAAAATAATCGCAGAAGCGAGAAAAGAACAGAATCTGACTCAGAAGGATGTGGCAGAACGATTACACATTACAGACAGGGCAGTATCCAAATGGGAGCGTGGATTAAATTTCCCGGATATCGGACTGATGCAGGAACTGGCAGATGTGCTGGGAATTACAGTTCAGAGATTGCTGGGGCTGGAAGAAAATCATCCAAGTGTAGAAGAGACGATGGATGCGGTAACGGTAGTTGTAAAAGGGACAGAGAAAAAAGGAGTGCTGATCCGGGATCTGATACTTTTGACAGGAGTAGCTGTGGTGGATATATTTTTCCTGGGAGGATCCATCATATTCTTTTTGCCGATCATCTGCGCAGTTGTTGGAGTAATGCTATATGGAAAAAGAGCTCTTTTGTATAAGATATTCAGTCTGGTGTATTGTCTGCTGCCAATACTGCTTGCCATACATGATATGCTGTCCAGAATAAAAGGAAATGATATTGGTGGGGTTATGGATATATATCCATATATGAGTGTCGTTTACTGGGGGGTAACCGTTGTGGTAATCGTGATCAATCTTGTGCCTGTTTTTCAGAAAAATGCTGTACAAAGTTGACCCAGTAAAAATATTTTTATAAAGAAGTCTTATATAAATGAAAAAAGTTTATAAATAAGGTTCCTGTATGTTGATGTAGTATGTATTTTATATGTGCCCGGTAAATGATATTGTTGATGCAAAGATTAGAATCGTAAAAAGCAACCGTTCAGTTTGTGATAACAACTTTTTCAACAGATTTTTGTCTGATAGAGAACAGAGTGTTATACAAATAAAACGATTGCTTTTTGTTTTTGTTATATTTCTGTAAAAGATAAAATCAACTTCCTTTAAAAAAGTGTCTTGCTTGTATAGGAAGTTTTTTCGTATCTATTTATACCATCAGCTGCTGGCCGGGGAATGAACTCTAGTGTATACACACAATAAAGACAGCCACGATCACTCCGGCCACCAGCACTCCTGCGATGCCATATCCGATAGGCATCCGGTAAGTATCCTCGTTGTAGAGGAACGGGTGCAGTGTTTTTCCGTCTTCATCTTTTTTCTGAACAGAAAGAATACGCAGCGGATTGGCGGCGAAGTTTCGGATCTTTGCCTGATTTTTTCTTCCAATGGATTCCATTTTTAACTGTATGCCGCTGAAGATTCTGGTAAGCAGTACGATGAATTTTTTAAACGGAACCCGTGCAAACCAGTCAATATCCAGCGTCAGCAGGCTGTGCGGTTCCATTTTGCGGATGTACATAAGGAACGCCAGCAGCGCTGCAGGAACCAGCTGCATATATTCCAGAATGTGATGGAACGTATATGGATGATAGTCCATGGCATAAGGCAGCATCCGGTAAGCAAGGTTCGGACAGACGCCAAAGAGGATGCAGAGCGCTGCACCGATCACGGCTGCCACATACATATTTTTCGGTACCGGTTTCGGTTGGATATTTTTATCTTTTCCGAAGAAAATGAAATATCCCATTTTGATCGGAATGGACAGGGCGGTACCGATGCTTCCAAGCATCATTAAAAGTTCAACGGAATGCATGCCAGCTTCTTTGGCCGCTACCATGGACAGTGATTTACAGGTAAATCCTGCAAATGGCGGCAGTCCTGCGATGGACAGGGCTGCGATAAAGAAGCAGATGCATAACAGAGGCATTTTTTTTGCCAGCCCCCCCAGTTGGTTGATCTTGCGGATGCCGGTGGCTGTGATGATGATTCCTGCGCACATGAAGAGCAGAGATTTGTACAGCACATTGGAAAATGCCAGTGCAGATGCTCCGTTGATAGCAAGATGGGTACCGATGCCTACATCAGCGACCATAAATCCAAGCTGACTGATAATGTGATAGGATAACAGTCTGCGGATATCATTTTCCATCAGGGCGAAGCAGGCTCCATACAGGATCATGAGGATGCCAAGCCAGATCAGCATCTGGGAACCGGCAAAGACGCGGATCAGACAGAGAACCGTGATCTTAGTTGTAATAGAGCTTAAGTATACGCCGCCCGTAATAGTGCTTTCCGGATAAGCATCCGGAACCCATGCGTGGAGCGGAACGATGGCTGCATTGATGGCCATTCCAAGGAAGATCAGCCAGAATGCGGCATCGTGAGGTCCGTCTGTCAGACAGGAGATCAGCGTCTGTCCGTCTGATACTTTCAGCAGGATGCCGAAAAGCAGCAGGTTACCGCCAAGCATATGCATCAGAAGATAGCGGAAACCGGCACGGTTGGAAGCGCGGGTATGGTTTGCCCAGATCAGGAACAGGGAAGTGATAGCCATCAGTTCCCAGAAAAAGATTAGGGTCAGCCAACCAGCAGCCAGTGTGACACACAGGGCGCTTCCGGCGTATCCCATGGAGGCGAATGCCTCCAGCCGGCTTTCGTTATGCATGGCATAGATGCCGGCTACCAGAGCCAGCACGGAAAATACGAACAGAAAGATATAATTTTCTCTGGTAACTTCCAGGTAGTGGAATACATGCCAGCTGAAAATCGTTGTATTCTGAACAGTTCCGACTGTCAGCTGTGCAGACAGGACGCAGGCAAATGCAGGTCCGGCCACCAGCAGGATGTTACGGATCTTTTTTGGTACAATGCTTGCTGCAAGACCGCAGACAATGAGAAAAATACCGGGATGTATATTAAGATTCATCATTACCTCCGTAATAATCTTCTGATTTTTGGAGCAGTGGCGCAAGGATTCGTTTTGATACCAGGATCAGAATCCAGGCTCCCACGAAACCAAACAGAATATAGAAACCGACCTCATGAGGTCCGCTTATGAGCAGCTGAAGGATCAGGGAAAGGATCAGAATCCCCAGGATAATCCCATAGGCTGTTTTTTTCTTACGATTCATAATATGATCTCCTCTCATCAGTGCATGATGGCGTTTGCGGCTGTTTTTGCAATGTCAAACAGGTGCAGACCAAAGTTCGGGAACATTCCAAGGATGATGACCAGTACTGCGGTAATGCAGATAGGAATCAGCATCCGAAGATCAGCCTCTTTAAACCGGGTAAAATCGCCGGATTCATTTTTACTGAAAAAGGCAATATAAGTGACCGGAAGCAGGTAGGCGATACCGAGCATGGAGCTTGCCAGCAGAATCACGATATAGACCGGCTGGTGGATGGAAAGTGCACCCAGAGCCAGATTCCATTTACTCTGGAAACCTACCGTCAGCGGCAGTCCTACGATACCGAGGGCAGCAATGGTATAACATCCCATTGTGATTGGCATCTGCCGGCCGATGCCCCGCATCTCGCTGACGTTATTTTTATGCGTCGTTACGATGATGGCGCCTGCGCACATAAACAGTGTGATCTTCATGACTGCATGTGCCACAATATGGAACATGGCGCCGGTCAGGCTGGCTGCAGATAACATGGATGTTCCAAGAACCACATAGGACAGCTGTCCCACTGTAGAATAAGCAAGTCGGCGTTTCAGGTTGTCCTGACCAAGGGCGATCAGGGAAGCGCAGATGATGGTAAATACGGATATGATTCCCATAATCTGGTTTGCAGGAAGATCAGCCAGAAGCGTCGGCCCGTAGACGTAGCACATGATACGGATGCAGCAAAAAGCGCCGGCTTTTACAACCGCTACAGCATGCAGCAGGGCGCTGACCGGGGTAGGAGCAACCATGGCAGACGGCAGCCAGCCGTGAAATGGCATCATACCGGCTTTAACGGCTCCAGCTCCGATCAGCATAAAGAATACAAGCATCAGGATCCCCGGGGAAATATTGTAGTTTTGTAAAAATCCCCCCGGCTGAAAGGTCAGCGTACCGCAGATACAGTACACTGCTATGATGCCGGCCAGAAAGATCTGTCCAGGGATCAGTGTATAGATCAGATATTTGCGGCCGGAGTATTTGGCCTGCGCGTTTCTCTCATGGAAGACCAGAGGCCAGGTGGCGATGGTCAGCATTTCAAAGAAGATAAAAAATGTCAGCAGGTTGTCTGCAAATGCAATACCGAAGGCGGAGCAGATGCAGATAGCAAAAAAAGTATAAAAACCGGTTTGATTTTTTTCATGATGTCCCCGCATGTAACCGATGGCATAGAAGATGACCACCAGATAAAGAAACGAGGAGACACAGGCAAACAGGATGCCTGCGAGATCCGTGCGCAGAGTCAGGCTCAGCGTGTCTGTGATCTTACACAGCGTCCAGGAAAATTCTTTCCCCCTGCGGACATCGGGAACCATGGAAAATACCAGAATGACAGAGGCGAGGGCTCCGCCGATGCTGAAAGCTTCCCGAAGGTTCGGATGTTTTCCGGAATTTAAGATCAGTATTGCGGCAATCAGAGGGAATGCCACGACCAGTAACGGCCGGATGTCAGTGATTATCATGAGAATACCCCCTGTAACGTCGGCTGAATGATATGAGTTACGATATTACTGTTTAAAAATCCCATGGCAAGGATGCCGATACCAAAAGCAGCCACCGGGATCAGGATCGTCAGTGGAAGCTCGCCGTGTTTCGGAAGAGGATTCTTTTCTTTCAAACCGGAAGCCGGAGAGATAAAGATATGCTCCAGAACACGCAGGAAATAAAAGGCGTTCAGCAGTGAGCTTGCCATCAGTACGATGACGTATGCGATGTCATGATTTTCCATAGCGCCAAGCATCAGATACCATTTACTGAAAAATCCACCTGCAGGCGGGATTCCGATCATGGAAAGGGATGCGATGACCAGTGTAAAACAGGTCAGAGGCATTTTCTTATGAAGTTGTCCGAACTGTCGGATATCCACGATTCCAAAACGATACTGGATCGCTCCGATCACAAAGAACAGACCGCCTTTCATAAAGATATGGTTCAGGATGTGCAGGTAACTGCCTGCCACTCCGTAATAATTTCCGATACCGATGCCAAGGGCGATATAGCCAAGCTGAGCAATACTGGAGTAAGCCAGCATACGGCGGAAATCCGTCTGGGTCAGCGCCATGATGGAGCCGATGATCATTCCAACGGCTCCAAGGATGCCGATGATCAGCAGCGTATTGTCGATGATCCAGTGATGGATACCGAACAGGAAGAAGAAAAAGCGGATCATGGCAAATGCAGGCACTTTACTCATAGCACCGGAGATCAGAGGAGAAGCTCCGGGATGGGTAAAGGAGTATGCGTCCGGCTGCCAGATATGGAAAGGGAAAATGGACATTTTAATGCCAAATGCCACTACCAGGGAAGCACAGACGAGAAGCATCAGAGGAGAATCAAGCTGCCCCTGAAGCTGTAAAGCCATATCGGCCATATTTAATGTTCCTGTCATGGAATACAGGATTCCAACTGCGATCAGGTAAAAGGAAGCACCCACCGTTCCTACCAGCAGATAACGGAATGCGGCAAGGATGGATTTTCCACCGCCAAGTGCTACAAGACCATAGCAGGAGATGGAAGCAACTTCCAGGAAAACGTATAAGTTGAAAACGTCGCCGGTCAGGGTCATGCCACACAATCCTACAGTCAGAAGACCGATAAGTGTGAAAAATCCACCGGTTTGGATCCAGCGTTTATTCTGGAGAAAATTCCCGCAGTAAACGGAAGTGCACAATGCGATAAATGTAATAAAAAGCACCAGAAGCGCATTTAACGGGTCAATCACAAATTCGATACCAAGAGGCGGTTCCCAGTTGCCCATATAGTAATGGATCTGTCCGGATGAAGCAGACAGTACCTGACAGAGAAGCCCGATGGCGCATAAAAAGGATGCTGCCAGTGATGCGATCACGAGAATCCGTCCCAGTTGTTTCCACAGCTTGCTTAAAATCGGACTCAGCAGGGAAGCAGAGAGGGGAAGGATGATCAGCAGCACAGGCAGATGATGTATCAGATTCATATGTATGGTTACCTCCGTAAGATATCATCTTCTTCTACAGAACCGAAGGTTTCCTTCAGACGCATCAGAAGTGCCAGAGCCACGCCTGTTGTGCCGAGACTTACTACGATGGCAGTCAGCATAAGAGCATGCGGGATTGGGTTGATATAATCCTTTGCCGCTTTGAGAATGCCATCCAGTACCGGAATCTGTGCGCCGGTCTTCTGGGCAAAACAGAGGAAAAATAAGATAACAGCGATCTGCATGACGTTCATGCACATCAGTTTCTTCATATAGTTTTTGCAGGTAATCATTCCGAAGATTCCAAGGAAAAACAGAATGAAGACCAGACAGTAGATGCCCCGTTGGGCGAGAAAGTTATTTAATGCATCAATCATTTTTTTCTTTACGCTCCTCTCCTCGCAGCAATGCCTCCAGGATCGCTACGATGGTCATCATAACGCAGACGGTAACGCCGGCTTCAATCAGGGAAATGCCGGCCTCGTGTAATTTTTCATATTCCATGTGAGCAAAAGGCAGATGGCCGTATTCCAGAAATTGTCCGCCGTTCAGCATTGTCAGCCATCCCATAAGACAGTAAAAGAATGCTCCGATACCGGCGATAGATGCGGCAAGCGCGCCTTTGATCCGGTAGGATGCGGCTTTTCCTTTGACCAGACGGGCGCAGATGATGCCAAGGGCAAGGACGGCGCCGGCCTGAAATCCGCCGCCAGGACCGCTTTCTCCGGCTGCAAATACATAGATGGCATACATCATGGAAAAAGGTACGATGAGACGGACAGAGACGTTTAGAATGGTTCCGCCGAAACGTTTTTTCATTCGTTGGTTCCTCCTTTTTCTTTTGATGATTTTTTCTGTTTTTTATCGATCAGGATCAGTGTAACGACCAGACCGGATACGAACATAACAGATGTTTCAAACAGGGTGTCAAATCCACGGTAGTCAGCCAGCGTACCGGATACGATATTGTCAGATCCGGTATCATGTTTGCAGTGTTCGATATAATAATCCGACACATGGGCATTTGCCGGCGCATTGGCATCTCCGATAACAGGGAGATATTTACTGCAGAAGCAGAATGCGGCGGTCATGAATGCCAGCAGGATAAAGGTAAACACTTTGAATTTGCGGATATTTCGTTCGGGTCTGCACGTACGGTCTACTTTCTTTAGCGCGATGGCAAAAAATACAGTGGACATGGTACCGATTACAGCCTCTGTAAAGGCCACATCCGGCGAACCGAAGATCAGATAGGTCAGCACAGCACAGAAACTGAATGCGCAGAAAAGTACCGTGCAGGCAAACAAATCCAGGTTAAAGATGACGGCCAGCGTAATCAGGATCAGAAAGAGCAGAAGCACAGCTTCAATGATCAGAATCTGCATGAGTAGCCTCCTTTCCGGAAATGTCTGCCATCGGGAATCCAATCTGATATGCGGAACGCGCCAGGATATGGCTGCCGATTGGATTACAGATACAGAGAATTAAAAATAAGATTACGATCTTAATGGATAAAATGGTAAAACCGGACTGAATGATAAAGCCGACACACATAAAGAGCATGGCCATTGTTTCGCTGTTTCCTGCTGTATGGCAGCGACTGTAAAAGTCCGGAAGGCGATAAAGACCGATGGTTGTAGTTAGGCAGAAGAACAGTCCGATACACAGACAGACGATTGAAATGATATCACGAATCTCCAGCATTCTTTTTCCTCCCAACGTATTTTGCTACAACGATATTAGTTACAAATCCCAGAATACTGTAAGCGATGGCGATATCGATAAACATTTCCGGGCGGCCGTCCAGAAAGCCATATACAAGGATCATGATCAGCACGTTGGCGCTGATCACAGATAAGCCGTTCATACGGTCAAACACGGAAGGACCTTTGATCATTTTTACGATCATGAGCAGTATAAAGATCAGTTGTACTGCAAGGATGATCAGATATAGGGTGCGCAAGATAAAACCTCCTGTAAATAAGTGAAATTAACAGTCTTTAGGATCCAGGATATGAAAATCCGTATTTTCATGAAATAAAGCTGCTATTTTTTTTACCATGCCTCCCTGACGGATGCCTTCTGCGGCAGTCGGGGTCAGGGCATGGATCACATAGACATTTTCAGCATCCGAATCCAGTGTGATGGTTCCGGGTGTCAGTGTGATAGAATTTGCCAGCATGGCAATGGCCAGCGGATTGTCGAAGTGAACCTGAAAACGGATCAGCTCCGGTTTGATCGGCATTTCCTTTTTCCATACCGTTTTTGCAACATCCATATTTGACAGAATTAGTTCTTTTAAAAGCCAGAACACATAAGCAATCAAAGGAACGATCCTCACATCCAGCATAAAATAATGTTTTGTCCGGGAACGGTTTGGGATGGTAAAAAGGGGCATGCAGATCCAGGCTACAATAAAAGAGGCTGCTTCGCCGATAATCAGAAATTTCAGATGCAGAGAGCCGGTTATCAGAAGCCAGAATACAAACAGATAACAGACGAACCTGATATAGTGCGAATGATAATTTCCCACCATATCCGGAAATTTAAAAAAAAGTTTTTTCCTCATAAATTCCCCCCAATAAAAAGTTATAGATTAATAATATTTTCTTATAATAAAAATCAGTATATAGTATATACTATATATTTACCATACAGCCAATAGATTTTTAAGGGAAATGTTGTTTTAAATGAAGTACTGTAAAGATGTATGGGAAAAAATGCAAATTTTGTAAAAATGCAATACATAATAACATGTTAAAAGAAAAATGCGACAGTATAACTATTGAAAAACAGGGCAGATGTGATTTAAAATACAGGTACATGAAAAAGCAATAAGATAAATATATGAAACGTTTGGTTAATGCCATTCAAAAATCTTTGGTATATGCGATTTCCTGAATGATGAATGAAAAATTTGGCGCATATATTTATGAAAAGGAGAGCGCTTATGAAGACAGATGAAAAAACTGAGTGGAAACAGGATATGAAGACGTTGATCGTAGTATGTCTGGCTTCTGTATTGATGGCGGTAAACATTAAGACTTTTGTAAGAGCCGGGGATCTGTATCCGGGTGGTGTGACGGGATTGTCACTGCTGGTACAGAGAGGAGCACAGATGTTTGCCGGGATAAGCCTGCCATATACATTGATCAATGTGGTGTTGAATGCGATACCTGTCTATATCGGATTCCGTTTTATCGGAAAAAAGTTTACGCTGTATTCCTGTGTATGCATTGTACTGACCAGTGTGCTGACAGATGTGATCCCTGGAATCGCTATTACATCCGATGTATTGCTGATCAGTATTTTTGGCGGCATCATGAATGGTTTTGCCATCAGTCTGTGTCTTTTAGTGGGGGCGACCAGCGGCGGTACGGATTTTATCTCTATTTACCTGTCAGAGAAAAAGGGAATGGATACATGGAATCTCATTCTTGCATTTAATGCAGTGATCCTTGTGGTGGCAGGTTTTATGTTTGGATGGGACAAAGCTCTGTATTCCATTATCTTTCAGTTCGCTTCCACACAGATGCTGCATATGCTGTATAAAAAATATCAGCAGGAAACATTTTTTATTGTTACGGATCATGGGGAAGCGGTTTATCATGCAATTGCCAAAACGACAAATCATGGAGCGACAATATTGGATGGGGAGGGACCTTATGAGCATAAGGAACGCCAGGTCGTCTATTCAGTTGTATCCAGCGCTCAGAGTAAAGCGGTAAGAAAGGCGGTAAAAAAAGCAGATCCGAATGCATTTATCAATGCAATCAAAACAGAACGTCTGATGGGACGGTTTTATTATAAACCAAACAGATAAAGTGTTGGTGGTTTTGATGATTGACTTTTCAGGGGGCATCCTGTATAGTTAATCTGTCTTTTGCGGTATCTGACAGACAGATACTTATACGAAGAAAGAGGGCAGTTTTGGACAAAATATGGACAGACAACGTTTGAAAAAAAGCTGCCGCAAAATATCCACTGTCTGATTTGATAAATTGGATAGAAGATTGAAAAGATATATTAAAAAACGCCATTATAATAGGTAGAAACAGATTACGGGAGGAAGAAAAAATGATGTTTTCAACACCATCTGCTTGTATTGAAGCTGACAAAGACAAAGTAGCAAAGGTTGTTCTGATGCCGGGAGATCCACTGCGCGCAAAATATATTGCTGAAACTTATCTGGAGAATCCGGAACTTTTTAACACAGTTCGTAACATGTACGGTTATACCGGTACTTACAAAGGTAAAAAGATCTCTGTTATGGGAAGCGGAATGGGTGTTCCGTCCATGACACTGTATGCACATGAGTTATACAACTTCTTTGATGTAGACTCTATTATCCGTGTAGGTTCTGCTGGAGCGCTGAGAGACGAGCTGAAAGTTCGTGATGTTGTTATCGCTATGAGTGCATCTACCAACTCAAACTATGCTGCACAGTACGGCTTTACCGGAATCCTTGCGCCGACAGCAGATTATGACCTGCTCAGCGATGCCGTAGATAGCTGTAAAGAGAGAAATGCAAGTGTTCGTGTAGGCAATGTATTTACCACAGATGTATTCTACAATGCAGAGGCTACGATTCCGCAGAAAGCAAGAGATATGGGTATGATGTGTGTAGAGATGGAGACAGCTGGTCTGTATCTGGAAGCAACGGCATCTCACAAAAAAGCACTGAGCATCCTTTCTATCTCAGATCATATGTTCCGTAAAGAGGAACTGACAGCTCTGGAGAGACAGGAATCCTTTAACGAGATGATGGAGATCGCTCTTGAGACAGCTTGGAAGAGCCTTCAGTAAAAGAAGAGAGCGTATCTGGAGAAATAGAAAAAGGACAGCAGCAACGTTCAAATGAAATGAGGGCGTTGCTGCTGTCCTTTTTGTAAAAATCATTTTAGTGATGACAGATGTGATCTGCACCGTGGTGGCTGCACTGAATATTTGGATTGTAATCCAGTTTGTCTGCCAGAAATGCTGCAACCGCATCATCTGCGGAACCTGTTACACCGCCATAAAGTTTGATGCCGGCTTCTGCAAGGGCACTCTGTGCACCGCCGCCGATGCCGCCGCAGATTAGGGTGTCAACTTTTGCATTGGTAAGAAATCCGCCAAGGGCGCCATGTCCCTGTCCGTTCGTGTCTAATACTTCTGTGTTTGTGATCTGTCCGTTTTCGATATCGTATACTTTAAACTGCTGTGTATGACCGAAATGCTGGAAGATCTGTCCGTTTTCATAAGTAACTGCGATTCTCATTATGTTTGCTCCTTTCGTTGGCAGGGTAACAGCCGGGGAATCCACTGTCTGTGGTGGTGTACATGTTCTGTGGCAGCAGAACGATGCGGTACCATCACACAGACGGTAATTGCCACCGGCAATCTGCAACGGCTTCCCATTTACGATGCTGTCTGCAATCTTATACCTTGCCGTTTCATATAGCTCTGTTACGGTTGTGCGGGAAATATCCATTTGCTCTGCACACTGCGCATGTGTGCATTTCTCCAGATCGATCAGACGGATCGCTTCATATTCATCAAGAGTAAGAATAATGGTTTCTCCCGATGCGATACCGCCGGGTAAAAACTGATCATAAGCCGGTTCTGTGCAAATACGCCGGCATTTTGTAGGTCTGGCCATGGAAATACCTCACTTTCGTTATCGACATATGTCGATAATTAATATAACATAGGAGAGAGAAAAAGGCAAGTACTATGGAATTGAATAGTAAAGAAAGCACAAGACGAGACGGTAAAGTTGGTCAAGTGGATATTGGATTTGGAGCAAGTGCAGTAGAACGGAGCTTGGACTCGCAAGTGTGTTTGAGTCCTCATAACGTAAAAAAAGACATCCATTAGGATGTCTTTCAAGAGCGCGAGACGGTGCAGTTGGTCCAGTGGACCAACGCTTTGCACGGACCGAAGAGGGCTTTATGTCCTCTGAGACACTCGAACTTCGAGCCCCGGCAGGGTTCGATTTAATAAAAAAGAGATATCCGATTGGATATCTCTTTTTTATTAAAGAAAGCGCGAGACGGGACTCGAACCCGCGACCCCGACCTTGGCAAGGTCGTGCTCCACCAACTGAGCCACTCGCGCATATCTGTTATTTGTTTGTTGTGCTCTCAAGCACAAGTAGTACTATACAGGAATCTATTGAGAATGTCAATTTATTTTTAAGAAAAAAATAAAGTTGCAAAATTTTCGCTAAAGTCTGATAATTCAAAAAACAAATGCATTAGTTGAAACAGGAACCTGTGTTTGTTATAATGCAAGAGATGCTACTTCACATAGACGTGATTGGCGGTTCGCTTTTGCGGAGAACACAGTGTCAAATACATCCTGACAGGGAGAGTAATTATGTCTGATTTTATTTTATAAAATTATATAAACAAAGGAATTTAGGAGAAACCAAGGATGACAGCAATCCTAATTATACTTATCGTGATCGCAGCGATCCTGTTCATTGCTTATCCGCTGGCTCTGCGTCCAAACACTAGACGCAGGGAGCAGATGCAGCCTTTTGAAAAAGTAATGATCGCTCATCGGGGATTTTTTGATAATGAAACAGAATATCCGGAGAATTCACTGCCGGCATTCCAACGGGCTGTGAAAGCCGGATATGGCATTGAACTAGATGTACAGCTGACAACAGATAAGAAACTGGTTGTCTTTCATGATGCATCTTTAAAACGAATGTGTGGGATTGACCGGAAAGTGACAGAATGCAGTTATGTAGAACTGCAACAGTATACGCTGGCGAATTCGTCACAAAAGATTCCGATGTTAGATGAAGTGCTTTCTGTTATAGATGGCAGAGCTCCGCTTATCGTAGAAATAAAACCGGAAGGAAACTGTATCCGGACAGCAGAGCTTTTGAATGCACGAATGACGGATTATGACGGAATCTACTGCATAGAATCTTTCCATCCGTTGGTGGTGGCATGGTATTATCGACATCAGCCAGAAGTGATAAGAGGACAACTCTCGTCAGATTTTATGAAGGAAAATGAAGGATTGAACTGTCTGGTTCGTTTTTTGATGTCAAATCTGTTGTTGAATTTTTTTACAAAACCAGATTTTATTGCCTATAATCACAAGTATAGTGACCAGCCTTCCTATCGCTTATGTCGGAAACTGTATCAGGTGGAAAATGCAGCATGGACGATAAAATCTCAGGCGGAGCTGGAGCGTGCAAGGGAAAATTTCCAAATCTGCATATTTGACAGTTTCATTCCAAAAGAATAAAAATCCAAATTATACATAGCAGAAGTACAGAAAAAGTAATACAATATAAAATAGAGCGTAAGTAAAACAGAATATGGAGAACATCAGCAGCAGTGATGATCTTATAACCTGAACGACAAATATCACCAGATGGATAGAAAACGTTTGTGACAGGATATAAGATCATTACTGTTTTTTGTTTTATAAAAGTAGTATGTTCACTTACTGTGTTAGAAAATATTACGATAAATACAAAGCATCTGCTGGTCACGTTATTAAACGTGAAAATAATTGTAAATATCAGCGAAGCTTGATTTCCTGAGAGAAAGTAATATTTTTACAAAAACAGAGCAGACTATAACAGAGTTTCAACCGATATCGAAAAAAGAAAATGCCTAAAACTGGGAAAATAAAACCCAATAAATTGAATGACTATGACCGATAATAAATGATTGTGAAAGATGTATAAAAAAATAAGAAAAAATTGTGAACTAATACGATTGAAAATGATTGAATATGATTGTAGAATAACAGCATAAGAAGAGATAAAACAAACACAAGCAGGAGGTGCAATACAAATGATCTATACGGTTACGTTTAACCCGTCACTGGACTACATCGTATCTGTTCCTGGATTTGAACTGGGGAAGACGAATAGGACCGCTTCCGAGCAGATGCTTCCGGGAGGCAAGGGAATCAACGTATCAACGGTTTTGTGGAATCTGGGAATACCAAGTACAGCACTTGGATTTATGGCAGGATTTACCGGGGATGAGATCCGAAGAAAGATCCGGGAACTTGGATTTGGATGTGATTTTATTCCGGTAGAAGAAGGATTTTCCAGAATCAACCTGAAGTTGAAGGATTTTGACGGAACAGAGATCAATGGTCAGGGACCGGCGGTTGGAGAAGCAGAGATCGATCAGCTGATGCAGCAGTTAGATCAGCTGAAAGCCGGAGATGTTCTGGTTTTGGCAGGAAGCGTACCAGCCAGCATACCTGATTCCATTTACAGAGACATCATGGAGCGTCTGTCCGGCAGAGGGATTGAATTCGTGGTAGATGCCACAAAAGATCTGCTGCTAAACGTACTGGAGTTTCATCCGTTCCTGATCAAGCCGAACAATCATGAGCTGGGCGATATTTTCCATGCTGAGATCCGGACAAAAGAAGAAGCTGTTCCTTATGCAGAGAAGCTGCAGGAGATGGGAGCGAGAAATGTTCTGGTTTCCATGGCCGGAGAAGGAGCCATGATCCTGACGGAGACAAAAGAATTTTATCAGCTGGATGCGCCGAAAGGAACACTGATTAATGCTGTAGGCGCCGGAGATTCCATGGTAGCCGGATTTATCGGTGGCTGGGAAGAGAAAAAAGATTATCTTCACGCTTTTAAAATGGGAGTTTCAGCCGGAAGCGCAAGCGCATTTTCAGAACTTCTGGCAACAAAGGAAGAGATTATAGATATCTATCAGTCGTTACCTTTATAGATATCTTTGTATAGGGAAGAGAAGGAAAAAGGGACAGAAGGTTTTATAAAAGAGCTTGTTTTCAGTAGAAAACGGCGGCAACAGAGAACGAAGGGGTTTTACATTTTACCTGTCATTATAGCAAAAAGGATTTACGACAGAAAACGGAAAGACATAAAAATTGTTACTGAAGTTTTGTGGTAACGGGAGTTATAAAATACCGGAATATCTCTGGTGAAAGAGAGGAAAATGATGAGAATTACAGATTTGTTGGACAAGAGAAGTATTTCTCTTGATGGAAGACCGACCTCCAAATCCGAAGCCCTGGATCAGGTTGTAGCACTCATGGTAAAAAGTGAGAAGATCAGTGATGAGGAAGCATACAGAAAACAGGTGTATCTGAGGGAAGAAGAGAGCACGACAGGAATTGGCGAAGGCATTGCCATTCCTCATGGAAAATGTGATGCAGTCCTGAAACCGGGACTGGCAGCGATGGTTGTAAAAGATGGCGTTGAGTTTGATTCGCTGGATGGCGAGCCGGTCAATCTGATCTTTTTAATCGCAGCGCCGAATACAGAAGACAATGTGCATCTGGATGTGCTGAGCAAGCTTTCCATGCTTCTGATGGATGAAGATTTTGTAGAGAATCTGAAAAATGCGGAAACCGTAGATGAATTTTTGAAGATTATAGATGCGGCAGATGATGAAAAACCGGATCTGAACGATCAGCTTGCGGCGCAGGCAGATACACAAGTTGCAGCAGATGCCTGCAAGATTCTGGCAGTTACTTCCTGTCCGACCGGAATCGCACATACCTATATGGCAGCAGAAGGACTGGAAAAAGCAGCCAGAGAAAAACATTGTCACATTAAAGTAGAGACACGAGGCTCCGGCGGTGCGAAAAATGTGCTGACAGAGCAGGAAATCCGGGAAGCAGACTGTATTATCGTAGCAGCAGATGCACAGGTTCCGATGGATCGTTTCCACGGGAAAAAACTCATCGAATGTCAGGTATCTGACGGTATCAGCAAAGCAGATCAGCTCATCGAGCGGGCAATGAACGGAGATGCGCCGGTGTATCAGGCTGGAAATCCTTCTGCAGCATCCTCTCAGAAAAACAGCTCCGGTGGAATCGGTCATAAGATGTATGTGCATCTGATGAACGGTGTTTCCCATATGCTTCCGTTCGTCGTTGGCGGTGGTATTCTAATCGCACTGGCATTTCTGATCGATGGATTTAATGTAGATATCAACTCTCTGTCCGCAGATGCGAAAAGCGCATTTGGTTCCATTACGCCGGTGGCAGCGACGCTGAAAAGCATCGGCGGATTAGCATTTGGATTTATGCTCCCGGTACTGGCTGGATTTATCGCCATGAGTATAGGTGACAGACCAGCATTAGCGGTTGGTTTTGTCGGCGGTATGATTGCGGCAAGTGGAAAATCCGGATTCCTCGGAGCGCTGGCGGCTGGATTTATCGCAGGTTATCTGGTCGTTTTATTAAGAAAAGCATTTGCAAAACTTCCGGAGGCACTGGAGAAGATCGCACCGGTATTGCTGTATCCATTGCTTGGTATATTGGGTATCGGACTGATCATGATGTTCTGTATTGAACCGCCGATCGGAGCTTTAAACACTGCTTTGAATACAGGATTGACCAACATGGGCGGAACAAGTAAAATATTGTTAGGAATTGTTGTCGCCGGAATGATGTCCATCGATATGGGTGGTCCGTTCAACAAAGCAGCTTATGTATTTGGTACCGCATCTATTGCGGCAGGAAACTATGACATTATGGCAGCCGTTATGATCGGTGGTATGGTACCGCCGTGCGCCATTGCACTTTCCACACTGCTGTTCAAAAACAAATGGACAAAAGCAGAGCGCGAATCCGGTCCGGTCAACTTTATCATGGGACTGGCATTCATCACAGAAGGAGCTATCCCTTACGCAGCATCTGATCCGACCCGTGTATTACCGGCCTGCGTGATCGGTTCCGGAATATCCGGAGCGCTTTCCATGGCCTTCGGATGTACTCTGATGGCTCCACATGGAGGAATCTTCGTATTTCCAGTTGTAGATCATACAGCGATGTATCTGATCGCATTGGCAGTGGGAATTATCGTAGGCGCTGTACTGCTGGGACTTTTCAAAAAGAAAGTTGCGGTTGCTTAATTTCAAAGAAGTACAGCAAGCGTTTCAGAAAAAAGATCAAAAACAAAAGGATAAAAAATACCGGAGGTGCTCCTGTCAGCGAAACCAGAAAAGGTTTGTAATAAAAGGCAGGATCACTTCCATAAAGAAGA
>OLRJ01000967.1_pt1 | contig 26294 bp, 28 predicted proteins | sample 1672741 | NCBI WGS metagenome assembly OLRJ01 (sample SAMEA3136719, study PRJEB25190) | human gut metagenome | biome: human gut; feature: human-associated habitat; material: faeces | place: Austria | collected 2013
CCTCGGGCGTGGCGTATGTATACCTCGAACCGTTCATGGAAATCGAAAAGTACTACGGAATGATACGCCGCTTCCACGATGCAGGCATTTACCAGCATATGTATACCAATGGTACGCTGGCGAACGAACAAAACCTGCGCGCGTGCCGGTTTGGCGATTGCACGCATACCCATGAGCCGGGTTGTGCCGTTCGCGAGGCCGAGGACGCCGGGCAGATCGACAGTCTGCGTTTGGAAACGTTCCAAAACCTGGCGTCATCCATGCGCGTGAGTGCTCAAATGCTCGATCCCGATGTCCATCTGTAATTGATTTTTCCTATGACAGCCGTCTCCCAACTGTTCGGGAGATGGCTTTTTTGCTGCGGAAAAGCCTCGAAACATGCAGTTTGCTGACGTGCTGGCCAAAACCTTGCCACGAGCTTGACGGGCTGGTCAGCTTTTGGTCAGCGATTGGTTTGGCATCGAAAACCAAGATCGCGATTGCGCCGCTTTGCGCTCTGACCGCCCAGACAATGGTGGTACGGGCATTCGCCCGGCACTGCCATGAGAGGAGCGGCCGTGAACAAGAGCAAGCGCATCGCCATCAGTCTGGTCGCGGGCGTGCTCGCTGCTCTGCTCTGCATGGTTTACGGCTCGTCGATCCGCTCGCAAGCCGAACAGGTCCAGGCTGAGACCTTGGCCAAGTACGGTGGCGATCGCGTCGAGGTATGCGTCGCGGCGCGCGATATCGATGCGGGCGAGACCCTCGATGAGACCAATGTCATAACCCAGGAATGGCTGACGAGTCTGCTGCCGCGTGACGCGGCGACCGAGCTGCGCCAGGTGCGCGGCGACGTGACGACTTCGCGTATTCCCAAAAACGCCGTGATCTGCAATGTCTACACCAAGGCCGAGAGTCACAAGCTCGAGGTGCCTAAGGGCAAGGTCGCCGTTTCGGTGGCGGTCGATGCCGAGCACTCGGTCGGCGGTGCTACGGGCGTGGGCAGTTACGTGGATGTGTATGTGCAAAAAGACGGCGTAACCGATCGGCTGTGCGGCGCGTACGTGATCGATACCAGTGAAGATTCCGGTGCCACGCGCGAGGGCAAGATCGAATGGGTGACGCTGGCGGCTGACCCCGAAGACGTCAAGGAACTGCTGGGGGCATCGGGCAAGGGAACGGTCAGCTTGACGATTCCCGCCACGGCGCGCGGCAAAAAGAGCGGAGGCGACGAGTGATGAAGGCGATCTGGCTTGCGTGCTGCGCGTGCGGCGATTACGGGCTGTTGCAGCGGGAAGTCGAGGGTCGTGATGCGGGTGCACAGGTGCTTCGCGTGGGTGACCTGGACGGGCTGGTTTCCATGGCGCGGGCGTTTCCGTCGCGCCGCGGGGCTGCCATCATCGCGGCGTCTCTGTTTGATACCGAAGATGTGCGCAAGACTGTTGCGCGCCTGACGGCCGAAGGCCGCGTGAGTCGCGTGGTCGTGTTGATAGAAGCACTCGATCCGTCGGATATCGAGGGGCTGTTTCGCGCGGGGGCGACCGAGGTCATCGCTGCGCACAGTATATGCAGCAACGGGCGAGCGGGCGAGGGAGCGGTTGATTCCGATCGGCGCATGACGATTCAGCCCGATGCTTTTGTTGATAGGGAACCCGGGGCGCCTCGCGCTACAAGAGGCCCGCGTGTTGATGATTATGGAAAAGCGGAAGCCGAGCATGGTCGGCGCCCCCGGAACCCCCTTGTATACGATGACGCTGGAGGACCGGCGCAGCATGCTGGCGACTCCCCGGCTGTAGATATGGGATACGTGCACGGCGTGAATCTGGCGGATGAACTCGACGAAGTTGAGGGCTTTGCCGGGTGCGGCGAGTTGTCGCTGATGCAGCATGAGCAGATTGCACAGAACGAGCCTGTCTCGCAGGCCGAAAAAGCTGCCATGCCGGCTTGGACGCAGCGTGTAGTTGCGGCGGGGGAGACGGGGACGCTGTCACCGACGCCCGCCCCGCCGCCTCCGATGCCGCCGACAGACGCTGCTGCTCCGCCGCATCGAGCTCCGGTCATCTGCGCCATTTCGGGTTCGGGCGGTTGCGGCAAGTCGACGATCGTTGCCACCATGGCACACGCATCGTCGCTGTTGGGCTTGCGTGCCGCCGTGCTCGACCTGGACCTGATGTTTGGAAACCTTTACGACTTGTTAGGCGTCGATGCTCCGCACGATATGGCGGCACTTATCGAGCCGTCGGCGGCGGGCACGCTCACCGAGCCGGATATCGTGGCCGCATCGATGCGCGTCGCCCCGGGCGTTACGCTCTGGGGTCCCGTCGCGGCGCCCGAGCAAGCCGAGCTCATGGCACGTCCGGTGGAGCTATTGCTTGATGTCCTGCGTCGCGAATCCGACGTGGTCTTTATCGATACCTCGGTCTTTTGGGGCGATGCCGTGGCGGCTGCGGTGGCGGCGAGCGACCGTTGCCTGGTCGTTGGCGATGCGGCGGTGTCGTCCGCGACATCGGCATCGCGCGTCATTGAACTGGCAAGTCGAGTAGGTGTGCCGCGCACGCGCATGAGCGCCGTGTTCAACCGGTTCGGTGCGCGCGGGGCAGACGAGGACGTCGCCATGCGCTTTGAGATTGCCTGTGCGTTGAGCTCCAAGATTCGTATCGCCGATGGCGGGCAGGATCTCGCCGCGCTCATGGCGTTTGGGCGCGCTGACGAGGCAGTGGGGCAGACCAGCGCTTTTGCGACCAGCGTGCGCGAGGCCACGCGCGAGATGCTCGTGGAACTGGGGTGCGCCGTCGGCCCTTGGAGCGATATGGTCGCCGACCGTGCAACGCGCACCGAACGCCCGCGTATCCGCCTTCCCTGGTCGCGCGAGGGTGATTAGCGATGAGCCTGCAAAGGAGGATTAAGGCTGCCGGCGCTGCAGCGGCGGCAGCGCCTGTAGATGCGGGGCGTCGCCGCGCGGTGAAACGACGCACTAAGCGCGCCGTGATGGACCGCATGGGTTACGACGAAGTGGCGCGTATCAGCGCCTATGTCGACCCGGTACTTGCCCGCTCGGAATTGCGTCCCGCGGTGGAGGCGGCGCTCAATGTTGAGGAGCCGACCGACCTGGCGACGCCCGAGCGCGAGACCATCATCGACGAGATTTTGGATGACGTGGTGGGCTTGGGGCCGTTGCAGCCGCTCATCGAGGACGACACCGTTACCGAAATCATGATCAACGGCTGCCGCTCGGCTTTCTTTGAACGCGGCGGCGTCTTGTACCCCATCGAGCATGCGTTTGAGGATGATGAGCAGATCCGTGTGCTTATCGACCGCATCATCTCGCCACTTGGCCGCCGTATCGACGAGCGCAGTCCCATCGTCAACGCCCGCCTCAAAACGGGCTATCGCGTCAACGCGGTGATTCCGCCTGTGGCGATTGACGGACCGATTCTCACCATCCGAAAGTTCTCGGACCGCATCTGCTCGTTGGACGAGCTTGTGGGGCTGGGGTCGCTGCCGCTTTGGTATGCGCAGCTGTTGTCGTGTGCGGTGTCGCTGCGACAGGACCTAGCGGTTGCGGGAGGCACGGGATCTGGTAAGACCACCCTGCTCAACGCGTTGTCATGTGAGATTTCCACCGGCGAGCGCATCGTGACGATCGAGGACTCTGCCGAGCTCAAGTTTGCGCATCATCCGCACGTGGTGCGTCTAGAGGCGCGCGAGGCTTCAATTGAGGGCGAGGGCGCGGTGACGATCCGCGACCTGGTGACCAATGCCCTGCGCATGCGCCCCGACCGCATCGTGGTGGGCGAGGTGCGCGGTGCCGAGTGCTGCGACATGTTGCAGGCCATGAACACGGGCCACGACGGGTCGCTCACCACACTTCATGCGGGCTCAGAACAGGAGACCGTGGTGCGTCTGACGTTGCTTGCACGTTATGGCATCGATCTGCCGAGCGAGCTCATCGAGGAGCAGATTGCCATGGCGCTCGACGGTATCGTGATGTCCGAGCGCCACGCCGATGGCAGGCGTTTCGTCTCCTCGTATTCGGGGGTGCGTCGCGCCGCGTCGGGCGGCGTAGAGCTCGAGCGCTATGTGACTTTCGATGCCGCCGAGCGCACCTGGACGCTTGACCGCGAGCCGCCGTTTATTGCAGAAGGCCTGCGGTCGGGGACGCTCACACAAGAGGAGGTGGACGAATGGAGGTCGCTGTGCCCCTCGTCGTAGGGGGTTTGGCAGGGTTTTCTGTCGCGACGGCGTGCGGGGCGGAACCTCGTGTGCCGCAGGTACCGCCGGCGGAGCTGGCGCGTCAGGCGCTCGAGACGGTGGCAGAGAAGCTGCCGCGTGAGCTGGTGGAAAACGATCTGCTGAAAAAGATCGCCCGTTCGTGGGCATCGCTGGCTCCGGCGCGTCGCCTTGGCCTCGCGATCGAGGATGCTTCGGGGCGTTTGGCGTTTCTGCTGCTATCGAGCGGTGTCTGCTGCGTTTTGCTAACGATGGTGTCGTTATCGCCCCTCGGATTTACCTTGGGACTTGTTGCTCCGTTTGCCGTTGGCGCCGCTCGGGATGGCTTTGAGAGCCGGCGCGAGCAACACGATGCAGAAGAGGCCATGCCCGAGGCGTTTACCGCACTTTCCATGTCGCTTGCCTCGGGACATTCACTGGCCCAGGGCATGCGCTTTGTGGGCGCTCATGCGCAAGAACCGGTGCATACCGAGTTTTTGCGGGTGGCGGCGGCGATCGATTGCGGCATCTCGGCGACCGACGCGCTCGATGACTTGCTCGTGCGCATCGACGCCCCCGGTCTTTCGCTTGTGACCTTGGCGCTTAAGGTGTCACAGCGCACCGGCGCTCCGCTTGCCGACTTACTGTCCGAGGCGTCGAGCATGGTGGGGGAGCGCATTGAGCTCAAGCGCCGCCTAGATGTTAAGACGTCGCAGGCCCGCATGTCTGCGCATATGGTCGCGGCGATGCCGACGGGCATGTGCGCGGTGTTGGCGCTGCTTTCGGCAGATTTTCGTCGCGGTCTTGCGACGCCTGCCGGCGCGGGCGCTGTGGTGCTGGGTCTTGCCCTCAACGCCGTTGCCCTGGTGGTTATCAGGCGCATTATGCGGGTGAAGCTATGAGCGCCCCGGTTGCAGTTGCGGCTTGCCTGTGCACTCTGAGTGTATTTGTCGCGACGGGTTTGGATCGGGCGGATGCACGCAAGATCGCAGAGGCCTGCAAGCGCGAGGCGGTGCTGGTCGCTGCCGCGGGTCGCTCGGTGGTCGATGCTCTGGCCGCGCGAATGAAGGGCGCGGTTGGAGCGGGCGGCCCGGCGCGAGTATCGCTCGGCGAAGTGTCCGAGATGATCGATGTTGTGCGCTTGGGTCTTTCGGCCGGTCTTTCGTTTGATGCGGCGCTTGAGATTTTCTGCGCCAACCGCCGGTCAGTGCTGGCTCTTCGACTTGAGCGGGCCTGCATGGCGTGGCAGGTGGGCGTGGGCACGCGTGAGGACGAGTTGTTGGCCGCCGCACGCGACCTGGACGTGCGAGCGCTCGAGACCTTTGCCATCACGGTGGGGCAGGCGCTCGCTCTGGGTGCCCCACTTGCCGAGACACTGGCCGCTCAAAGTCGCGAGATCCGTGCGGCTCATCGCGCCGCGGTCGAGCGCGAGATCGAGCGTGCGCCCGTCAAGCTGCTGATTCCCACCGGCACGCTCATCTTGCCGGCGTTGCTTCTGTCCATATTGGGCCCGCTGTTGGGAGCAGGCGGGATGATGTAGGGAGGAATACATGAACACGATGACTGACGTTGCTGGCAAGGTCTGGAGCTGGGCTGTTTGCCAGTCAATTCGCGCCCGCCAGCATGCCGGGGAGCTACTGCAGGAGGAGAGTGCGCAGGGCACCACCGAATACGCCATCTTGGTCGGCGTGCTCGTGGTGATCGCCATCATTGCCATTGTCGCATTTAAGGGCAAGGTCCAAGATCTATGGAACGCTATCAGCGAGGGCATCAACAGCCTGTAGAGGGTAGGCGGCCTGCCGGCGCACTGCTGGTGTTTGCCTGTGTGGTTGTGGCGGTGGCAGTGGCGGTTTGGGGGCTAAACGCCGCGCGGCAGCAGCGTCCTGGGGCCGCCTTCGATTCGGGCTCAGATTCGGCGGTGGCGTCTCAAAAAGATGAGATGCGAGATGCGGACGATTCGGATGTCGCTGTCACGGCGCAAACCTTTCTGCGGATGCTCGACAAGCGGTCTGGCACTGCGACGGATTCGCCTGAGGACAACGCGATTGCGGTCCGGCTTGCATGGTCCGAGGACCGACCGATGACCGAGGCAGCGGCGGATATGTTACGCGCCTACCGCGAGGTGCCAACGGCCCAGCTCGCCCTGAGCGGCTATCTCGATATTAAGGGTAACGTATGGGGCGCCATTGTGCGCGATGGGCGCGGCTGGGTCGATATGGTGACGGTTGCCGCGGATACTGGCGATGCTTCGTGTCGTCTGCGCGCGGTGCGCCTGGCCCCGCAAACAATAAGCTCAAAGGAGGGGTCGTGAAATGCATGACGTCCTGCGCGAGGAATCTGCCCAGGCGACGGTCGAATACGCCATCGTCACGGTGGCGCTGTTATCGATCGTGCTGGCGATTGCGGGGCTTTGGCGTGCTGGCACCGATGGACACTTGGCGGCGCTGGTTGAGCGGGCGGCATCCCATGGCGTTGCCTCGACGTCGGTTATCGACGCCGCTGCGGGCGCTAAGGACATCGCGTTGTATTGATATCGCGCGCGAGGACCGGGCGCAGTCTACGGTCGAGGCTGCTTTTTTGCTGCCGACGTTTCTGATGCTCATTCTTCTCGCACTGCAACCGGTGTGTTTGCTCTATACGCGCGCGGTCATGGAGTCTGCCGCTGCCGAGACCGCGCGGCTCATGACCACGACGACGGCGGAGGACGACGATCTTAAGGAGTTCACCCGCCGCCGGCTTGCCGCAGTGCCCAACGTTTCGATCTTTCATGCCGGCGGGCCGTTGTCGTGGGATATCGAGCTTGGCCGGGCCGGTGCGGGTGGTGTCTCGTCCGTGTCCGTTTCCGGCGAGGTCAAGCCGTTGCCTGTGATTGGTGCGTTTGCTCAGGCTATGGGTGGTACCGCCGAGGGCGGCTACGTTGAGCTCAAGGTCGATGTCTCGTATCAATCGCGTCCCGAATGGCTGGAGGGAGATTATGATTCGTGGATTGCTGCATGGGATTAAGCGTTTCTGGTCTAGATGCGTTTTGACGCGCCGTCCGAGCTGCCATCGCAAGCGAGGCGGCTTTATGGGCCGCGCCGGTATCGACCTGTTTATCGAAGACGGTGCCTACACCACGCTTTCCTCTGCGGTGGTCATCTTGGTGGTGCTCACGCTGCTGTTTTCGTCGACGGCGGCGATATGGAGCATGTCGCGCGCGGGGGACACCCAGGTGGCTGCCGATAGCGGCGCGCTGGCAGGCGCCAATGTGGTGTCGTCCTATCACACGGCTGCCACGGTGGTGGATGCGAGCATTTTGAGTTTGGGCCTGGCGGGGTTTGCCACGATCGGGACGGGCCTGGTCGCCATCCTCATCCCGGGCGCCGAACCAGTTGCCGGCAATATGGTCGACACCGGGATTGAGATTATTAAAACGCGCAACAAGTTTGCCAAAAGCGCATCGGAAGGCTTACAGAAAATCGAGACGGCTCTGCCGTATCTGATCGCCGCGCGTGCCACGCAGGCGGTCTCGGCGCAGGATACCGATAATGTGACCTATACCGGTACGGCGCTTGCCGTGCCCAGGACATCCGAGTCGGACTTCGCTGCGCTCGAGGGGTCCGAGATCTCGACCGATGCCATTAAAGACACATCGGATGATTTAGAGCGTGCGGCCGAGGAGCTGCGGAAGGCTTCTGAGGACACGGCGAAGGCTAAAGAGCGCGCTTGGCTGGCGGATTGTGGCGGGTCGGACGAGAGTTCGATTGGCAAGTACTCGTGTATGTGGGAGCGTGCGAAAAAACTAGCAGAACTATCTGACAGCCAGAACCGTCATGAAAAGTCGAGCATCACATGGGAGCCGCAAATAGCGCTCGATCGCGCGAAAACCTATTACCGACAGCGCTTGGCGAATGAAAAACCTCAGGGATCGAGCGTCGAGATGAAAGCGCAGTCAGCCGCTCGAAAAGCGTTCTATGCCTATGCGATTGAAGAGGTCGATCGAGCATACATAAAAGATGATGGCGAACGGTTTTCTGCCTATATCCCACTATTGCCGCGTGTCCCAAACGAGGTGCGGCCGACCGAACTTTACACCGATGCCGCATGGCCTGTAAGCAACAACGACGGCAGAACATACCTGCATTATGGAGTCGAATGCCCCGTCTATCAGAAAGGGACTCCGAGTGGGCTGGCATCTGTTGCTGATTATGATGGTCGTGATACATGCGAAGCGTGCGGCTTCGGCGTGGTTACGCTTGGAAGCGCCCTCATGCCGCCATCGTTCATCGAAAACGGCTTCGAGTACCACTTTGACAAGTTCAAAGAGGCTCTGGAAGACTACGTCGAATGCCGCAACAAAGAGCTCGAGCTCGAGCGTCAGACCGAAGACGAGGCCGATCGTGCGGGCAATACGTTTGACCAGGCCATCAAGGAGCTTTCGGGCGAGCGTCCGCGTATCGCTCCGCCCGGTCGCAACGGCGTGGTCGCCTTTGCGGTTACGGGTGCCATCTCGAGCCCCGACGAGCTCAACTCTTCGTTTAACACGGCAGTCAGGCTTGGCAATCGCGGTGCTATCTCTGGCGCGGTGCTGGCACCCGATGACGCGACGGCGCAAAACAACGTGCTTTCGCGATTTTTCTCGACATTGAAGGAACGCTCGGGCGGCGTTGCCGGCGTGCTCGACGGCGTCATGGATGTTTGGGGACGGCTGCTCGTAGGATACGGTGATATTCAAGGTTCGGCCGACGAACTTATGGACGAGATGATTAAAGGCCTAGGAGGGGGCAGCGGCGCGTTGGGCTCCATCGCATCGTGGCTCGGCGATACCGTTTCGGCGTCCGTGGCGGCGCTGGGTTTGGAACCGTGCGACTTGCGCCTGCGAAAGCCGGTGCTGACCGATTCTGCCAACGTCATTAAGAGTCCGGGGTCTGACATTGCGGGTCTCTCTCAAGCGCAAGACAAGCTGCGAAGTATTCCGTTGGGCGTGACCGATCCCAAGGCGCTTTGCGAGGCGTTGGAATTTCAAGTCGAACGCACCATTAGCGGCACGGTGTTCACACTTGCGGAGATTCCTCTGCCCGGCGGCGGCTCCATCCCGCTCACCGTCGATGTCGCCACGCTGGTTGGCGCTCTGGGCGGTGGGTCGTAATGAGTATCCGCATGCGTCTGCGCGAGGAGCGCGCCCAAGCGACGGTTGAGATGGCAGTGGTTACGCCCGTTTTGCTGGTGCTGGCGCTCATCGTGTACAACGTTATGATCTTTGCCAGCGCTGTCGCGCGCTTCGACCGCGTGGTGCCCGACATCGTGCTAGCGCATGCCGTGGCGTCGGAGGGGGAGGGCGACGAAAGCTCTGCCGATGCCTCGGCGACGGTTCAGACTCAAATTCTGAATGCCATGGAAGGCTATGACTTACAGATCGAAGTGTCGAGCGAGCAAGGCGCGAAGGCATCGGATGGTGGCCTGCTCTCCCTATCCGGTACGTTTAGGACCTACACCTGCACCATGCACTATGAGCCGTGGCCGACTTCTCTCAGCATCGCTGGCGTTCCGCTGGGGGCGCCGACAACGTTGTCGCACGAGCGTGCGGTGACGGTCGATCCATGGCGTCCGGGGGTGGTCATGTGACCGCGGTCTCGTCCTACATCGCCTACGCGCGGGCACTCAATAGGCTGGGTTGGACGCCGGCCGAGTTTGTGGTGGCGGAGTCGTTTGTCGTGCGCCTGCGCGGCATGCTGGGACGGCGTCCGGTTGCCGCCAACGGCCTGCCGCTCGTCATGGCGTTTCCACGCTGCTCTTCGGTCCATACGTGTTTTATGGCCTATCCCATCGACATCGCCTTCATCGATCGCGACGGCAATATCCTCGCGCGCTACGAAAACGTCCGCCCTTGGCGCATGTGCTCCTGCCCCGGCGCCTGGGCCGTACTAGAGCGTCCTTCAATCATTGTTTCGACCCCTGCTCTCCAACGCGTGCCGGCTTAAGAATTGGCGACAGTGGACTTTCGTCATACGAAATTGGGTAAGATGGAGGAGAAGATGCATGGATGTTGAGATCCATCCCAACGCTAAAAAGCACCTGACGGAAGGGGTCGATGATGGGCAAGACGTATACGGCCGCTAATGGTCAGGTTTTAACGGATGAAATGATTGACGCGTGGTGCGAGTCGTACGAGCGCGGAGAGTTACCGGATGGCGAACACACCGTTGGTGGGATCGTGCATGGACGGCCCCCGCTCTCAGGTGAGGGGATGGCAACGCTGTCGGTCAAGATTCCTCTGGGAATGAAGGAGGCCATTCGTCGACGGGCGGCTGCCGAGGGGATGACGCCAAGTGAGTTTGCCCGTGCGGCTCTGAGCGAAAAACTTCTTGCTGCCGGCTGATGCCTCTGACGTGCCGATTTATAGAACCGAGGCTGTGCTCAAAAACTTTTTTAAAATTCTCGGTTGACCGGAACGCGTCCTTGGTTATACTAATTAAGCCTTGAAACAAGGCATACCTCAAATGGCTGGGTAGCTCAGTTGGTAGAGCAGAGGACTGAAAATCCTCGTGTCAGGGGTTCGATTCCCTTCCCCGCCACCTTGAATTGACTAGGACCTCTGCAAAGGGGTCCTTTTCTTTTATCGAGAGCTCTGCGGAAACTGCGTCCCGGAATTTGGCTTCAGAGTGGGATGCGCTTTCCGGCGCTTACTTCCGACGTGCGTGCACATCTCGTCGCACCATCCCGAGCTCGCCTGTTCCCAGATATTCCTCCCACTTTCGCGTCACTTTACAGACCGTTCGGTCGCCTGTCCGCACACGCGGGTATACTCAAAACGATACTTATCCTATGCAATACGATGCGGGTTCGACCTGCATGATCCGAAGGGGGCAGTGATGGAGAGGATACTCGGCGTTAATCTCTCTGGCTGGTTTATTCCCGAGCCTTGGGTGACCCCGTCGCTATACGCGGCGACCGGTGCATCCAACGCGGCCGAGCTGCAGGAGGCCATGGGCACCGCCGCCTATAACGAGCGCATGCGCCGTCATTACGAGACGTTTGTGAGCGAGGACGATTTCCGTCGCATGGCGCAGATCGGTCTCAATGCCGTGCGTCTGCCGGTGCCCTGGTATGCCTTTGGCTCGCAGGAGTCCGATGCGTCCTACATCTCGGTTGTCGACTACATTGACCGTGCGATTGAGTGGGCTGCCAAGTACGACATCCGCGTGCTGCTTGATCTAGCAACTGTGCCCGGTGGCCAGGGCGATTCCAATGATTCGCCCGCCACGCCAGAGGCTGTTGCCGAGTGGCATTCGTCCACCAACGGCCGTCATGTTGCGCTCGACGTGCTCGAGCGCCTGGCCGATCGCTACGGCGAGGCCGAGAGCCTGCTGGGCATTGAGCTGCTGGATACGCCGCAGATGAGTGTCCGCAAGAGCCTCTTCACCATGACGGATGGCATTCCGGCGCACTACCTGCGCAACTTCTATCGCGATGCCTATGAGCTCGTCCGTTCATATATGCCCGAGGATAAGATCGTCGTCTTCTCGTCGTCGGGGCATCCCAGCGAGTGGAAGCATTTTATGCGCGGCGCCAAGTATAAGAACGTCTACATGGACCTTCACCTGTACCATTACCGTGACGAGCATGCGCTCGATATCACGAGCCCCCGCGGGCTGACGACGGCGATTTCGCGCAACAAGCGCGAGCTCAAAGAAGCGATTTCGACTGGGTTCCCCGTGCTGGTGGGCGAATGGTCGGGCGCGGCGATCTTTGCCAACTCGTCGGTTACGCCCGAGGGCCGCAATGCCTACGAGCGCGTGTTTATCGCCAATCAGCTGGCTTCGTTTGCGCCGGCTGCCGGTTGGTTCTTCCAAACGTGGAAGACCGAGAAGCGCATTGCAGCATGGGACGCCCGCGCGGCGCTCGGTACGCTCGAGCGCGGCATGATTGAATAGGTTGATATGACGCAAAACAGCGCCCATACGGGCAAACTCTATGTGGTCGGCACGCCCATCGGCAACCTGGGCGACCTGTCCCCGCGCGTTGGCGAGGCGTTTGCCGCCGCCGATGCCATCTGCTGCGAAGACACGCGTGTGACGTCAAAGCTGCTGATGCACCTGGGCATTTCCAAGCCGCTTGTCCGTTGCGACGAGAATGTGATCGCCAGCCGCGCCGCCGGCCTAGTCGACCGTCTGCTGGCGGGGGAGACCCTCGCCTTTGCCTCGGACGCCGGCATGCCGAGCGTGTCCGATCCCGGCCAGGCGCTAGTTGAGGCGGCGCGTGAGGCCGATGTGCCCGTCGAAGTTATTCCCGGGCCCTCTGCTTGCGTCACGGCGCTTGTTTCGTCCGGCATTCCCTGCGAGCATTTCTTCTTCGAAGGCTTTTTGGGTCGCAAGCACGGCGACCGCGTGCGCCGACTGCAGCGCCTTGCCGTGGTGCCCGGCGCGCTCATCTTCTACGAGTCTCCACATCGCATCGTGGCGACGCTCGAGGCCGTGGCGGAGGTCTTTCCCCAGCGTGAGGTTGCCGTCTGCCGCGAACTCACCAAGCTGCACGAGGAGGTCTTGCGCGGGCCCGCTGCTCAGCTTGCCGAGGAGCTGCGTGCTCGCGGCGAGGTAAAGGGCGAGATTGCGCTGGTCATCGCGCCGCCGAGCGAGGATGAGGAGGCCGGTATCGTGCCGGTTGGCGCCGCGGCAGCGGATCCCGACGAGGCCCTGCGCGAGGATATCCGCGCCGCGCTCGAGGAGGGGGAGCCCGCCTCTGCGGTGGCCAAGCGCCTGTCTCAGAAGTATTCGCGCCGCAAGCGCGATGTCTATGCCATGGTGCTCGATATGCAATAGATGGAGGATATCCAGCCCTTGCGCTAGAATCATCCCCTGTATGCAACGTTTTTCTGGAGGACAAACCCCATGGATCAAAGCAAGCCTTCGTTCTTTATCACGACGCCCATCTACTACGTCAACGCCGATCCGCACCTGGGCACGGCTTATTCCACCATCATCGCCGACGTTCAGGCTCGCTATCGTCGCTCCGCCGGCTATAACGTCAAGTTCCTGACCGGCATGGACGAGCACGGCGAGAAGGTCGCCGAGGCCGCAGCCAAGCACAACATGACGCCGCAGGAGTGGACCGATAGCCAGGCTCCGCACTTCAAGGAGCTTTGGAGCAAGCTCGAGATTTCCAATGATGACTTCATCCGCACCACCGAGCCGCGCCAGCACCATGCCGTGCAGTACCTGTGGGAGCGCATGAAGGAGTCCGGCTACCTGTATAAGGGCAGCTACGACGGCTGGTATTGCGTGCCTGACGAGACCTACTTTACCGATACGCAGGTCCAGAAGGGCGACGAGGAGTACGGCAGCGTCGGCCAGCACCTGTGCCCCGACTGCCACCGTCCGCTTGAGCGCGTGCAGGAGGAGTCCTACTTCTTTAAGCTTTCCGCTTTCCAGGATAAGCTGCTCAAGCTTTACGACGAGCACCCCGACTTTGTCGAGCCTGCGTTCCGCATGAACGAGGTACGTAGCTTTGTCGAGGGCGGCCTTAATGACCTTTCCGTGAGCCGTACGAGCTTTGACTGGGGCATTCAGGTCCCGTTTGACGAGGGTCACGTGACCTACGTGTGGTTCGATGCGCTGCTCAACTATATGACGGCCGTCGGCTACGGTGTCGACACCGACGAGGCGCGTGCCGAGCTGGCCTATCGCTGGCCCGCGCAGTTCCACATCGTGGGTAAGGACATCATCCGCTTCCACTGCGTCATTTGGCCCGCCATGCTCATGGCCATCGGCGAGGCCCTGCCCGAGCACGTCTTTGCCCACGGCTTCCTGACCGTGCGCAATGCCGAGACCGGCAAGGCCGAGAAGATGTCCAAGAGCCGCGGCAACGCCATCGCTCCGCAGGACGTTATCGACATGCTGGGCGTCGAGGGCTATCGCTACTACTTCATGACCGACGTCGTCCCCGGCACCGACGGTGCCATCAGCTTCGATCGCATGGAGCAGGTCTACAACGCCGACCTGGCCAACAGCTGGGGCAACCTTATCTCGCGTTCGCTCAACATGAGCGGCAAGTACTTTGACGGTTGCGCGCCCGCCAAGCCCGCGTCGTTCGATGCGTTCGACAACCCGCTGGCAAAGATCGCCGATGGCCTGGTCGAGCGCTACATGGCCAAGATGGACGTGCTCGATTACGGCGGAGCCAAGGATGAGGTCATGGAGCTCATCCATGCCGCCAACCACTACATCGAGGACTCCGAGCCCTGGGCGCTTGCCAAGGACGAGGCCAAGGCTGACGAGCTGGCATTTGTGATCTACAACCTGCTCGAGGCCATCCGCATTGCCGCTCACCTGCTGATGCCGCTCATGCCCCAGACTTCTGCCGAGGCCCTGCGCCGCCTGTCCTGCGAGGACGAGGCCGCGACCGACGACCTCAAGGGCATTTGCGCTTGGGGCCTGCTTGCCGGCGGTCAGCCTGTCGAGAAGGGCGAGCCGCTGTTCCCGCGTCTGGGCTAAGACGCAGCGCGCCATATCGGCAATTTGCTGTTTAGCTGTAAGGGCATGGCCGCCACGGTCCATGCCCTTTTGTTTCAAGACGCCGCCATCATGCTAAGGAGGCAACCATGACAACTTCACCTTTGGCAAACCCCACGGCCACCAGGGAGCTGCTGGAGGAGTTTGGCCTTGCGACCAAGCATCGCCTGGGCCAGAACTTCCTGATCGACAACCATGTAATTGAGCGCATTTGCGAGCTTGCCGAGCTTGCAGGCGATGAGCGCGTGCTCGAGGTTGGTCCGGGTGTTGGTACGCTCACGCTTGCGCTGTTGCAGGAGGCGGCGTGCGTCACGTCGATCGAGGCCGATCCCGAGCTCGAGCCGGTGCTCGATGCTCACGCCGCCGACTACGCCAACTTCCGCTTTATCATGGGCGACGCGCTTAAGGTGACGCCGGAGCAGATTGAGCAGGCCGCCGGCGGTGAGCCGACGGTATTTGTCGCGAACTTGCCCTATAACGTGGCGGCGACAATCATCCTGCAGTTCTTCCAGACGATGCCCGCGCTCAAGCGCGCCGTCGTCATGGTGCAAAAGGAGGTTGCCGATCGCATTGCCGCAGTGCCGGGCAACAAGACCTATGGCGGCTATACGGCAAAGCTCGGCCTGTATGCGCAGGTGACGGGTCGCTTTGAGGTGCCGCCGCGCTGCTTTATGCCGGCGCCGCACGTGGACTCGGCCGTCGTGCGTATCGACCGCGTTGACGGCGTGGTGTCCGAGGGGCTCGATCGCGAGTTCGTGGCCCGCGTGATCGACGCTGCGTTTGCCCAGCGCCGCAAAACTATTCGCAACTCCATGAGCGCCAACGGCTTTGCCAGGGACGTACTCGATGCCGCCTTTGAGACTTGCGGTATCGCACCCACCACGCGTGCCGAGACGCTTGATGTTGCCGACTTTGTCCGCCTGGCCCAGGAGCTAATCCATGATGCCTAATGCCGCACGCGTGACGTTTACCAAGAAAAAGAAGACGGTTGCCTGCCCTGTGCCCTTGGCACCGCTTGCCGACACGCATGCGCATCTGCTTTCGTTTTGGGGCAAGGAGGTGCCCGAGACGCTCGTGCGCGCCAAAGCCGTGGGCGTCGACCTGTTGGTGACGATGTTCGACCCCATCGCTGACAAACGCAGCGTGACGGACTATAGCGACTGGCTGGTGCGCGAAATTCTGCCGATGCGGGATATTCCGCAGATCAAGTATCTCGCCGGCGTGCACCCCTATGGCGCGCCGGACTATACCGACGACATTCACGCACAGGTCGTTGCCGCGCTCGATGACCCTTTGTGCGTCGGTATCGGCGAGATCGGTCTGGACTACCACATGGATTACGACGACGACATCGCGCCGGCGCCCCATAGCGTGCAGATTGATTGCATGGCACGTCAGCTCGAAGTTGCCGTGCGCCGCAATGTGCCGGTGGAGCTGCACCTGCGGCACGAGGACTCGGATGGGGAACGCACCTCGCACGTTGATGCGTACAACGTGCTGCGCGAGGTGGGTGTGCCTCAGGCCGGTTGCGTGCTGCACTGCTTTGGCGAGGATCGAGCCACGATGGAACGCTTTGTGGGTTTGGGCTGCTATATCGCCTATGGCGGCGCGGCCACCTTTAAGCGCAACGACGACGTGCGCGAGGCATTTGCGGCGACCCCGCTCGATCGCATTTTGTTCGAGACGGATTGCCCGTATATGGCGCCGGAGCCCATTCGTGGTCTTGAGTGCGAGCCGGCAATGATTTCCATCACAGCAAACGCGCTGGTCAACGACCGCGTCGATCGTACCGGTGAGGATTCTGAGGCGATTGCGCAGGCCGCCTGGGAAAATGCTCGCCAACTTTTTCAAAAATAGTTCTTGCGTTCGCGGTGGCGCTCCGTTATTCTAATTCCTGCACGCGGGCGTGGCGGAATTGGCAGACGCGTACGGTTCAGGTCCGTATGGGGGCAACCCCATGAAGGTTCAAGTCCTTTCGCCCGCACCATTAAATGAAAGAGCTCCCAACAATGGGAGCTTTTTTGTTATGGGCCCATCACAGGGACTTGAACCTGTGAAGGAGCGAGCGTAAAGAAAACGCGGAGCGTTTTTAGCGAGCTGGCGAGTCCGCCGGCGGGCGGGCGAAGCCGGTGCGGATCCGCGAAGCGGATACGCGGACGTCCTTTCGCCCGCACCATTAAATGAAAGAGCTCCCAGCAATGGGAGCTTTTTTGTTATGGGCCTCCTGTTAGTGTCACGTGGCTGCTTCGTGCGGGTATCCTAGTGCCAACGTATGCCTATCAGAGGAGAGACCATGCTGTTGTCCGGTATCATTGCCGCCCTTACGAGCCTTCTGCTTCCCATCATCATTTTGTTGCTACTGCTTCCCAACGCCTGCTATGTCGTTGAGCAGCAGCATGCTGTAATCATTGAGCGCTTGGGCAAGTTCAACCGCATCGTCAACGCTGGTTTCCACATGAAGGTGCCCGTGATCGACCGCAAGGCCGCCACGGTGAGTCTGCGCACCATGAAAAACGGCTTCGGCATCGACGTTAAGACCCAGGACAACGTGACCATCGGCCTTGAGGTATCCGCTCAGTACCACGTGAGCTATGACATGGGCGCCGGCCCGGCAGATTCGGGCATCTACAAGAGCTACTACATGCTGCAGGAGCCCGTCGACCAGATGCGCGACTTCATCACCGATGCCCTGCGCTCTTCCATCCCCGTCTACACGCTCGATGAGGTCTTTGCCAAGAAGGATGACATCGCCAAGGACGTCAACGCCACCGTGTCCGAGCAGATGGCTGCCTATGGCTTCACCCTCGTGTCGACGCTCATCACCAAGATCGCGCTGCCGACCGAGGTCGAGAACTCCATGAACGACATCAACGCCGCCCAGCGCAAGCGCGCTGCTGCGCAGGAGCTCGCCGAGGCCGACCGCATCAAGCGCGTCACCGAGGCAACCGCCGAGGCCGAGGCGATGGAAAAGGCGGGCGAGGGCATCGCCAACCAGCGCAAGGCCATCGCGCTGGGCATCAAGGATTCGCTCGAGATTATCCAGGAGACGGGCGTCGGCAACGACGAGGCCAACCAGCTGTTCATGTTTACGCAGTGGTCCGAGATGATGACAGAGTTCGCTCGCACGGGTAAAACCTCGACGGTCGTGCTGCCGAGCGATTTCTCGCAGTCGGCCTCGATGTTCGAGCAGATGCTGACCGCCGGCAAAGTTCAAAACGATTCGAAGGAGTAGGTGCGCGTGAAGTACACCGTCGTTTGCGTCGGTAAGCTCAAGGAGCGCTTTTGGAAGGACGCGTGCGCCGAGTACACCAAGCGCCTAGGTGCCTATGCCAAGGTGGATATCCGTGAGGTGGCCGATATCGACCCGGCTAAGGCGGGCGGCGTGGATGCCGCGCGCGACAAGGAGGGGGCGGCGATTCTTGCAACCCTGCCGCCTCGAGCGCATGTGATCTTGCTGGCCATTGAGGGCAAAGGGCGCTCGAGCGAGGAGCTTTCGGCGCGGCTCGATGATCTTATGCTGCGTGGTAACAGCGACATCGCCTTTGTGATTGGCGGATCGGACGGCGTGAGCGATGATGTGCGCGCACGAGCCGACGAGATGCTCAGCTTTGGACGCATTACCTTGCCGCATAACTTGGCGCGCGTGGTGCTGCTGGAGCAAATCTATCGCGCCTGCAAGATCAGCCGTGGCGAGCCGTATCACAAATAGGCCGGCAATACGAAATAATGCCGTGGGACAATAGCTTTCGTTTCGAAGAACGTGTCTGAGAGGATCATGAGATATGAAGATTGGATTTGTCGGTTTCGGCAATATGGCGAGCGCTATGGCCGATGGCTGGATCGCCGCCGGTGTGGCTGCGAGCGATATGTGCGCCTGCGCGGGCCACTACGACGCCTTGGTTGAGCGTTGTGAGACGCGTGGGATGGTTGCCTGTCGTGACGCGGCGGAGGTTGTCGCCGCATCCGATATCGTGGTTGCTGCGGTCAAGCCGTACATGATCGAGAAGGTCTTCGCTCCGCTCAAGGACGCTCTAGCCGACAAAGTTGTCCTTTCGGTCGCCTGGACTTGGGATAGCGCCAAGTGGGAGCAGGTCCTGCCGGGTGTCGCGCACATCTCGACGGTGCCCAACACACCGGTTTCGGTGGGCGAGGGCGTCATCGCTTGCGAGAAGGCTTCCACGCTTAGTGATGAGCAGAGCGCAGCGGTGCTTAATCTGCTTGGCAAGCTCGGTGCGGTGGTCGAGCTCGATACGAGCCTGCTGTTTGTGGGCGGCACGGTGGGTGGTTGCGCTCCGGCATTTGTCGCCATGGCGATCGAGGCCTTGGGCGACGCGGCCGTCAAGCACGGTATCCCGCGCGCCGATGCCTATCGCATTGTGAGCCAGATGGTGCTGGGCACGGCAAAGCTGCAGCTTGCAACGGGGCAGCATCCTGCGGCGATGAAGGATGCCGTATGCTCGCCCGGCGGCGCCACCATCAAGGGCGTCGTTGCGCTCGAGGACGCCGGCATGCGCAGCGCCCTGGTCAAGGCAATCGACGCAACTCTCCAGTAAAACCGACCAAAAAAAGGACGGGTTTATTTTTGGCAGGTATTTTCTGCGGTTTTGTCCTTTTAGCGAAAAGCGCCCCGCAACTGGCTCAATTCCAGTTGCGGGGCGCTTGCGTTTGCCCAGATAAAACAGACCAAAATAAACCTGTCCCTTTTTGGCAGGTTAGTCCCAGAAGCTGTCTTCCTCATCCTCGGACTTGGGTCCGCGGTCGACGTACATCTTATGGGTACGCTTCTCCATTACAAAGGCAAGAATCGCAAATAACAGGATGCCGCCGGCGAAAAGGATGGCAAAACCGGTGCGGGTGCCAAACAAAAAGGAAAAAACTGCGTCCATTGGGTGCCTTCTTGCGTAGTTGAGTTGGGTCGTAAACGCTCATAAGTATATACTTGCCCATACATGTACAAGGTTGCAACCTAAATGGAATGTATATCGCCGGAGGATCTAATGCTTGATATCAAGTTTGTTCGCGAGAACCCCGATGCCATCGATGTCGCCATGGCTAACCGCCAGACGTCTTGGGATCGCGAGAAGTTCTTTGAGCTCGACGACGAGCGCCGTGCCGTCATCACCGAGGTCGAGGAGCTCCAGGCTACGCGCAATGCCGAGTCCAAGAAGATCGGCGCCCTGATGAAGGAGGGCAAGAAGGACGAGGCCGAGGCCGCCAAGGAGGCCGTGCGCGCCGTCAACGAGAAGATTGACGGTCTGGCCGAGCGCCGCACTGCTCTCGAGCAGGAGCAGTACGACTTCATGGCTCACCTGCCCAACATTCCTTGCGAGGCCACGCCGTACGGCAAGGACGAGGACGAGAACATTGAGCGCCGTCGTTGGGGCACCCCGCGCGAGTTCGACTTCGACTTTAAGCCGCACTGGGATCTGGGCACCGATCTGGACATCCTCGACTTCGAGCGTGGCAATAAGCTCTCCGGCAGCCGCTTTACCGTTCTCGGTGGCGCCGGCGCCCGCCTGGAGCGCGCCCTTATCAACTTCTTCCTCGATACGCACACCAGCCGTGGTTTTAAGGAGTGGTGGCCGCCCATCGTCGTCAAGCGTCAGACCATGTTTGGCACGGGTCAGCTGCCCAAGTTCGAGGACGACGCCTATCACGTCTCGGGCGACAACTTCCTGATCCCCACCGCCGAGGTCGTGCTTACCAACTTGCACGCCGGCGAGGTCCTCGATGCCGACACTCTGCCGCGCCGCTACACCGCCTTCACCCCCTGCTTCCGCGAGGAGGCCGGTTCCGCCGGTCGCGACACCCGCGGCATCATCCGTCAGCACGAGTTCGACAAGGTCGAGATGGTCAAGTTCGCTAAGCCGGAGGAGTCTGACGAGGAGCTCGAGAGCATGACCGCCGAGGCCGAGTACCTGCTGCAGCAGCTGGGCCTTCCGTATCGCGTGATTAGCCTGTGCACCGGTGACTTGGGCTTCTCTGCCCGTCAGACCTACGACGTCGAGGTCTGGCTGCCGAGCTACAACGCCTACAAGGAGATTAGCTCCTGCTCCAACTGCGGTGACTTCCAGGCTCGCCGCGCCAACATCAAGTATCGCGACCCCGAGAACTTCAAGGGTTCGCGCTACTTGCACACTCTCAACGGTTCCGGCTTGCCGGCCGGCCGCACCATGGCCGCTATTCTGGAGAACTACCAGAACGCCGACGGCACCATCACGATCCCCGAGGTCTTGCGTCCTTACATGGGCGGTCTCGAGAAGATCGAGCCGGTCGCGTAAATTGGCTGCATAGGGGATATGCAAGGGCGCTCCTTCGGGGGCGCCCTATTTCGTGCGCAGGTCCATACCATGCCGTGCGGACAGCTCAATAGAAAACACACGAACAACTGTTCTGTATACAGCCATCTACCTGCTATGCTTTTGCTAAATAAGAGCGAGAGAAAGGGGACGCGATGGAGCTGTTTGATGATCGGGTGGTTTTGTTTGAGAGCGACGAGGGCGGGGAGTACCTGCTTGTAACGTGTGAGCCGTCTGGCATGGGTGGCCTGGTGGTTCGACAGACGAGCGAGGGTCCGTTGACACAATGGTGCTTTGAGGAGTCGCCGCATGTGGTCGAGACCTTTGTGACGCACGAGGGACTTGTGGCGCTGGAGCACTTCTATGGAGTTGGGACTTCCAACCAGGTCGCGCGCATGCTGAGCATCTCGTTTGCCGATTATGATTGTGCCCAGCGGGTGAGATCGCTCCTGAGGGAACTTGATGCCAAGTTCGACGTGATCGAAAAGCCAATCGATCGTACGGGGAACGTCGGTATATGCGGAGCAGCATGACAAAACTGCGTTTCACAAAAAAGTTTGAGATTGTGCTTGACTCCAATAAGCTAAAGTGGTTTTATATGTCTTGCGCTGCGGCGTTACCTCAGCTGGATAGAGGGTCTGACTACGAATCAGAACGTCATAGGTTCGAATCCTATACGCCGCACCATTTGAGATTAAAGCTCCCGGCAACGGGGGCTTTTCTTTTACGTAAGCACTGCATGGATTCGAACCTCGGTCGAGGCGCGAGCGTAAAGCAGACTATTTCCTGTCGACTCGTGTAAGATTTCGAGTAGGTGTCGCGGCCCATCCGTGACCACTCCTTCTTCAAGCGACCGATCAGGGTGATACTTCGTGGCAGAGCGTCCGACATACAAGCTCAGGTTTCTCGATCCCAAGAAGCGCTTTCCGGCGATGCCCGAGCAGCCTGCGGGACGCTCATATGGCGTGGTCTGGAAACTCTTTGGCGAGGACCAGCATGAATCTTGTTATGTCGTCGAATTTGTTGGCAAAAGTCATGTGTCGCTTTTGGGCTACGTGAGCGTTTCGGGTGAGGTGTACAAGGTAGACCGCCCCGTTAGCGAGGCTCCGCTGCCCAACGATCCCGACATGGAACTGGTCCTTGACGAGTCGGATTCCAGTATTGGTGAGATTATGGTAAGGGAAGCCAGCGGTGCAATGCGCGCGTGCGCGCGAACCGTCGGCTCTCCCGAAGGCCCCATGCGCGAGCAGTCCGATCACGAGACATGGAATTCGGCCCGCTCCCTTCCTTACGGCGAGTTCATGGCGTCGATGTTCCTGCGCTACGTGATATTTGCCAACTCCGAAAGCGCTATTGCGAACACGGCGGGCGTCGACGGTCTCGATGCGGACATGCAAAACGTTGTCGACAAGATCAAGCTCGTAAAGTTGCCCGAGCCGGTCGAGGTGTTTTTGGGCTTTAACACGTCACCGCTCCCCGATGCTATCGAGACGCTGCTTTACCGCGTTGACCATGCCGAGAATCCGAGCGGTATCGAGCGCTATGCCGCCGCCCTTATGAGCGAGGTCGACTTGCCCCGTCTGCGCACCATTGCCGCCAAGTCCGAGATGAGCCTGGCTCGCATCGATCGCTCAAGGCTTTTCTATCTCAATTTTGATCGTAGCCTGCTGGACCAGGACGAGATTGACATGCTGCTTGCCATCGAGTGCCGTCTCAACCGCCTCTCTGGCATCCTCGAGCGCATCGGGGCCGGATTGGCCCCTGCGGCATCCTCGCCGAGCCTTGAGGGCTGCGCGCTCTTTGATGCGTGGCATATCGCCAAGACGACCAACGATGTTCCCCGACTGCTCGATACGGCCTCGAGCGATAACCCGTGGGGCAAACCGGGTACGGTGGCTTGCCAGCCGGGCGGTGAGTGGGATGTGCGTACCCGCTTCGCGCGTATTGTCGAGGCGCTTAACGTGGTCACACGGCTCGACTATACCTATCGGGCAAACGTTGCCGAGGGGATTATGCTCGTTCGGTTTGGGCGGTCTGTCGTTGATGCCATGCCGCAACGTGAATACGACGCTCAGGATGACGCCTGGTGCGAGCTGGACGAGGACATGCGCGCGATCTGGGCCGCGGAGCACGATGCGCGCGTGGCACTTACGCTTGCGGCAGCGTGTTTTGCCGCGGGCACCTGCATCACGCGCTGCTATGTGCAGATTGCTGCTCCCGACAGTGAGCAGGGCGAGCGCGTTGTCGCAACGTATTTCTTTGGGCGCGCGGCCTATCTGGCCGATTGCGTGCCTGTCGCCAAGGATCTTGAGAGCATGGACATGGACGATATGCCGTGCAAGCGTGTGCTTGAGGCGTATGAGTCAACCGCTCCGGAGACGATTGAGCCTGCGGAGGTTCATGCTCGTCCGCGTGATGACCATCGCACACTGCCGCCGGCGCTGCGCGATCTGCTGCTTGCCGATACGGCTGACGAGTTGGAGGTCATGGAAGAGGACGACGACCCATACGTGGCCCGCGTTGTTGAATTGCGCGAGCAGGCAAAAGTCGACCGTACAGGTGCCTTTGAAGGCTTTTCCCGTCTTGTCGAGGAGTTGGAGGCTAAGTGCGCCGTCGCCGAGCTTTTGGCGACAGGTCCGGTTCAAACGCAGTTTTGCGATAACCAGCTGGTACGCATGGTGCTACCGGTGTTGGAAGAAGACCGCTCTGTGCGAATCCTTCGTGCGCCCGATGCGCTGTACTTTGCCCAGCACGAGATCTGCAGCTTTTACGCCGAGCAAGAGGACTTTGAACGAGCACTGCCCGAGGTGCGCCATCTTTACGATCTGGCACGCTCGTCCATGCAATCGCACTTTGCGCTCATCAACGTGCTTGCGCGTCTGGAGCGCTTTGACGAGATTATCGAGGTGGCGCGCCACGGCCTACGTATTGCCAGCGATCGTTCTGCAATCGGCTACCTGTTCTATCGCTTGGCGTTTGCCTATTGGAATTGCGATCAGCTCGACCTGGCGCTGGCTTGTTACCGTCTGGTGCCGCGCGGCGAGGAGTCGGGCAGTAGCGCGCTGGAAGAAATGCAGGGCCTTATGAATGAGATGGGCGTCAGCGAGCCTCCGACGTTCGAGGAGGCGGTCGAGACCATCCGCAAGGCTGGACTCGAGCTGCCGCCAGTGTCCGCCGTGACGAATCAGCTGGCAGATGCCGCTGTGCAACTGGTCGACAACGGCTTCTTTTTCCTGGCACGCGGTTGCATCTTCCAAATGTGGCGCACCATGGGCAACGACGAGCTCGGCTCCCTCAACCGCTCGCTGGGGTAGGCGAAGCCTCCAAGGAGGAAAGGATGCTAGGCAATTAGAAAATTTCCTCTTGCCCATCCTTGGCTGTTTGGTTACTATAGAACGGCTGTTACGGAGAGCTGACCGAGAGGCCGAAGGTGCTCGCCTGCTAAGCGAGTATGCCCCAAAAGGGCATCTGGGGTTCGAATCCCCAGCTCTCCGCCAGTCGAAATGATACGTCCCCTGAGTTATCGCAGCTCAGGGGACGTTTTCTTTTTACTGTATCTTCCTGCCGCGCCCTGTAAAAATGGCAATTTTTGGCAAGAATGGCAAGAATTTGGCAATCGGTCCGGGCTGTCCGGGCGCATGGAAAGCGCCCCTCCTGGACGAGGCCGGGAGGGGCGAAAGGAGGAGGCGATTGTGCTGCGCGATTAGACCGTGTGGTTGCTCGCGAGATGCAGGGCATGGATATGGCTGTCGGTATCCTTCCCGAGGATGCCGTCTACCTTGATGCCGAAGCCCTCCTGGATGCGCTTCACCATGACGTCGTGCGCGGTCTTGGACATGATGCCCCAGATGCCGTCCGGCGTGGTGCCGATGACCTTCTGGACGTACTTCACGCCATAGGGGAACTGCGTGCCGTGGTACATGCTCGCCATCTGGATCGCGCCCACGCGCTTGCCCGTGTCTGGTCCCCAGATGTTGTCCGCGGTCGCGCCCACGATGCGCTGGAGCCATCGGCAGTCGGCGTACCCGGAGGACGATCCGCCGGAAGTACCGCCGGAGGTACCGGAGTACGGCGGGCGCACGATCATCTGCACGACTCCCCACGAGCGGGAGCGGCGCAAGACCCGCCCGTTGCCCGTGTTGAACTCGATGGTCTGGATACCGGCGGAACCCATGTTTCTCTCAACCATGCCAACATGGTCGGAGTAGTCGCGGGCATCGATCCTTCCGTCCCAGCGGAACAGCACGATGTCGCCCGGCTTGGCATCGCGGCGGTTCTTGACCTCGCGGCCATTCCTGATGGCCGCATCGCGGATGGTTCCGCAGCCCGCGGCGGGCAGGCCGACAGACCTCGCGTCCATGCCCGCCTTGGCGAAGGCCCATGACTGGCCCATGGCGCAGAACGCCACGCCGTTCGTGCCGAACCAGGCTTGCTTCACGAGGTCGGCGTACCATCGCCCGTACTTCGTGCCTTCTTGCGGGTCGCTGTAGCGCGAGTAGCCGATTTCGCCCGCCTCGATGCGCAGGAGGTCATTCGGGGTCGCCATACTCCACCTCCTCGATATCGAACGCGTCCTCGGGGCCGTCCCCGTCATAGCCCTGGCCGTCATTCCAGGAAAGGGCCTTCTTGACGCGCTCAAGCTCCTCTTCGGCGAGCTCTTGGGTCTCAACTTCCGGCATGTCTACTCCTCCTTGCTCTTGAGCGGGCTCTTGCCGCCCGCCACCTCCGGCAGGCCCGCCACGGAGGTGAGCAGGCTCACCACTGCGGCGACGCCGGACACGCTCGCGATCTGCAGCCAGTCGAGGTCGGTGAAGCCGACCGCGCCGGTGCCGATGAGCGAGACGGCCGTCTGCGCCGCCGTCTTCACCGCTCGCGTGAGGGCCGCGACGGCCCAGTCCCTGTACTCGTCCATGTGAAAGCTTCCTTTCCTTAATCGGTCCCGCCCGTGCGGAACCGTGCGTCACAGTTGTCCTCGACCCGCTCCACCCGCGCCGCCAGCGCATGCACCTGCTGCTCGACGCGGGTCAGCCGCTCTGAGTGGTCGTCGAGCTTCCTGCTCATCTCGCGCACCGCGTCGCGGGTGTCGCTGCACGTCTCCCAGATGCGGTCGAGCCGTTCGCTCATGCGCGTCTTGTCGCTCACCTGATCCCTCATGGCCGTGAGCCGCCCGAAAAGGAAGGTGGCCACAGCGATGGAGACGCTTACCGCGGCCGTGATCTCGCCAGGTGTCATTCCGTACACGCCCTCACCTTCCCGTCAGGCCCGTACGCGCTCGGCACGCACCTGCGGCCCACGCCAGCCGAGTCGTACGCGGTCACCG
>OLRJ01000973.1_pt1 | contig 26190 bp, 25 predicted proteins | sample 1672741 | NCBI WGS metagenome assembly OLRJ01 (sample SAMEA3136719, study PRJEB25190) | human gut metagenome | biome: human gut; feature: human-associated habitat; material: faeces | place: Austria | collected 2013
CGGAACGGTGCTGCACAGCCGCCGTGTCGGCGCGGAAGAAGCGCTCAGCCAGTGGGGATTCAGCTTGCAGGAAGAGAAAGAAGCCGTGATGATTCTCGCCAAAGCGGAAAGCAAGCTGGCGATTATGCAGGCGATTTGCGACAACTGCGGCCTGCAAAGCGAAGCGCAGGGCATTGTGCTCTCCCTGCCGGTGGATACCGTAGTGGGGCTGGAATAAGGTAAACGGAGAACCGGGGACGGACGCGTCAAAGGACGCGTCCGTTCTTTTGACCTTTCTTTTCGCTGTGCGCGAATAAGCCGAAGGTTTGTCATTAAGACTTGCAACATTTCCGAAAATCTGATATGATATCTTTATGAGATTATACGCCGGATTGAGCGGCGCGAGACAAAGCCCTGCGAAAGGAAGACGTGCATGAGCAAATATGTCGTTTTGACGGACTCCACCTGCGATTTGCCGGAGGAAGCGGCAAAGCAGCATAACATCGATATCGTTTGTTTCAAGATTGCGCTGGATGGCGAGGGATACACTGAGCGAGTCGATTTTACCCCGGAACAGTTCTGCGAGATGCTGAAAAAGGCGTCCGGCCTGCCGACAACGGCGCAGATTACGCAGTTTGAGTTCTTCGACAAATTTGAGGAATACGACCGTCAGGGCGTGGAGCAGACGCTCTATATTTCCATCAATGCAGGCGGCAGCGGCACGAACGCGGCGGCCCATGCGGCGGCGGCGCAGTTCCACGAAGAGCATCCGGACAGCAGAATGGAAATCTTTATCGTGGACAGCCACGCGTATTCGATGGCTGAGGGCGCGGGCGTGATCGAGGCCAAACAGAAGCTCGACGCGGGCGAAACGATGGAAAGCGTCGTCGAGTATCTGAACGACAAATACGCGAAGATGGAGATTCTGCTGACGGCGTACACGCTCAAGGTGATTCGCAAGTCCGGGCGGATCAGCGCGGCGGCGGCGATTGCGGGCGACCTGCTCGGCATTCACCCGATTTTCACGCTCAACGACGGCGTGAGCCAGGTGGTGAAGAAAGTGCGCGGCGACAAGGCGGTTGTCAGCGGCATGGCGACGACGATGGCCAGCCGTATGGCGCAGGGCACGCCGTATTACATCGGCGTGTCGGATCACAAATACGACGAAGAATATGTGGAAGCCTGCACGAAGAAAGTCGGCTATGCCCCGGTTGGCATTTTCCACCTGGGCTGCGCGGTGCTTTCCAACACCGGTGCGGAAGCGGTCGGCCTTGTCTTTGAGGGCGCGAAGCGCGAACGCTGAGACGGGAAACAATGGGCTGCCGTCCATACCTGCTTGGGGACGCGTCCCCAACCCCCATGATGTAAGAAAGAAGCCGTCAAGCTTAAACAGATATGCTTGACGGCCTCTTTGTATATTTGGGGGGCACAGAAACCTCAGGTTCTTGTCGGAAAATGGGGCGGCGCTTTATTAAAGCTTGTGCGTCAGAATCACGTCGCCGGTCAGCGTCTTGATGGTGAACACGCCGTTTTCGTAGATCATATAGCTCTTGGGATGATTTTCCTTCGGCAGAGCGGCGGAACCGGGATTGATGTAGGTCATGCCGTCCTTTTCCTGCACGGTGAGCACGTGCGTGTGGCCGTGAATCAGCAGGTCGCCCGGCTTGTGAGGCGGCAGGTTATCGAGGTTGAACAGATGGCCGTGGGTAATGAAAGCCGTGCGGCCATCCAAATCAAAGAGGGCGTAATCCGCCATGATTGGGAACTGGAGCACCATCTGATCGACCTCCGCGTCGCAGTTGCCGCGCACGCAGAAAAGCTCGTTTTTCACGCCGTTGAGCAGCGCAATCACGCCCTTCGGGTCGTATTCGTCCGGCAGATTGTTGCGCGGGCCGTGATAGAGCAGATCGCCCAGCAGAATCAGGCGCTCCGCCCCTTCGGCTTTGTAAGCGTTCAGCATCGCTTCGCATGCGCTGCGGGAACCGTGAATGTCGGAAGCAAACATCAGTTTCATTTGAATCTTCTCCTTTTTATAAGTCGATTTCCAGCACGACCGGGCAGTGGTCGCTGCCCAGAACAGTATCGTCAATCCGGGCGTCGATAATCTTATTCTTGATGCGGTCGGAAACGAGGAAGTAGTCAATGCGCCATCCCGCGTTATTTGCGCGAGCATTGAACATGTAGCTCCACCAGCTGTATCGGCCTGCCGCGTCGGGATAGAGATAGCGGAAGGTATCCACAAATCCGCTTTCCAGCAGCTTGGTCATCGCGCCGCGTTCCTGCGGGGTGAAGCCCGCGTTATTGACGTTCGTTTTCGGGTTTTTGAGGTCGATTTCCCGATGCGCGACATTCATGTCGCCGCAGATGATGACGGGCTTCTGCTCGTCGAGCCGCTTGACATACATGCGGAAATCCTCTTCCCAGCACATGCGGTACATCAGCCGCGTCAGCCCGCGCTGGCTGTTGGGCGTGTAGACCGTGACAAGGTAAAACTTGTCGTATTCGAGCGTGATCAGCCGCCCTTCATGGTCATGCAGATCGCTGTCCATGCCCATTTTGACCGAAAGCGGCATCTGCCTGGCGAGAATCGCCGTGCCGGAATAGCCTTTTTTCTCGGCTGAATTGAAAAACTCCACGTAATCCGGCGCGGGGATCTGCGCCTGACCGGGCTGCATCTTGGTTTCCTGCAAACAGAAAAAATCCGCGTCCTGCTGGGCAAAGTAATCGGTAAAGCCCTTGCCCAAACAGGCGCGAAGGCCGTTGACATTCCACGAAATCAGCTTCATGACTGCCCTCCTGTATGGCCGCGCATAAATTTCGGCGGCTGATGTTATTATACAGGAAGAAACTGCGAAAAGCAACATGGACGTCGGGAGGGAAACAAAGTGGCGCTGGTGCTTGCGCTGTATCTGCTTTTGTGCGTTCGGGTGACGGCGGACGTCTGCGCGGGCGCGGCGAAAGAGCAGATTGTCTTTTCTGCCGACGTGGGCGCGCTGATGTTCCACGCACAGGTGAACGGCCATATTCACGGGCGAAAGCTTTCGATGCGGTTTCCGCTTCCGGCGCTAAAAAAGAAACCCGGCGCAAAAGGGCTTCGCAAGGGATGGACGATGGCGCGTGCCGTGTTGCAGAGCGCGGACTGGGAATTGATTGCGCTGCACATGTGCGCGGGGCTGGAGGACGCGGGCGCAACAGCGATGCTCGCGGGCGGCGTTCGCGCGTTGGCGGACGGCCTGCTGGCAGGCGCAGGACGAACGAGCTGCGGCGATATCCATATTATGGCGGATTTTGCGGCGCAGGACGCGGCTGCCACGGCGCGGTGCATAGTTTCCATGCGCGTAGGCGATATTATGCTTGCGGCGGCGAAAGCGGCCCGGAAAAAGAAGCGAAAAGAGGGACTGCCATGGAGAAGCATCCCATCGAAAGCCTGATGGGCGTTTCAATGGACAATATTAAAGACATGGTGGACGTGAACACGGTCATCGGCGATCCGGTGCAGACGCAGGACGGTTCGACCATCATTCCGATTTCGCGCGTGGCGTTCGGCTTTGTGGCGGGCGGCGGAGAATACGCCGTCAGCGGCGCGCAGACGGGGGCTTACGGTATGCCGTTTGCGGGCGGAGCCGGCGCCGGGGTGTCGATTCATCCGATGGGGTTTCTGGTCTGCGGCAGGAACGGCGTGCGCCTGCTGAGTGCGGGCAGCGCTTCGCCGATGGAGCGCGTGGCGGAGCTGATTCCGCAGGCGCTGGAAAGTATCAAAAAGATGGATGAGGACGAAGAACGGGAGCGGCCGCCTCAAGTGCAGGCGGCATATCGGGAATGAGGCGGGCGCGGGCCCGTCTTTTTCGTCGCATGGAAAACTGCATCAGGGCGGCCCGCGCTCACACGCGTTTGAACAGGCGCATAGGATGCGTTGGGCGGAATAGGGCCGCCTGAACGTCCCATGGAGCAAAAAAACGCGAAAACATGCGCGCCGTCCTGCATAAAACTGCATTTTTCGCGCAGAGAGACGAATAACTCTTGACTTTACGCAGCACATTCTTTAGAATGGTATCTGCTTCACGTTTCAATGTATTATTGCGAGATTTTTCTGCCCATGCGGCGGGAAAATGAAAAAGAAGAAAATCGGAGGGCTTCCGAATGGGTATGAAAGTAGCAAAATTCGGCGGAAGTTCGCTGGCCGACGCGGCGCAGTTCAAAAAGGTCAGGGAGATTCTGCTTTCCGACGAGGATCGGCGCATTGTCGTGCCGAGCGCGCCGGGCAAACGCGCTGCCACCGATATCAAAGTGACCGATCTGTTTTATCAGTGCAACCGCCTGGCGGCGTCCGGCAGCGATTTCGCGTCGGCTTTTGATACGATTCGCGCGCGCTACCACGGCATTGCGCAGGAGCTTGGGCTGACGGTTGATCTGGATGGGTATCTGGATGAAGTGAGCCGCAACATTCAGCTCGGCGCGGGCGCGGATTACGCCGCCAGCCGGGGCGAATACCTCAACGGCATTCTGCTGGCAGATTATCTCGGCTGGGATTTCGTCGATCCTCAGCAGGGCATTTTCTTTGACGAAGAGGGGCGGCTGGACAGCGATAAGACACAGGAAAAGCTCAGCGCGCTGCTGGCCGGGCATGAGCGTGCGGTTGTGCCGGGCTTTTACGGATGCGATACGCACGGCAACGTCAAAACCTTTTCCCGCGGCGGCAGCGATATCACGGGCGCGATTGTTGCGCGCGCGGTTCAGGCCGACATGTATGAAAACTGGACGGACGTTTCCGGCTGTCTGATGGCCGACCCGCGCATTGTGCGCAATCCGGAAACGATTCGCTATGTCACCTATCGCGAACTGCGCGAGCTTTCCTATATGGGCGCGAGCGTGCTGCATGAGGACGCGATCTTCCCGGTGCGCATTGCGGGCATTCCGACCAATATCCGCAACACGAACCATCCCGAAGAGCCGGGCACGGTCATCTGCTACGAGGCGGAGGATTACGAAAGCGAATACCCCATCACGGGCATCGCGGGCCACAAGGATTTCGCTATCATCAACGTGGAAAAGGCGATGATGAACTCGGAAATCGGCTTTGGCCGCCGGCTGCTTCAGGCGCTGGAAGAGCAGGATATTTCCTTTGAGCATATGCCCAGCGGCATCGACACGATGTGCGTCGTCGTGCATGAAAGCACATTGGAGGGCAAGAAGGAAAAGCTCGTGCAGCGCATTCACGAGCTTTGTTCGCCGGACACGGTGGAGATCCATTCCGGTCTGGCGCTGATTGCGACGGTGGGTCGCGGCATGGTGCGCTCCAAGGGCATTTCCGCGCGGCTGTTCAACGCGCTGATGAAAGCGGGTGTGAACGTGCGGCTGATCGATCAGGGTTCCAGTGAGCTGAACATCATTGTCGGCGTGGATAATCTGGATTTTGAGGTCGCCACGCGCGCGATCTACCGGGCGTTTGTGACAAAGGACAATCGCTGGTAAGGACAACGGAAGAATCGGCAGGCTGCCTAAAAGGGCGGCCTGTTTTTCTTGAAATCATAGTGCGTGTATGCTATAATACAGATGGTTTATTTGTACAAAGATGTGCCGAAGAGGAAAGTGGAAAGATGAAAAACAACTGGAAGAAAACGGCAGCTCTGCTGGGACTTGGCGCGCTGCTGCTGGGGCTTACAGGTTGCGCACAGAAAAAAGAGCCGATTGAGCTGACGGTGTGGACATATTATAACGGCGAACAGCTGGGCGCGTTCAACGAGGCCGTGGAAGCGTTCAATGCAACGGAAGGCAAGAACAACAACATCACGGTGAGCGCTTCGAGCCTCGGCTCTGTCAACGATCTGGAACAGAACGTGATGGACGCGCTGCAGGGCAAGGTGGGTGCGCAGAAAGTGCCGGATATCTTTTCGGCCTATGCGGACACGGCTTATGCGGTGGACAATATGGGGCGCGCGGCCGATCTCAGCCCGTATCTGACGGATAAGGACAAGAAGGAATACATTCAGAACTATCTCACCGAGGGCGACTTCAAGGACGACGGAAGCATCAAGGTTTTCCCCGTGGCGAAAGCGACGGAGCTGCTGGTGGTCAACGATACGGATTGGCAGAAGTTCGCCGAGGCGACCGGAACGAGCGCGGACGAATTTGCCACCATCGAGGGGCTGACCGCCATGGCGCAGCGCTATTATGAGTGGACGGACAGCCTGACCGAAGAACCGAACGACGGCAGGGCGCTCTTTGGTCGCGACGCAATGGCCAATTACATGATTATCGGCGCGAAGCAGCTCGGCTATGACATCTTTGAAACGGCGGACGGCAAGACGACCGTCAATCTGCCGCGCGACGTGGCGAAGAAGCTGTGGGATAACTACTACGTGCCATATGTGAAGGGCTTTTTTGCGTCCTCCGGCCGCTTCCGCAGCGACGATATGAAGACGGGCAACGTGCTCGCGTTTGTCGGTTCTTCCGCCGGCTGCACGTTCTTCCCGGATCACGTGACCAACGGTGACAGCGACAGTTACGACATCGAGGTCAAGACCTATCAGGCGCCGAAGTTTGAAGGCGGCGCGGATTACGCCGTGCAGCAGGGCGCGGGCATGGTCATCATCAACAAGAGCGACGCGCAGGTGGAAGCCGCGGCGCGCTTCCTCAAGTGGTTTACGCAGAGCGACTGGGCGATTGAGTTTTCCGTCAGTTCCGGCTATCTGCCGGTGACGGTGGCGGACAACGACATGGTAAAAATCGAAAACAGCAGCCCCAGCATGAAGAAGGGCGTGCGCAAGAGCCTGAACACGGCGGTGCAGACCGTCAAGGCCAACACGCTGTATACGACGCGTGCGTTTGAAACCGGTACGCAGGCCAGAAAGAAGCTGGAATACGCCATGAGCGACGCGGCGCAGGCAGATCGCGCGGCGGTTGAGAAAGCCTTGCAGGGCGGCACGACGCTGGAAGAAGCGACGGCCGAATTTGTGAGCGAGGAACGCTTTGACGCATGGTACACGCAGCTGATGAACGAATTGAGCGAGATTGTCGGGCAATGATGCGCTGAGCATCGAACGGAGGAACAACGTGAAACCGAGTTGGAAGAAAACGGGCAGGACCGTTTTTCACACAGCCATGCAGCCGCTGGTGATGCTGATCCTTTTGCAGGCGGCGATTCTTCTGGTCTCTCTGTACCTGAGCGGCATTTTCAGCCAAGTGAACAGCAACGAACGCTCCATTCTCGGCAAACAGGTCGTCAATCGGGCAAACTATCTGGAAATTCAAATGACCCAGCAATGGTCGGATATCGCCGAATTGGCGCAGTCCATCAATAGAAAGACGCAGGCGGCGATCGAGCAGGGCGCTATCCGGCTCGATCTGCTTGAAAACGATTCTAAAGAAGCGAGCAAACTCATCGGTATGATCTGCACCGACATGATCGAGACGATGTATCGCAACAAGAATTCGGGCATTTACGTGATTTTCAATACGTCGAGCCTGGATGGCAATGTGGAGCCGAAGACGGGTTTCCACGTGCGCGACTTCGACCCGACGGTCAACGCGACGACGCAGTATAGTGATCTGCTGCTGGAATGCGCGCCGATATCCACCGTCAAGGCCATGAATATTTCCACCGACACGGGCTGGGACACGCGATACGACTTTGGCACGGCCTACGGCGATTATTTCCGCAAGCCGTTTATGGAGGCCTATCGGGCAATGCGAAAGCTTGAGGCGGTGGATTACGCCTGCTGGAATTCCAGCGCGCAGTCGAGTCTGCCGTCGGGGCTGACGTATTCCATGCCGCTGATGCTGGAGGATGGCACGCTCTACGGCGTGCTGGGCGTCGAGCTGCTGGATGATTATGTCGGCGACAGCCTGCCGTACGACGAGCTTGGGTTTGGCACGGACGGCGCATATATGCTTGCGCTGTTTGATAAGGGAACAAACCGCGCCACGTTGAAGATGGTCAGCGGCAAAACGCGCCTACGCCGAGGAGAGACGATTGCGCTTACGCCGGGGAAAGACGGCAGTTACGCCTTTGAGCAGGATGGGAAAAAGATCGTCACGCAGATGCACAGGCTGACGGTTTACGATATGTATGCGCCGTTTGACAGCGAAACCTGGGTGCTGATGGGCGCGACCACGGCGCAAAGCCTGTACGCGTTTTCCAAACGGGTATCGCGCATGATTCTGCTGGCGATTGCGCTGATGCTCATCTTTGACGCGGCGGGCAGCGTTTTGATCGCGCGGCGGCTTTCCAAGCCGATTGAAAAACTCTCCAAAGAAGTGGATATTGCGCGGATGAACGAAAACGGCATTCCGCGGCTTTCCATCACAGGCATTCGGGAGATCGACCACTTTGCGGAGGCGTTCGCCGGGCTGAGCCGCGAGGCCATCAACACATCGACACGCTTTCTGCGAATGCTGGATATGGCCAGCGTGGATATCGCCGGGTGCGAATTTGACACGTCGAAGGAAGCGGACGTCACGCCCGCGTTCGCGACGGATAATTTCTTTCCGCTGCTCGGCGTGCCAAACGGCGACGCGGGTAATGTGACGCTGGGACAGATTAAAATGCTGCAAAGCAAAATGACGAACAGCATTCTATCTGTGGAAAAGAAGGGCGACAGCACGCTGCTGCACGTTCGTTCGCTGGATGGCAAGGAGCGGTATGTCCGCCTGAAAGAAACGCAGATCGAGAGCCGCACAATCGTGCTGGCCGAAGATGTGACGACCTCTACGCTGGAGCGGCTGCGCATTGAGCGCGAACGCGATTACGATCTGCTGACGGGCCTGTATAACCGCCGCGCGTTTTATCGGTTTGCAGGCCGGATGTTTGATCGGCCGGATAAAATGAAGCATGCGGCGGTCGTGATGATGGATTTGGACAACCTCAAGCGAACCAACGATACGTTTGGCCACGAGTGGGGCGACCGCTACATTCATGAGGCGGCGGTATGCTTCCTGCGCAGCATTCCGGATGGCACGCTTTGCGCGCGCGTATCCGGCGACGAATTCAACATTCTGTTCTGCGGGTACGACAGCCGCGAGGCGGTGCAGCGCGCAATCGACAGGCTTGTTTCCGGTGTTGAAAACAGCCATTTCAACCTGCCGGACGGACAGGCTACGCGCATTCACGTTTCCGGCGGCATCGCGTGGTATCCGGAGGACGGAACGGAGTTGATGGAACTGATTAAATATGCGGATTTCGCCATGTATCAGATGAAACGAAACGAAAAAGGCCGGTTCGGCGTGTTTGACCGGACGCAATACAATCAAACGGAAGGAGACATGAGCCGATAAAATACGGAGTGCGTTGATAACATTACATTACATTTGTTTGAACACGTGCGGAATGTCCCTTGACAGACATGGAAAAATGAGATAAAATATCGACGTGCATGGAACGAGAGCCGCGGTTCTCGCAGATGGAGGCGTGGAAAATGGCGAACAGCAGGCATGAAAAACGGAGCAGGCGTGTCGTGTTCGCGAAAGCGGCACTGGCTGCCGCGGCGTTGGTGATCGTGCTTGCGGCCGGTTACATGGGCGGCCGTCTGTTGGAAGAAAAGAAGTATCCGGAGATCCGCGGTGAAATGAGCGCTGGATTCGGCGAGGTTCCCAAGGTGGAAATCGACGGCGTGACCTATGAACAAAAGATGGATGTCACGTCGCTGTTGATGATTGGCATTGACAAGGCGTCAACGGATGAAATCAAGGGGTACCGCGACGGCGGCCAGTCGGATTTCCTGCTGCTGCTGGTGCTAGACCACAAAAACAAGACCATTCGCCAGCTGCAAATCGATCGCGACACGATGACGTCGGTCAACGTTCTCGGCTTGTTTGGCAACAACGCGGGTTCGCGCGTCATGCAGATTTGTCTTTCCCACGGCTACGGCATGGATCGCCAGGAACGATGCCAAAATTCGCTCAGAGCGGTTGAAGGGCTGTTGAACTGTCCGGAAATCGAGCTGTACATGGAAGTTCCGCTGGACGCGATTTCGACGCTGAACGATCTGCTCGGCGGCGTGACCGTGACGCTTGAGGATGATTTCACGTCGGCTGATCCGGCAATGACGAAGGGCGCGACGCTGACGCTGACCGGAGAACAGGCGGTGACGCTGGTTCGGCGACGCATGGACGTTGCCGACGGCACCAACGAGACGCGCATGACCCGTCAACGCGAGTTTATGGATGCGGCTGTTCCGCTGATTCGGGAGAAGATCAATGAATCGAGCGGTTTCATCACAACGATGATCGATACGCTTACGCCGTATGTGACCACGAACATGGTTCGCGGACGCATGATCAACGAGATCAACCGGGCGTATCACTATGAAGTGGAACCCGTTCAATATCTGTCCGGCGAACACAGCATCGGCGAGGATGGATTTGTGGAGTTCCATGCGGATGAGCAGTCTATCGTCGATTTTGTTCTCGACGCGTTTTACACGAAGAAAGAATGAAACGGCGCTGATAAGAATATGGAGTGAAAAACAGGAGGATGGTTCTGATGAAAAAGTTTGCTCTGATGCTCGCAAGCGCGCTGCTTGTGCTGAGCGCTGCGAGCGCGATGGCGGCTGTGCCCAGCAAGACGACGACCGATGTAACCCACGTGAAATCCGTCGAGACCGTGAAGGAAGACGGAAAGACTGAAGCGGCCGGCTGGGACATTGATGTGACGGAAGACGAAGCGCCTGTCATCGAGGAAATCGCCAAGATCTATGACTGGGTTGCCGCGAAGGGCAAGAGCGCCGTCAGCTACTTCCCGGAGGAGACTCAGCAGGCGATTTCCGCGCTTCTGCCGGAAGGTTTTAAGCTCGAAAACATGACGATGAACGAGTTCGTCACGCTGACGCTCACGGGCGATGTGGATGTTTTGAATGATGCGAAGGTGACCTTTACCTTCACCACCAAGTACACCCAGGATCAGCATGTTGTTGTCGTGATTGGCCTTTATGACGGCACCCGCGATGCGAACGGCCAGTACGTCGTCACATGGATTCCGCTTGAAGCTGAGGTGCTGGAGAACGGCGATATCGCCGTTGTGTTCCCGGCTGAGGTGATCGCTCAGATGAAGGACGCTGTGGCGACGGCCATGGCGGTGCTCAACGACTAAGCAGATTGGGCGGGACGCATTGACAGGAAAGATGCGCCCCGCTTTTTGGCGTATAGCGAGATACTGAAAAAGAATAGGAGATTGACCATGCAGCAACAGCCGGAAACGCAGGAGTTGAGGCACTCGTGGGCCGGGCGGCCCGATGAAGGCGGGGAAGATGAAATCGATCTCGTTGAATTGATGTACCGTTTACTCGAAAAATGGAAAATCATCGTGTTGGCCTGCATTCTGGGCGCGTTGATTGCGGGGGTATATACGATTTGTTTCGTGACGCCGATGTATACGGCGACCTCAAAGCTGTACGTGGTCAATGCCAAAGATTCTGCGATCAACCTTTCGGATTTGCAGGTCGGCAATTATCTGGCCAGCGACTATACCGAGGTTTTTTCCAACTGGCACGTGCATGAAATGGTGCTTGAACGGCTGGGGCTCGACTATACCTATTCGCAGCTTTCCAACATGGTTTCAGTCACCAACCCGCAGGATACGCGCATTTTGTATGTCGCGGTACGATCCAGCGACCCGCAGGAGGCCAAGGATCTGGCGGATACCTATGCGCAGGTTGCCCGTGAATTTATCGCGGTGAAAATGGACACCGAGCAGCCGAACATCTTTGAAGAGGCGTTGCTGCCCAGCAGGCCGTCTTCGCCGAATAAAAGCAAAAATGTCCTGCTTGGATTTGTGATCGGTCTGGTGCTCAGCTGCGGTATCATCGTGGTTCAGTTCCTGATGGACGATCGTCTGCGCAGCGCGGATGACATTGAAAAGTATGTTCAGCTGCCCACGCTTGGCGTGATGCCCAAGCAGGAGAAGGACGCACAGCTGCACCGCAGCGCGAGCAGCAAAGGAAGGAAGGAGAGAAGCGGCGATGAGACAAGCCAAAATTAAGCGATTCAACGCGCTTGATTACACCGGAACTGAGGCCATCAATACCATCTGCACCAATCTTTCCTTTTCCGGACGCGACTGCAAACGGATCGCTTTCACCAGCTTTATGCCCGGCGCGGGCAAGACGTACATGTGTCTGAACATTCTGCACAACATGGCCAAACGCGGCAAGCGCGTGCTGATGATCGACGCCGATTTGCGCCGTTCTTCGGTCGTTTCCAAACTGCGTTTGGAGACGGAAGGCGAGATGTACGGTCTTGCGCATTATCTGGCCGGGCATTGCGAGCTGGGCGACTGCATCTATGAGACCAACATGTACGGCGCGTGCATCATGCCCGCAGGACGCGACATTTCTTCGCCGATGACCCTGATCGATACGCCGTATTTCGGTGAAATGCTCGATCATCTGGCTCCGCAGTTTGATTTGGTTTTGATCGATACGCCGCCGGTCGGCGTGGTGGTGGACGCGGCGGAAATCGCTAAGCGCTGTGACGGCGCGGTGCTCGTGGTGAATTATAACGCGACGCGCCGTCGCGAGCTGGTGGAAGCCAAGCGGCAGATGGAACAATCCGGCTGTCCGATTATCGGCTGCATCATCAACAAGGTGACGTTTGACACGCTGAGCGCCAAAAAGTATTACAACAAGGCGTATTACAGCCACTACTACAAGTCTGGTTATTACGGAAAGAAGAACGATAAGGATTGAAAAAAAGTCCAACGGACGGGTTTGTCGATATCCATCATCATTTGATTTACGGGCTGGATGACGGCGCGCAGACATGGGAACAGACGCAGCAGATGCTCACACAGGCGGGGGAAAACGGCATACGGCGCATCATCGCTACGCCGCACGCCGAACCGGGCATGAGGCCGTTTCCCATGCGTGAGCTGATGGAGCGAATCCGGCAGGCGCGGGATTGGTGTATACAACAGGGGATGCAGTTGGAAATTCTCCCCGGCTGTGAAATCTTCTACACGCCGCAAACCGTGCGCATGCTTCGCGACGGACTGATTCCGACGCTGGCGGAAAGCGAATTTGTGCTGGTTGAGTTTTTGCCGACCGCGCCGTACAGGGAATTGCAGAGCGCGGCGAAAGCGTTGACTGCGGCAGGTTATATGCCCGTTTTTGCGCACATCGAGCGTTACAGATGTCTGCGCTGGCCGGGGCGCGTTCGGAAGTTGAAGCGTGATTTTTCCGTTTGCATGCAGATGAACGCGGATACAATCTGTCGAAAGCATTCGTTTTTTTCACAGAGATGGGTGAACGCCGTCATTCAAAAGGGCTATGTCGATTTTGCGGCGACGGATTCGCACAACGTAACCAGCCGCGCATGCAGGATGAGGGCCTGCTACCGCGAATTGCAGCAGCGTTTCGGCGAGCAGACAGCCGAGCGGCTGTGCATCGTGAATCCCGCCGAGATTCAATAACCCAACTTGATCATCCATAAAAAAGACCGTCGCAAAAGAAGCGGCGGCCTTTTTGTCTTATCCAGATTTGAATTACGCGTCGAGCTGGAGAATGGCGGCGACGGTTTCCTGATGCACATCTTTCACGGCGGTGAGCAGCGCAGGATCGGTCAGCGGCTTTCCACCACGCATGGCTTCGGTCAGCGGCACGCTGACGGCATACAGACGGTCAAAACCCAGGTTCTGTGCAACGCCCTTGAGCGTGTGAACGGCACGGAAAGCCGTTTCCCAGTCGGCCTGATCGACCGCAGCGCACAGCTCGTCGAAGGAAGGATTGGCCGGATATTTTTTGACGAACCGAAGGACGAGCGATTCATTGCAAAGCCGACGAACGGTATCCGCATAGTTACCGCCAATTTGAGCATAAAACTCCTGCAAAGTCATTCCGATGTTACTTCCTTTCCATCATCAATAAACGCAAAACGCATGAATCGGTTTCGTCGCGATCCCTTGATGGGTTCGTTTCGGAGATGAAAGAAACAAGTTCATGAAACCCGCGTCTGCATGGATGAAACAAAACAAAAACGTGTGTACTATGGGTCTATTATAAAATAGAGCACCTGCAAATGCAAGGAAAAAACACTTTCAGGGCAATTCTTTTTTGAAGAAATGAAACACAAAATGACGGATTTTATCGAATGATATCGTATTGCGGGCGCGTTATAGGGTGAATCGCTTCCCGTGAGCACAGAAGTAACGAAAGTCGTTACACAAAGCCGCCCGGCGGAAATCCGCCGGACGAACGAAAGCAATCAGTTTTGTTTAAAGATCTGCTGCTTTTGAATAAGCGGATAGCGAACCAGTGCATTGCCGTCCAAAGGCGCTTTGTGCATGTCCACCGCTGTGATTTGGCGGTTGTCGTAGGTCGTGTAGTAGTATATGCCCCTTGTGGCATTGCAGCAGCTCGTGTAAAGCGTGATTTCGTATTTGCCGTTTTCGAGCTGGCAGCATCCGCGCTGCTGCTCAACGGCAGTCAGAATATGAAAGAACTGGCTGACGCGGCTCTCTTCCGTCGCTTCGCAGAGAGAATGGGCGCGGACAAACGCGGCGCGAATAAAACGCGACTGGCTGGACAGGTCGCCCGGCAGACCGAGCGCGCCCATCCCGCGGCTGTAAACGCTAAGCGGAGCATCGGGTGCAAAAGTGTTTTTCGGCGATTGGGGAGAAAGCGCCATGTAGTTGTTCAGCGAGAAGAGCTGCATGGGGAAAGGCGGATTGTTGGCCAGCACGCCGACAGGGTTGTCGTAAATGTGCAGCCCGTCGGCGGTGGATTCGACGGTGATCGAACCGGTTCTGTCCGCGATGAGCCAGTGCAGCTGGGCCAGCGGAAGCTGTGGGCTGAAAGGCTCGTTGAGCAGGTTCATGCGCTCAATCAGCGTGCGCGCTTCATTCAGGGTCGCGCATTGGCCGAGAAGCCATGGAATCAGCTCGAATTGGGCGATGTTATCACGGTCCGCCTGAGCCGAATGATAAACGGCGTTGCCGACAAAATTCAGCCCTGCGACGCCAAGCCCTTTTTCATTGATCGCGTCGTAATAAAGCGGATAATCCCCCTGCACATAGGCCATGCCGATGATAGCGTAACGGGTGCGGAAGGTATCGCCCCGGCGCAAGGAGAACGCGTAGCCGCGCGGGGTGACGGTCACCTCGTCGCCATAGGAAAACTCATAATCCAGATTGCGGCCGAAGTAAAAATCGTCCGAAAGAAAGGTCGCTGCCGTACACATAGGAAACCTCCTCTAAAAAATCTATATCCATTATATCATATCATACACAAACGGAACATAGAATACAGCATGAAGAATGGGTCAGTCCGTTTGGAAAGACGGGCGGCGAAGCAAAAAAGGAGCGCTTACAGACCATGAAAAACGGAAGAAAAATCAAACGCTCCATGTGGGTGGCGATGGCGGCATGCGCGATGATTTTTCTTTGCATCGGCGGCTGTCTGGTGTATGGATTGCATGCGGCGGAAGATTATATCGACGCAAACTGTCGGCGCGATCTTGGCGCGCTGATGGAGCAGTTGGAAAGGCCGTATATCACGCGGCTGAACACGTCGGCTTTTCTGGCGCGGGCAATGGAGCGTTATCTCTTTTCGGAGGGAGAGCGAACTGTTGATTTGCAGGGGGAAGCGCGTTTTTTGTCCGCGCTCGACGGGCAGAGCGTGCTGGATATTCTGTTTGTGACGCAGGACGGGCAGTATATCAGCTTGAGCGGCAAAACGGGACAGCAGACGATCGATACGGCGACGCGCCGAAAACTGGCGGCGGGGAAAATGGTTTCCGGTTATCGCATGTGGAACGGCGAAGAGGCTTTTTTTGTCGTGGAATCGCTTCGACCGTTTGCCGTTCACGACGTTTATTATGACGCGATTGCGCTGGCGTATACGCCGGGAACCATCAACGGCGTGCTCTCCTTCTATGCTTATGGCGGGCAGGCAAATATCTGCGTGGTGGATCGGATGGGACACGTGGTTTATACCGCAGATCATGTGTGGAACCGGTTGGACATGCTTTCGCGCTATGACGGGCCGGAGAAAAAGCAGGCTTCTGCGGATATGGACGAAAGGAGCGCCGGATGCGTGACGCTCAAAACGACGGCCGGGGAATCGGTCTATCTGGCCTATCGGCCCATTGAAGATACGCCGTACATGGTCGTGTGCGAAGCGGCCTGTTCGCTGGTGCAGAATGTGCTCAGGGATTACAGCGCATTGATTGCGCGTATCGTCGCGGCGGCGCTGGCCATGCTGGGTCTGTTGGCCGCGCTGCTCAATGTCGGCATAATTCGAATGGCGGATGCGATGCGCAAAGAAGCCCATGCGCGCGAAAAACAGCTGGCACAGGAAAAGGCCAACTGTGAATTGGCGAGCGTCAACTCGACGCTGAGAGAGTCAATCTGCCGCGCGGAAATGCTCAGGGAACAGATGCAGCGCGAGCAGGAAGAGAAAAAGCACCTATATCGAAGCATCAGCCGAGGCATTCGCTCGCCGCTCAACGTGGTGGTCGGTTTGGCCAGGTTGCTTACGCGGACGGATGATATCGAGACGATGAAACGATATGCCGGACAGATGAACGGACAAATCGAACGGGTGATGGCCGTGCTGAGCGACGAGAAAAAGCCCGTGGATTTGGGCGCTTATGCCAGCGCGCAACCCAGAAGCACGGAACGGCGGCTGACGGGTCTGCGCGTGCTGCTGGCCGAAGACAGCGAGATGAATGCCGAAATCATGATTCGGCTGTTGACCGACGCGGGCGCCGAATGTGACCGCGCGGTGGACGGCATGCAGGCGCTCAGACGTTTTGAAGCCGTGGAAGCGGGCACATACGACGTGGTTTTGATGGATATGCAGATGCCCGTGATGGACGGATGCGAGGCCGCACGCGCTATTCGCCGATGCGGCAGGGCCGGCGCGGCCGACATCCCGATTATCGCGATGACGGCCAATGCGTTTGAAGATGTGCGCGAGCGGATTTTTGACGCGGGGATGGACGGCTATCTCGGCAAGCCGGTCGAGCCGGACAAGCTGGCCTGCGCAGTGATAGCCGCAGTCAAAACAAGAAAGGGCGATTGACTGCCCGAAAAATCAAGTCTTGACAGAAAAAGCGGATAGGCGTATAATGCGGCTGTCCGGTAGGGGCGGGGGCAGATTGTCCGTCCGCCCTCTTAATCCGTCATTATATCCTAATATCCCGCTGGGAATTGCGGGGTTTCAGCCGATTTGATTTAAAGGGGTGTCAATGCAATGGAAAAAGAGCTTCTGGCCGTCAAGGGCTTGAGCGTGAGCGTTGAAGATAAGCCGATTCTGGATCACGTCAATCTGGAAATCGGCACGGGCGAAACCCATGTGCTCATGGGGCCGAATGGAACGGGTAAATCCACGCTGGGCTACACGCTGATGGGCAGCCCGCGTTATCATGTGACGGAAGGCCAGATCATGTTCAAGGGGAAAGATATCACGCATATGGCCGCCAACGAGCGCGCCAAGCTGGGCATGTTTCTGTCCTTCCAGGCGCCGCTCGAAGTGCCGGGCGTGACGCTGGGCGCGTTTATCCGCAACGCGGCCGAGCTGCAAACCGGCAGCCGCCTGCGCCTGTGGAGCTTCAAAAAGGAGCTTGAGCGCGCGATGGAGCTGCTGGATATGGATCCGTCCTACGCCGAGCGCGATCTGAACGTCGGCTTTTCCGGCGGCGAGAAGAAGAAGGCGGAAATCCTTCAGCTGCTGATGCTTAAGCCTGCGCTGGCCATCCTCGATGAGACGGACAGCGGTCTGGATGTGGACGCAGTGCGCACCGTGTCCGCCGGTATCCGCAAGTATCAGGAAGACTGCAAGGGCAGCCTGCTGATCATCACTCACAGCACCAAGATTCTCGAATCGCTGCATGTGGACGCGACCCACGTGATGGTGGAAGGCAGCATCATCAAGAACGGCGGCGCTTCGCTGGTCGATGAAATCAACGAGAGCGGCTTTGCCGAGTACGAGCAGCGTTGAGAAAAGGGGAACACCCATGAACGAAGAAAAAACCTATGTTGAGGATGTTGACCGCAGCATCTACGATTTCAAAGACGACGAGAAAGACGCGTTCAAGCTCAGCGCGGGCCTGACTCCGGCCATCGTCGAGCAGATTTCCAGAGAAAAGCACGATCCCGCGTGGATGCAGCTTTTCCGCCTGCAATCGCTGCAAATCTATCAGAACATGCGCGTGCCGGACTGGGGCCCTTCCATCGAAGGGCTGAATATGGATAACATCGTCACCTATGTCCGCCCGAACACGGGTATGAAGGCCAAGTGGAGCGACGTGCCGGAGGATATCAAAAACACGTTTGAGCGGCTGGGCATTCCGCAGGCGGAACGCAAATCGCTGGCGGGCGTGGGCGCGCAGTATGACTCCGAACTGGTCTATCACAATGTGCGCGAGGAAGTCGCCGCACAGGGCGTCGTTTACACCGACATGGAAAGCGCGCTGACCGGCCCATATGCCGACATGGTGAAAAAACACTTCATGAAGCTGGTCAAGCCTACGGATCACAAGTTTGCCGCGCTGCACGGCGCGGTTTGGTCGGGCGGCTCGTTTGTGTATGTGCCCAAGGGCGTGAAGGTGGAAATCCCGCTGCAAAGCTATTTCCGCCTGAATGCGCCGGGCGCGGGCCAGTTTGAGCACACGCTGATCATCGTGGACGAGGGCGCGGATCTGCACTTCATCGAAGGCTGCTCCGCCCCGAAATACAACGTGGCGAACCTGCACGCGGGCTGCGTGGAACTGTTTGTCGGCAAAAACGCGCGTCTGCGCTATTCGACCATCGAAAACTGGTCGAAGAACATGTATAACCTCAATACCAAGCGCGCCGTCGTCGATGAGGGCGGCGTGATCGAGTGGGTTTCCGGCTCGTTTGGTTCGCATGTTTCGTATCTGTATCCGATGAGCATTTTGAATGGACGCGGCTCTCGCATGGAGTTTACGGGCATCACCTTTGCAGGCAAGGGGCAGAACCTCGATACCGGCGCGAAGGTCGTTCACAACGCGCCGGATACCAGTTCCTATATCAACACGCGCTCCATTTCCAAGGACGGCGGCATCAGCACGTTCCGCTCCAGCGTAGTGGTGGGCAAAAACGCGAAGAACGCCAAATCCTCCGTCTCCTGTCAGTCCCTGATGCTTGATTCCATCTCCCGGTCGGACACCATTCCGGCGATGGATATCCGAACGAAGGACGCGAACGTTGGTCACGAGGCGCAGATCGGTTCCATCAGCGACGAAGCTGTGTTCTACCTGATGAGCCGCGGCATGAGCGAAGAGGACGCGCGCGCGTATATCGTCAGCGGCTTTGCGGACAATGTATCCAAGGAACTGCCGCTTGAATACGCTGTCGAAATGAACAACCTGATTCGCCTTGAGATGAAGGGCAGCATCGGCTGAGGAGGGGACAGAAGATGAGCGAGAATCAATTCATGGCCATCAACCGCCTGCCGAGCAAGACGTGGTATTGGCTGAAACTCAACGAAACGCATATCCGCTGGCAGGACGAAACCAGACCTTGCGTGACGCTGGCCGAAAACGTGCGAGCCGGACAGGCGGATGAAGCGAAATTTGCCGCGATTCGCACCGGCGCGGGCGAGCAGCTGGAAAGCGCGATGGCAGGTCTGCCCGTGACCACGATTGCGGGCGCGCAGAGCGAGACGATTCGTCTGCGTGTGGCCGCAGGCGAGGGCGCGCGCCAGTCCGGCGGCGTTGTACACGTGCAGGCCGATGAGGGGCAGAGCGTGACGGTCGTCGAACAGATTGTGCCGACAGGCGACGGCGCGACGGCGCTGCAAACCAAGCTTTACGCGAAAAAGAACGCGAAAATCTGCCTGGTGCAGCTTCTCTTCGAGGGTGAAGGGCATACGCTGATCAACGATGTGGGCGGCCTGTGCGAAGAAAACGCTTCGATCGAACTGGTGCAGCTGATTGTCGGCGAGCACATCGCGGTGGACGGCGCGCGCGTCGATCTGGTCGGCGACGGCTCGAAGTTTGAAAGTGCGATGGGCTATTTAGCGGCGAAAGACCAGAAGGTGGATATCAACCTGATTGTCAATCATATCGGCAGGAAGACGAACTGTGTCATTGAGGCCGACGGCAGCCTGAACGACCGCGCGGAGAAGATTTTCCGCGGCACGATCGATTTCAAGAACGGCTCTTCCGGATCGAAGGGACAGGAAAGCGAACAGGTGCTGCTGTTGGGCGATGACGTGGTGAACAAGACCATTCCGTTGATTCTCTGCGCGGAGGAAAACGTCGAGGGCAACCACGGCGCGACCATCGGCGCGCTGGACGACGACACGCTGTTTTATTTTGCCTCCCGCGGCATGGATGAAAAGACGGCCGAGCGCGTCATGACGCGCGCCAAGCTGGAGCGGATCTGCCGCCGCATTCCGGATGCGCAGTCCCGCGAGGAAACCGAGAACCTGCTGAAGACGGTGATGAACGATGGACAAGACGATTAACCCGTGGCGCAAAGATTTTCCGCTGCTGCAAAACGATCCGGTCATGTATCTGGATAATGCGGCGACGGCCCAGCGCCCGGCCTGCGTGATTGAGGCGGTCAAGGCGTTTTACGAGCAGGCGAATGCGAACCCGCTTCGCGGCTTTTATCCGCTGAGCCTCAAGGCGACGCAGATGTATGAGGATGCGCGCAAGAAGGTACAGCGCTTCATCCATGCGCCGAGTGAGCGCTGTGTGATTTTCACACGAAACACGACCGAGGGCCTGAACCTTGTGGCTTACAGCTATGCGCTGCATCACGTGAAGGCAGGCGACGAAATCGTCGTTTCCATCATGGAGCACCACAGCAACATGCTTCCGTGGCAGATGGTCGCCAGCCAGACAGGCGCGACGCTCCGATACATGGATTGTGAACCGGACGGTACGCTGACCGACGAAACGATTGAGCAGATCATCGGCAAAAAGACGAAGCTGGTCGCCATCAGCCATGTTTCCAACGTGCTTGGCTGCGTCAATCCGGTGAAAAAGATCATCGACCGGGCGCACGCCGTCGGCGCTGCCGCCGTGCTGGATGCGGCGCAGAGCGCGCCCCACATGCCGCTGGATGTGCAGGCGCTGGACGCGGATTTTGTTGCGTTCTCCGGCCATAAGCTGATGGGGCCGATGGGCATCGGCGTGCTTTATGGCAGGGAAGAACTGCTGGATAAGATGCCGCCTTTTCTGACCGGCGGCGAGATGATTGAATCCGTCACGCGCGAAGGCGCGGTGTTTGCCGAACTGCCGCACAAGTTTGAGGCAGGCACGGTGAACGCGGCAGGCGCAGTCGGCCTGGCGGCGGCCATCGAGTATATTCAGAAAATCGGTTTTGACACGATGCAGAAGCAGGAGAACCTGCTCGTCCGCCGCGTGATGGATGGATTGAAGGGCGTGGAGCATGTCCGCGTGCTGGGAAGCGACGACCCCGAAAACCACACGGGCATTGTCTCCTTCGTCATTGACGGCGTGCATCCGCACGACGTGAGCGAGATTCTGGCGGCGGACGGCATAGCGGTGCGCGCGGGTCATCACTGCGCACAGCCGCTTATCATGCATCTCGGTCTGCCCGCGACGACGCGCGCGAGCTTTATGTTTTACAATACGCCGGAGGAAGCGGACGCGCTGGTCGCGTCGATTGCCGACGTGAGGAGGAAAATGGGCTATGGAGCGTAGAAGCTTTTACAACGAAATTCTGACGGAGCATAATCTGCGCCCGGAATTCAAGCATGACCTGCCCGACGCGAACATCACGATGGAGGGTGTGAACCCCAGCTGCGGCGACCACATCTGGCTCAAGCTCAAGGTGAAGGACGGCGTGATTGAGGATGGCGCGTTTGTCGGCGACGGCTGCGCGATTTCACAGGCTTCTGCGGATATCATGCTCGGCATGATTATCGGCCGCAAGGAAGATGAAGCGCGAAGGCTTGGCGACCTGTTCCTGCGGATGATCAAAGGCGAAGCGACGGACGAGGAAATCGACGATCTGGAGGAAGCCTCCGCGCTGCGCGACGTGGCGCATATGCCCGCTCGCGTGAAATGCGCCGTGCTTGGCTGGCACACGCTCGATGAAGCGCTCAAAAAGGAAGAACAGGGTGCATAATTCAAAAAAGACTTGACAAGTGAACGATCGTTTACTATAATGCAGATGTAAACGATCGTTTATTTTTGTGGAGAGAAATACATGAAGGACACCAGAGAAAACATTTTGCTTGTTTCGCTTCGCCTGTTTGCCCAAGAGGGTTATGAAGCGGTTTCCGTCAGCCAAATTGCGGGCGAGCTGGGGTTGACAAAGGGAGCACTTTATCGTCATTATGCCAATAAACAGGCGATTTTTGAAAGTATTCTTCAAAAAATGGAACAGCTGGACGCCGAGCGCGCGCAGGCGTTTGAACTGCCGGAAGGCACGGTGCAGGACATGCCGCAAAGCTATGAGATCGCAACGCCTGAAGCGTTGTGCTCTTTTTCCAAGGCGCAGTTTCGCTATTGGGCACAGGACGAGTTTGCCGCGCCGTTTCGCCGGATGCTGACCATCGAGCAATATCGAAACGAACAGATGGCCGCGCTGTATCAGCAGTATTTGGCGGGCGGGCCGCTTGGCTATGTGCGGGATTTGTTGGCGGCAATGGGCTTTGCCGACGCGGAAAACGAGGCCGTGGCCTGCTATGCGCCGCTGCTGGCGCTGCTCGGCGTTTATGACGGCGCGGCAGATCGACAGGCGGTTTTACAAGCCGTCGATGCGTTTTACGACGATTGGCTGGATCGAGTGAGAAAAGAGGGACGAACATGAAATATGTCAAAAGCACGCGCTATGATACGCCGGAATTGAACCGAAAAATCATGGGGCCGAATCCCGTGAAGCTGGAGGAAGAATTGCTGCAAAACCATCGCATTCCGGCGCACGGCACGGTCTGCGATTTGGGCAGCGGGCAGGGGCTGACCTCCGTTTTCCTGGCGAAGGAATACGGTTTTACGGTATATGCGGCGGATTTGTGGAGCGATCCGGACGAAAACCGCGCGTTTTTCCGCCAGATGGGGCTTTCGGATGAGCAGATTATCCCCGTGAAAGCGGATGCCGAGGCTCTGCCCTTTGAGCCGGACTTTTTCGACGCGGTGGTCAGCACGGATTCCTACAGTTATTTCGGCAGAGAACCACGCTATCTGGATGAAAAGCTTCTTCCGTTTGTGAAGCCGGGCGGCTGGATATATATCGCGATTCCCGGCATGAAGCGGGACTGCCACGACCGTCTGCCGTCAGAACTGCTGCTTTCGTGGACGGCGGAGCAGATGGATTATATGCACGACACGGCGTATTGGGCGAACATCGTCAGCCAAAGCCGAAATTGCGAGGTCGTCGAAGTCTGTGAAATGGAATCCAACGACGAGGTTTGGGCGGACTGGCTGAGGCAGGAGAACGAGTACGCCGTCGGCGACCGTAAATCGATGGAAGCGGGCGCGGGGAAGTATCTGAATTTCATCAAGATCGTGCTGCGAAAAAAAGCGGATTGACGAACGAAATGCGGGTGCTCAAGAAAAAAGACGATTGAAAAAGACCGACATTGCAGGCTGAATCGGCCTGCATGCCGGTCTTTTGAACGTTTTACGAGCGCAAAACAGTCACTCAAATTCGGCGCGAATGGTTAAGGCGTTCGGCAGATTGTAGATTTCTTTTTTCAGGAATATCGGATAAAAATAGGCGTCCTTCAATCTGTCAAATGCCAGCCATTCAAAGGTGTGCGTATGCGTGCCTTCCGTCAGCGTAAAGACAGGGCCTCTTTGGGTCAAATTCGTGTCAGAGATATCCATCAGAAAGTAAAGGCACAGTTCGTGATAGCGAAGGCCGTCCACATCCTCGGTAAAAAACGCCTGATTGAGCCACAACGGGCGGTCGATTTTCGGCGTTACGCTAAGCTCTTCCCAAACTTCCCGTATCACGGCCTGCTCGGCGGTTTCGCCCATTTTTACCCTTCCGCCGGGCAGGTAAAAATACGGAGAACGTTCGTCATGCATCGCCAGGATCTGATTCTCCGAGAGGATGACGGCGCACACTCTGTAATTGAATTTTTGATTTTCGACCTTGAAAGAAATGTCCATGTATTTGCACCTTGGCGGCTTTTAACAGAGCGGATCATTCCGTGCGGAACGCGTAAATCGTCGTCGTGTCGTACTTTTCGCCGGGACGCAGAACCGTCGTGCCGATGAACTGCGGGTGATTCGGCGAATCGGGGAAATGCTGGGTTTCCAGGCAGACGGCGCAGTATTTTCCGTAATGCGTGCCGCCCTTGCCGCCCGGAATATCTGTGCCACAGGCCGTGTAAACCTGCACGCCGGGCTGATCGGTCAGCGTCTCCATCACTCGGCCGCTCTTGGGATCATACAGCCGCGCGGCAAGGCCCATCGCTTCGCCTTTGCGCAGTACGAAGTTATGGTCATAACCGCCGGCAAACGTCATCTGCGGACAGCTGTGCGTCGCGTTAAGGCCGTCGCCCAGACGCAGCCCATGCCGCATATCAAACGGCGTTCCGGCGACCGGCGTATAGCCTCCGGTAGGGATGAGCGTATTGTCGGCGACCGATGTGACGGCGTCCGCCTCAACCGTCAACACATGATCATGGATGGAGCCGCTGGTGCATCCGGCAAGGTTGAAATAACTGTGATTGGTCATGTTGCAGAGGGTCGGCTTGTCAGTCGTCGCCTCGTAACGAATGGAGAGATTGCAGGCGTCATCCCAGCCGTAAGTCACGGTCACATCCAGCGTACCGGGAAACTTGTCCTCGCCGTCGGGGCTGACGTAGTGCAGACGGAGCAGGTCGCCGACGGCGGTTTCAACCGGATCGGCATTCCAAAGCTGCTTGCCGAGCACGCCGTGCAGGTGGTTTCCATGGTTGTTGGCGTCAAGTTGATAGGTTACGCCGTCAATCGTAAAGCGCGCCTGTGCGATCCGGTTGCCGTAACGGCCAACCGTGTCGCCCATGCTGCCGTGTTCGGCTAGATAGCTTGCCAGATTGTCAAAACCGAGCACCACGTCGTCCAGAACGCCGTTTCGATCCGGCACGCGGACATTGGTCAGGATGCCGCCAAAGTTGATCACGCTCACGGATGCGCCGCGCGCGTTAGTCAGCGTGTACTGTGTTACTTCGCGACCGTCCGGCATGACGCCGAAAGGCTTTTTTGAAATCGCCATCGCTTTCGTCTCCTTTTATGCTGATTATGCTGACGGAAAATATAGATGTTGTCTTTGCTGAAATCAGTATATCAGCAATTCAAAAAAGCGTCAACCTGTATCTTGCTTATGAAACAAGCCGCGCCGCATGAAAAACGCGGAGGGCAATGGAACGCGGACTGAGGCTCGACGAGAAGAAGTCCTTCATTTCTGGCGGGTTTGTGGTATATCTGCCGCCGCTCATGTTACGGGCGAATACAATAAACTGGAAGTTTTGCATACGTTATTCTTCTAATATTTTTGTAGGGTTCGCATCCGTTACAAATATCATACTATCATAAAGCTCCGCAGGAGGTTGAAACATTCGATAACTTGGAGGAAGAAGTCGCATAATGATTGAGTAGCTTTCTCCAAGTGTTCCCATATAGGTGTATTCAGAAGCCTGCCTACCCAGTTCAGAATTTTCCGGGACTTTAGTAAAATCCAACCAACAAATATCAAATCCCGCCAGTTTTGCCGCCTTTGCTAAAGGGTCATGGGAATAAAACACCTGAATTGTACGCTTTTCAGGCGAACTGGTCGGCATATTGCAATGGGTTTTATAAAAATCGGTACCAATGACATAGTAACCGTTTGCTGCGTCCTTGGAAAGAAGTTTACCCATCGAGTCAAAACTGCCCCATTTTGCGACATGGCTGTTGTGACCTGTCACAAAGATTTTTTCATGCCCATTTCGCTGCTCCTGCTGTGAAATCCACTGTACATTTTCTGCCATAAATTGATCTCTTAATGTAGCACCATCATCATTTGTCAGAGTTTGAAGCTCGGAATGCTGCATTAAAATATCTACAAAGTGAATTGCATTTCCCGAACCGTTCTTGCTTTCCAATTCTTTCTTCACTTGTGTAAGGGTTTCAGTTCGAGTAGATAAATCGCATTCACTGCTCCAGTTTTCACCTTCCACAAGTTTCTGCAAGTTTGTTGTGTCCACTTCCAGTTCTTTGCAGGATTCTTTCAAAAACCTCATGCTGTAAGAAAGCCTCTGCATATCAAAACCGTAAAAGCGAAGGTCTTCGCCTTCCAATGCACTTTCA
>OLRJ01000978.1_pt1 | contig 26128 bp, 19 predicted proteins | sample 1672741 | NCBI WGS metagenome assembly OLRJ01 (sample SAMEA3136719, study PRJEB25190) | human gut metagenome | biome: human gut; feature: human-associated habitat; material: faeces | place: Austria | collected 2013
ACCTATGTCTGCAACGGCCCGTTCATGCTGGCGGACATGAAGAAGGACGAGAGCTACACCCTCGTCAAGAACCCGAACTATTACAATGCCGACGAAGTGCAGATCGACACCGTCAACTATGTGTTCCTCAACGCGCCGGAGACGGTGAAGATGGCGTTTGACAACGGTGAGCTGGATATCGCCACCTCCGTCAACAGCGACGCGCTCAAGGCTTACACCGGCACGGATAAGCTGATGAGCTCCGATCGTATCGGCTATCGCTACTATGAATTCAACTGCTCCAAGGAGCCGTTCAACGATGCCCGCGTGCGCCGTGCGCTGACGCTGGCGCTCAACCGCAAGATCATCACCGAGGGCATCCTTCAGGATGCAACGCTGCCGCAGCTCTACGGCTGGGTGCCTTACGGCATCAAGGACATTGTCGATCCGACGCAGGATTGGCGCGACGTTGTCGGCAACGCGTTTGAAGAGAACGTTGAAGAGGCGAAGGCGCTGCTGGCCGAAGCGGGCTATCCGAACGGCGAGGGCTTCCCGACCTTCTCCATCAAGTATACGCCGAGCACCGAGCTGGAGAACGTCGCCCAGGCGATGGCCGCGATGTGGAAGCAGTATCTGGGTCTCAACTGCGAAGTGACCGCCGTGGAGAGCGGCGTATACTGGGCGGATGAAACCGGTACGCGTGCGTCCGGCGATTTCGATATCGCTTACATGGGCTATACGCTGGATTATCCGGAGCCCAGCGCCGCGTTCACCGTTCTGGAAAACGCGGAGGGCAAGGCGAAGACCCGCTGGGACTGCCCGGCTTATCTTGAACTGTGCAACAAGATGCGCAGCGACATCGCGGGTCAGGAGCGCGAGGATCTGTATAAGGATATGGAAGCGCTGCTCGCGCAGGAATGCCCGGTTATGCCGATTTACAACTACGTCGCGACGGCGCTGGTTTCCGAGCGTGTGAAGGGCTTCACCCGCAACGCGAACGGCCACCCGAACTTCGAGTATTGCACCATCGCAGAATAATTGCACATCCATTCAGGACGCAGGGCATACGCTCTGCGTCCTCAGTCTGTCGACAAAAGTACACAAACACCCCGGAGACATGATAGAATAAGAATCATGATTCCGGGGTGTTTCTATGTATAAGAAGCAGAATCGAGATAAGCAGAAAGACATCCGCGTTGTAAGCTTGGAAGATTTAGTTCCGAAAGATCATTTGTTGAGGAAATAGATAGAACAATAAACTTTGACTTTATTGATGAGAAAGTCAAAGGCGTGTATTCTGAGGCAGAGAGGGGAAAACCGGAAATAGATCCGGTGTCCCTGTTTAAGATTGTCCTGATTCAACACTTATATGGAATCCGAAGCATGAGGCAAACCGTCAAAGAGATCGAAGTTAATTATGTAGCAAACACAGCATGTGACCGACACAATTTCGTATTGGGCTTTGTACTGGGAGCAGGCAATATTCATGATTCTCAGATGTTGCCCGGGGTATATCAGAATCGAAAGTACCCTTTTTGTCAACAAGCTGAGAGGAATGCTGAGCAGGCGTTCCTCTTTGCGTTAAAGCCGCGGCGGGCAATTCGTTTTGAACATCGGTCAGGTCTTGGAGCAGCAACGGATTAAACGAGCCGCATTCGCCGATGCAAATCATCTGCATGGCTTTTTCGTGCGAACAGGCTTCATGATAGCAGCGTGCGCTGATCCGTCGTTCCGGCGCAGACGACGGTGTTTTTGCGCACCTTGGCCTGATACATCAGTTTATCCGCGCGCCGGACGGCGGCTTCCAGCGGTTCCCGGTCATCCTGCGCGACGCCGCCGATGCTCATGGACAGATGCAGATGCGGGAAGCCCGGAATGACGGCGTTTTGCACGGCGCCGCGCACCCTTTCCAGCACGATTTTCAGATAATCGTCCCGTATGCCGTGCAGAATCAGCAGAAACTCGTCGCCGCCGAAACGGATGAGCACGTCGTTGTCGCGGACGCAGGCGCGGATGGCATTCGCGGCGGCTTTCAGCGCGAGATCGCCCGCATGATGGCCGTAGGTGTCGTTGCAGAACTTGAAATCATCCAGATCCATGACGGCGACGCAGGAGGGGCCGGGCGCCTTGCGCGCCACGTCTTCGTAATAGTGCCGATTGTACGCGCCGGTCAGCGCGTCGCGGTAGAGTTTGGTGTTGTAGCCGGAGATTTCGCGCATGATGCGTTCGCCGCTGTCCGCGTCCAGCGTGTCCTGGCACGGCGTGCGCTGAACCAGTTCCAGCACATAGGATCTGCCTTCGACCTTGTAAGGCAGGACGGTGATGTGCAGCACATCGGCTCCGCAGACCTCGATTCGACAGGCCTTTTCCCCGGTGGCAAGGGCCTGTTTGGCCGCGCTGTGACGGGAAAAATGCCGTTTATGTCCGCAGGCATAGCATTTTCCTTCGGACGAGGCGGTGTAAGCGCCTTCGTGTACATCGTTTACGTCGTCCGCGCTCAGCAGACAGACGTCCGTATAGATCGCTGAGAGCGTTTCCATCAGCGTGCGCATTTCATTCATTGTCATCATTGACAAAGACTCCGATTCCATGGTAAAAGAAACCCTCCTTATCTTCTAATTATATCTGAAAGTGTAGAAAAAGAAAAGCCCCCCAATCCTGAAAGGGGGGGCTGAGATGAGGAAAACGTTCACTTTTGAAATGCCGCGGTTTCAAGCCCCGCGAACGGGCGGCCGTCGGCACAGCGACCGCCGAGGGCGAGCATGTACTGCCCGGCGGATTGGATGACAGAGGAAAGGCGAACCGCGTCGAATTCCGCCGCGTAGGCGTCGCCGCCGATGCTTTGCAGCGTGCCGGGAATGACGGATGCAAAGGCCAGCTTGGTGTTGGTATGGATTACACCGAGGATCATCGCGTTTTCCACAGGCGTGCGCGCCGTGTGGAAAACCGCGCGCACGCGTTCGCCCTCCTGCGGGCAGACGGAAAGCGTCATCGGCAGAGACAGACGGACGGCCGCGAAGTTTGTGCGGGCGTAATCCTCAAGCGTGTGCAGCGCAGTGTGAAGGGCACTGTCATCCGCCTGTTCAGCGGTTTTGCGGGCTTCGGCCTCGTCGCCCTCGGCCAGCAGCACGGCGAGTTTTTCGCAGAGCCGTGCGTCGCTTTCAAGCCCCTGCGCCAGCATGCGCTCCATCAGCGCGCGCAGACCGCCGGATACATCGCTGAAAAGCAGCTCGGCCTGCGTCTCAAACGCGCGCATGCGCCACCACGGGGTATTCCGCCAGCAGCTTGCGCCCGTTTCGGGGGCGAGATGGCTTTCCATCCTGCCGCTCGCGTCCGCCATGGGATCGAGCGCATCAGGCTGGGCAAGCAGAGGATGCAGCGCGACATAGGGCAGCTGGCACGGGCGGCCAAAGCTGCTCATTACGGTGGTCAGCTTCGGATCATCGCGGAGGATGAACAGGTCGCTTTCCAGCGTCGTACCTGTGCAGATATAGCGGATGGAGGAAGCGTCGTGCGGGGAGAGGCCGGGGCCGAAGTGGGCGCAGCAGTCGCGCGTGCCCTCGTAATGCGAGCTGAGAATCTCGGCCATCATCTGCGGGGTCACGGGGCGGTTCGCTCTGATGCAGAAGGGCATGCCCTCCTTTTCGACGCTCCACGGGCGATCCAGCGCGATGCGCAGACCGTTTTTCTGGCGCATGACGTTGCGCGGACCGAAGAACTCGTCCTCCGCCTGATAGGCTTTGGCAAAATCAAAGTCGGAAAAATCGCCGTCTTTTGCGGGCTTGTACCAGCCGCGGGAGACGGCGTAGGTCACCAGATCCGCCGGATAGAACTGTTCGGGGTAGTCGTTCAGCCCGTGCAGGTTGAAGTGATTGGGCATGACGGCAATCGCGTCATCCGGCACGCGCGCGCCCATGTAGTGGCGGCCGCGCGCCAGCTGGAACATGAAGGCTTCGCTCTGATCGGCGATGGTGTAGGCGCGGCCGGACGGCGCATAGCCCCATTCGTCCACCAGCTCCATCAGGATGCGCGCGCCGTCGCGGGCGGTTCGGGCGCGCTCGGCCAGCGCGCGGCGCAGGTTATAGGCAATGCCGCCGTCCTTGACGCACGCGGCATTGTCCGCGCTTTCGCGGGAGGTGCCCATGCTGTTGGAGACGATGACCACGCCGCGCTCGTTGACAAAGCCGTCCGCGTTGGAGAGCCCCATCACGTCCTTGCGGTATTCCACCCAGTAATAGCCCAGCGTGTGGGCGGCCTGCGGGATGGCCGCGCAGCCTTTCTCAGCGGGCATGGCTGCGCCCGCCGCCCAGTCGCGCGGGGGAACATAGCCGTGGCGCACGACGATGTGACCGCCGTCGTCCTCGTTGTGGCCGACCAGCACATGGCCCGTCGCGCTGGCGGCGCTGCCAGCGATGAGGGTCATGCAGTTCATGGGGACGTTTCCAAATGCATCCAGATCAAATGTGGGCGTATTCGCCATATGCGTATCCTCCAAAAATGCGTTTATTCGCAAGCTTCGCCTCATTGTAGCATTGAGACAGGCGGCTGTCAACGACTCCTTCAGTCATGCCTTCGGCGTGCCGGCTCCCTCGAAGAGGGAGTCTTGATGTACGTCTATGCCGCATCTGTTTGAATAAAGGCTTTTTCGGCAAAAATGCAATATACGCAGACACGCCGCTTGCAGCGGAAACAGGCAGAAGAGATGCCGAAGGTTGTCAGCGAAGCTGACGGAAGGCGTGAATGCGCCTATATACACGGAAAAGATTGATTTTTCAGCCTTATAATGATAAAATTCAAGTATCATAGGGTGACTGGGCCAAAAAAGGAGAAAGAACGCATGGCATCGCTTTGGCAGGAGAGGGAAAAGCAGCTGCTGGCACTCCGGGAGAGAGCCAAACGCGGCGGCGGCGAGGCACGCATGAACAAACAGCGCGCGGCGGGCAAACTGACCGCGCGGGAGCGGTTGACGCTGCTGTTTGACCCGGACACGTTTGTGGAAATCGGGGAACTGGTGGAATCGCGCATCGACGATTTCGGCATGGACGAGCGGCGCGTGCCGGGCGACGGCGTGGTCATCGGCTATGGCCGGGTGAACGGGCGGACGGTCTGCGCGTCTTCCGAGGATTTCACGGTCATCGGCGGCACGCTGGGCGAATATCATTCCCAGAAAATCTGCCGCATCATGGATATGGCGATCGACATGAAATGCCCGTTTGTGCTCATCAACGACAGCGGCGGCGCGCGCATTGAAGAGGGCGTGGCCTCGCTGAGCGGTTACGCCGACATCTTCAAGCGCCACACGGCGGCCTCCGGCCTGATTCCGCAGATTGCGGTGATTGTCGGGCCGTGTGCGGGCGGCGCGTGCTACGCCCCGGCGCTGTGCGACTTCATCTTCATGGTGCAGGACATCGGCAAGATGTTCATCACCGGGCCGAAGGTGGTCAAATCCGTCATCGGGGAGGAGAGCACGCCGGAAGAGCTGGGCGGCGCGCGGATTCACGCCGAAAAGAGCGGCGTGACCCATTTCACCTTTGCGGACGAGCCGAGCTGCTTTGCCGACGTGCGGCGGCTGCTGACCTATCTGCCGCAAAACAGCTTTGAAGCGCCGCCCGTGGCCAAGCCGCGCCCGGTAGAGAGGTCGAGCGAAATCGAGCGCATTGTGCCGGATAATCTGCGCCGGGCTTACGACGTGCGCGCGGTCGTCGGCGCGATTTTCGACGAGGACAGCTTTTTGGAGGTGCAGCCGGATTTCGCGAAAAACGCGGTCATCGGTCTGGCGCGGATGGACGGCGAGGTCGTGGGCATCGTGGCCAACCAGCCGACCTACATCGGCGGTTCGCTCGACTGCGACAGTTCGGACAAGATGGCGCGGTTCATCCGCTTCTGCGACTGTTTTTCCATCCCGCTGCTGACGCTGGTGGACGTGCCCGCGTTCTTCCCCGGACGCGACCAGGAACATCGGGGCATCATCCGCCACGGCGCGAAGCTGCTCTACGCCTATTCGGAGGCGACCGTGCCCAAAATCACGCTGATTATGCGCAAAGCCTACGGCGGCGCATATATCGCGATGAACAGCAAAAACATCGGCGCGGACATCGTCTACGCGTGGCCGATCGCCGAAATCGCCGTCATGGGCGCGGAAGGCGCGGTCAACATTCTCCACAAGCGGGAGATCGAGGCGGCGGACGACCCGCAGGCGCGCACCCGCGAGCTGATGGACGAATACAGCGAAAAGTTCTGCAACCCGTTTATCGCAGCGCGGCTGGGTTTCATCGACGACGTGATTCTGCCGGGCGAAACGCGGGCGCGCATCCGCTGTGCGCTGGATATGCTCAAGGCCAAGGTCAAACCCTGCGGCAGAAAGCACGGCAATATTCCCATGTAACCGCAGAATAAATGAACATTTTTCTGTTTTTTGTGATTTCATTTTTCTTGCGGCAGACGCACTGGGTATGACATCATGAAACGAATTGTTCTCGGCAAAACAACGTAACCGAAAGGAAAAAGCCTGTGAAAAAGAAATTCGGCCTGGCGGGGCTGGTTGTGCTGATGGTGATGCTGGCGCTCGGCGCGGCGGCAGAAGAGGGAAACACGATCATCATCGGCTGCGACATGTACGCGCCGTATACCTATAAAAACGGAACGGGCGAGTTTGTCGGCGTGGATGTGGATTTTGCCACGGAAGCGTTCGGCAGGCTGGGCTATGCAGTGCAGTTCCGGGAGATCGTCTGGGAAAATAAGCAGAGCTATCTGGACAGCGGAGAAATCGACTGTCTGTGGAGCTGCTTCACGATGAGCGGCCGCGAGGATGAATACACCTGGGCCGGGCCGTATCTGTACAGCCGGCAGGTGGCGATGGTGCGCGCGGACAGCGATTACACCGAGCTGAGCCAGCTCGCGGGGAAGCGCGCGGCGGTGCAGGCTTCCAGCACGGCGGAGAAGGCGCTGCTGCGCCGCGAAAACCCGAACGTGCCGGAGATGAAGCAGGTGCTCTGTTTCTCCACCCTCGGCGAAGCGGCGGCTGCGCTGCGCAAGAATTACGTGGACATGGTGGTGGCGCACGAATATGCCGTCAGCAGCCTGGTGGATACTTTGCCGGATCTCTATCGGGAGATTCCGCAGACGCTGTACGCCAACGAGCTGGGCGTCGCTTTTGGAAAGGGCACGCACGAGGCGCTGGCCGCGCGGCTGCAAACGGCCATCGACGCTATGAGGGAAGACGGAACGGCCGAAGCGATTGTGGAGAAATACGGCTTTGATGCCGAAAAATCGCTGGGGGGGGGTAACTGATGCTTCGCATTTCCAAAAAGCTGATTGACTTTTATCGCAGACGCACGGAAGGAAAGCGCGCGTGGATCCGTTTTGTTGCGACTGTGCTGGCGATGGGGAGCATAGTTGCCTTTTTTCTGTATCACACGCTGACGGTAAGGGATACGCGCGAGGCGCAAACCACCGTCGAGAAATCGTTTGCGTTTGTCAAAGCACAGCTGGTCAAATACGATAACTATGCTTCGAGCGACAAGGCGAAGAGCCTTGTCCGCCTGATGGATAAGGCCGACGAGGCCGCCCGCGTGCTGCGCGACGAGCCGGGTTTCGATGTGGATGGGTTGGAAAATTACGCCCGCGAGCAGCGGCTGGACGGCATTCTGGTGCTGGACAGGCAGCTGAACACGGTGATGGAGACTGAATTTGACGGCGACACGCGCGCCAGATGGCAAAGCGTGATCGAAAGCGAAAACGTGGCCAGTATCGTGGATTATCCGGTCAAGAGCTACATGACCCGCGTGCAGCTGGAGGGCGAAACCTACGACGTGGCCGTCGTCGCCCGCCGGGACGCGAAGGGCATCGTGCTGGCTTACACCAGCAAGCACGATCTGGTCGGCTTACTGGGCGACGTGACGCTGGACAACATGTTTGACGGCCTTCAGTTCAACATGGACGGCGTGGTTGTCGTGGCGCAGAACGACAAAGTTGTGGCGACCAATTCGAGCATGCTCAGCGGCCTTTCCCTCGAGGAAGCGCTGACGCTGAGTGACAAGGAATATGCCCGCGATCGGGGAGGACTGTACAGCGTTTCGTACGGGGGCAGAACGTGGCTGGGCGACCAGCAGCAGATGAACAAATACACGATCTACATCTTTTTCCCGGCGACGGCGGTATACGCTACGCGCACGACGGTTATGGGCGTGGCGATGGGGATGTTTGTGCTCATCTGGATGAGTTTCGTTGTACTGCGTTTCGCTTCCGAACACGCGAGTTTGGAACAGAGTCGCAAGCGGATGGAGACCATCAACGCGCTGAGCAAGGCTTATACCTCCATATACGTGGTGAAGGTGCCCTCCGGCAAAATGGAATACATCGTCAATTTGGACGACGGCTGCGATTTGAGCTGCAAAAACGCTTCGGAAAACACACACACTTTTCTGGAGCAATACTTCGATCCCAAAGACTACGACGAGATAGAAGCGTTCCTCGACATGCACACGGTGGAAGAGCGCCTCAGGGGAGAGCGCTACATCAGCCACACATATCGTTCGCAGAGCGGACGATGGTATTGCATCGGTCTCGTTGCGCAGAGTTATGACAAAAACGGAAAACTGACGTCCATCCTGATTGCCGCGCGCGACTGCACCGCCGAAAAGGAGAGCGAGCAGGAACAGCAGCGCCGCCTGCGCGAGGCCGTTGAGCAGACCAGACGCGCGGACGCAGCCAAGACGGATTTTCTGCGCCGCATGAGCCACGACATCCGCACGCCGATCAACGGCATTCGCGGCATGGTGGAAATCGCCCGTCACTACCGCGGGGATGAAGCCAGGCAGGAGGAATGCCTGAACAAAATCATGTCCGCTTCCGGTTTTCTGCTGGAACTGGTCAACAACGTGCTGGATATGAACAAGCTGGAAAGCGGCGAAGTGCAGATGGAAAACAAGCCGTTTGACGTGTGCGATCTGGTGGAGGAAGCCGCCGTCATCATTGAAGCGCAGACGGTGGAAAAAACCGTCACGCTGCACAAGGAGATTCATCACGACGGCCACTGCCACGTGTTCGGCAGCCCACTGCACGTGCGGCAGGTGCTGCAAAACCTGCTCGGCAACGCGGTGAAATACAACAAAGTCGGCGGCGAAATCTTTTTGACTTCACGCGAAATCGCGCTGACGGAGGACACCGTTACCTTTGAGTTTACCGTGCGTGACACGGGCAAGGGCATGAGCGAGGCGTTCCAGCAGAGGGCGTTTGAACCGTTTGCGCAGGAGGAAGCGAGCGCGCGTTCCTCGTACGTGGGCACGGGCCTCGGTTTGGCCATCGTCAAAGAGCTGGTGGAAAAGATGGGCGGCGAAATTACGCTGCAAAGCGAAAAGAACGTCGGCTCGACGTTTACCGTCCGCCTGACCTTTAAACAGGATAAGGACGCCCAGCGCGCCGACGACGACGCGCACGGCGGGGCGGTTTCCATCCGCGGCACAAAGGTGCTGCTGGTGGAAGATAACGACCTGAACATGGAAATCGCCGAGTTCATGCTGCAAAACGAGGGCGTGGTTGTGACGAAGGCGGCGGACGGACGGCAGGCGGTGGATGCGTTTGCCGCCTCCAAACCGGGCGACATCGACGTGATTCTGATGGATGTGATGATGCCCGTGATGGACGGGCTGGAGGCCGCGCGGCGCATTCGTAGCTTGAACCGGCCGGACGCGAAGACGATACCGATTTTCGCGATGACGGCCAACGCCTTTGCCGACGACGCGGAGCGCAGCCGGCAGGCGGGCATGAACGAGCATCTGACCAAGCCGCTCGACGCCCAGGTGCTGCTGAAGACGATCGGGAAATACAGAAAACAAGGAAAGTAACCGCACTTATGAAAAGCATCCTTCGCGCAACGCTTATGCTGCTGGTTCGGCGTGATCGCGGGCGCGACTAATTTGAAAGAAAAGCAATCTGAACACCTGCGCAAATGTTCAGATTGCTTTATTTTATGAAGTTTATGATCCTGAAAATTTTCCCTCAGAGGAAGCTGGCGCGCTGAGGGCGTTTTTTCCTCAAAACAGCTTCTTCGCTCCGTGCAGATGCGCGGCATAAAAATCTTCAAACGCTTCGGGGTCATAGCTTTGCAGCCAGTCCGCGCGGGGCACGAAATAGCGGCTGCTTTCCTGCCTGCTGCGCGTTTCGGCACAGGCGGGGAAGAGGATGAGATCGCCATTTTGGGCGTAAAACTCGCAAAGCGCTTTGCAGAGGATGCGATTGGCCAGCTTTTGCGCCAAATCGCGGGAAATCGACGTGCGCGCAGCCAAATAGCTGGGAATCAGCACCGGGCCTTCCTGAGGCACGCGGAGAAAAGTCTGGTTTTCGTCCGCGCGGAGGGCATAGAGCGACGGCACGAGCGCCGTTTTCTGCGCGCCCATGCGCACCTGGTTGTACGCGCCGATGGGCATATCCGACACGTTTGCGTGCGCCAGAAAGCGCTCGGTCTGCGTCTGTCCGGCATGGCTGAGCAGCGTTTTGGCGACGGTCTTAATGGCGGAGTTGTTCACGCCGCCGATGCACAGGCCGTCCATTTCGCAAAGCGGCGTGCGCTCGGCACGCTCCGGTTCGCGGGTGAAATACACCAGCGGAATGGCCAGAATCGGCAGAAGCGCCGCGCCGCGCTCACAGCAGGAGAGCGCCGCGCTGTCGGCAAGCGGCACGAAATCGCGCGATTGATGCAGCGTGGGGCGCAGCTTTTCCATCAGCCGCGCGTCCTCGAACACTTCAAGGTCAGCCGACACGATCAGGTCAGGCAGAACGGCGTCCTCGCGGGCGAGATATTCGCTCATATGTTCGGGATAGCCCAGGCCGAAATAGCGCACGGTCAGCGCGATATCCTCCGCTTTCAGCGATTCGGCCAGCCGCGAAAGGAAGGCTTTTTCCTGATTATGCAGCACGCAGATGTGATTCCAATAGAGCAAAACGTTTGTCATGCGAGCAGTTCTCCTTTCCTGAGCAGCGTTTGCAGGCGCTGGCTGCGGGCGTATTCGATGCTGAGCTGGTCATACAGCGCCGCCTCCCGTTCGCTTCGGGTGATGACGGCTTTCACCGCGCCGCCGGACATGACCAGCCGGCGCTCGGCCATCAGGGCGGTGTGCGGGTCGTGGGTGACGACGAGCACGAGCTTTTCCCGGCTTTGCAGCAGGGAAAGCGCGCGCTGCTTGTCGATGCCCGCGTTTTCAATTTCATCGACAAGCACGATGGGGCTGTCGCAGATGAGCGCAATATCCGCAATCATCAGCGCGCGGGTCTGGCCGCCGCTGAGCAGATTCAGGCTTTCGTCCATGGCAATCGGTTCGGGCGTAATGTCGTTGGCGACGGCGAGCACATCGCTTTCGCGGATCTCTTTTTGGCGGCAGGCCGCGTGCAGGCGGAGGAACGCGCCGACGGAGGTATCCAGCACGAAGCGCATATTCTGGCCGAGGTGCGCGACCAGCGAGGCAGAAACCGCCTGCCGCCGCTCAAGCGGAACAAAACCGTCGTCGAGCAGCACGCGGCGGCCGGTCACGCCCGTGCCGTCGGACAGCTGCTCGATATCTTTAATGAGGCGGCTCTTGCCGCTGCCCGTGTTACCGACGATGGTGCAGAGCTCACCGCGCCGCAGGGCAATTTGGTCAAACGGTTCGGGTCTTCCGGCCTTATCGCGGCCGGGAAGAAGGGTGAGGGTTTGCATAGGCTCTCCTTGTAAACGATGATTTGCGGTCAAAAGCCGCTTCAATCGCAGACTGCTTTGCGGTCTGCGCAGAAACTGCGTTTTGGATTGATTTTGGGGTTACGCGGGGCTATCGCCCAACCCCTTTCTTCGCTTCGCGGCGGTTTTAAGAATGAAAGTCAATTTTCCCCACAACGCCTTGCTGATAGGCGCTGCCTACGCGGGTTTCGCCGACGCAGTAGGAGCACACGCCGCTGGGCATGGCGCCGCGCAGACTGTCTTCGGTCAGATCCTGCTGTTCAGGCTGGGTAAGCAGCCAGCGGGCGAGCAGATCTACGCCGTATCCCGCCAGGCCGTCCACAGGGAAGATGGCCGCGCGGGGATTGAGCGCGCCGATCTGCCAGTGGATGATTTCCAGTTCAGCCTGGGAAACCATATCGATTTTGGTCAGCACGACGAAATCCGCCTGGGTGAGCATCGGGCCGAGCTGCTCCGACGCGCGGCAGCTGACGGTGCAGTCGAGCACGCACCCGGCGATCATCTCCCTTGTGGCGGGGGAGCAGCGGTGGCAGAGCCCCGCGGTTTCCAAAAGGAGCGTCGGGCGGTTTTGCGCGTCCGCCCACTGCCAGAGTTCCGGCAGGTTGGAAACGAGAAAGTGATCCGGGCAGATATCGCGGCTGAGTCCCGCAACGCACGGCACGCCCATACGGCGGTAGGCCTCGTCATCCTGCGTGCGGAGGCAGTCGATTTTGCACACGCAGCATTGTGCGATATTCAAAAGGGGGAGAAGCGCTTTGACGGCGGCGGTTTTACCCACGGCGGAAGCGCCGGAAAAGAGAATCACGCGGCTTGGCATGGCAGACCGTCCTTTAAAAGTTAGTTTGAACTAATTATAGCGGCGATCGCGGTGTATGTCCGTATCAAGTGAGACGGCGCGCGAAAAAAACGGGGCTTGACCGCAACAGGCGTCATCCTGTATAATCATCTTATGTTAGCGATAGCTAACGTGAAAGGACGAAGCCATGAACGAGCGCGAAGTGCAGGCGTTTCTGAGCGGCCTGCCGAAGCATGTGCCGCAGAGAACGGCCAAATTCCGCGCGGGGCAGATCATCAGCGACAGCATGCACGGGTTGTCCGGCGTGGGCGTGGTGGAAAACGGACGCGTAGACATCTACGCCGTGGCGCTGGACGGGCGCGACGTGCAGCTCAATTCCATCGGCGCGGGGGAGTGCTTCGGCATCTGCAACCTGCTGGTGGCCGAGCCGCTGCAAACCGTTCTGCGCTGCGCGGAGGAGACGACGGTGCGCTTTTGGGAAAAGGAAGCGCTGGTTGCGGCGATGCGCGGCGACGCGGCGCTGGCGATGGCCTATGCGGCGCTGTGCAATGCGAAGATCCAGTTTCTGCTTTCGCGCATTGAGATGCTGACGATGCAGAGCTGCCGGGGCAAAGTGCTGGCGTTTCTGCTGGCCGAAAAGCGGGAAGACGGCGTGATTTTGCTGCGCGGCACGCGGGACGAGCTGGCCAGCCGCCTATCGGTCAGCCGTGCGGCGCTGTATCGCGAACTTTCGGCGCTGCAAAGCGGGGGTTATCTGGAAGTCGGCGAAAGCAGGCTTCGGGTTCTGAACACATCGGCGCTTGAAAAACTGCTCTACGGCGTGTAAAATAGGGACGGGGGGAGAGACGAGGGGAACGTTGGGACGCTGTCCCAATCCGGGAAACTCGCATAGGGGCGCTGTCCTCTGCCTGCGGCAGACGCGCCCGTTTCACGAACGCCATTCTGGCTCCTTGCGATTTCCGATTTTCACCACGCTGAATCCCGCACAGCGGGCGCGTGGTTCAAATCCCCCGCAAGAACCTGAGGTTCTTGGATTTCCCGCATAAGGGAAATGATATTCATAACAGTGTTTTCGATCTCAAAGATCGAAATCATACAAGTACAACGGAATACCGAACAAAGAAAGGATGATTTTCATGATGAAGAAGATTTGGGCGGCGGTCTGTGCGGCAGCCATGCTGATGGCCGGCGCGGCGCTGGCCGAAACGGACGTGCGCGTGACAGCGCTGAAGGGCCCGACGGCGATGGGCATGGTGGAGCTGATGAACGAGGCCGAGAGCGGCGCGGTGAACGGCAACGCCTACGATTTCACGATTGCTTCCGCGGTGGACGAGGTTTCCCCGAAGCTGGTCAAGGGCGAGACGGACATTGCCGCCGTGCCGGCGAATCTGGCCGCCGTGCTTTACAACAACACGGAAGGACAGGTTGAGGTGCTGGCCGTCAACACGCTGGGCGTGCTCTACATCGTGGAGAGCGGCGACAGCATCGGCAGCGTGGAGGATCTGCGCGGCAAGACGATTTACGCCAGCGGCAAGGGCGCGACGCCGGAATATGCGCTGAACTACATCCTCACCGAGAACGGCATCGATCCGGAGAAGGACGTGACGATCGAGTGGAAGAGCGAACACGCCGAGTGTCTGGCCGCGCTGATGGCCGAGGACAACGCGATTGCGATGCTGCCCCAGCCGTTTGTGACCACCGCGCAGACCAAGAGCGACAAGATCCAGGTGCGCCTTGACCTGACCGCCGAGTGGAACGCGATTCAGAAGGACAGCGACGCGCCGTCTCAGCTGATCACCGGCGTGGTGGTTGCGCGCAAGGCGTTTATCGAGGAGAACCCGGAAGCCGTCAGCGCGTTCATGGATAGCTATGCCGCTTCCGTGGATTTTGTGAACGCGAACATCGACGAGGCCGCCGAGTTGGTCGGCAAGTATGAAATCGTGCCTGCCGCCGTGGCGCAGAAGGCCATCCCGGCCTGCAACATCACCTTTATCGCGGGCGGCGAGATGAAGCAGGCGCTCTCCGGCTACCTGAGCGTGCTCTTTGAGCAGAACCCGAAGGCCGTCGGCGGCGCGATGCCGGGCGACGACTTCTACTACGCAGAATAATGAAAAAGCGAAACCTTTCGCTGTGGGCCGTGCTGTTCTGGCTGCTGGTTTGGCAGGCGGGCAGCATGGCCCTTCACAGTGATATTCTTTTGGTGTCGCCGCTGCGGGTTTTGCAGACGCTCCTTGCGTTAATTCAAACGACGCGTTTCTGGTCGTCGCTGCTTGGCTCGATGGGGCGCATCCTCGGCGGTTTCCTGCTGGCGGCGGCGCTGGGCACGCTGCTGGCGGCGCTGGCCGCGCGCTTTAAGCGCGTGGAGGAACTGCTTGCGCCGCTCGTGCTGGCGATGAAAACCGTTCCGGTCGCGTCGTTCATCATTCTGGCGCTGATCTGGTTCGGTTCGCGCAACCTGTCCGTGTTCATCGCGCTGGTGATGGTGTTTCCGGTGATGTATACCAACGTACTTTCCGGCATCCGCGCGCGGGACGATAGCCTGCTGGAAATGGCGCGGGTATTCAAAATTCCGGCGCTTCGGCGCATTCGCTGCATCGATCTGCCGCAGGTCATGCCGTATTTCCGCGCGGGCTGCACGCTGGGGCTTGGCCTGTGCTGGAAAGCGGGCGTGGCGGCGGAGGTCATCGGCATGCCCGTGCCCTCCATCGGCGAGCGCTTGCAGCAGGCGAAGGTCTACCTTGACACGCCGGAGCTGTTTGCGTGGACGCTGGTCATCGTTCTGATGAGCGTCGGCTTTGAAAAGCTGTTTATGGCGGCGCTCGGCGCGCTGGAAAGGAGGCTGACGCGGCTGTGATTGCGATTCATAAGCTGTGCAAAGCTTTCGACAACAAGGCTGTTCTGCGCGATTTTTCCTGTACGATGGAGGATGGCTGCGTGACGGCGCTGATGGCGCCTTCCGGCGCGGGCAAAACGACGCTGCTCCGCATGCTGATGGGGCTGGAAACGGCGGACAGCGGCGAAATCTCCGGCCTTTCGGGCAGACGAATTTCAGCGGTCTTTCAGGAAGACAGGCTGCTGGAGAACATGAATCCGGTGGATAACATCCGCTTGACCGCACCGAAGCTGGATCGCGCCGTGATTCTGCGTGAAATGGCCGCGATGGGGCTGACGGACTGCGAAAACCAGCCCGCGCGGGAGCTTTCCGGCGGCATGCGGCGGCGCGTGGCGATTCTGCGGGCGCTGCTCTGCGGTGCGGATGTGATCTTTCTGGATGAGCCGTTTAAAGGGCTGGACGAGGCGACGAAAGCGCTCGTCGTGGCCGAAACAAAGCGGCTCTGCGCGGGGAAAACCGTGCTGCTCGTCACGCATGAGGAAAAAGAAGCGGCGATGATGGGGGCGAAGCAGGTCGTCAGAATGGAAATGAATGTGAAAAACACGTCCGTTTAACGCCTTCCGTCATAACTTCAAAAAAGGGGCGCTGCCCGACAAGCAGCGTCCCTTTTCATATGGTTTTGTGATTGCGCAAAGCCCGATCGATTACTTCGCCTGAGCCAGCGCGGCCTTCACGGCTTCTTTCAGCGCGTTAGAGGTGATCGTCGCGCCGGAAACGCTGTCCACCGCGTCGATTTCCTCGGCGGTAGCGCAGCCGACGAACTTGCCCGGCAGCTCGTTGATGGCCAGCGTGCCGATGCCCTCAGTCTCGGTCTGTTCAAGCACTTCGACCGCCGCAACCTTGCCATCCTGCACGGTGACGCGGGTGACGACGTTGCCCATCATGCCCTGAGCGGAGCCGACATACTGGTTCTCGCCGACCTCATAGGTCGCCTCGCCGCCCAGATCGGTATCCGTGCCCAGCGTAATGGGCGCAGACTCGACCTGCTCACGCGCGGCGTAAGCGGGCAGAGCGTCCTTCGCGGCCGCAGCGTTCGTGCCGGCGATTTCGCCGAAGATGATGCACTCGGCGATGTTCGTGCCGCCCTGATACATGCAGGAGGTGATGCCGCCCATCTCGCCCGCGGAATAGAGGTGCGGAATCGGGTTACCGTTGGTGTCGAGCACCTCGGCGTTCTCGTTGCGGCGCGGGCCGCCCTGCGTGTTCAGCATCAGGCCGGACATCGGCATGGCGTAATACATCTTGCCGTCGAAGGCACGCATGTAATCGGCGCTGCGGTTATGCTTGTAATCCTTGCCGCCCTCGGCGAAGGTATTGAAGCTCTCGATGGTATCCTTGAGCGTCTCAGGCTTGCAGCCGGTCTTCTCGGCCAGCTCCTCGATCGTCGCGGCGGAAAGCACGGTATCCTTGTAATCATCGGAGAGCGCGCCCTCGGACACGGCCAGATCATACTGCGTCTGATCCATGATGAGGTAGATGGCGTTCGGATAGTGCGGGTTCTCCCAGATGCCGTTCTCATAGAGATGGCCGTGACGCGGGATTTCCGCCTCGTTGCCGAAGCGCTCGCCGTCGGTGCCGACGATGACCGTCGCGCCGGTGTTCATCGGGTTATGGGCCAGCGTCACCACTTGATGCGCCAGACCGCCGTTCTCGGCCGCGTAGCCGCAGCTGTTCGTGCCGAAGCCGCCCTCGAACACGTTCATGTGCCACAGATCAGCGCCGACCTTCTGGCACATCTTGATGCCGTCACCCGTGTTGAACTGGCCGCCGATGACGGAGTAGTTCTTCAGGCCGAGGTACTGCTGCGCCATGTCGGTGTCGCACTCGAAGCCGCCTGTCGCGACGACCACGCCGCCCAGCGCGCGCACGTTGCGGGTCTCGCCGTTGCGCGTGACCTTCACGCCGACCACGATGCGGCTGTCCGGATCCTGAATCAGTTCGACGGCCGGGGACTCGAACCACACGTCGATCTTGTCCGCGCGCTTGATGACCGCGTTCTTCACAGACTTATACAGGAAGCTGTCGCTCACGCCCTGATGGGTGGTGCACAGCGCGACCTTGTCGCTGCCCTCAAATTCCGGATATTCCGGGCTCATCTCGCCGATGATCGGCACGCCCGTCCAGTCCATGAACTCGGAATCGTCGCCGTCGAAGAACTTATCCTTGAGTTTATCCCACATGTTGGTCACGCCGTCAACGATGACGTTGAGCATGGCCTCCGGCACGGCGCGCCCGCCCGCCAGCTGGGTGTAATAAGCCATCGTGGCCTCGCGGTCCTTATGGCCGTAGGCGAACAGCTGACCGGCCACCTTGGAGTTGCCGCCCGCCAGCGCTTCGCTCATCTTTTCGGCGATGAGCACCTTTGCGCCCGCGTCCGCGGCGGTGACGGCGGCGGTCATGCCGGCAAAGCCGAGACCCAGCACCACGACGTCATATTCCGCGTCCCACTTCACGGTATCGGCAAACGTATAAGCGCTGCTACCTTCGGCGATGGCTGTGCCCGCGCCGCCCATTGCGGCGAGAATGCCCATCGCGGCGCTGCCCTTGAGGAAGTTACGACGAGAGATGTTCTTCATTGCAATCATCCTTTCACGTAAAACTGTCTAAACCTCATAACAGGTGCATAAGCGGGTTGTTCGCCTCGCTTATCATCTTGACAGCATTTTAACACGCACGCTTGTAAAAAAATAGAACCTTTTTTTTGACATGCACAAAAATTGCGGCGGTCTTTTCAAATCGCGCCTGTTTTGGTATAATCGGATTAAGGGGTGAGCGCGGCGTGACAGACGGCCTGCTATATAAAAAAGACACCGATTTTGTTCGGGACAACATGCTGATCAACTATTGCCTGGGCGACGACGAAAGTCTGTTGATCGAGAGTTTTGTGCGCAACAACGGCATTTGCCTGCGCTTTGACGTCGGGCGTTTTTACTTTTTCATGACCGGCACGCACAAAAAATTCGTCACAGGGTATACGCCCATGACGTTCAGCGAGGGCGTGGACAGCGCGCTGGCCATCTATGACCTGATGCTCGAAACGCTGCGTCAGAACGGGTTTGACGGCAACGCGTTTCTGGTTAAAATCGATAATTCCAAGCAGGTCGGCGTGCTGTTCAGTCCGCGTGCGGACGCCGCGTGCCCGGCGGACGAAATGGCACAGAAGATGCTCGACGCATACACCCGTGCCAAAGATCTTTCGGGGGAGGATTGCACGTCCACGTCGTTCGTCGGCCCGTTTTCGGGATATGACCAGATTCACAAGGCGTTTGTGCAGGCGCGCGCGCTCAACGATCTGATTTTCTTCGGCGTGCGCGGTCGCGTGATTACGGAAGATTTTCGGCGCGAGACCGCGCGTCCATGCGATTCGACTGCCATTGTCGGCAATGTGCGCAAGCTGATGCACCTGCTCTGCGTCGGCACGTGTGCGCAGGCACTTCGGCAGGCGGAATACATTGTCGATGCGCTCGTCGCGCCGTCGTATTCGATGGCGAATTTTGACGCGATGTATGCCTCGACGGAGGATATCCGCTCGATGATTGAGATTGTCTACGACATTCCGATAACGCGCCGCGAAAAAACGTCTTTCTTCTTTTTGACGGATTACCGCCAAAAGCTCTGCGACGCGATCCGATATTTTTTCGCGCGCATGGAGGGACGAAAGCGCTATTCGCCGACGGTGCTGCTGGCGCTGAGCTACATCCGCCGAAACTTCACACAGGAGATTTCGCTGACCCAGCTTTCCGAATATGTTTACGCCAACGCGAGCGTGCTTTCGCGCGATTTCGGCGCGGAGGTCGGCATGACGCTCACGGAGTATGTCGCCGCGCTTCGCGTTGAACGGGCCAAGCGGCTGCTTGCGGAAAACGAGCGCACGATTGAAAAAATCGCGGAGGAATGCGGATATACGGGGGCGAAATATTTCCGCGAGCAGTTTAAGCGCCTGACGGGGCTGTCACCGCAGGCCTATCGGGCGAAAATGACGGCGGATGCTTGACAGCAAAGCCTAAAAATGTTATGCTGGAAACGATAAAAAGCGGTCTGCCGCCTGAGCGGCGCGCCGCCCCAATTTACAAAAACAAAGAAACCGAGGAAACAAACATGGACGATATGAATATGGAAATCACGACGAGCGAGCATCGCGCCATCGTCTTTAAGATGAACCGCAAGCAGGCAGCCGCCGTTGCGCGCTACCTCAAGGAGCATTCCGCGTCGCCGGAGACGATCTTCGCCGTCGATGTGGATACGATGGAGCTGATCGTGCAGGCCAAGAACGCCGGAGAAGAGGATATCATCGTGCTCGACGGCGAAGAGGACGTGTTCGACGTGGAAGAGGAAGTCGTCGAGGAAAACGAAGAAGTCTGGGAAGCCATCGACGAGGCGCTCCATAGCGACGAAAAATAATTCAAAAATGAGCGGACGCGCGATGCGCGTCCGTTTTGCATATGAAAAAGCGCGAAGATTCCTTCACGTGCGGTATAGCGGACGGCCATTTTGGCAAAAGTAAGCCGCGCAAGGAGGTTGATCCCAGTGAAAAAGTGGTGCTTGATGGTTGCAGCCATGCTCTGCCTGATGATTCCGACAGTTGGTTCGGCGCAGGGGCTTCCGGACTTTTTGCAGGCGGTGCAGAGCGGCTTGAGCGAGGGACTTTCCGCTGGCTCGGCGGCCATGGAAAAGGATTTGACGCTCTCCATGACGCTTTCCGACAGCCGCGTGGAAGAGGGCAGGGACGTGACGCTCACGATTCGCGCCGAGAACCCGCGTCCGGCGGAAACGGGCGTTTTGCTGACGCTGAATCTGCCGGAGCGTCTGGCGGCGCAGACAGGGGACGAACTGACGTGGAATGCGGTGCTTCCGGCTGCTCAGGTGGACGAAACGGGCGCGTTTGTGCCGTCTGTGACGACGTTTACGCGCGTCCTGACGCTGATGCCCGGCGGCGAGAGCGCGCAGGGAACGGTGACGGCGGAAATGAACGTCGGTTCGCGTTTTTACCGCGAAAGCCTGCCGATTGCGCTGTGCGTAGCGGATATTTCAACCAGAGCGAGCGTATCGGGCGCGCAGAACGGACGGGCGACGGTTGGCGAGACGCTGACCTATACGGTGGAAATCGCCAACGCGGGCATGGCGGAAAAGAGTGTGCCGGTCGAACTGATTCTGCCTGCCGACGCGGCGCTTGAAGGAGAACTGCCAGAAGGCTTTGCGCAGGTCCAGCGCCAGATTCGTGGCGAAGTGGGCGTTCCGGCGGCGGGAAGCGAACCGTCCGTGGTGACGCTGACCTTCCCGATGACGATTCGTGAAGACGCGTTGGCGGAAGACGAGGACGCGCTGCGCCTGCTGTCGGGCGTGCTGCGCGTGGACGGCCAGCGGATTGCCCTGCCGCGCGTGCAGCTCTGCGGGCCGAAAATCAGCGCAAAGCTCCTGCCACAGACGGACAATCTGAAGGCGGGCGAGGAGACGGCGCTGCGCGTCGTGCTGGTCAACGCAGGCATGGCGGAAGCGGATGTTCGGGTTTCCTGCATGCTGCCGGAGGGCATCTCACTGGTGACAGCGCCCAAGCCGCAGCAGGACACGGAAGCGAAGGAAAGCGGGGATAACGCCGAAGCGGAAGAGGAAGCGCCGAAAGCCGTTGCGCCCGAACAGGATGACGGCGGCGCGGACGCGGAAGCCGTGCTGGCCGACGGCGCGGAGCAGCTCGTCGATGAGCCGGAGATTCGGCAGGAGAACGGCGGAATCGTCTTTGATCTGCACATGGACGCGGCGGGGGAAGAAGCCTACACCCGCGTGGTGACGCTGCGCGTGCGTGCGGACGAACCGCAGGAGAACATCAAAGAGCGCCTCCTGGGCACGACGCTGGCTTGGCAGATCGACGCTGGCGAGACGCAGCTGGGCGAAGCCGCCTGTGTGCGCGTCTATCGGCCGATGGTGCTTGGGCTGACGAAAGACGAGTGGATGGGCATTTTCTGGGCAGGACTGCTGCTGGTGGTGACGGTCAGCTGTCTGTTTGCGGCGTTCAATTCGGATAATAAGCGGGAAAAGTATTGCGAATAAAGCGGCATGAGGCCGCCTGAACGTCTGCCAAAGATTACAAAATATCAAATTTTCGCACAAGCAGATGACTTTATACCGTTTTCTATGCGGTAAAAAAAACGACCCGGTTCGTTTGACCTTGACAAACAAACCGGGAAGGCGTACAATGTAGACAAGTAGGATGCTTCCCTACGAGGTGACGGTTTTCCGCCACAAGGGCAAGTTGGATTTTTAGAACCTAAATGCCGCCAAGCAGATTCCAGCTGCGAGGCGGCTCATTTTTTCAGCGATGGCTCAGGGTAATGCCCAATGAAACCGCACTGACGATGATACCGATAACGGTGAGAAGTGAATTGAACAACTCAACATTCGTCATCTTTACCACCTCCGCTTCTGTACGCCCTTGCGGAGGAAGTCGCCTCGTAGGCCCTACTTGTCTACATAACAGGAGTATAGCATATTTTTTGATTTCGCGCAATGAAAAAAGCGGACGGCCGATTGTTCGGCCGTCCGTCTTTTTCTGTAAAACGATCATCCTGTAAACCGTGTAGTTTTTGCAGCGTGTAAAATCATAGCTATATGGAAAAAGAGAAAATCTTATTTTTTTAAAATACAAGGCTTTTATACGCTGCATTTACTACGCGCAAGCGCTGTTTGATAAAAATTACTTCGCGGCGGTTTCCTGATCGGCCAGCTCGACGAAGCGGCGAACCTGAACCAGAACACTCTCCACGGCGCTGCGCCAGAAATCCGGCGTGGTCACGTCGATGCCGACGCTCGCGGTGACGTTGGCGATGGTGTCGCTGCCGAAGCGGGAGAGCAGGTCGCAGTAGATCGGCACGAACGCTTCGCCTTCCTTCTCATAACGCGCATACAGGCCGCGCGCGAACAGGCCGCCAAAGGCATACGGGAAGTTATAGAAGTGGACGCCGGTGGAGTAGTAATGACTCTTGCACGCCCACATATACGGATGACGGTATTCCGGATCGAGTCCGTCGCCGTAGCTCTGCTCCTGCGCCCAAAGCATGGTTTCCTTCAGCTCGTCCACGTCCAGCGCGTGGTCGGCCTGCGCGGCGACGACCTTCTGCTCAAACAGGAAGCGGGAGTAGATATCGACCATCGTCTGCGTCTGCTCGGTCAGGCAGGAATCCAGCAGCGTCAGCTCTTCCTCCGGCGTCGCGGTCTTGAGGAGCTGGGAGATGAGCAGCGTTTCGTTGAAGGTGGAGGCGGTTTCCGCCAGCGGCATCGGCGTTTCGGTCATCATGATCGGCTTGTGATGCAGCATGCGGTTGTTGAAGGCGTGACCCAGCTCATGCGCCAGCGTGCTGACGTCGGAGGCGCTGCCCGCAAAGTTGGTCATCACGCGGCTGATGTTCTTGACGTAATAGCCGGAACAGAATGCGCCGCCGCTCTTGCCCTCGCGCGGGTACATGTCGATCCAGCCCTCGTCGAACGCGGTGCGCATCATCTCGCCCATCTCCGGGCAGAATTTGCCGAACAGGTCGAGCAGCAGCGCACGCGCTTCCTCAACGGTATAGGTGCGGGTGCTTTGACCGACGGGCGCGAACAGATCGTAGAACGGCAGGCCGTTTTCGTGACCGAGCAGGCGTCCCTTCGCCTTGAAATACTCGCGCAGCTCCGGCAGGGCTTCGCGAATCGCCGTCCACATGGCTTCAAGCGTCTTTTCATCCATGCGGGAATGAGCAAGCGCCATATCCAGCACGCCCTTGTAGCCCTTGAGCGCCGCCATGGTTTCGCCCTCAGCCTTGAGGTTGTTCAGGCAGAAGCTCATCGGCAGTTCGATCTTCTTGTAGGAAGCCAGCTCGGCTTCGTAGGCGCGGCGGCGCGTATCGGCATCGCCGTCGTAAGCCAGCGCACGCACGGCGGACAGCGGAATCTGCTTGCCGTCGTAATCGACCAGCAGGGTCGCATCCAGCTTATCGCGCAGCTGGGAGAAGGCTTCGCCGCCGGAGAGCTGCATCTTCAAGACCGGCTTTTCCAGCGCTTCCGGAAGCTGATGCTTGGCATCCTCCGCTGCTTCGCGCAGGGCAAAAGCACGCGCCTTCAATTCGTCGTCGGCGTCGATGATCGCGTCGAGATTCTCAAGAGAAGCCAGATAGCGGGAGAAGGCGTTGGATGCCAGCGAAGAGCCCATGACAGCACGCATCAGCGGCGCCATCGCGGCGTTGGCAGCTTTGTTGTTCGCGTCCACGGAGAGCGTCAGCTCAATCATCAGGCTCAGACGCTCGAAAAGGTTGGACAGCGCTTCCTCCTGATGAACCAGCGAAACGAGCTTCTCAACCTCGTCCTCAGCGGGCGCGGCGATAGCGGCGGTGAAGGCGTCGATCTCCTTCGGCAGACGAGCGAGGTCATCCTTGAACTCCGGGTCGTCAAAGTCCTTGTAGAATACGGTTAAATCCCAATTTGTCTTCATGGTTTTCCTCCGTCATGGTTTCGGGCCGGGCGGCCCGCTTTTTGGCTTGTGTCTTCATTATAAACGGTTTGCTGCCGAAGGACAAGAAAGAAAAACACAAAAACTGCACAAAAAACAAGCAAAATGGCAAAATTCCTCTTTTAAAATCGTGTATCCTGCATTATAATTGAAACGAAGGCTCATGCCCGCACGAAAGCGGGGAGAGCATTACAGACGAGACGGAGGATGAAAACCATGACGTATCGTGAAGCATATGAAACCTGGCTCAAGGAATTTGCGGACGATCAGGCGACCGTCGATGAGCTGAAGGCCATCGCGGGCGACGAGAAGGAAATCGAGGATCGATTCTATACCGAGCTGTCCTTCGGTACGGCGGGCATGCGCGGCGTGCTCGGCGCGGGCACGAACCGCATGAACCTGTATAACGTTCGCCGCGCGACCAAGGGCTTTGCCGATTATATCAACAGCCAGAACCCGGAATACCGCCAGCGCGGCGTGGTCATCGCCTATGACTCCCGCCGGATGAGCCCGGAATTTGCGAAGGCTTCCGCGCTTGTGCTCTGCCATGAGGGCATTCATGTGTACCTGTTTGACGAGCTGCGCCCGGTGCCGATTCTGTCTTACGCGGTGCGCCATCTGCATGCCATCGCGGGCATTGTCATCACCGCCAGCCACAACCCGCCGCAGTATAACGGCTATAAGGTTTACTGGGAGGACGGCGCGCAGATGCCGCCGGAATACGCGGATCAGGTGCTCGCGCGCATCCGCGCCAACCGCTATGAAGACGCGGTGGAGATGGATGAAGCCGAGGCGAAGGCGAAGGGTCTGCTGCAAATCATCGGCAACAAGGAAGTCGATGACGATTACATCGCGCAGGTCAAGACGCTCTCCGTTCAGCCCGAATTGATGAAGACCGCGGGCAAGGAACTCAAGATTGTCTACACGCCGATTCATGGCTCCGGCAACAAACCGGTGCGCCGCATTCTCAAGGAAATCGGCATCGAGAATGTCTACGTCGTCAAGGAGCAGGAGCTGCCCGATCCGAATTTCTCCACCGTCAAGGTGCCGAACCCGGAAGATCCGGCGGCGTTCACGCTGGCCATGAAGCTGGCGGACGAAGTCGGCGCGGACTGCATCTTCGGCACGGATCCGGACTGCGACCGCGTGGGCATTGCCGTCAAGGATGACGCGGGCAAGTATTACCTGATGACCGGCAACCAGATCGGCTGCGTGCTGCTGTATTACATCCTCAAGAGCCGCAAGGCGCTGGGCAACCTCCCGGCGGACGGCGCGGTGGTGAAGTCTGTCGTTTCCACCGAGCTGGCGCGCAAGATTGCCGAGAGCTTTGGCCTCGTCTGCTTCAATACGCTGACGGGCTTCAAGTGGATCGCCGAGAAGATTCAGCAGTTCCAGGATAAGGGCGATCACACCTTTGTCTTCGGCTTTGAGGAGAGCTACGGCTTCCTGTCCTCCACCTTCGTGCGCGACAAGGACGGCGTGAATGCCTCCCTGCTGATTGCGGAGGCGGCCGCGTGGGCCAAGACGCAGGGCAAGACGCTCTACGACATCCTGCAGGAGATTTACAAGACCTACGGCTATTACGTCGAGAAGGTCGTTTCCGTCACCCTGCCGGGCAAGGACGGCGTGGTGAAGATGAAGGAGATTATGAAGAGCCTGCGCGAGAACCCGCCGAAGGAGCTGGCGGGCAAGAAGGTGCTGGCGGTTCGCGATTACCTCGCCGATACCCGCACCGACTGCGACGGCCATGTGACCCCGGCCGGTCTGCCCAAGAGCGACGTGCTCTATTTCGAGCTGGTGGACGATGCGTGGGTCTGCATCCGCCCGTCCGGCACGGAGCCGAAGATCAAGCTCTACGTCAACACGAACGCCAAGCATCCGGAGGATTCCGCCAAGGAGAACGCCGAGCTGGTTGAAGCCTGCAAGGCGCTGATGGCGTAACGCCTTCCGTCGGTCTCGCGAGCGCCGCCATGGGAGAGGCGCGGGGCGAAAAAACTTTCTATCCCAAAAACAGCAGAGCGGACGCGCAATGCGCGCCTGCACGGCCGATTCGGCGTGCGGGGCGGGCGGAGCGCGTCCGTTTTTGCGCCTGAGGCGGGGGAAAGACGAAAACCCGAACATTTTACAAAAGAATGACGGTAAAAATTCGGAAAAACATTGAAATGAACCGACGAAATGTGCTAGAATACAGTCTCTCCCGCTTGAAAACGTGGGGGAACGAAAGAAGAAGAGAAGGGAATGAAAACTGTGTTTGAAAAGGTCTTTCAGCTGAGC
>OLRJ01000985.1_pt1 | contig 26062 bp, 24 predicted proteins | sample 1672741 | NCBI WGS metagenome assembly OLRJ01 (sample SAMEA3136719, study PRJEB25190) | human gut metagenome | biome: human gut; feature: human-associated habitat; material: faeces | place: Austria | collected 2013
GCCCCGGTCAGGAACTGAGTTCCCGACACCTTCCACATTGCTTCGCGGTATACCGCGAAGCAGGAGGAGGGAAGTCCAGAAACCTCAGGTTTCTGGCAGGGTTTGGGGCGGAGCCCCAATCGTTCCTCCCTGAGAAAACGATGAACTTTGATTTTTTGAAACAAGGCGCAATGCTCGCCCCGATGGCGGGCGTGACCGACATGCCCTTCCGCACCCTCTGCCGTGAAATGGGCTGCCCGATGGCAGTCAGCGAGATGGTCAGCGCGAAGGGGTATTTGCTTGCGCCCAAGGATAACCGCGCGACAAGAGAGCTGCTCAGCGTCGATGACAGCGAACGCGGCGCAGTTGCTTTGCAGATTTTCGGCCATGAGCCGGATGTGATGGCGCGCGCGGCGGAAGAACTGACGCGCGACGGACGCTATGCGCTGCTGGATATCAACATGGGCTGTCCCGTGCCGAAAATCGTCGGCAACGGAGAGGGCAGCGCGTTGATGAAAGACCCGGTACACGCGGCGGAAATCGTCGCGGCGGTCGCCAAAGCGTCGCATGTGCCGGTGACGGTCAAAATGCGGCTCGGTTTTGAGACAGGCAGCGAAACCTATCTGCTGCTGGGACAGCTCGTGCAGGAGAGCGGCGCGCAGATGATTACCCTGCACGCGCGCACCCGGAGCCAGTTTTACGAGGGACACGCCGATTGGCGCGCCGTCGCCAAACTCAAGCGGCGCGTATCCATCCCCGTCGTCGGCAACGGCGACGTGACCTGCTGGCAGGACGCGCTGCGCATGATGGAGGAAACGAGCTGCGACGGCGTGGCGGTCGGCCGTGCGGCGCAGGGCAACCCGTGGATTTTCAGCCAGATTCGCGACGCCATGGCGGGCAGAACCGTCGCCGAACCCACAAACGAGGAAAAGCTCGACGTGCTCACGCGCCATCTGCATGCGCTCGCGCAGCTGAAGGGCGAAGCCGTGGCTGTGCGCGAAATGAGGCGGCACATCGTCTGTTATGTGCGCGGCATGCGCGATGCGGCGAGGCTGCGCGTCAAGGTGAACGCGATTACGGAGATCGACGAGATGGAGGCCGCGCTGACCGCGTTTATGCTGGAAGGAAAGGCGTAGTGAAATCCCCTTTTACCCTCCGCGGAAGGGGAAATGGAGTTTCACAAAAGCATACAGCAAAGCCCGAACGGTTTTGAAATCGTTCGGGCTTTGCTTATGGAGAAAGGAATGAAGAAAAGGACAAATCAGGCGGCCGTTTTGGGCACGAAACGCTTGCGAAGGCTGGTTTCCACCGATGCGATCAGCAGAATGACCGTGACCACCTCGAACAACGCGATGACGGCGGTGAACACATACAGGCTTGCAAGCGTATCGGTCGGCGCGACGCGGATGAACAACAGCGCGGCGACAGCCATCAGAATGCCGGCGATCATGTAGCGTTTGCTGCAAATCTGCTGGGCGTAGTCCCACGCTTCCTGAGAAGCCATGGAAAGCTCGGTGCGATAACCGCGGCCCGCGCCAAGCGCCGCGCACTTCTTCTTGCGCAGAATGCCCGCTTCAAGCGTCAGATACGGCGCAATCATCAGCAAAAACAGACAGAGAATCCAGGTGGCGAACATGTAATCGATCTCCTTTATTGAACAAATCTGATGAATATATTATCGCGCAGAGGGCATTCTGCGTCAAGACAGCACACCGTCAAGAACCCATAAAAGAACGTCAGACGATTGTTAAATGGCGTTTATAAAGAGAATTTAACGGCAAACGGGCAGGATTTTACCCGTTTATAGCGTATATAGAGATATCATCAAAAAAACCTGAATGGAAATAGAAAGGATGATTAATACGATGTTTATGGATAAAATGGCGCCGGGCATTCTCCGCTTGAGCGTGATGGATAACGATATCGATCTGTTTGAAGGGCAGTATCCCGTGCCCGGCGGCGTGAGCTACAACAGCTATCTGATTGAGGATGAACAGCTCTGTCTGCTGGATACGGTGGACGCGCGCAAGCAGGATGAATGGCTTGGCGGGCTTAACGAGGCGCTGGACGGGCGCAAACTGGATTATCTGGTGATTTCGCATATGGAGCCGGATCATGCCGGGTCAATCGCGGCGCTCTGTGCGTGTCAACCGCAGGTGAAGCTGGTCGCTAACGCCAAGACGTTTGTCATGCTGGATCAATTCACGGGCGAACATCCGCTTGTGCAGGAGCGCATCACGGTTGGGGAGGGCGGCACGCTGGCGCTGGGCAGCCATACGCTGCATTTTGTTCTCGCGCCGATGGTGCATTGGCCGGAGGTCATGGTCGCCTATGAGGACAGCCAGAAGGTGCTCTTTTCGGCGGATGGCTTTGGCAATTTTGGCTCGCTGACTTACACGGACGCGTGGGCGGACGAGGCGCGGCGCTATTACTGCAATATCGTCGGCAAATACGGCGTACAGGTGCAGGGACTGCTGAAAAAGGCCGCTGCGCTGGATATTCAGACGGTCTGCCCGCTGCACGGCCCGCAGCTGAGCGGCGACGCGCTGACCCGTGCGCTGGCGCTTTACAGCCTGTGGGCGGCGTGGAAGCCGGAGGAAAGCGGCGTGCTGGTTGCCTACGCCGGTTTTCATGGCCATACCGCCGAGGCGGCTAAACTGCTGGCCGAAAAGCTGCATGCGCTGGGCGAGACGGTTGAGGTCATCGATTTGAACCGCGTACACAAGAGCTATGCCGTAGCGAGCGCGTTCAAGTTTGACCGCATGGCGCTGTGCGCGGCGACATATGACGGCGCGTATGCCCCGGCGATGGAGGCGTTCCTCTCTGCGCTGAAGCTCAAAGGTTTGCAGGGGCGCACCGTGGCGCTTGTGGAAAACGGCACGTGGGCGCCGATGGCCGCCAAGCAGATGCGCGCGGCGCTGGAAACGATGAAGAACATGCAGGCGCTCGATCAGCAGGTGACGATCCGCTCGGCGATGAACGCGAAGAACCGCGAAGAGATCGAGGAGCTGGCTAAGAAATTGGTGATGTAAACATACGATCGCCAACAAAAGAGAGACGGACGGCCGATGGCACGTCCGTTTTTTCACGCTGGAATAAAGAATTGCCCAAAGCTGGCCGCGGATGCAGAAGTTTGACGTTTTACAAACTTCGGCGGAAGTGAGAGCGGTCTCAGTCCGCTTTTCAGCGCAGCGCCGCCGCCGCGATATTCAGCAGCGACGTGAACAGGCTTAACCGAAGCAAAATCACGCTGAGATTGTTTCGCCTACGCTGAATCGCGGGCCAAAGCGCCAGAAGCGCCCCGATGACCGCCCCCGGAAGCAGCCAGAGCAGCACGCCCGCGTCCGGCAGAACCAGCCGTTCACGGATCAGCAGCACAATCAGCTTGCCGACCATCGCAAAGAGCGAAATGGTCAGCGCAGCGAATGCGCCCTCGTTGCCATCCGCTTCAAATAAAAGGAAATAAAGCGTCAGGGCCAGCGGTTCCGCGCCGAAGGAGAGGAACGAGCCGAGCAGCCCGACCAGCAGCGCGACGGGAAAACTCAGCAGCCGGGACAGATTCATCGGCGCAATCGTGTGGTTCAGCGGGCCGAAATAGAGCGACGGCAGCGCAATCAGCGTGAACAGCAGCGCGTTTTGCAGCAGCATGGCCGATTCGCGCGTGACCATCATAAAAAAGCGCGCGCAGGCCAGATCGCCCAGGATGCCGCCCAGCGCCGCGCCGACGGCTAAAAGAAGCAACTCGTCCGGATGGAGCGGCAGGGTGCGATTCAGCGCGAAAAAGGCCGTCACCAGCGCCGCGCAGAGCGTCGTCATCGTGCAGAGCGACGCAATGGAAGCGGGCGCAAGCGGCGAAACCGCATCCAGCAGGGGACGGAGCAGCGTTGTCGGCCCGATGCCGGAAAGCAGACCGAAAAAGGCGCTTACGCCGCTGAGAATCAGATAGATCATAGGCGGAGTTCATCCAGCTTGGCCGCGCCGCCGAGCGCGTCTTCGATGCGCAGCAGCCGATTATATTTGCTTACGCGTTCGCTTCGGCAGGGCGCGCCCGTCTTGATCTGCCCCGCGCCGAGCGCCACGGCGAGATCGGCGATGGTCGTGTCCTCCGTCTCACCCGAACGGTGAGACATGATGGTGCGGTAGCCGCTCCTGTGCGCCAGCGAGAGCGCTTGCATGGTCTCCGTCAATGTGCCGATCTGGTTCGGCTTGAGCAGGATCGCATTTGCACAACCCATCAGAATGCCGCGCTGCAAGCGCTCGGTGTTCGTCACGAAGAGATCGTCGCCGACCAGCTGACAACGGCGGCCCAGCTCCCGCGTCAACGCCTGCCATGCGGGCCAGTCCTCTTCGCCCAGCGGATCCTCGATGGAACGGATGGGGTATTGCTTGCACAGGCCGCGCCAATGCTCGGTCAGCTCGTGCGCGGTGAATGTGCGGCCGGATTTGGGCAGCACATAACGTCCCTTTTGTTCCCATTCGCTGGCCGCCGCGTCGAGCGCGAGGGCGATATCCGTACCGGCGGTATAACCCGCGCGGGAAATCGCGTCGAGAATCAGATCGAGCGCCTGCTTTTCTTCGGAAATATCCGGTGCAAAGCCGCCCTCATCGCCTACGCCCGTGGAAAGACCCTTCTTTTTGAGCAAAGCCGCCAGCGCGTGATAGACCTCCGCGCCCATTTGCAGCGCCGCGCGGAAATCCTTCGCGCCGACGGGTACGATCATGAATTCCTGCACGTCCAGCCCGTTGCCCGCGTGTACGCCGCCGTTCAGGATGTTCATCATCGGCATAGGCATCAGGTGCGCCTGCGTGCCGCCCAGAAAGCGGAAAAGCGCCATATTCTGCGCGCAGGCCGCCGCCTTTGCGCATGCCATCGACACGGCCAGCGTCGCGTTTGCGCCGAGCACGGCCTTGTTTTTTGTGCCGTCCAGCGCAATAAGCGCATGGTCGATGGCGAACAGATTGCCCGCGTCCATGCCGCGCAGCGCTTTGCAGATTGCGCCGGAAATGTTCTTGCAGGCCTGCTGCACGCCTTTGCCGCCGTAAACCTGCATGTCGCCGTCGCGCAGTTCCAGTGCCTCATATTTGCCCGTGGAAGCGCCGCTGGGGGAGATGGCCGTGCAGACCACCCCGCCGGAAAGCTGCACTTCCGCTTCGACAGTCGGGTTTCCGCGTGAATCGAGCACCTGCCGCCCGATGACGCCGACGATTTCCGTTTTGCTCATGATAATGCCCTCCCGAAATTGATAAGCTGTAAGGATAGAGTGGACGCAAAATCTGTTAAATATGCAGTCATGGCGGAAGGCGTTAAAAAGGGCGCCTGCCAACTGCGACAGACGCCCTTTGAGGGAGGAGAGGGAGAGAATCAGAATTTCAGGAACCAGGTGGAGATGTAGCCGGTCTGGCCGTTCACTTCGACCTTTGTCCAGTCGGTCGTCTTTTCCAGCACTTTGACCGTCGTGCCGACCGGAACCGTGCCGATGACGGACGCGGACAGGCTGGCGCGGCTGCGGAAATTGACGTAGCTGCCGCCGTTGGCGTTGAATACGCGCGCCGTGCCGCTCACGACTTCGCTCGTGACCTTCAGATACTTGGCCATCATGAAGCCGGTCTTGCCGTCTACGCTGACCTTGTACCAGTCGCCCTGGCGGGCCAGCAGGGTCACGGTCTTGCCGTTGCGATAGTAGCCCAGCGATTCGCTGTTCGCGCTGGCTTCGCGGCGCAGGAACAGCACCTGCGTGTCGCGCGGATTGTTGACCACGGCGGTGCCGGTTGCGGGCTTTACGGTGGAAGAACCGCTGCTCACGCTCTTGGTGGAGAGCCACTGGGTCTGCATGTAGCCGGTCTTGCCGTCCACGCTGACCTTGCTCCAGTTGCCGTTGTTGGAAAGCACGGTCACCTTTGTGCCGCGCGGATACGAGCCGAGAATGTTGCCGTTCGGCTCGGCGCGCAGATTCAGGCCGCGGCTGTTCGTCTTGACATAGGCGGTGGAATGGGTCGTGCCCTCGCTGCCCAGATACTTGACGTACATGTAGCCGCTCTGGCCGCCGACATCCACGCTCGCCCAGTCGCCGTTGACGCCCTTGACGAGCACCTCGGTGCCCCAGCCGTACTTGCCCAGAATGGCGGAAGACGCGCTTTCCTCGGCGCGCAGATTCAGCGTGCCGCAGGTGATGACGCGGGTTTCGTTCTCGGCGAAGGCCGCCAGCGGGGCAACCATCGCCAAGCTCAGCATCGCGGCGCAAGCCGCCTTTTTCTTTCCGGTAAACATATAGGAAGTCCTCCTTTGTCATTGCGAAGGCGTCCAAGCGGCCGCTCTTGATCGTCTTCTGCATATCTGACGAAGGCGGATATTCTTTTATTGCAACATAATCGTTTCCAAGTTCTGGAAAGAACGAAAGACGCATGAAAAAACGAAGAAATATCAGCGAAAAACGAAGAGAAAGGACATAAAATGGGAAAAAATGGAAGTTACAGCGTATCCAGCGTGGAGGAAATTGCGGCAAGCCCGGCTTTCAATTCGTTTCCATCGCAGGCATAGCCGATTCGCGCGCATCCTTCAAGCTCAAAGCATGCGCCGGGCGTGAGCAGCGCGCCGGTCTGGGCGAGCAGCTTTTCACAGAAGACATACGAGGGCATGGGGCTGTCGTAAAACAGCAGCGCGGTTGTGCCGGCTTGCGGACGAACGAAATGCACGCGTTTTTCCTTTTCGACCCAATCGGTCAGAATCGCCAGATTGTCGCGGACAATGCCCCGGTTGCGCGCCAGCAGCGCATGGCTGTGGCGCAGCGCGAGGGAAGCGACGGCTTCGTCAAACATGCCGCAGCTGATGAGGCTGTAATCGCGGCGGGAAAGGCAGGCGTTGATGAAATCCGCATCGTGGCTGGCGACCCAGCCGAGGCGCAGACCGGCCAGCGAAAAGACCTTGGACATGCTGCCGATGGAAATGCCCTTCTCATACAGATCGACAATCGACGCGCTCCAGACGTCCGTCTGTGTCAGGTGACGGTAGACTTCGTCGCAGAGCACATAGGCGCCGACTTTGCGCGCCATCGCGACAATCGCTTCCAGCATGGGCTGATCCATCAGCGCGCCGGTCGGGTTATTGGGGTTGTTCAGGCAGATAAGCCGGGTGTTGGGCTTGATGAGACTGCGCAGCTCGTCGAGATCCGGCAGAAAGCCGTTTTCCTCGCGCAGCGGAAGCAGATCGACCTGCGCGCCAAAGGACTGCGGAATGGAATACAACTGCTGATAGGTCGGCAGCACGCAGACAACGTGGTCGCCGGGGCGAATGAGCGCATACATGGCCAGGTGATTTGCGCCCGCCGCGCCGTGCGTGGTGGCAACCTCGTCCGGGCGGAGCGTTTTAAACAGGTCGCAGATGCCTTCGCGCAGTTCCGGCTTGCCGACGATGTCACCGTAGGTCAGGCGGCGCTGGCAGAACGCGTTAAGAAACGCCTGCTTGTTTTCGCCCGTCAGCGCAAACAACTCGTCAAGCGACACGGAGTTGACGCACGTCTCCGCGATGTTGATTGTCGCCTGCGTCTCGTAAGCGTTCATCCATTCTTCAACTTTGAAAGGGCTGATGTTCATGATAAATCCTCCTTAAAAGTAAAAGGCACCCGGCATCCCGCCTTATAACGCCTGCGCGCCGTACCTACGGAGGGATTCCGAATGCCCGACCGCTCCACCCGGTGGTGAAAGCGGGGTGATGATTTGAAATTGGAAACAGAATATCATAAATGAAACAAAATGTCAACACTGAAATCGGGCGTGCAGGCAATTTCAAGCGTCTTGCCCGTGATGGGGTGAATCAGCGAAAGCTTCACCGCGCAGAGCTGGTGATACGGCGCATGATATTGCGCCGCCAGATTGGCGGATTCTGCCGTGAAGTAGCGCGTGTCGCCAAGCAGCGGATGGCCGATGTGCGCCATGTGTACGCGCAGCTGGTGCGTGCGTCCCGTGACGGGGAAGAGCCGAACGAGCGAGATATCGCGAAGGGCCGCTTCCACCCGATAGCGCGTCACGGCACGCTGGCCGCCGGGCAGAACCGCGCGGGTGAAGCTGTCCGGCGCGACGCGATCAATCGGCGCGTCGATCACGCCTTCGGATTCAGGCAAAACGCCGCAGACCAGCGCAAGGTATTCCTTGCGAAAGGTATCCGCCTGCATCTGCCGCTGGATATGCGCCTGCACATACGGCAGTTTGGCGAATAAGACGATGCCCGTCGTCTCCGCGTCGAGCCGATGGACGGGGTGCGCGCCGCCGCGCAGATAGCTTTGCACGCGCCCTTCCAGCGTGTCCGCGCCGCGCGGGGCGGAAGGAGAGGGATGCACCTGCAAGGGCGCAGGCTTGCGCACGGCAATCAGCGCGTCGTCCTGATAGAGGATATCGACCTCGGCTGGCGCGGAAAAATCCGTCGGCATGTCGTATTCGGCTAAAGGAATGGCGACCGTCCTGCCCGCGCCGATGCGCTGATTGGCGAAAAACGGCGCGCCGTCCACCGTCAAGCCCAGGCGCTTGGCCTCCCGCACCTCCCTTGCGGAAAGCGAGAGCGGCCCGCGCAAAAGCTGATCGAGGGTCAGCGTGCCGTTGGATTCGGTTGTGATATACGAAAGGAGCATTATAATACCTTGCTCAGGAAGTCTTGGGTGCGCGGGTTCTGCGGATGGTCGAACACCTGATGCGGGTCGCCCTGCTCCATGATGACGCCTTCATCCATGAACAGCACGCGGTTGCAGACCTCGCGCGCGAAGCCCATCTCATGGGTGACGATGACGCACGTCATGTTGTTTTTCGCCAGCGACTTGATGACTTCAAGCACCTCGCCGACCATTTCCGGGTCGAGGGCGCTGGTTGGTTCGTCAAAGAGCATGACTTCCGGCTCCATCGCCAGCGCGCGCACGATGGCGAGGCGCTGCTTCTGGCCGCCAGAGAGGCGGGAGGGCTTGTTGTCGCGCTTATCGGAAAGGCCGACGCGGGAGAGCAGAGCTTCCGCCCTGGCGACAGCCTCGTCCTTGCTCATCTTGCCCAGCAGGACGGGCGCAAGGGTGATGTTGTCGATCACGGACATATGCGGGAAGATGTTGAAATGCTGGAAAACCATGCCCATTTTCTGGCGGTGCCGGTCAATGTTCACGCTCTTATCCGCGATATCCACGCCGTCAAACCAGATGTGGCCGCTGGTTGGCTCCTCAAGCCGGTTGAGACAGCGCAGGAAAGTCGATTTGCCCGAACCGGACGGGCCAATGAGCGAAACGACCTCGCCTTTGTGGATGGTTTCGGTGATGCCGTTCAGAACTTTCAGACTGCCGAAGCTTTTGTGCAGGTCTTCCACGCGGATCAACTCCGGCGCGTTTTCAAAGGAATCAGTCATCGCTCTTGAGCCTCCTTTCAAGGACGGTAATCAGCTTGCTCATGGTGAAAGTCACGACAAAATAGATAATGCCGATGATAATCAGCGGCTCGATGACCAGATACGTCTTGCCGGAGATCGTCTGGTACTGCGTCATCAGGTCGCCGACGTAGAACGTGGAGGCCAGGGACGTTTCCTTTGTCACCGCGACGAACTCGTTGCACATGGCCGGGAGCACGTTTTTGAACGCCTGGGGCAGAACAATGCGCATCATCGTCTGGCGGGAGGAGAGACCCAGCGAACGCGCCGCCTCGGTCTGGCCGCGGTCGATGGACTGAATGCCCGAACGGAAGACCTCGGACATGTACGCGCCGGAGTTGATGACCAGCGCGACGGTGATGCAGGCGAATTTAGAAAGCTTGAGCGCCGGAAGAATATCCGGCAGCAGGAAATAGAAGAAATACAGCTGAAGCAGCAGCGGCGTATCGCGGATGACCTCGGTATAAACCGTTGCGATGCTGCGCAGCACCTTCGATTTGCTCAGGCGCATGATGGCGACCAGCGCGCCGATGACGCAGCCGATGGCCACGGAAATCAGCGCCAGCAAAAGCGTCGTGCCAAGGCCATTCAGAAAGTTTATGCCATATTTTTGCAGCAGCTTCATGGTGTTCTGAAACAGCAAGGGAATCCCTCCTTCTTGAGATAGCGGGGTGAAAAGGTTCAGAGTGCTTCCACGCGCTGCATGGCTTCAAACACCATGTCCTGCGTGATGGGGTAGGGGATATGCGCCATATCCGGCCCGGTTGTGGCTTCAACGAGCGCGTCGTGCAGCGCGGCTTTGTCAAGCGGCACGTTCATTTCGGCGAGCGTCACGGGCGTGCCAAGCGAGACGAGAAACGCGCGAAGCTCCCGCGCCTTGTCGGCCTGCCCATCCAGCATGAGCTGAACCAGCGCGCCGTAGGCAACCAGATCGCCATGCAGGTCATCCCGCTCGACGTGTTCAAAATGCTGGAGGCCGTAGCAAACGGCGTGCGCCAGCGCGCAGTTGTAATTGTCATCTGCCATCAGAGAAACCAGTCCCGCCGAAAGGATGACGCTTCTGGCGCACATTTCCATCGCCGGCCCGGCCTCGTGGCGCTCCACTTCGGTCAGCGCCTGACGGCCGAATTTCAAAATCGGGTCGTAGCAGGTGCTCGACAGGCTCACGCCGATGGCAGACATGTGGTCGAGCGCGCCGCCTAATTCGTCGCCCCGCGCGCTGAACGTCGATTCGATGTATTTGGCCAGCGTGTCGCCCATGCCCGCGCGGAAGAAGCGCGCCGGGGCGTCAGCCGCCAGATTCAGGTCGATCAACGTGAGCGCGGGCGGCGCATCGTAAAAAAGGAAGCGGTCAAAAGGCCCGCCCTCGCGATAGACGACGGAAAGCGCGGTGATCGGCGCGCAGTTGGAGACCAGCGTCGGCAGGCTGACCAGCGGAATCCCCAGCCGATGCGCTACGCCCTTCGCGGTATCAATCGCTTTGCCGCCGCCCGTGCCGACCAGAAAATCCGGCCGCATCGGGTCGATCTGCGCCGTAAGAGCATCCATTGCCGCCAGCGTGCACGCGCCGCCGAAGGGGAGCGCACAGAGCAGCTGCATGCCGCTTCCCTCAAGCCCCTCTTTTAAGAAAGGGAGACCCTTTTCCATTGCGGTGTTTCCGCCGACAAGGGCAAAGCGCGCGCCCAATCCCTTGCAAAGCTCAGGAAAGCGTCGGTATACGCCGCGGCCGAAACAGAAACGCGGCAGGGTGACGACATCGGTGATATACATCAGCTTACACCAGCTTCGGCAGTTTGGCCAGACGCTCCAGCGCCTCGTTCAGAGTCTCCTCACTGCGGGCAAAATGCAGACGAATCAGATGGTTGACCGGCTCACGGAAGAAGCTCGAACCCGGAACGGCCGCCACGCCGATGGTGCGGATCATCCACTCGCAGAATTCCATGTCGCTCTTATCATGGAAGCGCATGCCCGGCTTCTGGAAATCGCTGATATCGACCATCACGAAGTAGCTGCCCTGCGGTACAGTGTGCTTGAGGCCGATGCGATCCAGACCGTCGAGGAACACCTGACGCTTGTGGGTATACAGCTCGGTCAGCCCGTCGTAATAGCTCTGCGGGAAATTCAGTCCGACGACAGCCGCCTCCTGAAGCGGCGCGGCCGCTCCGACAGTCAGAAAGTCATGCACCTTTTTCGCGCCTTCAATCACGTTTTCCGGCCCGATGAGATAGCCGAGACGCCAACCCGTGATGGAATACGTCTTGGAGAGGGACGAGCAGCAGATGACGCGGTCGGCAATTTCCGGCAGCGCGCCCGCATATACATGATGATACGGCGCGAAGACGATGTGCTCGTAAACTTCATCGGTGATCATGTATGCGTCGTACTTGTTGCACAGGCCGCCGATGAACAGCAGTTCTTCTTTGGTGAAGACCTTGCCGCACGGGTTCGACGGGTTGCAGACGATGATCGCCTTCGGATGCTGGCGGAACGCGTCTTCAAGCACATTGCGGTCGAAATCGAACGTCGGGGGAATGAGCGGCACAAAAATCGGATCCGCGCCGGAAAGAATCGCGTCCGCGCCGTAGTTTTCATAGAACGGGGAGAACACGACCACCTTGTCGCCGGGGTTGCAGACGGTCATCATGGCGCTCATCATCGCTTCGGTGCCGCCGCAGGTGACGAGAATTTCGGTATCCGGATTGATTTTGCGGCCGTATGCGCGGCCCTGCTTGCGGGCGAGCGCTTCGCGGAAGTTCTCTGCACCGAAGGTCACGGAATACTGATGCGGTCCCTCATCCGCGACTTCGCGCAGGCGGTCGGTGATCGCCTTGGGCGGCGGAAAATCCGGAAATCCCTGAGAGAGGTTGATGGCATCCACCTCATCGCTGATGCGGGTCATGCGGCGGATGACGGAGTCGGTAAACGTCTGAACGCGATGGCTCAGTTCTGGCATAAATATTCACACCTTTCAAAATCAGGCCAATGACGGTTGAATTGCGCGAACGCAATGCCCATATTCTAGCACAATGCAAGAAAAGAAACAACAGGAAAAATGACTTTTCCTTATAAAAAACGTGTTTTTTTTCAAACTGGCCGAAAAATAAAGTATTTTTATGCAGAATATACACTTGACATATGCATAAACCCGTCGTAAAATAGCATCATCGTTTTGCGGGACGCGTTCTCGCAACAGAAAAAAGGAGGAAATCCGATTATGAAAAAGATTCTTGCGTTCGCCCTTGCGCTGGCGATGATTCTCACCTGCTCCTTCGCGCTGGCCGATCGTCTGGACGACATCAAAGCCGCCGGTAAGCTGACCGTTGCGACCAGCCCGGATTGGCCGCCGTATGAGTACATCGACGACGACGGCAACATCGTTGGCACCGATATCCTCATGTGCCAGTGGATGGCTGAGCAGCTCGGCGTTGAGCTGGAGATCCAGCCGATGGCGTTTGACGCCTGCCTTGCGGCCGTTGGTCAGGGCGATGTGGATATGATGGTCGCCGGTCTGACCTACGATGAGAATCGTCTGGCCCGCATGGAACTGACCGGCATCTACTGGAACGAGGGCGATCAGGGCGTGCTCGTCAAGAAGGGCGCCGGCGCTTCCTACAACTCCGCTGAGTCCTTTGCGGGCAAGACTGTCGCCGCGCAGAATGGCACCAACCAGCAGATTATGGCCGAAGAACAGCTGCCGGAGAGCACGACCGTTGAGCTGGTCACCAAGATTCCGGACGGCGTGAACATGGTCAAGACCGGCCGTATCGACGGTCTGGTTGTGCCGAAGACCGTTTACGACAGTATCCTTGCTGAGAACGACGACCTTGAGGTTGCGGACTTCGCGTTCGATTTCCAGGGCGGCAACTACATCGCCAGCGTCAAGGGCGAGGATGCGTTTACCGCGAAGATTCAGGAGATGATCGACACCATCAATGCCGAGGGTCTCTATCAGCAGTGGGTGGACGAGATTCAGAAGTAATCTCGGTTCAACTGAATGATGTGATGAAAGCCGCCGGGTTTGCGCCCGACGGCTTTTGCGTTGCCCTTCATATAAAGGAATATGATATCATGCCGATGTGTAGACAAGCAGGGTCTACGAGGTGGTGCCTCCGCACAGGGCGCACAACAGAAGCGGAGGTGATTGGAATGACGAACGTTGAATTGCCCAATGCTTGTATTTCCATTTCGGGGCTTGTTCTGAGCGCTTTTGCACTCGGTTATTCCTTAAAGCGATAAAAAAGACCGCCTCGCAGGGTGTCTCCCTGCTTGTCTGTATTGTGATGCTTTCCCTGCCTGCTTGTCAACCCAAGAAGGCAGGGGCTTTTCGTTTTATAGAAGGATTACACGAAGACAGCTTGTAAGGGCATGAGGCTTGAAAGCCGTATCTTTCATTTTTATACAACAAGACCGCCCATCCCATCGGGAGAAGCGGTCTTGTTTGTTATGAAAATGAAGAAGCGGATTACTCGGCCTTCATCGCAGCCTTGTTGGCCGCTTCGCGCTTGTTGATCTTGCTCTGGTTGTACACGGAGAAGATCACGACCGCGACGGCGACAACGAAGAAGCCGATGGCAATCGGGTGACCCAGGATCGCGCCGAAGTTGCCGTTTTCCAGATCCATGAAGCGAACGAAGTTCTGCTCGCACATCGGGCCAAGGATGAGGGCCAGCAGGATCGGGCTGAGCGGGAACTCGTACTTGTTCATCAGCCAGCCGATGACGCCGAAGGCCACGCACACGCCCACATCGAAGATGCTCTTGTTGATGGAGAAGGCGCCCAGCAGGGAGATGACCAGAATGATCGGGTAGAGGATCTTCTTTTCAACCGAGACGATCTTCGCAAAGAAGCGGACGCCCAGGCAGCCCACAACCAGCATCGCCAAGTTCGCCAGCATCAGCGCGGCGAAGACGGCGTAGACGGTCGGCAGCTCGTTGACATACATCATCGGGCCGGGGGTGATGCCCTTCATGATGAAAGCGCCCAGCAGGATGGCCGTGACGGAGTCACCCGGCACGCCCAGAGACAGCAACGGAATCATCGCGCCGCCGGAGCAGCCGTTGTTGGCAGATTCGGTCGCGGCAACGCCGTTCGGGATGCCCGTGCCCCAGAGTTCCGGATGCTTGCTGAAGCTCTTGTTGAAGCCATAGGAGACGAACACCGCGATGTCGCCGCCCGCGCCCGGAATCGCGCCGATGAAGGTGCCGATGAGGCCGCCGGAGAGGATGTTCGGCCAGATGGTCTTGATGGTCTGCCAGTCGGGGAGCACGTTGGTGATCTTCTCATCGGAGTGCTCCTGCTTTTCCTCGCCGTTGATGATGCGCTCAACGCCCGCAATGACCTCAGCCACGGCGAACAGACCGATCAGCGTCGGGATGAACTGGAAACCGCTCAGCAGCGGTTTCACGCCGAAGGTGAAGCGCTTGACGCTGTACGTCGGGTCGAGGCCGACGGTGCAGAGCACCATGCCGAAGAACGCGCTGATCATGCCCTTGGCGATGGACTTGCCGGAGATGGCGACGATGACGGACAGGCCGAACACCGCCAGCATCAGCATTTCGGCGGAAGTGAACTTCATGGCGACCTTCGCGACGGTCGGGGAGAGGAAGGTCATCACCAGCGCGCCGATAACGCCGCCGCAGAAGGAGGAGAACATGGCGATGGAAAGCGCCTTGCCCGCCTGGCCCTTCTGGCACATCGGGTAGCCGTCAAGCAGCGTAGCCGCCGCAGACGGAGTGCCCGGCGCGTGAATCAGGATGGCGGAAATCGAGCCGCCGTACATGCCGCCGCAGTAAATGCCCAGCAGCAGGCCGACGGACGGAATCAAATCCATGCCGAAGGAGAAGGGGATCAGCAGAGCCACGCCCATCGTCGCGGTCATGCCGGGAATAGCGCCGAGCAGAACGCCGCCCAGAGCGCCCAGGAAGGTCATCATGATGACCTGAAGATTCGTGAAGACAGAGCCGTAGCTGGAAAAAAGCAAACTCCAATCCATGACAACGCTCTCCTTTCTTTAGAAATGAATCATATCCACGAGGTCGCGCAGCGGCTGCAGCACGCCCATCGGGATGTTGACGCTCAGCATCTTGTAGAACACCAGCCACATGCCCAGCGGCACGAGGATGGAAACCAGCAGCAGCTCGACGATGTTGCGCTTGCCGATCAGCCACATGATGATGCCGCACAGCAGCATGCCGACGACCACATAGCCCAGCGAGTCGAAGAACGCCACAAACAGCACGCACAGCAGGATGACGAACAGGCCCGCCAGCACGCCCTTGTTCTTGATGAAGTTGATGGAAGCGGCCGGTTCGGCGAGCGGATCATCGTCACTCATGCTGATGAGCTTGATGATGGACTGGATGAGCAGAATCACCGTGAAGATGATCATGCCCACGCACATGATCTGCGGGAAAGCGGCGGGCTGCACGGTCGCTTTTTTCACGACCTTGAAGCCATACGTCTGGAAGAGCGCCCATCCTTCAATACAAAGCAGCAGAATGGAGGCAATCAGATTCGCAAACGCCTTGGTATGAGTCTTTTTCAAGCGAATCACATCCTTTGGTAAGAAATCTTAACAGGGGTGTAAACCAAAATGATGGGCAGGCGAGTCGCCTGCCCATCTTTCTGCTACTGATTACAGAAGATCAACGGCTTCCATGGCGGCCGGCACATCGATCGCGGCCTGCGCCAGGTAAGCGGTGTACTCTTCGGCGTCCATGTAGGAGATCGCCTGGCCGAAGCTGGCCATCTGGGCGACGAAGTCCGGATCCGCGATAGCGGCGGCACAAGCCTCAGCCATCTTGGCACGGATGCCCTCGTCCACGCCCTTCGGGAACGCCAGACCGCGCTGCGTCGCGTACACGCAGTCGAAGCCCTGCTCCTGGCAGGTCGGGATGTCGGAGAAGGTCGCGTTGCGCTCAGTGTCCATGACGCCCAGGCAGATCAGATCGCCGGACTCGATGAAGCTGCGCGCTTCGGCCAGAGACACGGTCACGCCCTCGATTTCCTGCTGAGCGGCAGCCTTGACAGCGCCCGCAGCGCCGTCGGCGTAGGTGATCATCTTGATGTCGATGTCAGCCGCGTTCATCAGGTAGCCGCCGGCGATGTGCCAGACGGAACCGGCGGAAGAGCCGCCCATCTTGACCTCGCCCGGATGAGCCTTGCAGTAGTCAACGAAGGTCGCCAGATCGGTGATGCCGTTGTCGGCAGCCCACTTGGCGTTCACGGTCACGGCCGCCGCGTCGGTGTTGATACGGCAGATCGCGTCGTAGTTCTCATAGGTGTAGTCGCTCATGTCGCTGGGCTTGTAGGTGGCCAGCTCGAAGGTGATCATGCCGATGGTGTAGCCGTCCGGATCAGCGTCGGCGATGGCCTCGTGGCCGGTAACGCCGGAAGCGCCGGTCTGGTTGTCAACGGTGACGGAAACGCCGAGCTGCTTTTCCAGCGCGGAGCAGAAAGCGCGCAGGCAGTTATCCGTTCCGCCGCCGGCAGACCACGGATTGATCGCGATCAGGCCCTTGGTGGGGTAGTCCGCAGCGGACGCGACGGCAGCCAGACCCAGAACCATGGTCAGGGCAACCATCAAAGCAACAAGCTTCTTCATAACAGGTTCCTCCTCGAAAAATTGTAACCGATCGGAATGAATATCCACAAATCGGCACATTGCGTGTAGTATAACATTTTATAAAAAAATTGTCAAGATTGCTAAACACGTCTGATGGTATGCGCTTCATAATGAAAAAACAAACAAAATAAGGGATTCAGCCTGCACATTCCATCGAAAAGGCAAAAAAAGGCACGCGAATAAAAACCTGACAAAGATGCAATATTCTGTATAACGATTTGATAAAAACAGAAGGGGAGGAAAGCTTGAAAAAAACGGAACAACAAAAAAACAGAACAAAAACGTTCTGTTTGGTGGCACCTCCAATGGGAATCGAACCCATGATTTTGCCTTGAGAGGGCAACGTCTTAACCGCTTGACCATGGAGGCAGATGGCTGGGGAACTAGGATTCGAACCTAGACAATACGAGTCAGAGTCGTAGGTGCTGCCGTTACACAATTCCCCAATATGAAGTTGTAGCTGCTCTGCGTAAGCCGCAGCTTTTGAACGTCTGATAGTATAGCGCATTCATGAGCAGCTGTCAACCCTTTTTTAAAATATTTTTTCCAGAATCAGCAAAATGATCAGATGTGCCGGGTAAAAGCCGTAGGTCAGCCACTTGGGCAGCTGGGTTTTGCGGCGGATCGGCAGGCTGGCGAGCACGACCGCCGGCACGGCGAACAGGCGTATGCCGAATTGAACGCCGAATATCGTGTAGCCGCGGCCATCCAACGCCCAGGCCAGCATATAGGCCGTCGTGACCGCAAAGCACAGGGCGGGATATTCCAGAAAGAGGTAAAACAGAATCATCAGCCGAATGCCGCCCACGCCGTAATCCAGACTGCCGGAAAAACGCTCGCAAAGCACGTAAATCAGCAGCGCCGGAATGTACTTCCTTTCGCGGATGCACAGCAGCAGCAAAAGCCCCAGAAGCAGCGGCAGCAGAATGCTGGGCGTTTCCCAGCTCTTTATATAGAAGGTATAGAGCGCGCGAAGCGGGTGCTGCGCAAACGGGACGGCATACATCGCGCTGTTCGTGTGCCCCAGAGCTACGGCGTAAAGCGGCTGACTGACCAGCGCCAGCGCCGCCACGCGGGTGATATACGGTTGTGGATGTTTGGTCATCGCCGCGCCGACGGCAATGCCGTAAGCGAACAGCGGAAAAGCCAGCCGTCCGACCAGCCGCATCCATGTCAGCTGCGGGAAAAGCATTTTGCCTGCGTGGTCGATGAACATGCAGACGCAGGCGATCAGCCGAAGCAGAGCGCCGTCCTGATTGGTTTTGATTTGCGCGGGGCGAAGAAAGCGGTCGAGCATGTCGGTGACTCCTTTTTGATGAAACGGCAGGCGGCTTCAAATTATTTGCATTTTCATAACGCCATTAAGATAATGTTTTTTCATCCAAAAGTCAAGAACCCGAATAAAACCGACTGCTGTAACAAATTCGCAACAGTTTGCTGATATACTGAAGTCATTGCAATTGGAACTGCGCTTTTGATTTTTAGGGGCGCCGGGTCAATGCCCGGACGCATTTGGAGAATGATTCTCAATCTTCCTTTTCGCTTTGCGGCGATCGGGAGAGGGATACGGATAGAAGGAGGAGAAGCATGGTTCATGTTCTGGTTGTGGAAGACGATATCCGCCTGAATCAGATCGTCTGTGCCAGTTTGAGGAGTGCGGGCTACGACGCGCGGGGCTGCACCAACGCCGCGCAAGCGTTTGACCTGCTGCATGCCGACGGGGCGGACATCATCATTTCCGATATCATGATGCCCGGCATTGACGGTTTTGAGTTTGTGGCCGACGTTCGCAGCGTTAACAAACATATTCCGATTCTGCTGATGACCGCGCTGGACGACATGAGCGCTAAGCGAAAGGGTTTCGGCGCGGGCATTGACGACTATATGGTTAAGCCCATTGACGTGGACGAACTGCTGCTGCGCATTGAGGCGCTGCTGCGCCGCGCACGCATCGAAGCAGAAAAGCGACTGACGGTCGGCTCGACCGTTCTGGATGCGGAGGAGCGCAGCGTTTACGTCGCGGGGCAGGAAATTGCGCTGACCGTGCGCGAGTTTGACCTGCTCTACAAGCTGCTTTCCTATCCGCGGCGCACGTTTTCCCGCGCACAGCTGATGGATGAATTCTGGGATGGGGAAACAAGCGCCAGCCTTCGCGCAGTGGATGTATACATCACCCGAATTCGCGATAAAATGTCGGTCAGCGACGATTTCAAGATCATGACGGTGCATGGACTTGGGTATAAGGCGGTGCCGAACGCATGAACAGACTTCGGTCTCTTTTGAAGAAACGCCGCGCGCAGGCAGATCCGCGCGTGCGCAGACGGCTTTTTTCGTGGCGCATGTTCGTCATCATCCTGCTGGTGGTCAGCGTGCTGAGCGCGGGCAACGCCTTTGCGCTGGAAAAGCTGCTGAAAATGCAGGTGTTCAGCGTTGTGGCCAGCATGGGCGTGGGTTCCTACTGGGTGGCGATGGCGTTTCTGGCGGCGCTGATTCTGCACCTGTATACCTGTCGGCGGTTCGACCGGCCGATGCGCGCGCTCAGCCGCGCCATGCGCCAGGTGACGGAGGGGGATTTTTCCGTCCGCGTCAAGCCGTTTCACAGCGAAAACAAGTTCGATTACATGGATATCATGTTTGAGGATTTTAACCGCATGGCGCAGGAACTTGGCAGCACCGAGACGATGAAGAATGACTTTATCGCCAACGTGTCCCACGAGATCCGAACGCCGCTGACCGTTGTCAACAGCTACGCCTCGGCGCTGGCGCGCGGCGGACTGAGCGAAGCGGAACAGCGGGAGTATGCCGCGACGATTGCCGCCGCCAGCGAAAGCCTGAGCACGATGGTTTCCAACATTCTGCGGCTCAACAAGCTTGAAAACCAGGAAATCACGCCCAACGCCGCGCCGTATGATTTGACCCGCCAGCTCTGCGATTGCGCCCTTGCGCACGAAGCCCGCTGGGAGGCGAAGCACATTGATTTTGACGCGCAGCTTGAGGAGCGTGTGATGGTGCTCGCGGATGAGACGATGATGGAAATTGTGTTCAACAACCTGATTTCCAACGCGATCAAGTTCACCGAGCCGGGTGGGCGTATCGTTTTGCGGCAGATGAAGGATGGCGACGACGTGGTTGTCACGGTCGCCGACACGGGATGCGGCATGGACGAAGCGACGCTCGCGCACATCTTTGACAAGTTTTATCAAGGCGATACCTCCCACAGCCGGGATGGAAACGGTCTCGGCCTTGCGCTGGTGCGCCGCGTGCTGGAAATCTCCGGCGGCGTCATCAGCGTGACCAGCGCGCCGGGCGAGGGTTCGGAATTTACGGTTCGCCTGCCGCGCATGGCCGAGACAGCTTGAACGCGTGCATGAATCTGCATAAGCATTCAAAAAAAGGTCGAATTCACATTTCAGCAACATTTCGCCAATGTTTTTGCAACGCGGGCGCGCTATACTAGGCCATACTTGCGGCGTTTGTGTCGCTTGATATGGAAATAAGAGGTGTGCCCAAGTGAGCAGAATCATTCTGATGGCCGAATCCGGCAGCGATATCACGCCCGAACAGGCGAAACAAAACGGCATTGTGATTGTGCCGATGCATGTCTCCTTCGGCGGCGAAACGCGCGACGACGGCGCGTTCCCCACGACGGAGATGTTTGATTTTTATAAGAAACACCGTGAGCTGCCGCGCACCAGCGGCTGTACGCCGCATGATTTTGAGGCTGTGTTTGAGCGGCTTGATCGCGAGTACCCGGATGCGTCGATTCTCTATCTGGCGTATTCTGCCAGCACGACCTGCTCCATGCAGAGCGCGCTGATTGCGGGCGAAGGCCGCGAGCGATTCGTTGCCATCGATACCAAGAGCGTTGCGGCAGGGCAGGCGGCGGTCGTGCTGACCACGGCGCGCTATCTGCGCGAACATCCGGAAGCGACGCTTGAAGAGGCGGCGGCGTTTGTGAACGGCCTCATCGGCAAAATCCGCATGGGCTTCATCCCCGGCGATTTGGATTATCTGCGCGCGGGCGGCCGCGTGAGCAATGCGGCGTATCTCGGCGCGAAAATTCTCGGCCTGCATCCGCTCATTGAAATTCAGGATGGCAAGCTGCTTTCCACGAAAAAATACCGCGGAGCGATGGGACGCGTCGTCCGCCAGATGGCGAAGGAGTTTCCTGCCGCGCAGGAGCTTGATCCCTCTGCGCTTTGGCTGATTTACGGCGTGGGGCTGAGCGACGAAGTCAAGCATGAGGTGGAAGCGATTCTGCACGATCAGGGCTATCAAAACCTCAGCTGGGTGGAGACGGGCTGCGTCATCGCGGCGCACAGCGGCCCCGGCTCGTTCGGCATTGTGGGCTTTGCAAAATAATTTCATCAAAAAAATGCGGGCGTTTGATGCGCTCGCATTTTTTTGATGGAAAAATTTATTGGCCTGTCGCGGGGCGTTGTCGGTTGCGTTCGTAATATTGGCCAATCTGTATCGATCTGGAAAACCGACGTTTAGCTGGCCAAAAATCCCTTGCCGACAATCTCTGTCGAAGCGGTGATGACCATGAACGCGTGAGGGTCGTTCATGTGGATGAACCGCCGAAGCGCCAACGCCTGTGCGCGGGTGAGCACGGTGATAATCATCGTCTTGCGCTCGTGATGGAACGCGCCGTAGACATCCTCAAGCGTTGCGCCGCGATGCAGATTGACAGTGATGAAATCGACAATCGGTTCCGGGTTGGTCGTGATGATCTGGAAGCATTTTTTCATGCGAAAGCTGTCCGTCACGTAATCGACGAGCACGGATTTCATCAGCAGGCCGAGGATGCAGAACAGGCCGGACTGAATGCCGAAGCAGAACAGCGCCGCAACCGTAATCAGCGCGTCGGCGACCATCAGCGCCATGCCGATGTTCATGCTGGTGTATTTGCGGACGATCATGGCGATGATGTCCGTGCCGCCGCTGGAAGCATCCAGATGGAACAGAATGGCCGAGCCGACGGCAGGCAGCAGCACCGCGAAGCAAAGCTCCAGCAGCGGCTGATTGGTCAGCGGATGGCTGAGCGGCCAGAAGCGTTCCATCACGTTGACAGCCAGAGACAGCACGACGGAACAATATACCGTGCTGAACGCGAAACCGCGCCCCAAAAAGATGAAGCCGACCACGAGCAGCGCCATGTTGATGATGAAGACAAATACGCTCGGCGTGAGCACGGGCGAGGGCAGCATGCGGCCCAGAATCAGCGAAAGGCCGCTGACGCCGCCGGTGGAAAAGTTGTTCGGAAATTTAAAAAAGTAAACGCCGACGGCGGTGAGCAGCACGCCAAAGGTCAGCAGAATATAGCGTTCGAGTTGGCTCATCGGTTTGGCCGCAGTGGTTTTCATGGACGATACGTTCCTTTCTCTTGACCGCGAGAAAAGCGGGATTCAATGCATTCCTTATTATAGCGCCGCGCGTGAAGAATGTCGAGAGAAAAATAAAAAGCGTGGAGAATGAATGTTGTAATAAAAGAATGAATGATGTGTTTACATACAGAAAAAACGAGAAATCATTGGTAAGAAATGCAAAAAAAAGTCGGGAGAAAAAGCGAAAAAAGCCTTTTCAAAAGAAAAAACATGTTGTAGAATGAAATGAATATTTTGGAAAAAGGAAGGGATTTATCGTGAAAAAATGGTTCCAAAAGGCGATGAGCCTGCTGATGTGCGCGGCCATGTCTGCAACCACGAGCGGAAGCCGTTTGGCGACCCAATCGAACAATCACCCCCTTCTTCCTGGGTTCCCTACGACAATGAACAGCACACGCGCAGTGTAAACGCCTATCAGACTTGGGTCTGCTCATATTGTGATGCGATGGAGCAGACGTATTACTTCGGTCTGCGGCTGGATGAGTTCGGCCTGTGGCAGATGATCGAGCTGGCCGAAAACGAGGTCGGCGAGGATACGCTGGTTCAAAAGTAAAAAAAGCCCAATCAAAAAGACAAGCGCTTGAAAACGAACAGGCGCTTGTCTTTCTTTGTATTTTGGGGCGTGAAGCCGTCGGCGAACGCGATTAGTTCTTGAGGAACGTCCGAAGCAGCTTCACGCTCTGCTCGGCCGCCATGCCCACAAACGTCGGATAATCCATGTGGGACGAGCCGTCCGCACTGTCGGAAATCGCGCGCAGCACGCAGAACGGCACGCGGTTCACATAGCAGACCTGGCCGATGGCCGCGCCTTCCATCTCACAGGCGATCGCGCCGAAGGTTTTGACGATCGCGTCCTTCCGCTCGGAAGAAGAGATGAACTGGTCGCCGGAGGCGATCACGCCCGTCTCGGTGCGGATGCCCAGCACGGTTGCGCAGGCGCTCAGCTGGCCGCAGAGGTCGGGATCAGCCGGAAGCTGCACCTTGTTGATGCCGGAAATCAGACCTACCGGATCGCCGATGGCGCTGGTGTCCATGTCGTGTTGTACGACGGCGGAGGAAACCGCAATCGAGCCGATGGTCAGCTTATCCGAAAGCGTGCCCGCCACGCCCGTGTTGACGATGCACTCCGGCTGGTAGCGCAGGATCATCGTCTGGGCGCACATCGCCGCGAACACTTTGCCGATGCCGCAGACCGCCGTCACGACCTGCTTGCCCTCCAGCGTGCCGCTCACAAAGGTGATGCCGCTGATGGTCTCGGTCGTCGTATCCGTCATAAAGGAACGCAGAGATTCCATCTCCACGTTCATCGCCGCAATAATACCGATCATGTTGTTTTACTCCTTGTATTGGAAAGTCACCGGACGCGCGTCCAGCTCGGAAAGATAGCGCTTCGCCTCGGTCTTGGCCGCTGCCAGGCTCAGGTTGCGATAGTTGCCGCACTCGCGGCTGCTTGCGCCGAAGACCGGGCCTTCGTGAGCCAGAATCTTCATCAGCGTCAGCCGAACCTGCCGCAGAACCTCGGCGTTGTCCGCGTTGCGCACCAGCAGATAGAAACCCGTCTGGCAGCCCATCGGCCCGAAGTATACGACGGAATCCTTTAAGTCTCCATTGCGGATGTAGGTCGCGAACATGTGCTCCAGCGAGTGCATGGTGCTGTTGTCCATCAGGTCGCCCGTGTTGGGGCGGCGGGTGCGCATGTCATAGGTCGTCACGTCGCCATCCACGCGGCTGACGTACAGGCCGGGCAGCAGAACATCGTGGTTGATGGAAAAGCTGGTGATGCGTGTTACTTCCTGTTCCATAATCATTTCCTCCCGAAAAAACGAAACGTCAAAAGCCGTAAACGTCGCCATTATACTGCATCGACCGCCAAATTGCAAGGCTTGCATCCAGGAGGTCAGCGCGCGGAAAGCGTCAGCTGAGCCGCAGACCATGAATCAGACGCCGTACATAGAGCCGCAGCCGCTGTCTGAAAGTCATCTGTGCGAGCAGTTCGGCGTAGACCTTGCGCGCGCGTTCCGGCTGGATGGGCTTGAGCGTCCGGCCGCTGTATTGCGCCACGCAGAGCGCCTTGCCCAGTCCGGTCAGTTTCACCGCGTCGTGCAGCTCGCACTGGGCGCGCCAGAGGAACGACGCGGGCGCTTCGCCGGGCAGGGACGAAAGCCCCATGCACAACAGCGCGTCTTCCGCTGCACGATACCACACGAGCAGCGCGTCGTTGGCGTTTTTCTGCCGCTTTGCGACTTGCGCGGGGGCGCAGAAGAACAGCCGGAGCGTGGCGGCCAGCGCAATCAGCAGCAGGATCAGCATCGGCCAAAGCCATGCGGGCGGCGGATTGCGCGGCGGCTCATTGTCGCCGGGAGGCGGACTGGGCGAAACTTCCGGCGTGGGGGACGGGGCGGGCGTATCAACCGCATCCTCTGCATCCGGAGACGGGGTGGGAGACGGAGACGGGGTCGGCGTGGAGCCGTTCGGCGCCTCCGTCGGATTGGGCGTCGGGGTCGGCGAAGGGGAGGGAGAAGGCGTAGGCAGATTGCTTTGCGGATCATCCGAAGACGAGTCCCCGTCTTCCGAGTTGCCGATGCCCGGCGTTGGATCGAACGGCAGCCAGCCGAAGCCGGTGAAATAGATCTCCACCCACGCGTGCGCGTTTTGCTGAGTGACGCGCGCGACGCCGTCTGCATCCGGAGTGGCGGCATAACCTTCGACATAGCGGGAGGGCAGGCCGACCATGCGCGCCATGACCGCCATCGCCGTGGCGAAAGACGTGCAGTAGCCCTGCCGCTCATCCAGCAAAAACCACGAGACAAAATCGCGGTTATCCGGCGGCATGTTTTGCAGAAGCGTATAGGGATAGGCGCTTCGCAGATAGGCGCACAGGGCGCTTGCACGGTCAAAATCGGTCTGCGCGTCCTGGGTGATCTCCCCGGCCAGCGTATATACGGCGGTATCGACGCTTCCGGGCAGGGCGAGATAGTTTTCGCGGATGGTTTCGGCGTAGGCGTCCGGCGTCTGCGCGGCGGCCAGAACGATTTCGCGAAGGCCCGCCGTGTCGCCGCTCAGGCGTTGGCCGGAAAACGTATAGACGTCGCCGAAAGCCAGGCTGCGCGTGCCGAAAACCTCGCTGGCCGGGGAAAAATACGGCACAATTTCGTCGCCTGAAAGCGCGGAAAAGCGTTGTGTGAGATAGAGCGTGCTGGTTGCGTCAGCGCGCATGAGCACGGTGATGGGTTCGCTGTCCGGCAGTTCGGCGCGCAGGCTGTCCGTCGGGCGGTTCTGGTCAAAGAGATTGCGGCGCAGCGCGTAAAAACGCGGATTGACGTACAGGTAGCGCCTGTTCTGCGTTGAATCCGACCAGAAGCGGCCGTTGTATTCGTTTTTGATCGAGCCGCGCAGAAGCGTCCGCCCCGACGTGCGCACCTGCATCACCGGGGTATCCTCCGGATTGGCCGGGCCGCCCAGCTGAGAAACGCCGAGCGGCTGATAGCCTGTCGTGCTCAGCGAAAACGTGGTGCGTTCCTGCGTAAAAAACAGGTAATCGTCGATCATCCGCTGGACGCGCAGAGCCAGCGTCTCCAGCTCCGGCACGGTCTGCGAAGACAGCGGCATGAGCAGCGCGGTGACAGCCAGCACGACGGCGCACAGCGGCACAATGCGCCGCGCCTGAACGCCGGGCGCGCG
>OLRJ01000995.1_pt1 | contig 25682 bp, 19 predicted proteins | sample 1672741 | NCBI WGS metagenome assembly OLRJ01 (sample SAMEA3136719, study PRJEB25190) | human gut metagenome | biome: human gut; feature: human-associated habitat; material: faeces | place: Austria | collected 2013
CGTAATCTGCCTGGTTGCGCACACTCTCTGCACATCCCTGCGGATGTGCGGTTGTGCAGATATATTCTCTTACTTTTGGTTCGATGATCATGACTTTTTCTCCCTAAATTTATTTTTACTCGATATTTTTTATTAAAGCTGCTTCTGTCTTTGACAAATATACCTTTATAAATTCTACGAATTGCAAATATTTTGAGTCTCAAAATATTATAGCAAAGAAAAAGTAGAACGTAAAGTGAAAATCTCAGTTTCTTCTCTATGTTCTACTTTTTAAACATTCTGATTCTGGTTTCGATCATTAACTTTGTGAAATATGCTCTTAAATCTGTTTCTATATCTCAGCTATCAGTCTATCAGTTATTCGCCTCTGTCAGAACATTCTCTTTCTTACTATTTCGCAGTAGTGCTGCCAAATCCACCATTACGGATTTCTGTAGCATCATCATCTACCGTGATTCCATACTCTACAAAAATTCCCTGCATAAATCCTGTATCTGCCGGGATTGTGAGGGTTTTGTCTTCGTTGGAATCATTTGTGATTTTTGCAAAGATGTGTCCTTCATTGTCTGAGTAGAAATAATCACTGTCAATGATACCAACCGTGTTGTTGAGCTGGAGGCGGTACTTGAATCCAAGTCCGCTTCTCGGATAACATTTCAGCACCCACTCCTGATCCATTTCCACACGGATTCCAGTCGGAATCTTTACGGTCTCACCTGGTTTCAGGGTAAATTCTGCCGGTGCAAAGAAGTCATATCCTGCACTTCCCGCTGTTGCTCTCTTTGGCAAGCGGATAGCTTCATATACTCTCTCTGCTTCTTCCTGAGACTGCGCAAAAGTATCGACCCAGTCTGCTGTGAAGCGTTCTTTGCTTACTTTATGAAATTTCGCGATTCGTTTCATCTGTTTTCCTCCTGTCTGGTCATGCAAAGCTAACACACCTGCTTCGCAGTACACTCATAGCTAAATATTTTGTGATCATCACTGACTGATTCAGTAAAAAAGCAGTTCAGGTACACCTGACGCATACTTGAACTGCCTGTATATTTCTTATTTATGCAATACGACTTTTCCTTCATGAAGAGTTTTGGGAACATCGATCACTCTCTGATTGCTGGAACCTTTCCATTTCAGGGAAAGTTCTTTCTTGTCCACCTCAAATTCACCGTCTACGCAGACATCCAGATAACGCACAATCTCTTCTTTGCAGATCTCCTCCCAGAGGAAACCTGTATAAAGCCAGATTGTTTTACCAGGATATCTCTTTCTGATCTCCTTCGCAAAGGCTGTTACCTCAGTGATATTTGCCGGGTGCAGTGGATCTCCACCTGAAAAGGTAATTCCGCTCACATAATCCTTATCCAGTTCCGCAAAAATCTCCTTGCGTTCTGCCTCACCGAAAGGCAGTCCGCCGTTTGGATCCCAGGTGACAGGATTCTGGCACTCCGGACAGCAGTGATTGCATCCTGCCACCCAGAGCACTACACGAAGTCCGTCGCCATTAAGCATATCGTCCTTGGTAATATTGTGATATCTCATAATTTTTTACGCTTCTTCCGGTACGTCCTTCATGCTGAAGCTGATTCTTCCCATCTTGTCTTTGCCAAGGCAGACAACCTTAACTTTATCACCAAGTGTGAGAACATCCTCAACACGATTGATTCTTTCTTTACAGATCTTGGAAATGTGTACCATTCCCTCTTTACCCGGTGCAAATTCAACGAATGCACCAAACTCTTTGATGCTGACAACTTTACCTGTAAAGATCTGTCCTGCTTCAAAATCAGTTGCAATGATCTTAACCATGTTAGCTGCCTCATCCATGCTCTTCTGATCAACTCCACAGATAGATACCGCACCTTCGTCTGTGATATCGATCTTAACACCTGTACGCTCGATGATCGTATTGATAGTCTTTCCTCTCTGACCTACAACATCACCGATCTTCTGAGGATCGATCTGGATCTGAATGATCTTCGGAGCATATTCGCCTACAGATGTACGTGGAGCTGCAATACATTTCTCCATAACTTCTGTCAGGATATATTCTCTTGCTTCTTTTGTACGTCTGATTGCTTCTTCTACGATCGGTCTTGTCAGTCCATGGATCTTGATATCCATCTGGATTGCTGTGATACCGTCATGAGTTCCGGCTACCTTGAAGTCCATATCTCCGAAGAAGTCTTCAAGTCCCTGGATATCTGTGAGAACAATGTAATCATCATCTGTATCGCCTGTTACCAGACCACAGGAAATACCTGCTACCGGTTTTTTGATCGGTACACCGGCTGCCATCAGAGACATTGTGGATGCACAGATACTTGCCTGAGAAGTAGAACCATTGGATTCAAATGTCTCAGATACAGTACGGATCGCATATGGGAATTCCTCTTCGCTTGGAAGTACAGGAACTAATGCTCTCTCAGCAAGTGCACCATGTCCGATCTCACGACGTCCCGGTCCTCTGGATGGTTTTGTCTCACCTACAGAGTAGGACGGGAAATTGTAGTGATGCATATATCTCTTTGAAGTTTCAAATTCGTCAAGTCCGTCAAGCTTCTGTGCTTCTGCAAGAGGAGCCAGAGTTGTGATGGTACAGATCTGTGTCTGTCCACGTGTGAACATAGCAGAACCATGTACTCTGGGGATAATATCTGTCTCTGCTGCCAGAGGACGGATCTGAGTAATGGCACGACCATCCGGACGTTTGTGGTCTTTTAAGATCATCTTGCGGACAGTCTTCTTCTGGTACTGATATACAGCCTCGCCCAGAACTGCAAGCCACTCTTCCTTGTCGGCAAAAGCTTCTTTCAGTTTCTCTGTTACCTGACGGATATTTTCTTCTCTTGTCTGTTTATCGTCAGAGAATACGGCAACTTCCATTTCTGCCGGAGGTACGATTTCTTTGATCGCTGCGAAGAGTTCTTCCGGAACTGCACATGATTCGTAGCTGTGTTTCGGTTTTCCGCATTCTTCTACGATCTTATCGATAAATTTGATGATCTCCTGGTTTACTTCATGAGCTTTATAGATAGCTTCGATCATCTTGTCTTCCGGAACTTCTTTTGCGCCGGCTTCGATCATGATTACTTTCTCTCTTGTGGAAGCTACTGTAAGCTGAAGGTCAGATACATCTTTCTGTGCCATGGTAGGGTTGATGATATATTCACCATTGATCAGACCAACCTGTGTGGTTGCACATGGACCGTCAAAGGGGATATCGGAAATGCAGGTTGCAATAGCAGAACCCAGCATAGCCGGAATCTCCGGATTACATTCCGGATCAACAGACATAACCATGTTTACCAGTGTTACATCATTTCTGTAATCCTTTGGGAACAGAGGACGCATCGGTCTGTCGATCACGCGGGAAGTAAGGATTGCATGCTCGCTTGCTTTTCCCTCTCTCTTGTTAAATCCTCCCGGGATTTTGCCTACTGCATACATTTTCTCTTCATATTCAACACTTAACGGGAAGAAATCGATTCCTTCTCTTGGCTCTTTAGATGCTGTTGCTGTAGATAATACTGTAGTATCACCATAGTGCATTAATGCTGCACCGTTTGCCTGTTTTGCAACGCGGTTAATATCTACTGTTAAGGTTCTTCCGGCTAATTCCATGGAATAACTTTTGTACATACGTTCATTCTCCTTTTTTCATAATTCTGTTGTCATTTTCTGTTACCGTTCACTGCATGTCCGGTAACTACTTTATTCTTTTCAAATTTGTCTGTTCCGTCTGCTGACAATCTTGTCCATCAACGTTCAGACTTTTTATGAAATTGTCACATTAAAACAGGAGTCCGAAACAACTGAAAAAACTACTTTTCAGGCAAATATATCTGCCTGTTTTGTTACTTTCATATACAAAATAATCTTTTCAGTAGTCTCGGAAATAACTCCTGTCATGTTTCGCAGCTTCTGAATATGCAGATGCAGTCGAAACAACAAGCCACCGCAATCCTGAAAAACACCATATTTTACAGAACTGCCATATACATAAAAAGGGAGGCGGATGGAAATCCGCCCCCTTCCGCATACTAAAAGGCTATTATTTTCTTAAGCCTAATTTTTCAATCAGTGCACGGTATCTTTCGATGTCTGTTTTCTTCAGGTAAGCTAACAGTCCACGTCTCTGACCTACCATTTTCAGAAGACCACGTCTGGAGTGATGATCTTTATGGTTGCTCTGTAAATGCTCTGTAAGTTCCTGGATTCTTGCTGTAAGAACTGCTACCTGTACTTCCGGTGATCCTGTATCGCCTTCAGTTCTTGCATATTCTTTCATGATCGCTGCTTTCTTTTCTTTTGAAATCATTGTGATTTCCTCCTGTATTCTATAATTATTATTGATTGACCGCCACACATTAAGAGATGGTCGGAGCGTCCGGTCCCTGAACATGGGCTAAATTCACCTTGGTTAGTATAGCACATTGATTCTGGTGTGTAAACCTCTTTTTTACAAAGTTTCAAAATATTCCTGTCCCTTCACAGCATCCCTCTCCAGCTGTGCCTTCAGTGCCTCCAGCGAAGAAAACTTCTGTTCAGGTCTGAGGAATTTTTTGAAATCTACCTTGCAGTATTCCCCATACAGATCTTCATTGCAGTCAAACAGATATGTTTCCACACCAATAAACTTCTCGCCGCCAACAGTAGGCTTATGACCTACATTGGTAATTCCCTGATAACTTCTGTCTCTGAAATGGGATACTGTGATATAAACCCCGTTTGGAGGCATCAGTTTCTCTACCGGAGGGATCAGGTTGGTGGTCGGAAGCAGATATTTATGTCCCATTCCACGTCCATGTTCAACGATTCCTTCTACTGAGAAATCTGTTCCCATAAGGAAACGGAATTTTTCCATATTTCCTCTGTTCAGTTCTTCCCTGACAAAGGTACTACTAATCTTACGGCGTCCGTCCATTTCTTTTGGCAGGACTTCCGTATGAAATCCATATTTCTTTCCGAACTCTTTGAGCATGGCAGGAGTTCCTTTCCGCTCATAGCCAAAACGGAAATCCTCTCCAACTGCCACATAGGAAACCTGCAGATCTCCTATCAGTATTTCTTTTATAAAATTCTCTGCTTTCATGTGCCGTATTTTCTCTGTGAGCGGACATTCCAACAATATATCCACTCCCATTTCTTCCAATATACGACATCTCTCTTCCTTTGTGAGGATTGTTCTTGAGGCAGTTCCAAGCGCAAGTACAACCGCCTGTGCACCTTCCTGTTTCTGCTCAATAATTTTCTCAACCAGTTTCTGATGTCCGCGGTGTATGCCGTCAAACTTCCCAAGTGTTACCGCACTGTGTGAAATTCTGGGAAAATCATTCTCAATCCTTAAATATTCCATCATGTCTCCTAAAACATTTTTACAGGGAAATACCTGTTTCTTTTCTCATCCCACTGGTAAACTCCGGCAAAACTGCCTTCACTGCTGCACATACGTATCCATCCGTTTTTCTCCTGTGCATCGACCAGTGCCTGTACAAGAGGATTTCCATTAGCCAGAAGTCTGTCCCCTTCTTTTGTACAGCATACCCTTGGATACTCTGCAAGAATCTCCTCAATACCGAGGATTTTACTCTCTATGGTTCCTTTCTGCACTGCCTCTTCTGTCTGCGCCAGGGTAATGGCATCATCCAGTGTAAATCTGCCCACCTTTGTCCGCAAAAGACTTTCCATGGCAGCTCCACAGCCCAGCTTTTCCCCTATATCATGGCACAGAGTACGGATATAGGTTCCCTTGCTGCAGGTCACACGAAAACGCACCAGCGGAAAACTGATATCCAGAATTTCTATCTCATAAAAATGTACAGGTCTTGGTTTACGCTCCACAGTCTTGCCCTCTCTGGCAAGTTCATAAAGTTTCTTTCCATTGACCTTCAGTGCTGAATACATTGGCGGCACCTGCATATAGTCTCCCACAAAAGAACTGACCACTGTGCAAAGCTCTTCTTCTGTAACGGAAAGCTCTGTAGTCTGTGAGAGAACAGTTCCGCTCATATCCTGGGTATCCGTAACAACACCCAGACGCATCACTGCCTCATAGGTTTTCTCTTTATCTGTGATCATATCCACCAGACGGGTTGCTTTTCCCAGAGCCACCGGGAGCACTCCTTCTGCATCCGGATCAAGAGTTCCGGTATGTCCGATTTTCTTCATATGAAGGATTCCCCGAAGCTTTGCCACCACATCATGGGAAGTGAATCCTTTTTCCTTACGGATTACAATTACTCCATCCATCAGCCTTCCTGCTCCTGAAACTGTTTGCAGATCTGTTCTGTCACATTGTTGATCACATCATACACAGAACCCTGAAGATCACATCCTGCTGCTCTCATATGACCGCCGCCGCCAAAATATACTGCAATCTTGCTTACATCCACATTTCCATTGGAACGCAGGGAAACTTTGAAAGACTGAGTTTCCACTTCATAGATAAACATGGCAACTTCCACTCCCGCTGTAAGACGAAGCTGACTGACGATACCGTCCAGATCCTTGCCATCCACACCATAGAACTCCATGTCTCTTTTTTTAAGATATCCGATAATACATTTTCCATCCAGAAGCAGGATACTCTCTGCAAGAACACGCCCCATTACCTGATTCTGCACATAAGTTTTCTGATAGAAAGATTCGTCAATGATCTTACTGAAATTGAATCCTGTCTTCATCAGTTCCCCGGCAATACGCATGGTCTCCGGTGAAGTTGAAGAGTACTGAAATACCCCTGTGTCATGAACCATTCCCGTATAGATCGGCACTGCAATGGTACGGACCACTTTCTCAGGATCAAAAAGCCCATAGAGAACTTCACAGGCAGAGCTTACCTCTCCCCTGATATGATTCACCTGTGCAAATCCGGAGTTACTGATATGATGATCAATACATGCTGTTCTTTTTGCAGTGTCAAAGTATGGACCTGCAATGGCAAGTCTGTCTCTTGCACTTACATCACAGGTAACAAAAAGGTCATACTCTTTGTCACCGTCCAGCTCTGTTTTAATCTCATCCATACAGTCAATATGTCCGAAAACAGGTTTGGGATTATCCAGGTACACATCTGCCTGAATTTCCGGATAATAGGTTTTTACATATAAATATAACGCCATACAGGAACCAACGCAGTCACCATCCGGACGGATATGTCCGCCGATTCCCATTGTTTTCACACCTTCCAGTATTTCCGCAATATTTTCCATGTTCTCATCCTCTTTTAATTCTCATCCTGCTCCTCATCCTGTCTGTGGGAGTTGCTGTCTTTCTTGGTAACATCATCAATAAGCTTTGACATATTTACACCATACTCAATAGATTCGTCCAGGATAAAACGGATCTCCGGTGTATTTCTCAGGTTTAAATTACGCGCCAGCTGGCGTCTGATGTAGCCTTCTGCACTGTTCAGACCTTTGATTGTCGCTTCCTTTGCTTCTTTTTCACCCAGCACACTGATATATGCTCTGCAGGTTTTCAAATCAGGAGCCACTTCTACAGCCATGACAGAAGTCATCGGATGAATACGCGGGTCCTTGATCTCGTTGCGGATAATGGTGCTGAGTTCCTTCTGGACTTCCCCATTGATCCGGGTATTCTTAATACTGTTTTTTCTCATTTTAAGTTTTACTCCTATATATCCGGCAATTCTGTCAAATACTGTGAGCAATCCGGATCATCGACTATCCTGATCACATTATTTTCTGAATTACCACAATCAAGTCAAGGTGCGCACCACACTGTACCTGACACTATGAATCGCGCACCCTACCTTTATAAACCATTACTATCTCGGTACTTCTACCATGATATAAGCTTCTACTTTATCTTCCTCTTTCACATCGTTAAATCCGTCAAATACAAGGCCACATTCGTATCCTGCCTTAACTTCCTTAACATCGTCTTTGAATCTCTTCAGGGATGCAAGCTCACCTTCAAATATCTGCTCACCTTCTCTGGAAATACGAACCTTGCAGTTTCTCTGGAAGATACCATCCAGAATATAGCTTCCTGCAATCGTACCAATACCGGATGCCTTGAACAGCTGACGCACTTCCGCATGACCGATAACTTTCTCCTCAAATATAGGATCAAGCATACCCTTCATGGCAGCTTCTACATCTTCGATTGCCTGATAAATAACTCTGTACAGACGAAGATCTACACCTTCCTGCTCAGCAAGCTGTTTTGCGGTTGCATCCGGACGGACATTAAAGCCGATAATGATCGCATTTGATGTAGCCGCAAGACTTACGTCAGACTCATTGATCGCACCAACACCGCCATGGATCACCTTTACAACCACTTCTTCGTTGGAAAGTTTGGTCAGACTCTGTTTTACAGCTTCCACAGATCCCTGTACATCTGCTTTGACAATGAGCGGAAGTTCCTTCAGATCGCTTGCCTGAATCTGATCAAAGAGATTATCCAGAGATAATTTGCCCTTAGTCTCCTCAAGAAGACGGTTCTTGTTCTCAGATACAAATGCACCTGCAAAGTTCTTGGCTTCCTTATCACTGTCAAATGCAAGAAGAATTTCACCTGCATTCGGCACATCACCAAGTCCCAGGATTTCTACAGGAGTAGAAGGACCTGCTTCTTTAATCCTGCGTCCCTTATCATCCATCATGGCACGAACCTTACCATTGCATGCTCCTGCTGCAATAAAGTCTCCCACATGAAGAGTACCTTTCTGGACAAGGATCGTGGCAACCGGACCTTTACCTTTATCAAGCTGAGCCTCGATTACAAGACCTCTTGCGGAACGGTTCGGGTTTGCCTTTAATTCACATACCTCAGCTGTAAGAAGGATCATCTCAAGAAGAGTATCGATTCCCTCTCCTGTATGTGCGGATACAGGAACAAAAATTGTACTTCCGCCCCAGTCTTCCGGGATCAGTTCATATTCAGAAAGTTCCTGTTTTACACGCTCAATATTAGCACTTGGCTTATCAATCTTGTTGATTGCAACTATGATCTCAACGCCTGCCGCCTTCGCATGGCTGATAGCCTCTACTGTCTGAGGCATCACACCATCATCAGCTGCTACAACCAGAACTGCGATATCTGTGGAGTTTGCACCACGCATACGCATAGCTGTGAAAGCTTCATGTCCAGGTGTATCCAGGAATGTGATCTTCTGTCCGTTAACCTCTACTACAGAAGCACCGATGTGCTGTGTGATACCGCCTGCCTCTCCACGTGTTACATTTGTCTTACGGATTGCATCCAGAAGGGATGTTTTACCATGGTCAACGTGGCCCATAACACAGACTACAGGTGGTCTTGAAACCATATCTTTTTCGTCTTCTTCATCCTCTTTGAGGAGTTCTTCGATAACGTCTACCTTCTCTTCCGGTTCTGCGATGATATCATATTCCAGAGCAATCTCCTGAGCTTTCTCAAAATCGATTTCATGGTTTACGGTAACCATCATACCCTGCATAAAGAGCTTCTTCACAATTACTGACGGCTGCATTTTCATAGCTTCTGCCAGTTCGCGGATCGTCATCTTCTCCGGAAGTGTGATTTCCTTAACCTCAGGTTTCTTCTCTTCCTGTTTTGGCTGCGGAGCCGGTTTCTGCAGAGCTTTCGGGATTCTGGAATTCTTATTGAATCCACCCTGATTTGGTCTGCGTCCGCCACTCTGTGTCTTATCAAAATCTTTTTTCTTGTTTTTGTTCTCTCTGTCTCTTTCTCTCTTGCTGTCTTTGGAAGTCTTTGTCAGTTCCGGTGCAAATGCCATATCGTCATTCTTTCTTGTATTCTGGCGCTGTCCCTGACGTCCCTGACTGCCGCCGAAGCGTCCGTCACGTCCTTCACTTCTGTTTCCGTCCGGACGACCCTGGCCATTGCCCTGCGGTCTTCCTCCCTGACGGTTTCCATCTCCCTGTGGTCTTCCCTGTCCGAAACGTCCTCCCTGACGATTTCCATCGCCCTGGAATCTTCCGCCCGGACGGCCCTGACCATCGCCCTGGGATCTTCCCTGTCCGAAACGTCCTCCCTGGCGGTTATCTCCCTGGGATCTTCCCTCGCCCTGAGGTCTTCCCTGACGGTTTCCTTCGCCCTGGTTTCTTCCCTGGCCAAAACGTCCTCCCTGGGATCTTCCTTCACCCTGAGGTCTTCCCTGACGGTTCTGTCCGTCCGGTCTTCTGTTGCCTGTACCTGGGCGGTCATTATTATTTCTTCTTGGTCTGTCACCGTCTGTTCTTGAACTGTCGGAATTTCTTCCTTCTGCATTTCTTGGTGAACCTGTTCTCTCGCCTTCAGCTTTCACAGGTTTCTTTCTTGTTTTTCCTCCGTCACTTGCATTCTGTGCATGAAAAACGCGGATAATATTTTTTTTCTTTTTAGGTGTTTCAGTTTTATCTCCTTCTGATTTTGCTGTTACAACCTTTTCTTCTGTCTTGGGAGTCTCCAATTTCGCAATATGCTCCTTTCCCCTGTTATTATTGTCTTTTCTGAATCTATTCTTTACTTCCGAAACCGCAGGCTCATCCACCATACTCATATGGCTTCTCACATCAACACCTTTTGATTTCAGAAACTCGATCACTTCTCTGTTCTGTCGTCCAAGCTCTCTGGCCAGCTCATGTACTCTTAATTTTGACAATCGCTATACCTCCTTCATGATTGCTTTCGCAAAGTTCTCATCCTGGACAGCCAGACAGGCGCGGTACTCCTTTCCCATTGCTCTGCCTAAGCTCTCTTTATCTGAGAAGAAAAAAATCGGAACTTCATAAAAACTGCACATATTCCTGAATTTCTTCTTTGTATTCTCGGAGGCATCCTCAGCAACGATCACAAGCAGTCCTTTTCCGGTCTTTACAGATTTCTCTGTGGAAAATTCTCCGCTTACGGTCTTGCCTGCTTTGGTAGCCAGCCCTATCAGCGACAGTACTCTGTTATTTTTCAATATCCTCCAGCTCCTTCTTCAGTCGCTCATATACTTCGTCCGGAATCCCTGCCTTCAAAGAACGCTCCAGGCCATGATTTTTCATTGCCTTTTCCAGACAGTCCCTGGAGAAACACAGGTAAGCACCTCTACCGTTTTTCTTTCCGGTAGTATCCAGTACAATTTCATCCTCTGTAGTCTTCAGGACTCTTATCATTTCTTTTTTACTTTTCATTTCCCTGCAGCCTGTACATTGGCGCATAGGAATCTTACTCTTCGTTTTCATGATCTGCTGCTTCCTGCTCCTCTGCAAAAGTCTCTTCAGTACTGGACTCTGCTTCGGAAGCATTTTCTGCATATTCGTCACCGGACTCCTCATCCTCATCATAATCATAGAAATCGCCGGACTCTCTTGCCTGGGTTTCACTCTTGATATCAATCTTAAATCCAGTCAGACGTGCTGCAAGGCGCGCATTCTGTCCTTCTTTGCCGATTGCAAGGGAAAGCTGGTAATCCGGAACCACAACAAGTGCAGTCTTCTCATCCGGATCTGCCATAACAGCGATTACCTTCGCCGGGCTTAATGCATTCTCGATCAGGATTGCAGGATTCTCATCCCAGTTGATGATATCAATCTTCTCACCGCGGAGCTCATTTACAATCGCACTTACACGGGCACCATTTACACCAACACATGCTCCAACCGGATCTACATCAGGATCGTTGCTCCATACTGCCAGCTTGGTACGGGAACCTGCCTCACGGGCAATACTCTTGATCTCAACAGTTCCGTCCTTCACCTCAGCAACCTCAGATTCAAAGAGGCGTTTTACAAGGCCAGGATGTGTTCTGGAAACAAGGATACGAGGTCCCTTCGGTGTATCCTTTACCTCAAGAATATACACTTTGATTCTCTCAGTAGGCTTGAAGGTCTCACCCTTCACCTGCTCATTCTCAGCAAGGATTGCATCTGCCTTGCCAAGATTTACGCTTACATTATGTCCTACCACACGCTGTACAATGCCGGTAACAACTTCTTTCTCATTGCCGTGATACTGGTCAAACAGAACTTTACGCTCTTCCTCACGGATTTTCTGAAGGATTACGTTCTTTGCATTCTGTGTTGCAATACGGCCAAATTTGTCAGAGTGTACCGGCACCTTCAGGATATCGCCCACTTCTGCATTTGTGTTCTGCTTCTGTGCCTCTACAAGGGAAATCTCTTCTGCAGGATCCTCTACGAACTCTACAACCTTGCGGTCTGCAAATACACTGAAATCACCTGTTTCTCTGTTGATGGTAACGTGTACGTTATCTGCTTTTCCGAAATGGTTCTTGTATGCCTGGATCAAAGACTGCTCAATGGCATCCAGCAGAGTTTCCTTGCTGATATTTTTATCGCGTTCCAGTTCATCCAGAGCACCCATTAACTCCTTGTTCATTTTTCTTATTTCCTCCTTTTTGCTTTCCAGTTTAATCGCTCATTCCTGAATAGGAAGGTCAGCTGTTCCGCGCCTATGGTGCTCCCACAGCTGCCGGCCGGGACCTTCCTAGTAACCTTAGAACTCAATCGCCAGACGTACCAGTGCGATGTCCTTTTTGTCAAAGGTACGTGGAGTACCTTCTTCCTCTATGGTCACACTATTATTATCATATGCTGTCAATTCACCACAAAATTCTTTCTGTTTCTCGATTGGCCGGTAGGTTCTGATCTCTACCAGTTTTCCAATGCTTCTGGCAAAATCTTTTTCCTTCTTCAGCGGTCTGTCAAGTCCTGGAGAGCTGATCTCCATAATGTAGCTGTCCTCGATAAAATCATCCTCATCCAGCTTGTCGCTGAAAGCGCGGCTTACTGTCTCACAGTCATTCACTGTGATTCCGCCCGGTTTGTCAATGTAGCCACGAAGGTACCAGGTTCCTGCTTCCTTCACATACTCTACATCTACCAGTTCGAATCCGTTGCTCTCTACGATCGGAGCCAGCATTGCTTCTGCTTTCTGTTCATACTCTTCTTTTCTGCTCATTTTCCCACCTGCCTTTCTAATCTGGAACTGCCGCCAGCTTGCAAGTCTGTACCTGGTGACGCATAAAAAGCTGCACCTCTTTGCAAAATTTCCAGCTGCAAATTCCAGTCTCGCCCTTATCAGCAAAAAGAGTGGGCTCACGCCCACTCCTTAAGTCAACAAGTTCTAATTTCCTACATTCTAACACCTTTAAATCTAAATTGCAAGGGCTTTTTATCAGAAAAATGCCCTGCTTACGGGTTTTCAACCCATTTCACCCTTTAAATTCTCGGTTTTGTTCCCTTGGTATCACGCTTCGCAAGTTTCACTTTACTTAATACATAAGGCTTGTCGTGATACTGGATGGTGTATTCCTGACGGGGTTCCACCAGATATGCGTGTTCCAGCACATCCCCGTCACCAAGCTTCATGCCCCTTACACCTACAGAGGTTTTTTTCATGGTGGAAACGTCTGTTTTCAAAATACGAAGGAAATAACCGTTCTGGCTCTGGAATACCACCTGTTCCATCTCATCTGCCGGACCTACGAAGATCAGCTGGTCCTCATCTCCTAACTTGGTAGAAGCAATGGTTCTCTTTGCCACGTCAAATTCAGCACCAGCCACCAGCTTACACATGGAAGTCTTTGTGACAAACAGAAGGGTAGCTAATTTCACCTGTCCTACAGGTGCCACGTAAAGGATCTGCTCCTGGCTGCTGTCATAATTGCTCAGATTATCTGCCGGCGTTCCTTTATCGCGGAAGCGCACCAGCGGAATATCCGCTACCTTAATGGAGTGCATCCGTCCCATATCCGTAAAAATACAGATCTTATCCGTATTCATACAGGTAAAGATAAATTTGTTCTCTGCATGGGCAGCCTCTTTGTTCCGCTCATAGGCATTCTTGTCAATAAGGCGCATATAACCGAAGCGGTCCATAAGGAAGCAGACTTCTGTCTCCTCCAGCTTCTTCTCTTCGTAAACGGCCTCCTCTGCGTTCTCGATCACCGTTCTTCTCTTGGTGCTGTACTCTCTCTTGATTCCATCCAGCTCTGCAATGATCACTTCGCACATGGAATCATAATTATTTAAAATATCTTCATAAGAAGCAATATTTTTCATGGTCTGGTCATACTCAGCCTGTAGTGCCGCAATTTCCAGTCCGATCAGACGGTACAGACGCATTTCCAGGATGGCTGTGGCCTGATTCTCTGTAAATTTCAGATTCTTAGCGGCTTTCTCACTGGCTTTGGACTTAAATATAATGCCCTCTGTCACACCCTCTACCAGACATTTCTTTACCTGGTCACGGCTCTTGCTGCCCCGGAGGATCTCAATGATCAGGTCGATCGCATCACAGGCTTTGATAAGACCTTCCTGGATCTCTTTTTTCTCAAGTTCTTTACCAAGAAGGGTTTTGTACTTGCGGGTGGTGATCTCAAAGACGAAATCCACATGATGCTCAATGATCTGCTTCAGGCTTAAAGTCTCCGGGCGTCCATCTGCAACAGCCAGCATATTTACACCGAAGGTATCCTCCAGTCTGGTTTTCTTATAGAGCATGTTGGTCAGATTTTCTACATCTGCATCTTTCTTTAATTCCAGTACAATACGGATTCCTTCCTTGGAGGACTGGTTGGAAATGTCCACGATGTCCGTGGTCTTCTTGGTTTCCACAAGAGACGCCACGTCATTAAGGAATTTTCCAATATTGGCACCAATCATGGTGTATGGAATCTCGGTGATCACCAGCTGCTGGCGGCCGCCTTTTAATTTCTCCACTTCCACCTTACCGCGAAGACGGAGCTTGCCGCTTCCAGTCTCATAAATATTCAGAAGGTCATCTTTATTTACCACAAGGCCGCCGGTAGGGAAATCCGGTCCTTTTAGGTAACGCATCAGACCTTTTACACTAATGTCATTGTTCTTAATATATGCCTTTACTGCATCCACAACCTCTCCAAGATTGTGAGGCGGAATGCTGGTTGCCATACCTACAGCGATACCGTCCGCACCATTTACCAGAAGGTTGGGGATTTTTACAGGAAGCACCTGTGGTTCCTTCTCTGTCTCGTCAAAGTTTGGCATAAAGTCTACTACATTTTTGTCAAGGTCAGCCAGAAAAACCTCCTGGGTCAGCTTCTCCAGCCTTGCCTCTGTATATCGCATGGCAGCGGCACCATCGCCTTCGATGGAACCAAAATTTCCGTGGCCGTCTACCAGAATCTTGCCTTTCTTGAAGTCCTGTGCCATTACAACCAGTGCTTCGTAAATGGAGCTGTCACCGTGAGGATGATATTTACCCATGGTATCACCGACAATACGGGCACATTTACGGTATGGACGGTCATAACGGATTCCAAGCTCATACATATCGTACAGGGTTCTTCTTTGTACCGGCTTCAGACCGTCACGGACATCAGGAAGTGCCCTGGAAATGATAACGCTCATTGCATAATCGATATAGGATTTTTGCATCACGTCCGCATAGTCCGTGGCAATTACATTCTCCTGTTTTGTTTCCATAATCTATTTTCCTTTCTAAAACCGGAGTCCGGTCCTTTTTCCCAGATTTCCAGTTCTCTTCTTATATAGTTACCGTTCGTGGTCTAAACGGTAACCTAAAAAAATTGTCTTTTTCCGCAATGACCTTAAACATCCAGTTCTGCATCTGTAGCATGCTCGTAAATAAACGCCTTTCTTGGCGGTACGTCGCTTCCCATAAGGATCTCGGTCACACTGGAAGCCATACGGGCATCCTCGATCTCCACACGCTTCATTCTTCTGGTCTCAGGATTTAAGGTAGTCTCCCAAAGCTGCTGGGCATCCATTTCTCCAAGACCTTTGTATCTCTGGAGGGTAAAGCTTCCCGGCTTGTGACTGCGGCGGTATTTTTCCAGTGCCTTATCATCATACAGGTACTCTTCGGCACCCTTCTTCGGCATTACTTTGTAAAGAGGGGGCATGGCAATATAAACATGTCCCTCATAGATCAGTTCCGGCATAAAACGGTAGAATAATGTCAGAAGTAACGTGGAGATATGGGCTCCGTCCACATCGGCATCGGCCATAATTACAATCTTATCGTAACGGAGTTTGGTGATATCAAAATCGTTTCCGTATCCTTCGGAAAAACCGCATCCAAAAGCGTTGATCATGGTCTTGATCTCCGCATTGGCCAGTACCTTGTCGATGGTGGCCTTCTCTACATTGAGGATCTTACCACGGATTGGAAGGATGGCCTGATAGTTACGGTCTCTGGCAGTCTTGGCAGAACCGCCGGCGGAATCTCCCTCTACAATAAAGATCTCGCAGAGAGATGGATCTTTCTTCTCACAGTTGGCCAGCTTGCCGTTGGAATCAAAAGAGTATTTCTGCTTGGTGAGAAGGTTGGTCTTGGCACGTTCTTCTGTCTTACGGATCTTGGCTGCTTTTTCCGCACAGGAAAGTACGGTCTTCAGTGTTTCCAGATTTCGGTCAAAGAAGAGTACCAGCTGTTCTCCTGCCACTTTACCGGTGGCTCTGGACGCATCCTGGTTGTCCAGCTTGGTCTTGGTCTGGCCCTCAAAACGGGGTGCCGGATGTTTGATGGAGACAACGGCTGTCATACCATTTCTGATATCTGCTCCTGTAAAGTTGGGATCTTTATCCTTCAGTACACCAATCTCACGTGCGTAAGTGTTCATTACGGTTGTAAAGGTTGTCTTAAAACCGGTCAGATGCGTTCCGCCTTCTGCATTGTAAATATTGTTACAGAATCCAAGGACGTTCTCACGGAATTCATTGGTAAACTGAAAAGCTATCTCTACCTGGATTCCGTCTGCCTCTCCTTTAAAGTAGACCGGATCATGAAGTGGCTGCGTGTTCTTATTGAGGTCACGGATAAATCCCACGATCCCTTCCGGTTCATGGTACTGGATATCTTCTATCGTATCCCCCCTGCGGTCCTCAAAATGGATGGTAAGTTCCGGATTCAAGTAGGCAGTTTCGTGAAGACGGCTCTTTACATCGGCTGCCCCGAATCTTGTTTTCTCAAAAATCTCCGGGTCCGGAAGGAAGTTCACACAGGTTCCGGTTCCTCTGGTTTTCCCCAGCTTCGGGAGAAGTCCCGCTTCCAGTTCAATGGTAGGGATTCCTCTCTCATAGTGGTCATGATGTACATAGCCGTCACGGCTGATCTTAATATCCAGATAGGTGGACAATGCATTTACAACCGAAGAGCCCACGCCATGAAGTCCACCGCTTGTCTTATATGCGGAATTATCAAACTTACCGCCTGCATGAAGAGTTGTAAAAACAAGTCGTTCCGCTGACACGCCCTTGGCATGCATATCTACCGGGATTCCTCGTCCATTATCTTCTACTGTACAGGAACCGTCCTTCTCGAGAACTACATGGATCAGGCTGCAGTATCCTGCAAGATGCTCGTCCACCGCATTGTCTACGATCTCATATATCAGATGGTTCAGTCCCTTTCTGGATACGCTTCCGATGTACATACCGGGGCGCTTTCGTACGGCCTCGAGGCCTTCCAGGACAGAGATACTGTCCGCATCATAAGTGTCTTTTTTTGCCATTCCACTGATTCCTTTCTTTTCGAACATTTGTTTGTATTATATCAGAAATTTGCTTTTTCGTAAAGTGGACATTTATATTCCTACTATATTATATAGTTACTATATTGATTTCTGTAAAATATTCCTTTTTTCTTTTCACCGTGTAGCAGCTCAGGAAATCTGTCTGTCCGTCAAACGGATATTCTCAACCCGGCAGGGGACTTCCTTAATTCGGTTAAAAGACTGATTTCTTCAGCTGCCACAGCCTATCTATTCTATCAAACCCCCTTTAAAACTGCAAGTAAAATCCTGTTCCTAAAATTCCCCGAAAATTTTTTTAAAAAAATTGAAAAAAGCACTTGCATTTTGAAAGAAAGTGTTATATACTAACGAAGTCGGTTGAGGGAAACAACTTAAACGACAGAAACAAATGAATATGGCCAGTTGGTCAAGGGGCTAAGACGCCGCCCTCTCACGGCGGAAACACGGGTTCGATTCCCGTACTGGCTATTGCGTAGAAGCAGTTAGAAACCTTATTCTAACTGCTTTTTTCGTTGTTTGCAAAGTGATGAAAAACAGGGGTGTAATCAAAAGTGTAATCAACTATACGTTCTGATACTTTTTTTGCATTTTTTTATTTTCTGTTTTATAATTTCCCCTGAAAAAACTTAAGATAAGGGGTGACTTCTCATGCATCACAAACTTTCTTTTCGCAGAAAGCTGCAGGCGTTTTTTCTTTCGCTGCTGCTTGTTCTGCTGACAACGGCAGGAGTTCCCTCTGCTGCGTATACAGCTGAGGCTGCTTCTGCTGACACGACGATGGCTGTCCACTTCCTGGATGTGGGACAGGGGCTTTCGATCCTGGTTCAGTCGCGGGGTAAGAATCTTCTGTATGACGGAGGCGACCGGGGACATTCCAGTTTCGTGGTTTCGTATCTGCAGAAGCAGAATATTTCCACCATTGATTATATGATCTCCTCCCATTATGACGAGGATCATGTGGCTGGTCTCGTAGGATGTCTGGACAGTTTTTCCGTAAAAAACGTGATCGGTGCGGATTATGTGCAGGATACGAAGATTTATCAGTCTTTCGAGAACAATGTTGCCGCTCAGGGGCTGACTGTGCAGCATCCGGAACCTGGAACGGATTTCTCTTTCGGAAGTGGAAAATTTACGGTTCTTTCTCCTCAATCTATCAGCAGCAATGATAACGATAATTCTGTTGCGATCCGACTGGAAAACGGAAGCAATCATTTCCTGTTTACGGGAGATGCGGAGTCTGCCGGTGAGGAAGCGATCTGTAATCTGGGACTGGATCTTTCCTGCGATGTGATCGTTCCTGGGCATCATGGTTCTGCCACTGCTACCACTTGGGATCTGCTCCAGGAGACAGTTCCGGAATATGCAGTGATCAGCTGCGGCGCAGGTAATTCCTACGGGCATCCGCATAAGGATACTATGGACAAACTTGCCGATATGGGAATCCAGGTGTTCCGTACGGATGAGCAGGGTACGGTGATCGCAGTCAGTGACGGAAATAATATTGAATGGAACCAGAGTCCGTGTAATGATTATTCTGCAGGTGATGAATCGGATACCGGTACGCAGCCTTCTTCTGCTTATGATAATTCCGGTGCATCCGGATATGGTTCTTCCAATGGGGCCGGGGATTCTCAGGCTGATCCGGAACCGGTCGGGGATATGGTATGGATCTCCGCTACCGGAAGCAAATATCACCGGATCCCCAACTGCGGAAATATGAACCCGGATAATGCCACGGAGATGACGCGCTCCCAGGCGGAAGCTGCGGGGTATGGAGCTTGTAAGAAGTGCTATTAAAAACGGCAATGTGTTTCGAACATGCTGAATGTCATGCGGCATTGATATACTATGGATAATTTTTAAGAATATTATTTAAGGACAGCTGTATCATACATTGATATGATATGGCTGTCCTTTTCTTTATGTATCTTATTATTTTCTCTTCTGTAGGGTCCTGGCTTATGTCCGGATAGATTTCGACTCTGTTGGAATTGTTCCTACATCATTTTTCAATATCCTCCGCCGGTTCGGCCGGTACGAAGACTCTCTTCTTTTCCTTCTTCTCTTTTTTTGCGGCTTTAGCCCGCTCGGTAGCTTCCCGGCAGAATTCCATCTGGGAATTTATCAGGGTTTTTCCACGTTTGTCCTGCTTCTCGTACAAGCCGGAGGATTTAAGGATATGCGCTTTTACATTGTCGCGGAATTCCAGATCCAGCACATGCTTGATCTCGTCCTTGATCCCCTCATCTTCCACGGGGAAAACGATCTCTACACGACGGTCAAGATTACGTGGCATCCAGTCTGCACTTCCCATGTAGATCTCATCGGAACCACCATTGTGGAAATAGAAAATCCGGCTGTGCTCCAGGAAATTGCCGACAATGGAACGCACATGGATATTTTCACTGATACCCGGAATGCCCACCTTCAGACAGCAGATACCACGAACCAGAAGATCGATCTTTACACCGCAGGAAGAAGCGTAATACAGTGCCGCCATGATCGCAGGGTCACACAGGGAATTCATCTTCGCCACAATGTGGGCCTCTTCTCCGTCTTTCGCATGCTGTGCTTCTCTCTCGATCATTTTTACAAAACGGTCTTTCATCCAGATGGGCGCAACGATCAGACGGTTCCAGCGTTTCGGCTCGGAATATCCGGAAAGCATGTTAAAGACAGCCGTTGCATCCTCACCAAACCGCTCATCACAGGTAAAAATACCGCAGTCTGTATAAAGTTTGGCTGTGGAATCGTTATAGTTTCCGGTTGCCAGATGCACATATCTGCGGATTCCGTTTTCTTCTCTTCGCACAACAAGGGTGATCTTGCTGTGTGTCTTCAGTCCTACCAGACCATAAATTACATGACAGCCTGCTTTTTCCAGCATTTTGGCCCAGACGATATTGTTTTCCTCGTCAAAACGTGCTTTCAGCTCCACAAGAACAGAAACCTGCTTGCCGTTTTCTGCTGCCTGAGCCAGCGCTGCAATGATGGGGGAATTGCCGCTGACACGATACAGTGTCTGCTTGATTGCCAGTACATCCGGATCTTTTGCCGCCTGGCGCACAAAATTCACCACCGGATCAAAACTCATATATGGATGATGCAGGAACACATCCCCTTCCCGGATCACCTGGAAAATGTCTTTATCATTCTGAAATGCCGGTACTGCTGCCGGTTTGTACTTCGGCTCCTTGAACTGATCATATCCATCGATACCATAAACCTTCATCAGCATGGTCAGATCCAGCGGTCCGTTGATAAAAAAGATGTCATCTCCGTGAACCTGAAATTCCATTTTCAAAATATCCAGAAGCCTCGGGTCCATCTTATCTTCCACTTCCAGACGGATCACTTCGCCCCACTGACGCTTTTTCAGCTGTTTCTGGATCTCCACCAGAAGATCCTCCGCCTCATCCTCATCGATGGAAAGATCTGCATTACGCATGATCCGGTACGGATGTGCACAGATCACATCGTAACTTAAAAACAGTTTGTCAATGTTCCGCTCAATGATCTGCTCCAGAAGCGTTACGGTTGTATGACCTTTTTTTTCGGAAGGGATGATCACCACTCTCGGAAGCACGGAAGGCACCTGCACGGTGGCAAAATCTATCTCTTCTTTTCCTTTTTTGGTATCTTTTCTGGAAAGAAGTGCTCCGATGTTCAGTGTCTTGTTACGGATCAGCGGAAATGGTCTGGAAGAATCCATTGCCATGGGTGTCAGAACCGGATATACATTATCCTCAAAATACCGGTCTACAAATTCCTTCTGTTTCTCAGAAAATGCCTCATGCTCAAAGATCACATGAAGTCCTGCTTTTTCAAGGGCAGGAACCAGAGACCGGTTTAATGTACTGTACTGTACGTGAACCAGATCATGGGTCTGCTGGCTGATGGCTTTCAGCTGCTCTTTGGCTGTCATTCCCGCAATGTCCGTTTTTTTGTACCCTACATGAACCTGGTCTTTCAGGGATGCCACACGGACCATATAAAATTCATCCAGATTGGATGAGGTAATACTCAAAAATTTCAGTCTCTCAAACAGAGGCAGATTTTTGTCCCTGGCCTCACTGAGTACGCGGTCGTCAAATTTGATCCAGCTCAGCTCTCTGTTTACAAAATATTCCGGTTTGTCAAATTCCTTAAATTTCATACAAAAACCTCCTCCGTTATCTTCTTCCTTTCCGTCTCATTACAAGCCGGATGCCAAACACCTCTTCAAAAAATTCCTTTTTATCTTTCAGAAGACCCAGTTCCAGGGAAACATCTTTCGCAGAATCCACTACCAGATAAAGAATTCTGTCCTTCAATGTTACATTGAGAGCTTTTACCTTCTGGTAATGGCTTCTGTCCATGGCATTGGCCAGACGGAGAATTGCTGTCAGCTTCGCTGTCAGGAGATAATTTTCCCTGTTCATGGAAGTTTCACGGTTGATCTCTTCGTAGCAGCCGAATTCTCTGGTATTATACCGCACCGCACTTGCGATCACCTGCCGTTCCTCTGTGGAAAGGCCTATGATCTCCGTCGCCATGATGATCCGGTAGGAACATTCTGCAACATCACTCATACTGATATATTTTCCGCAGTCATGAAGAAGAACCGCGATCTGCAGAAGAAGACGTTCACGTTTTCCCATGCCGTGGATCTTCTTTGTGCTGTCAAAAATATCCAGAGCCAGATCGGTGGTTCCTGTAATATGGTTCTTTCCGCTGGAATACCTTTTGGCAATGTTCCTGGATGCCACCAGGATATCATTTTCAAAATTGTGGGCACTTTTCAGATATTTGTTTTTTTCCGCATAATCATAGGCAATTCCATCCAGAAGAGAAACACCGGGGATCCACAGTGCTTCCGCCTGAAAAATTTCTATGAAATTTCGGATAATAACCATGTTCGGCACGATCAGGGAAGCATATTCCGGTTCCAGTTCCATGGATTCCGCAAGATCATAATCTGACATGTTTACGATGGTCTCGTATTTCTTCAGGAATTCTTCCTTTGTGATCATATTCTCCCCGGATCTGTCCTGAAAAATCGTATCTGTGAGAAAATCTCCCATCAGGATCAGATTGGAAATTTCTTTATCCTTAAGATAGAGCCGCTGGAAACACATCAGATCGTTGCGGATAAATTCCTCCACCAGCCGGTCATAATGTGGAGTTGTTTTCTCCAGTTCTTTTAACCGTTCACGGATACGAAGACTTCCCATTCGGATACTCTGGGTCAGCACCAGCGCATCTTTGTCAAAGAGGGAAATCTGCAGGTTTCCACCTCCGATATCCAGAATTGCCGTGCCTTTCTGAATGGCTTTTTTGAAGCCGGATTCAATGGCCGCAATGGATTTATATCCCAGAAAATGCTGCTCCGCATTGCTTAAGATCTCCACACGGATCCCGGTTCTCTGGAAAATCTGTTCCAGAATAATCACCGGATTCTCCAGTTCTCGCAGGGAGCTTGTGGCACACGCACGCCAGCTTTCCACCCCAAAGTCAGCCATCATGCGTTTAAAATCATCAAGGATCCCGCAGAGTTCATCCACAGTCTCCATCTCAAGCCGTCCTGCCGCGTAAGTTCCCCGTCCCAGTTCCAGCTGGTAACGGACATCATTGATCTCCCTAAAGCCGGTCCGCTTTGACATTTCAAAAATCTTCATGCTGACTTCATAGGATCCTATATCAATTGCCGCAAAGGTTGTCACCGCCATAGTTCATCATCCTTTCCCCCCAATACACAGGTGGACTATTTTCTCTTTTCTTCCTCTGTTCCCACAATGTAATCAATAAACTGCTGTGCGGCACGTCCGGTCAGTCCGCCATGAGAAAGTTCCCACTGGTTGGCTTTCAGAAGAAGCTCATCCTCCGGCATGGTAACGCCATAACGGGCTGCCAGTGTGCGGACGATCTCCTGGAACTGTTTTTTGTCCGGTTTGCCAAAATAGATACGGACTCCAAAACGATATACCAGGGAAAGTTTCTCCTGTACGGTATCGGAAGAATGCAGATCGTCTTCATCTGCGATCTCCAGCTTGTCTGCCGCACGCTCACGCACAAGATTACGTCGGTTACTTGTTGCATAGATCAGGACATTGTCCGGTTTTTTCTCAAGACCGCCCTCGATCACTGCTTTCAGATATTTATATTCAATCTCAAATTCCTCGAAGGAAAGATCATCCATGTAAATAATAAAACGATAGTTACGGTTTTTGATCTGGGCGATCACTTCATTGAGGTCCTGGAACTGATGCTTGTAGGCCTCAATGATACGGAGTCCCTGATCATAATACTGGTTCAGGATTCCCTTGATACTGGAAGATTTACCGGTTCCCGCATCACCGAAAAGAAGGCAGTTGTTGGCTTTTCTTCCCTGGACAAAAGCTTCTGTGTTGTCGATGAGTTTTTTCTTGGCGATCTCGTATCCTACCAGGTCATCGATCTTCACATGTGCGATCCTTGTGATAGGCTGGATCTCTACCTTGCCATCCTCGTCATGGCCGATACGGAATGCCTTGTGAAGGCCCAGCTTGCCAACACCGAAATCTTTGTAGAAGGATACCATGTCATCCATGAATTCTTCGGTTGTGGCAGCTGCTGCCAGGGTTTTGCTCATCTGACAGATACGGTCACGGATCCTGGTGTTAAAGAGCTTGCTGTTCTCATCCGGTGTCTGGTAGTCACAGATCACCTTGCAGCATGCAGTTCCGAATACTTTGTCAAAGACCGTGATATCAAAATCGTACAGTTCCTTGAAGATCTGGAAATCATTTTTTGCCAGCTCATTGATGCTGCCTTTGATGGCTCCCCGAATCTCGCTTGCCATGCTGAAAGCATTCTCATGATTTACCAGAAGGAATGTAAGATATGTATGCCAGATATTTCCGGAAAATCCATACATTCCTGCCAGTTCCACCAGTCCGTTGACGCTTTTGAAAAACTGGTCTTCTTTTGCCTTGAGAGCTTCTTCATCAGATTCATAAAGATTGATAAGCTCTGCCATATCGTTCAGTATCTCACCATCTGAAAAATCACGGTAAAGAATACATTCCTGAATTCTTGCTAACATAATAATATAGCTCCTCTGTATCTTAATAATTTCCAAGAACGCGGAGAACATTCGCCTCCGCCTCAATTCCTCTTAATGCATTCTCCACAGCACTTTCGCCAAGTTTTCCTGTGAAGTCCACAAAGAAACGGTATTCCCAGGATTTTCCCGGGATCGGACGTGATTCGATCTTGGTCATGTTCAGTCCGTTGTAAATGATGTGGGAAAGCATGTTGTAAAGGGTTCCGCTTTCATGAGGCAGCTCAAAACAGATGCTGATCTTTCCGGCTTTTTCCTCGTACTCCGGTTTCCGGCTTACAATGATGAACCGTGTGGAGTTTGCTTTTTCCCGGCAGATGTTTTCCGCAAGGACCTTAAGGCCAAATACCTCACCTGCCTCACGGCTTGCGATGGCTGCCACACCTTTATCTTCCACTTCGCTAACCTTTTTGGCTGCGCCTGCGGTGTTCTCCACTTCTTTCTTTTTCCAGGACGGATGCTCCTCCAGAAAGACCTTGCACTGGGCAAGTCCCTGTGGATGAGAGCAGACTTCTCTGATATCTTCCATCGTTGCATCCGGCATTCCAAGAAGCACATGATCCACACGGATGATCTGCTCACCTACAATATAAAGTTTGTATTCCATGAGAAGGTCATAGATATCCGCCACGATACCTGCGGTGGAATTCTCGATGGGAAGTACCGCATAGTCCGCTTTTCCGTAGGTTACATCCTCCATGGCTGTACGCCAGGTTTTTACGTGATAGCTTTCGATTTTTTTCCCAAAGTACTGGCGCATGGCTGCATAGCTGTAGGCTCCCTCTACACCCTGGAATACAACGGTTGCATTTTCAAGGGGAACATGCTCTACAGTTGTAAAATTACGCTCTCCGTAAATTCCATGTTCTGTGAGCAGCTGATACTGTCTCTTGCGGCTGATGGCCATGATCTGGCGAAAAAGCTCCTGCACTCCAAGGCTGTTAAAGTCTCCGTGAGCTTTTTCTTTCAGGGTGTGGATCTTCTGGCTCTCACGTGCCGGGTCCAGTACCTGTTTACCTGTTTTTATTTTGTATTCAGCGACTTCTTCACTCACCTTCATTCGTTTTTCAAAGAGACGTACGATCTCGCTGTCAATCTCAT
>OLRJ01000998.1_pt1 | contig 25639 bp, 20 predicted proteins | sample 1672741 | NCBI WGS metagenome assembly OLRJ01 (sample SAMEA3136719, study PRJEB25190) | human gut metagenome | biome: human gut; feature: human-associated habitat; material: faeces | place: Austria | collected 2013
GAATGAAAAGTATCTCTGTAAGCAGTGTGAGAGATAAAGCGAGAAAGAAAGGGATATCTTTGCAGGAAGCGGCAAAATATTATATTGAGTTAAATTGTTCTGTGTGTTAATAAGTGGTTGGTATACAAAATGAAGAACACCGTAACTTTAAGTTACGATGCTCTTCATTCTTGAAATCATACAAAAAGCTGGAGCTGAATGGTTTCTTCATGTTTAACTTCAGCTGACACTTTTTTTACATGCGGGATTTCCTGGCAACGCTCATCACCCTTTATATTGAGATATCCTGTCATCATATAAGTAAGTGCCTCATTGATAGACGGATACAATTTCTTTCCTTTATGTTTAGGATCCGGAACTCCAAGCACACAAAGAATCAAGGCTGCCTCGTTTTCAGTGATTCCACGATTAGATGATTTTACTTTTCCTGTCATATTATTTTCCTCCTATTATATATTTGATTACGAATAATATGAAAGAAATAATTATTTTGATTTTTTCTTTTTAAATAAAAGCATAATTACTGCCACAGCTGCAACCAATGCAGCACCTATACCGTATAATAAGTTATTTGATTTTTTTTGTGGTGTTTCAGATTTATTCTTTTTTTCAGTAATAGTTTCTTTTTCGTGTTTCTTTTTCACTGTAGATTTGTTTCCTGTACTTTTGGAAGTTTCGTCTTTTGCGGATTCATTTGTTTGTGGGCGAATTTTAGACCCTTTATCGTTTGTTTTATTGTCTGCGACAATGTCTGTCGTATTTAATATTTGAATATCCTTTTCACTTTTATCTCCAGAACTTTCAGGTGTAGTCCCACGATTAAAGTGAATCCTTGAGTCTGTTGAAGCTTTGCGGATCCCAGTATATGTTCCTTCTTTTACCTCACTTACGACTTTGTTAAAAGATGCATTGGAAACCGAGCTTTCTTTTAACTTCTCGTTTTTTACTATATTCTCTTTTTTTGAAGAACCTGAAGAATCAGATGGGTTTTGTGACGGATTTGTTGACGGAATTACTGGAGTAGGATCTTCCTTTTTGGGAATTTCTTCCTGTTTTTTCGGAAGTACCGTTACATAGATTAGAATCCCATCTACTGTTTTATAATGTTCTAAATCATATGGTGTAAAATGGCATGAATAGTAGCCACTTTTGGTAAAACTACCGGCTTCGTCAAATGAAAAGTAGCCATTGTCATAAGTCGGTAGTAAATAGCTGGATATTGCTGATTCATATTCTACAGTAATAGGTTCAGGTGTAAAAAACGTTGGGGTAGCCCTTAATATATCCACTTTAATTATTTTTTCCTTCTTTTGCCAGTCATAATCGTAATGTTCTTCATCTTTAGGCGTGTAAATTACTTTATATTCTCCGGCAGACAAATTTAGTATTTTCTCTTCAAAACTCCAGCCGTCGGGTAATGAAATGTCATCTGAGGTCAGTTTTGATGTGTAGGTTAAATAATAGGTATCAAGCGGTTGCTCGATGATCATCTTTTTCTTTTTAACCTCAACCGTTACTTTCAGGTCGCGTTCATACATCAAGTCATTTCCCGGATCGTATGTAACGTCATATTCATAACTTCCTATTTTATCCAACTTCGCAGAATCATTTTTCCAATGATAATACTGCGGCAATTCTACAGCCGATAATAGGTCTCCATATTCAGCGTATAGACCAGAAGGAATGGAAGGCTTCTTCCTTTGATATTTATAATATCTGGTCGTATCATTTACAACATATTTACAGGAAATGGTTTTCCCTTTCTGGTCGATCCGTAGGGCATTATCTCCCTCTGTATATGCATAATAGACATCCTTGGAATTGATTTTTGTTACAAGCAAATCGCCTGCTTCCAGGTGGCTGCCTTTTTCCGATGTAATGTAACCGGATTTCGAAATTGACACTTCATCGGTAGGGTCTATTTCTTCTACGAGCTGCTCAACCTTGTCAGGCAATGACATCTGTTTTTCTTGAGTAATTTGTTGCGCTTTTACTTCGGAAGCAAAAACAGGGATTGCTGCCGATGGCAAGGCCGCTCCAGCTAAAGAAATTGCCACCAATAGTGCTAAAAACTGTTTGTGTTTCATGAAAATTCTCCTTTCTGATAATCTCTCAATATGAATTTGAAATTTCAAAAAAAAGAAGAGCAGAAGACTGCTCAACTTTTTTCTTAATATTGGACACTCCCTATTTTGTATAAAGGATAAATCCTGAATTTTGCAACCGCTTTTATTTTTTCACGTTTAACAAAATGTGATGATTTCCAATATCGACTATCATTTGAATGATTCCGATTATCTCCAAGCATAAAATAAGAATCATCAGGAACAGAAAAATGACCTGTATAATTTGACTTTTCTTTACTGATATAAGAGTCGTCAATTTCATTGCCGTTTACATAAACAATCCCGTTTTTTATATCAACTTCGTCACCTGGAAGCCCGATGATTCTTTTTATATATAAAACGGAAGACTCATCAGGAGACTCGAATATTGCAATATCGTATCGGTTATATTCTGTCGCTGTACGTAAACTAAATACCAGATCCCCTCGCTTCAGGGTTGGATTCATTGAATCTGACGGAATATAGGCATTAAGGAATAGTGTTTTAGATGCGATAAGTATTCCTGCCATTAATAATACGTAGATAATCAACCATTTATATTTTCGCATGTTGTAAATTTCCCTCTCTACAGTTTTGCTGTTGGTTCCTTCCACAGTCGTTTTACTCCATGAGCTGAGTCATCGAAATAAGCCCGGACAGAGTATAATGCATTCGGAATCGTTCCCTTCTCAAAAAGGATACAATTTTGACTTAGGTCTATTCCGGCATTTAATAGATGTTCTACTGTTGAATTTGACAAAGAATAATCACATTCTTTAATCAAGTAACAGGATTTTGCTCCTTCTCTTGCGGCTTTTTCCATGGCGGAATAGCAATTAATTAATTCCTGGCTTGATGCGATTCGTAGTAGCTCTGCTTTAGTAGGGTATTTCCTTTTTACTTTTTCTTTTGAAATCGTTTTTGGTTGTTCTGATTTTGTAGTTTCGATGTCCATAAGCTACCTCCTTGATTTTACAATAATTGTTATATTTATTATGAAATTTTCCTCAAAAAGGACGTTTTTTGGAACCTGGTTCCAAAAATGAACCAATTTTATTTAGAATTTCTGTCATATTCTGTATGAAATCGTAATAATAGGAGGAAAATAATATGAATTATAGCAGATTAAAAGAGGAAGCAGACATTGCGATGGTTGTTGCGTATCTTGGGATACCTACATATAAAAGAGGCAGCGCAACCTTTTTGTTATGCCCTAATCCAGAACATGATGATCATAAACCAACAAATTGTTATTACAAAGATGGCTGGAATAATGTATATTGCCGTGCCTGCGGATGTAGTACGAACGCAATCAATTTGATTATGCAGGAAACAGGAAAAGATTTCAGTGATGCCGCGGATTTACTTTGGGAACTGGAAGGGAGACCAGAATGGTATAAACAGGAGAAAAAGAAAAAGAATCCAGTACCCGATTTCCGTATTAGCAGAGAAGAAGCAGAACAGATTGGTATTCATTTTCCGGGTAGATTGCTTGCACCGGTAGGAATTGATTTTGGAAAAAATGAATTACCGAGCGGTTATGAATATGATAAAAAGATCATAGAGCCTGGTGCACAGGAAGCATATGTACGGTGTAAGGTAAATGCTTGTACTTACCGTGATTTTATGTCGGAAAAGGCGTATATTGTAATGGTATCCAAAAAGGCCGCTGAAACAAAGGAATCAACGATTGCAATCAAACGTTTTCTTGAACAGATTCAAAAATCTGCCGGTGGACAGGAAAACCTCATTAAAGCTGCAGAATGGAAAATAAGGCTTTGTAACGGCATTATAAAAAGGGCGAAGCATGTTTTATATCTCCAAAAACAATATCGAAAAAAAAGTTCCCTTTAAGGGGACTTTTTTATTGCAAATTTTTTTATTCCAGTTTTTCCATATTGTTTTCGAAATCATAAAAAATAAAAGGAGGAAACAATATGAAGATGAGAGTTATATTAGACTCAGATGATGTTTTATTCCCTTGCAATGAAGTGGCTGTTGATCATTTAAACAAGGCTGAAGGGACTGCGTATACGTTGAATGACATAAAAAGATGGGGATTTTTGGGAAATAAGTTGGATAAACGGCTTTCTTATTTTAAGGATCCTTCATTTATTCGTAACCTGCAGCCTTATTGGAACGCGCAGATGTTTGTGGCAGAGTTGGCAAAAATGGCCGAAATATTTGTTGCAACAAGCGTTGATCCTTTTTGTGCTGGAGAACGGGTGAATAGCATTATACGCCATTTTCCGGAAATTAATCCGGAAAATATTTTGATTGGAAACCGCAAAGACTTACTTCAAGCAGATGTCTTATTAGACGACGGTGTACATAATCTTACGCATTCACAGGCAAAATATCCAGTCTTATATAGACGTCCATGGAACGAAGATACGACAGGTGTTCTTGCTGTTTCAAATTATTACGAATTTCTTCAATTTGTCAGAATGATTCAGAATAAAGAAGAAACAGCTGCAAAACCAAAGATTGTGGCAATTGTTGGTCCGTCTGGGAGTGGGAAAACGGAAGTATTGTCGGAACTGGGAAATCATTATGGTTTTATTCCAGTAAGAACTTATACCACCAGACAGCCGGATATCAGGCATGCGAAAAACTATCATTTTATAAACAAAGAAGAATTCGAAGAAATGACGAATACATTCTTCGAAACAAGTACTTACGCTGGAGAATGGTTTGGGCTCAATGCAAATGATATTTATCAGATCATAAATGCAGGTAAGATAGCGGTTCTCATGCTTGATGTAAATGGAGCGATCGCACTGAAAAGAGTTTTTGGAAAAGAATGCCTTACTGTATATCTGAAAAGAAATAAGAGGGATTGCATTTCGTCAATATTAAGCAGGAATCTTCCCCTTGAAGAAACAGTGTCCCGAATTGACAGTTTGGATGCAGAAATGAAGAATGAAGAATTTTGTGACATCTGTATTGAAAATAATCGGGTGTCTAATGTTATTGCAAAAATTAAGGAGGAAACATTATGAGTAAAAATATGACAAAAGAACAGTATCAGAAATGGAACGATACTGCGGATAAATTTATGGCGAACAAAAAAGGTATGGGTTTAAAAGTAAATCTTTCTATTGTAAAAGGAAAATTATCGCTATCCCATAAAATGGATGCAAAATATGAACAGTACTGGAAATCTATGCAGAATATGATCGTAGAACTTTGCACAGGCGCAATTAAGATTTTATATGACGAATTTAATGCTTCGTATGCCACTAAAAACGATTTCGAAATGGAAGATAAACGCATCAGTGAAATTATGACCGCCAATACAGAAGAATATTTACGTATCCTTATCAATCAGGGAAAAGAAGAATTTCTGCAGGTGGTCTTGGCTCAGACGACATTATGTAAAACCCAGTACATGCTCGACCGCCTGACATTTAAATCCGGAAACTGGCAGCTCCCAAACGGAGACTTATGGACAGGTAACGGCTGGAAGACTCAGGACGGGGATGAATATTTTGATGTGGTATCAGAAATCTGTTCTCATCTGATTGCTTAATTCATCGTTTTAAAAGTCATGGCTTAATGCTGTGGCTTTTTTTAATTTTCTTTTTAATTTCTTTCATATTTCCACTGAAATCATATATCAAAAATAGGAGGAAATAAATATGGCAAAGAAAATGACTGATAAAATAACCGACTTTGGTGAGAAAATTGGAGGAGCGCGTAAGGATCTCTGGAAATCAAGGGGATTGTGCGAAGATGACCTCGAAGAAATGAATGAAGCAGAGAAAGCAAAATATGTAAAAAAGGATAATATTTGGCCTAGTCCGAACTCAAAGAAACAGGTTGAAGAAGGTCTGGATATATTCGTTGCTTTTTGGCAGCGGGAAGCCCGGAAAAAAGTACATCAGAAACCAATGAAATATAAAGATGAAACTACGGATTATGCCTTGATTCGATTTATTCGTATTGTAAGTCTAGTTCGTGACAAAGTCATGAATGTAAAAAACATGAATGACATTTATGAATTTTACAAATTGGCGACCAATTACTTTGGCGAAAACAGTATTGATTTTCGGATTTGTGTAGATACATCGATCGCTTACATGGGTACTAATCATCGCGGTATGCTTAACAAAATCGCACAACAGAATTTTCCGTATGGAAATACCAGGAAAATTACAAACCGAAAAAAATCTTTTGTCCCGCCACAGCTTGAATCTATTGAGCGTGGAGGGAAAGATTATCGACATGGCAGGCATATTGATGAAAATATCTGGCAGAATCAGTTCAGTTTCCGAGGTGTGGAATTCGGAAATTGGATGTCTCAGAAAGACAGACAATTTTCAATGGATTATTGCTATGACGCACTTCTTGATTTAGCGGAAGCATTACAGATTTCCGACAAAGATATTGCGTTTGATGGAACACTTGCTTTGGCATTCGGTGCAAGAGGTAGCAGTAAAGCTTCTGCACATTATGAACCTTTACGTCAGGTAATCAATCTGACAAAAATGCATGGAGCAGGAAGCACAGCTCATGAATGGATGCACGCACTTGATGCAAAGATAAGTTTATTTTATGGGTTGGATAATAAGCTTGAGCTTGCATCTGCAAATACCCGTGAATGGAATTGTCTTCCGGAAGAATTTACAAGTCTTGTAAAGGCTCTCCAGAAAGATGCAGAGGGAAATGTAACTGATTATTATAAAGGATCAAAGAAATTCGATAAAATGTACGCGAAAGATTCTTTTGGATATTGGGCTTCTCCATCTGAAATGTTAGCCAGGGCGTTTGCTTGTTACGTGAAAGATGTTCTTGGTGTAAAAAGTGATTATTTGATTGCCCATGCAGATTGTTATGTCTTTGAATATGAAAACCAGTCCGCATGTGCAATCCCGCAGGGGGAAGAACGTGAAATTTTTGACGAAATGTTCGATCGCTTATTTTTTAAACTAAAAGAGGACGGGCTTTTTAAACATGAGGAAGTACACGAAGGAATTAAAGCTCCTGAAAAAATACTCATAAATCACCCTGAAAAATATACAGCGAAGAATTTTGTATATAATCAGGAACATGGCGGTCAGTTGTCATTTGCACTTTAAAGATTACCGGCTCCCTTTAGGGGACCGGTCTTCTTTTTTGAAAATATTCCAAACTCTTTATGAAGAAATGACAGATCCGAACAGAGAAAAGAACTGATAAAAACCTTCGGATGTACGAGAAAAGTGCGGTCGCCGGTAAAAATGGCAGCATGAGTAATCCCCGTCACAGGGGATAGTGGATGCGTGACCACCTATCGAGGCATACTTCGCCCAAAAATAATGGTTGTCATTAGCGACCATTGGAATGTCAACAAGAAAGGATGGACTACGAGTTGAAAGCAGAAACAAAAATCAATGTTTACAGAAAAATTTACAATGAGGCAAAAAATAATCCAGATGTATTGGATGTCGGATATCCAAAAGAAAAAGAAGATTTGGATTTCTATGGAAAAATCGGAGATTTTCTATTTGATTTTTCCATTAAAACAAAAGTAGATATGTTAAAAGTGAAAGCATCAGGTGATTTTAACCTTTCAGAAGATCAGCTTCTGGATTACGGAAATTCTATTGCAGAAAACGAAACTGGAATTATGTTCACAACCTACGACCAGAAGGTTATCTTTCAGCTTTCATTACCTTTGACCGGAATGGAAGATACAGCAGCAGAAAGCATGATGGTTGAATCTACACGTCGTTTTATCGCTTTTATGAAAATAGCATCGGACAAGATGAATGAATTGAAAAAGGAAAATCCAGTTCTCAAGAATAAAAACGAATCGAAAACCGAACTTCCAGTTGAACAATTAACCGAAACTACTAAAGAAAATGAGGCTGTTGCTCAAAACACAGATCAGTCTCCAGAACAGGAATTAAACGTTTCAGGAGATGAAAATGTCGAACCAGAAAAAAAAGCTGAACTTTCCGATGACACTGCAGAGAGAGCCAATGCTACTGATCCGGATACAGAACCAGTAGGAATCAATTTGGATGCAGAGGATGAGAGCGCAGAAAATCTTCCGTCTACAAATCTTTCATCAGATACACAGGCGTCAGAAAAGGATATGGAATTAGAATCAATCTCAAATGATTTTGCATATGAACAGGCACCAGAGGTAAAACAACAGATGGCAGACATGTACGATGCGCTCGAACGATCATTTGACAAGAAGAAGGAACAGATTTTATTCAGAGAAAAGCTTTTGAAAAAGCAGAAGGCTATTTTAGAGGACGAGAAGGTTCAGCTCCAGGAAAAGAAAAATGAATTTGCAAAAGACCTGGAACGCCTGACGGCTGAAAAAGAAAAATTGGAAAATGAGTGGGTAACATACAATAATGCAGATACAGAACTTCGTAATAAGCAGCAGGCTATGAAAACTCAGGAAAAACAGTATCGTGAATCCGAAAAGTTTTTCAAACAAAAGGAACAGTCCTTTAAAGATAAAAATGATAATTTGGAAAAAAGAATTGCTTCCGTTAATGCAAGAACTAATGCAATGAAGGACAAAGAAAAGAAATTGGACTCTTTTGAACAGTCATTAAAAAGACAGCAGCAGGATATCCAGCGCAAGCTTTCAGATATTTCAGACAAAGAGACAATTCTCCAAATCAGGGAAAAGGATCTTCGTCTTAAGGAAGAACAGATCAATCTTGAAAAAGATGCTATTACGGAAAAAACGGCAGACTTAAAAGAATTGGAAGAATATGTATCCGGTTTGGAAAAAGCAGCTATGCCGGTAGACGTAGATGCATACGAATCCGAAATCCAGCAATTAAAAGAAGCACTTTCAAATGAAAAGAATAAAGTTGTTGATTTATCCGATACATCGCAGTCTCTGACAATAGATCTTTCTGAAAAGAATGCGCTCATTAAAACAATGCAGGAGCAGGTTGCCATTTTAAAAAATGAAGCTAGTACAATAAAAAATCAGCTTACAGAAAATACAGATACATATCGGAAAAAAATGGATGAACAAACGGAATCGTATGAAAAAACGTTAAAAGAAAGGGATACCAGAATTCAGGAACTCGATGAAAGAGTTGCAGCATATGAGCAAAAAGAAGAAGCAGAACTTACTACAGATAAAGTACTGGCTGAATTAGAATCTTTAGGCATTGACGCAAAACCTATGCCGAGTGAAAATGAAGGGCTTATTTCATGTGAAATATCTGGATGCAAACTTGTATTTGATGTAACTTCCGGTATGCTTTGCGTTTCAAAAGCAGTTCGGAAAAAATATGCAAAAGATCTTGTAACATGGAATGGGGAGGATATCACTACAAGTTACTTCCAGGATAAAACGAATATCTATTGTAAGAAGAGATTCTTTAAAACCGGAGATTACCAAAAAGTAGTGGAGAAATTCCAGAATCTGAAATAAAGGAGGCTGTTTATGTTAAATTCTCAATTATATAACTTAACCGCCTCAACATCACTCCCGTTAGTCATAGCGGGAGTTGGTGCGTTTGTTGTAATTATTTATTTTTTTTACAGTATATTTTCTATAAAACTGATAAAGAAGAGAAACGAAAAATACATCGATCGATTTGAGTCTGTATATGAAGAAAAAAAGTCAATTCGTATTACATTAGAATCATTAGAATCAATGTATTCAAAAAAATCAATGGAGTATAAAGCAATAAAGAAAGCTTTATATTATCTTGATCATTCTTTGTTTCGAGATTATGCGGGAGCATTGCAGATCATTGATAAAATATTTGAATCGAAAAAAATCAAAAAAATGCATGACAGCTATCTGAGGAACGAAGAAAATAAAGTGTTATGCTTGGAGGACAAAAATGCAAAAATTTCTAAAAGCAATTGAACCATTCAAAAAAGCAATTGTGTTACTTATTGTATTGTTTATCGGTTATATAACCGTTGGAAAAGTTGTTCCTGCAATCAGTACTGCAAAAGCAAATAAAAGCCCGATTGAAAGAATCGAAGCAACGAACGATAAGGTTTATAAGCAAGGAAACCATATTAAAGAAGCTGATTTTCAGGTAACGGCAATCCATGAATCTGGAGATAAAAGTAAATTGTCAAAAGATGATATTATCCTTTCTACAGATAAACCAGCTATGACGGGCAAGGTTACGAAAGTTGTGGTCTCACTGAAGGATAAAAAATCAATTTCAACAGAAGTAAAAGTAAAAAATGATAGAGAAAAAGTTACCGAATTTGAATGCGGAAGTCCAAAGATCAAAAATGTAAAAGCAATATTATATAGCAATGGAGAATTATGTTTTGAAGGGACGGGGGATATCCTCGAATATGATGCAAGTTATTTTCCATGGATGGATTATGAACAGAATGATGATTATCCTATTACAGCCATTTCTTTTGAAGAAGGAGTAACACCTACCAGTTTGGATAACGCATTTGAGGGGATTGATACCTTGGAATATGTAAAGAATATCCCAGATTCTGTAGAAAGTTTGTCGTCTACATTTGAGGATGACAAAGCATTGACTCATGTATCGGATTTGTCTGCATGCACTAATCTGCGTAATATGACACGTACATATGCTGGTTGTGTTGCGCTGACAAAAATACCGGAATTGCCAGCAAGTGTTGTAAATGCACAGGAAATGTGTCAGGGATGTACGGAGCTTCAGAATACCCCAGATGCAACTCATGCAGAAAATTTAACCAATGCTTCCGGAATGTATCAGGATTGCAAAAAACTTACAAATGTATCTATGCCACCGAATGTGCAGAATATGGATAAAATGCTTTCTTCTTGCATTAACTTAAAAGCCATGCCAGAGATACCGGAAACAGCGAAAAGTATGTCCGCATCATTCGAAGGAGATTCTGCATTGAAAACACTGACAATCATTCCTAAAAATGTTGAGGATGTCACTGGTTGCTTACGCGGGTGTTCTAAAATCGAAGGAATGTTATGGATTGATGCGAACCCGAAAAACTACAGCGCTTTCCTTGGTGATGCAGCCGTTGCAACGAAAGTGGATTTACAGGGGAATTCCAAAATGCTAAATGTACTCGCAAATACTTCGGATGAAAATGATAACATTACGGTTGATGGAAAAATTCCAGATCGAGACGCCAATTACAGCAGTATTGAAATCGAAGAAAACGAGGATTGAGAAAAAGATCGCTTATGCGGTCTTTTTCGCTTGTCCTGTAAAAAAAATCCAGAAAAAATTTCAGTATAATACTACAAAGAGAAGGAGTTAGATTATGATAAAAAACGGAATTTTACATGTACACAGTATGTATAGTTTGCACGATTCAACACAAAGTCCGGAAGACATCGTTCGGTGGGCTTCGGAACATGGTTGTAAGAACATTACCCTTACAGATCATGGATCTCTGCTTGGAGTGGATGATTTCATGGAAATGGGCGTAAAGTACGGGATTAATACGATTCCTGGAGTTGAGGGATATTTAGAAAACAGGGAACACATTATTCTTATCCCATTTGATTTGGAAGGATTTACTGCAATCTCACATGCAATCCGTGATGCAAATGCAAACCAGGTAGAAATCGCTAAAAATGTTTATCCAATTATTACGAATGAAATACTGGATAAGCTAAAAGGAAATACGCATATTTTTGCAACTTCTGCCTGCATACAGGGACCTATCGCATCAATATTGTTAAAACAATACTATGAAAATCAAAAAACAGAAAAAGAACAAAGTAAATTGGTTGATTTAAAAAGAGCAAAAGATGAATGGAATAACTTAAATCAAACATATCAAAAATATGCAGAGCAAGTAAAATCCATCAAGAAAGAAATCTCCATATATAAGAAACTAACTTCCGCTTCTGTTGAGAAACAAATCGCAAAATTAAAAAGCTCTATCAAAAATACATCTGACCCAAAAGAAGCAGAGAGTCTTAACATAACCCTGAACACTAAATTGAGTGCAAAAAAAAATGCAGATAAAATAATACAGGATTTAAACACTCAGTTAAAAGATGTTACAGAAAAACGAAAATTATATAAGACCAAAGCTGATAAGTTAAAAGGGAAATCAAATAAATATAATGAGCTTTTAAACATCGTCAATAAAAAAGAAATTGTGTCAATGGATCTACTGTATCAAAAGGCATTGGAAAAACTGATATATTTGAAAACTATTTTTCCTAAATTTTATCTGGAATTGCAATATCATGGGCTGGAACAGGAAAGGATTGTGATGCCGCTGATTGTTAAAATGGCAAAAGAAACGAACACCCCACTCATAGCCGCAAATGATGCTCATATAACATATGGAACCGATGAGTGCATAAAAGCAAGGCAGATTGTTCGATATAATTATTTTCAAAAACATCAGGATATAAATGGTTCGGATCGTGAACTTTACCTCAAAGAGGATGAAGAACTTATTGAGGAACTTTCTAATGTTGTTAATAAAGAAGATGTTGCTGATGCAATGGATAATCTTTCAATACTGAATAAATGTAATGTGCAATTTTCGCAAGAATCTCATTACCCGAAATGCAAAAATGAAAAAACATTCAAGGAATTGGCTATGGAAGCCCGTCATAAAAAAATAGAAGACAAGGAATGGGATGATAAACATGAAGAAGAATTTCAGAGAGAACTTAAAATAATACCACAGATGGGATTTGAAGATTATCATCTTGTTGTAAGAGATTATTGCAATGTAATGCGTAAACTTGGTGGGATCCCCAAAAAAGAATTAAAAAATATTCCTTCTGATTTTGGAAAGGTAGATGAATGGTTATCGAAAAAGAATTTTCGTACCGGAGTTGGCGTCGGACCTGGAAGAGGATCAGCAGCAGGGTCACTGATCTGTTATTTGCTCGGAATTACCAATATTGACCCGATAAAATACGATCTTTTATTTGACCGGTATCTTAATCCAGAGCGAGTTACCATGCCAGATATCGATACTGATGTAAAAACTTCATTGCGTTCAACCATTATTCGGTATTTCAAATGGCGGTATGGAGAAAAAGCAGTGTGTTCCATTATGACGAAGACGACATACGCCGCGAAAGGTGCTATTCAAATGGTAGGACGTGATCGTTCCAGTGAGCTGTATGGTAGTTTGGACAAAAAAACATCGGATTTGAAAACTGCTGAGTATAGGAAAAAATATACATTACCGATTTCAGATTTGATTCCGGTGAAACCAAACGTAAAATTAGCAGATTGTGAGGATGTATTTCAGGCAAAGTTTGGAAATGATACAGAATCAGTGCTTTTGTGGAATCGGGCAAAATTGATTGAAGGAAAATTATTTGGAACGGGGATCCATGCCGGAGGAATTGTAATTTCTGATAATGATGATATCAACGATTATGTTCCGCTATCTTATAGTGAAGAAGATAAACCGCAAAATGGAGCTGTGGCAAAAAAGACATGGGCAGCTCAATGCGATATGGTACAACTTGAAAAAAGAGGGTTACTAAAAATGGACCTTTTGGGATTGAATACGCTTGATGTACAATCTGATTGCCTCCAGCTTATAGAAAAACATCATGGGATTGTCATTGATCTTAATGAAATCGATTTTGAAGATGCTGTGTTTAAGCATATTTATGCAGAAGGGAATACAAATTCTGTTTTTCAGTTTGAATCTGACGGAATGAAATCTATGCTTAAGGATTTTAAACCAACCTGTTTTGAAGACTTGATTTTGCTGGTGGCTGCCTATCGTCCGGGGCCAATGCAATTTTTGCCTGATATCATTGCACGAAAGCATAAGAAGAAGCCGTTGGTATATAAAGTACCAGAACTGGAGCCAATCTTATCGACAACATATGGAGGTATCATATATCAGGAACAGGTAATGAAAATTTTCCAATCACTTGCCGGATATTCGCTTGGACAGGCTGATATGGTTCGCCGCGCTATGTCGAAAAAGAAAGAAGAAAAGCTAAAGATGGAAAGACATGCTTTTATTTACGGGGATCCGGAACGAAATATTGTTGGATGCATTCAAAATCATATAAAAGAAGAGGCTGCGAATGAATTATTTGATGAGTTGACCGATTTCGCAAAATATGCATTCAATAAATCACATGCTGCATGCTATGCAGTAGTGTCCTATCAGACAGCTTGGTTAAAATACCATTATCCGGTAGAATTTGAATGCGCTATGTTCAACAATAAACCGATAGAAAAATATGGACCGATTTATGAGGATTGCAGGCTAAATGAAATTGAAATTCTTCCTGTTTCTATCAACAAATCACTCTATGATTTTTCTATAGAAACAGGGAAGATCAGATATGGATTTCATGGGATTAAAGGTATAGGAGAAGAGAATATTCTTGAATCAATCATGTCGGAACGAAGAGAAAACGGATATTATATTGATTATCCGGATTTTATTCTTCGGAATACGATAGAGAATGGGACAAAAAAAATCTCATTACCATTTAAAAAGATCACGGAAGCGCTTGCCAATGCCGGTGCTTTTGATGAAACTGATAGGAACAGGGCATATATGGTCCAGTTTTATGAACAGATTTCTAAACAAAATATCACAAATATAGTTACTTTACAGCAAATTTTTAGTGACAAATATTCTGTATCTGATGCAGAAATTAAAGATATCGTATATAATAGGGAACAAGAAGTGTCGTTAATGGGAACTGTTATTAGCGATAAGCCGCTAAAAGGGTATAGAGACGAAGAATATTATGGATGTGATAAAATAGGCGAGGTTTTAAATGGGAAAACATTCATTATGGGATATATCTCTAATATTACGGAGATAACCAGTAAAGCTGGAAATGAATTGATATTAATTGAATTAGCTGGAAAAGCTGATTTATGTACTGTTATATTTATGAAGAAAAACACAAATATAGATATGGTAAAAAAGTTATCAAATACGGTTGTACGTATTGAAGGAAGTGTAAAAGATGGAACTGTGTTTGGACGAAAAATTGAAAGACTGAATGTCACTGATTCAGGATATTCCATATCACTAGATACAATTTCCAAAACAAAAGTGGCAGCAGAAATCATGAAACCAGGAAATGAATGTTCGGGCGCTATACGATTACTGATTCAGTTCTTTTATGATAAAAGTGGAAACCTGTTAAAAACTCCAATTATAAAAGAACATCATGTATCACTTACTACAATCAATGAATTGAAAGCGAAAAAAATTATAAATGTTGGAAAAAAAGAAGTGTGACTATGTCACACTCCTTTTTTTACATCGCAAACATTGGCTGCGTATTTCCAGTTAATTCCACATAAAAAGAATAATAACTATAATATAGTTCACAATATTCGTTATTTGATGTAATTTCTTTTACGCAGTCTAACAATTTAATATTAAATTGTTCTGCAGGAACTTTCAAACGATATTTCATAAGAAACTTATTGCCTTCTGGAGATAGAAGAAATTCGTACAGTTCATCAAGCGTAAATGATGGCTTATATAAAGCAATGAGATACTGTAAACATATACAGAACCGGAAGAAACCGTCAACTCCGGCAAAATACTCACGGGGAAACTGACCTTTCCCATTTAATACTCTTTGAAAAACTTCCATTACCATTTGCGTGTAGTTTAATTTGATCCGATCCGGATAAAGCAGGGAAAGAATATACCGTGGATCCCTGTCAGGTACTTCTGCAGGATACTTAATGTAATCAACAACACGCTCAAGTTTCAATGCTTTTATCATATATTTGTCAAATTTTTTAATACTTTCTTCTTCATCCCATTCCAGCACTTCTTCTAACGCGTAATGCAAAAGCGATAATGCCCGTTGCTGATTTGCCCCGCCTGGTGCAGCTCCATAGAAATTATGTTTTCCGACATCTTTGGAATTTCCAATTAAAAAGTTTTCGTAATCCGTATATAGTGTATCCATAAAAATCTCCTTCAATAGTTATTTATTTTACTCATAATAAGTATGGAAGAATTTATATTTTTTACCTGATACGATATTTCGCCTGTAAAAAATAAAAAAAATTCCATTTTGTTATGATTGAAATCACAAAAAGGAGGTTTTATTTTTTTATGAATGGAATCTACTACAAGACGATACAGAGAAATGAACAAACAGGAGAAACGTATTTTTACATTTCCCCATTGGAACCGGTAAGTTTTGCGGAAGATGGTCTGGTGAAATGCTATGGAAAAATAGGCTTTTATGCATATAAGATGCCCATCAAACTGAAAGGTGAATATAAAGACGGAATATTCTTAGTGGACTCAGAATCATTGCCTGACGATGGCCGAAATGATATGGAAATTGTCCTCAATTATGTAGCACAAGATGATCTGACTGAAAATCAAAAAAATAAAATACTTGATTTTGGAAATTTATTTGAGCTTGCAGATAAAAATAATGCTGTCGACTTTTTTAATAATATCAAAGTGGATGAAAAAATCGCGCATAGAATTATTAAAAAATTGCAATTTTTAAAAGCGCGAGAAAAAATGACAAAATTATTATTAAAAGAAAATATCCCGGTCGACCGTATTGATTTTTTGATAAGCAAAAATATAGGAGTCCCTGATATTAAAGCATCTCCATATTCTATATTTGCCCTGGCTGATATGGATATATACCATGCAGATGTGTTTGCTGTAAAAAACTGTGGCATGACCGCTTATTCAATGCAACGACTAATCGGATGGATATCCGATACGATCCGGTTTTCAACAGACAGCGGAAACTGCTGTATCAGTATGGAATCTCTTGAACGGATTGTCAATGCAAGATTAAAAAAATCTGTATTTCCAGAAACAGAAGTAAATATAGCCTTATTAAATTTCTGCCTGACTGAGATGGGGAAAAAATATTGTATTAAAACGGTTCATGAAATTCCATATGTTTATGAAAATAAGATCTGGGATGAGGAGAACAGCATTATTTCCGATATCCAGAGACTTCAGAACACCCCGGTAGAAGTTTGCAGGAAAATATTTCCAGATGAAATTGGAAAGCAAGAGCGTATTATTTATACAAAGGGACAGAGAAAATGTTTTGATTCCCTTAAGACAAGTGGAATCAAAATTATCACCGGTCCGCCAGGAAGCGGGAAAACCGCCGTAATAAAGGGTTTGATCCGACAGTATAGCCAGGAAATTGGCGGTAGTATTAGACTTGCAGCCACAACAGGCCGAGCAGCGCAGGTTTTGAGTAAATCAACGGAAATGGATGCGGTCACAGTAAACAAGCTTTTGGATATCAGACCATTTGAAACGGCAGTACCAGGGAAAAATATCAATGAACCTTTAAATGCTGATTTAATTATTGTCGATGAAGTATCTATGCTTGGTTTGGAACTGGCATCTTTTCTTTTATCTGCAATAAAAAATCAAGCAGTTTTAATCTTGGTCGGAGATAAGGACCAGTTACCAAGCGTTGATTACGGGAATATTCTCGCTGATTTTATCGGATGTGGACTTATAGAGACGTATTATTTGACCGAAGTAATGAGACAGCATGGAACTATTTTAGATAATTCCCAATTGATCAATCATGGAAGCAGTGCATTGAAACAGGATAAAACATTTCAAGTAAGAAATTTTTGTTCTATGGAAAATGCGGTTGAAGATATAAAAAAAATGCATATTGATACAGATCGAGTCCAATATTTATCAACTGTTAAAAAAGACAATCTCGGTACCCATGCAATCAATAAATATTCCCAACAAAATAAAAACGGAAAGTGTATCTATTATGGTAAAAACCGGTATTTCGTTGGTGATCGTATTATTATGACAAAAACAAACTATGATCGGAATTATATCAACGGAGATGTCGGGATTATTACGGATATCCGGGAAAAATCAATCATCGCAAATTTTGATGGCAAGATTTTAGCCCTCGATACTCAGGACTTCTTTTATATGGATCTTGCATATTGTGTTACCATCCATAAATCACAGGGGTCGGAATTTGATTATGTAATTGTGTTACTTCCGGATGCAGCTAATGGGATGCTGACGAGAAGAATCCTATATACCGCAGTGACCAGAGCAAAAAAAGCCCTGATCGTATACAATGTCAATCATTCTATGGAACATGCAATCAGCAATCAGGAAGAAAGAAAGAGAATATCGCTTTTAACTTGCCGCGTGAAAACTAAGAAAAAAGGAGAATCATTATGAGTCGGAAAAACAAAAAAGAAAAAATTCTGAGTAAAGAAATCCAGAAAGACATCATGGCAAAAAGAAAACAGATCACATTGAACAGAGATGAGATCGTTGCCAATCCACTAAATGATTTCGGAATTGAAGATATTCCGGAGCTTAAAAACAGTATTATGCTCCAGGGGCTTCTTGACCCACTTGGGGTAATGGGGCCTCTTGAAGATAATCGATATATGCTCCTTTCCGGCGAGCGTAGATGGAGAGCAATTAATGAGCTTGTTGATGAAGGAAAGATGGATGAATTCCCGATTCCAGTATTCGTTATCGATAATAAGAATCTGGATGTTGTTACACAGAAACTTATTATTAAAACTTCGAATCTTGAAACGAGACAGAGGATTGATCAGAATCGGCATCGGGCGGAAATCATGGAACTCTTAAAGATGCAGGTAGATAGTGGGGATATTACACGTAAGGAAATGGCGTTACGTGCCGCTAAGTTTTTTAAGACCTCTGACCGATATGGAAGATATTGGAGAATGGTATTCGAAAGTGATGACTCCGAATTGAAAGATATGGTCAAGGAAGACAAAATTGATATTAAAAGCGCAAGTTATATTGCTGGAATAGAGGACGAGGGTAAGAAATCAGAATTAAAGGAAAAAATTAAAAAAGGGGAAGATTCGAGAACTGTCGTCAAGGATGATATCAGCAAGAAAAAAGCGGAGAAGAAACCGGAAGGAAACTTCAAGGCTATAGGTGAATCTGAATCCGTTGTTCCTGAAAATTCGTCTTTTAACAGTGAGGATTCTACATATCCGCTTGATATCAAAAAAGCTACTGAAAATGCTGGCATGTCACAGGATTATGGTAATTTACCGGAAAAAGAAGAAGGAGAATCTTCATTAGATGATAATTCTTCACCTGAATTATCAGATGATTTCTTCGAAAGCAGATCCGTAAAAAATGGTCGATTCCGCCTAACTCCAGACGAAATGAAAAACTTGAGTGCCGATGATTTGGATCCGTCTTTCTTTGAACCGAATGAAGATGTGGATCTCAACCTTGATGGAATTGAAGTGCATGAATCGGAGCGGATTTCTACACTCATGAATGAAGATTCGGAAAAAGATGAGGAACGGTATCTTGCAAAATTAAATTCTATTATCCAGTGGTGCAAAAAAATGAAAAATGTAGAAATGCCTACAGAAGCGGAATGGGATGTTATTTCAGCCTGCAAAGAAGTTGTTGATAAGTTTATGTAGAAGTCGTCAACCCCGATCGACTTCGTCTGTCTGGGGTTTTATGCGCCAGAAATTGATAATGCCCGGAGATTATGCTCCGGGTATTTTATTTTTGGAACCTGGTTCCAAAATAGGACATGCCTAAGTATCCCTTTTGAGAATAATTCCATACTCAATATCAGAAAGGAGGATATTATGTCTCAAAAAAAGAAAGATGCTTATTATAATAAAAATCTTTTGGATGCGCAAAATGAATTTGAAGAAAAAAAACATAACCGAAAACAGGAAATTCAAAAATCGGATAATTCTGTTACACATCCGCCGGACAAAGGGAATGCGTCTAAACCACCAGATCGTAATTTCAGATTTCAAAAAGACGAAGAATACACACAGGGATCGCAAAGCAATAAAATTTCTGGGAATTATTATAACCGAAATCTTCAGGAAGCTCAAAAAGATTATCAGGAGACATTCCACCGGAAAAACGGACAACTTTCCGGTAGCCCGGCAAGCAATAATTATCTTACTGGATCTCCCGTTCCTGAAAATCAAATCGGTAAAATGCAGATTGGTACAAAGGCGCCGACTTCGGTTGGGTCTAAAGTTGCAAGGGTAGAACGTCTAATCTTAAAGACCGGCGGTAAATTTGCGGCGACAACTGCTACATCTGGTTCGGATGCCGGAGCAGGATTACAGTTTTCTGCTGAACTGAGCATGGTTGCAATTGGAACCATAGCAAATAATGCAAAGATAACAATGTCCAATGGCATGAATTCGATTATGAATACAAGATTATCTGAATTGGGTGAGTCATTGTTATCCGCACAGGGAAATGGAACTTTAAAATGTCCGGATTTAGCATTGAAGCAGATTTCAATGCTGCAGCTAAATAACAGAAAAAATGTTGAACAATCTATAAGAGCGATTAACGAGATTTTACGTGCAAACGGTTATGCACCGATTATTGCTATGCAAGGGAAGATTGGTTACATCAATGTCATGAAACAGCTGCACCGCAATAAAGCGGTCCCTGTTGAGATAAAAACTCTCTACAAAACACTTGCTTCATTATATCAAAATCAATATATGATGAATAGCGGTACACGCTTAAGTGCAATTAAGAGATATGCATTAACCTATATTCAAAAATATCTGCAACAAAATGATGCCGGAAGAGGACTTGCCTTTTCTGTAATGTTTGTCCGACGGGCAGCAAATACATTGCGTTACGGATTAACACTTATCCGTACAACAGCTAAAGCTGCAAGATTTGCTACGCTTACTTCTGCTAAGGCAGCTGCATGGGCGGCGGCAAAAGCTGCAAGTACAAAACTTGGAACAGCGGCTGTGGCTGGCGCAAAGAACATCGGAAATGCAGCACTTTCAAAAATTGCCAAGGGAACACCAGTTCCGGTAAAAAAGGCAGCAAAGAAAACGGTACGTGGCGCAAGAAAAGGAAAAGGATTTATTAGGCGTTCCTTTGATAGATTTAATAATTTTAGAAAAGATCCATTTCATATTAACAGTCACCTTTTAGATATTAAGGGGAAATTGGGGAAAAAATTATCGAATAGCAAAGTAGGAAAAGTATTAAAGAAACCAGTTCGTGTTCTTGGAAAAGTATTCAGCCCGTTCAATTGGGTAAAAAACATTATTGGACGATTTTTTACAATCATTTCTACAATTATATCTACGATATTTTCCATCCTTCTGATTATGTTTGTCATTATAATCATAGGTCTGCTCTTAGTTATGGTTGTAGCATCTGTTGTCAGCTCGATTGTTTCTTTATTTGATTTTTCTGCGTCAGAAGAAGAAATAAGAAATGCTGCGCTTAACCAAATCAAAAGCTGTTATGAATCCCAAAATAACGAGATATCTGCTATGTATTCTCGTTATAGAAATGTGACTGTTACCTATAAAGATGTAAAAGATGAAGAGGCTTATCAGGAGAATATACCGGATTATAAATTCACGGAAACTACGAATTCTGCTGAATTACTTAGCATGGCTATGGTATATTTCGATTTTGACTTGGAAGAAGCAGGAAAAACAGCTGTAACTGACTACATTCGAAAATTGTACAATGGGTCACATACTACATCTGTTGCAACGCAAACCTATACTTACTGGATAGATGAGGATACGGTTGAGACATATACGGATGCCAATGTAACACTGACCACATATTATTTTAATGATTTATTTTCGTGTAAACTGAAGGACAACTTCGGAACTTTATCTGGATCAAATACGGCAGAACAGGTGTGGAATTATTTTATATCTGCAGGATTTACACCCGAAGCGACCGCCGGAGTAATGGGAAATTTATATCAGGAATCACATTTGGATCCGACCGCAATTCAGAATGGCGGTGCAGGTCCAGCAGCAGGTATCTGCCAGATGGAAACCTATCAAAACTACAACTCAAGATGGGGACAAATGGCAAAATTAGCTGAGTCCAGAGGAAAAGATTGGACAGATCTTTCTTCACAGCTTGATTTTATGCTGTCAGATATGCCATCACAATTTGATGCATATACAGGAAAAAGTCCTCATTATTATCCTAATGGGGAATGGTGCTGGTGGCCGGAAAAAATGACTCTTGAAAGCTACAAAGCACTTACAGATGTTAATAAAGCGACGGAAATTTTTGAAAGAGTTTTTGAACGTGGTAGTATCACAAGAATGTCTGAACGTTATGAATCCGCAAATCTGTATTATGATATGTATAAGAACATGACTCCGGGTACAGATGTGCAGCAGAAGATTGTCAATGCCGCTTATTCACAGCTTGGAGTGAATTATGTATGGGGCGGAACTACACCGAATGTTGGACTTGACTGTTCTGGGCTTACTCAATATTGTTATTCACAAGCAGGAATTTCTATCCCACGAACATCGCAGGAACAGTCGGCAAAAGGAAAAGTTGTTACGAATCCTGAACCTGGAGATATCTGCGTTTCAAATAACGAGGGGCATGTTTCAGTGTACATAGGAGATGGAAAGGTTATCGAAGCTCCGGACGTAAACTTAAAAGTCAGAATAAGCGAATTGTCTAAAATAGGTGCTCAAAAGTTTGTGCGGTTCTGGTAAAAACCGTAAGTAAAAAAATTTTTTTACTGAAAAAGCTCAAAAACGTACATTATTCCGTAAGAACTTAAATTTGAAAAATTGATAAAACGGGCGAAAACGTACATAATTCCGAGGAAAGTTAAAAGCCAATTTTTTAATAAAAACTCGAAAACGTACAAAATAAAGGAATTTTCATTTGGTAATCAACCATTTGAAAATTCCTTTTTTGATGAAACTATTTTGTTAATTTTAGAAAAATTTCTTTTTTCTACGGCGTCCTTTACAATAAGGGCAGGATTCACGATGTCTCTTCTGATAGAAAACTTTATCAGCTGGACTTAACGGATATTTGTGTTCAGAACTTCTTTTACAATTCCACCAAACCTTCTGTGAATACGTATCTAATATTTCATCAGGATTTACGAGACAATAGTTTGCAATAAAATCCCAATCTTCCATTAAATCAGGATGAAGCGCGGCAAAGGATGTTTTTCCGGGAAGTGCTTTACGACCAGAACAATAAGGGCAATCGGCAACCCCATTTATAACATCAATAATCCGAGCAGGATAATTCCCATGGCAGGTAGGACAAGTCCAGAATGCCATAGTAGTATTAGGAAGGATCTGATCCGCAGAAAATTTATTTTTGTCGGACCACATAACAGCGATATCAGGATATCTGGTAGCCAGACTATTAAATCCAGGAAGTAGTTTTTTGTCGTTACAATAAGGACAATCAGCATTACCGTTTACGACCTCTTTAATATGTTGTTCTAAAGCAGAGGACACTGCTCCATACATTTCTTGTGGCGCTGATGCATATAAAGAGTTACGTTTGGATTATAAAGGAGATGATGGAGAAGGGTGTAATGTAAAGGAGTTGGAAGAGAATGCAGATGTATATATTATATAAGATTTACAAGTAATACCAATCCATCAGATATAGGTATTCCAAATGATGGTCATCCGTGTACGGGTACAGGCTTCACAGGTAGTGAGAATCATTTGATACCAGAATACAAATATCCAGCTACAACACCAACAGATGGTGCTATATATAAAATTGATGCAGATGGTAATGAAACTATGGTTGGAATGTGGGATAAAGATGCCAATAGATTTTATCCTGTACTATAATAATTAGGAGGTAAATATGTTAGCGGAATATAAAGACTATGTATATATAGCTAATGTTAAAGACGAACAAGTTACATTATTGACTTATAATCAAAGTAAAATGCTTGAGGGATTTGAACCTAAAAGAGATTATTTTAAGAAAGTCGTAGATATAAATGATTCTTGTGTGAGTGCAATATATGATATACATTTTTATGTTAAGTTTAGAGATACTGTAGAAGATACAGATATATGGATGGTGGATGAAGATCGTGCTGTTGGTTTGAAGGGGAACATCGAAAACAATGAAGTCATAATTGATATAGCACATGATGCGAAAGATGATTCTTGGATTCAATATGAAAAAGGTGCAGCGGCAAAGAAAATAAATCTTTATGATTGCGAAGAATATATTGTTGAAAAGAAATATATAAAGAGAAACGAAAGAATTGTAGATAAAATAATCGAAAAATCATCAGTTACATTAAAAGTGTTTAGAAATTCAATTGTTATGAATAGGAGATCAAACTTATAATGATTAGTAGTTGTGATATTAATTCGTATATACAAAAAAATATATTGAATGGTGCAAAGACACCACATAGTACATCTTATCCAGTGTTATATTTCGAAAATGATAAATTTTATTTAGCCGTATTTACTTTTTTTATTCACGTGAGGACATTGAAGCTGGGATGGTTGAACGTCCAACGATGTGGGCGATTGCTGATATTGAAACAGGTGAGATTATTGAAGAAAGACTTAGCAAGGATAAAGATTTTTCGGATGAATCTTATGATAAGAAATATAGTGTTCGTGCAGATGCACAGTATGATACTTCTAAAAAGTATTATGATGAAGCTTTTGCTATTTTAGACTCATGCAGAAGCAAATTATTAAATACTGGAAAAATTTATCTGGGGGAGTATAAATATTATCTTGATAAGATTATTGCAAATATTCCTAAAGAATACCAAAGATTTTATCAGGAGTTGAGTGTGTAATATGGTTAGCCCACTTGTGAAAACCTATTAATGCATGGCAAGACGAGTGGTGTCCTTGTGGTGTTACAAGAGATGGAACTGATGAAGCAGTTATCGATCCTATGGAAAAAGGCGAGTACTCTTATAAACATGTATTTGGTGGTGACGAGTGGCGTAAATAGCGAGGAGGAACAGTATGGAATTAGTATTAGAATATAAGGGATTGTCATTAATAAAAAAATATGACAAGTATTACATTAGATTCATTGGAGGTCAAAGAGAAGAGTATCCTTGTGATTTAGCAATTTCTAATAAAGAGGCTATGTCCATTATTTCTTCAAATGAAGCAATAAAAAATGTTAGAGATGAATATAAGAAAAAGGTTGAATGGACAACTAGATATTTTATTGATTCTTTTCTGGCTGACTATATGTTTTATGAATGTAATATGAGTGAAAAAAGAATCAATGCCAATATAGATAAACTAAATAGACATGTAGATATCAAATTTGAGTTATATGAAACCTTAATATATGAGAAGTTTCCAGTAGCAGGAGCAATTACGGTTTGTGGATATACGGCAGAATCATTGAAGAAATCGACTCATTTATCGATTTTAGGGTCTTATAACTTCTTGATTTATATACTCGAAGATGAGAAAAATGCATTAGAGGACTTAAGCAAAGGACTACCAATTAAATGATTAATCCATTTATGAAAGATTATGTTTATATTAATACATAGAAGTGTAAATGAAAGGTTGCAGGAATATCTGACATACTTACGCAGGAATTAAATCTATTTGATTATTGGAAAGGAAAAATAAAATATTCTTGGTTTTGGTCAGCAGGTGTTCATGGCCCAAATGTATCTGCTGCTATACCAGGACTGATACTTATTAATGCTGAATGGGCATCAAATATTGTATTAAATCAAGATAATTCAATGGATATAGAAAAAATGGAAGACTTCACCTGGTTTTCTGGGGATATGCATGGTAGCCCTGCGTTTTTCTTCATCCTTC
>OLRJ01001002.1_pt1 | contig 25571 bp, 22 predicted proteins | sample 1672741 | NCBI WGS metagenome assembly OLRJ01 (sample SAMEA3136719, study PRJEB25190) | human gut metagenome | biome: human gut; feature: human-associated habitat; material: faeces | place: Austria | collected 2013
ACATGACGCTGACCTTGTGATAGGAAATTTTAAATACTGCCAAAAAGGACAGCCTGATATTATTAATAACGATTTTATTCTCGAACACAAAATTTATATAGAAGATAATATATCAGAATGTGTATGCATCCCAGGGATAAGCGGTAATAAACTGTGGAAATCATCAATGATTGGAAGATATAATATACGCTTCCAGGATAAATGCCTCGGGGAAGACATGGTTTATCACTATGGTCTTTCAAGATGTAAAAAGGTTGTCACAATATCAGATTTTATATTACAATACAGGCTTTCAGAAAAGATTGGCATTTTATCTTACTGTCAGGATTCTGTGCGGGAACCGTTCGACTTAATACGTATAAACTATGAAAAAACGCAAAAACAAGAATATATACATAAGGTTATATATAATGAGTTTATTTATAGAATAAACGGAATTAAAAATATCCCATTATATAAAGATGGAAAATTCAGGATATTCCTTTTCAGGCTTCTTACCCGCAGTATACCGCATATGCCACATACAGATGTTAACGAAGAACGGGAAATCCAAGACCGACAAAAAGTCGACCACGAATCAAGCTCTTCTGGTTTGACTCCGCGTGTGAATACAAATCCCAGCTCAAGGTCTGGTTACGAGCAGGAACAACAAATTATCAAAATAGAAGAGCTTGCAAAAGAGTATGAAAAAATAAGCAAAAAAAAATTCTTCTATACGTCTGCCATATCATCACTGATATATAGACACTTGAAAAGAACAGCTAGAAAAGAAAAAGGAGATGTGTATTTTGGTAAGTATTATAATCCCGGCGTTTAACGCTGAAAAATATATTGAAGAAACCTTAGATTCAATTTTGCAGCAGACATATCATAATTTTGAGATAATACTCGTTGATGACGGTTCTGATGATAACACAATGAACATCATGCAGGAGTATCAGTCTGGACAAAAGAGAAAGACTGGGCAAAATATCAGGATTACAATGATTGCCGGTAACCATAGCGGTGCTGCTGCAGCCCGAAACCAGGGCATGAGCGTGGCACTCGGAGAATATTTTCTGTTTTTTGATGCAGATGATATCATGCCGCCTGATTATCTGGAGAATATGGTAAAGCATATGAATGATGCTGACGTGGATATGGTTATTGGACACGCTGAAAAAATAGATAAAGACGGAAAGCTTCTTGAAATGCCGCCAAAAATAATCAGTATCGTATGGGAAGGCATATACAACACCGATAATATATTTGACCTTAGTGAAATTGGCAATTATGCCGACACTGTGACAGGAACAAAATTATATAAGAGCAATATCATATTCAACCACAACCTTACATTTGACGATGTTAAAGTTGCTGACGATGTGGCATTTTTCCTCAAATATGCTTATTTCTGCAGCCATATCTATGTATCAGACGATGCTGTAATGAAGTACCGTATTGCGAGCGGCAGTTTAAGCCATAACGCATCAAACGATGACCTTGATGTTATAAACAGTTTTAAAGCGGCAGAACAATATATCTGTAGGATGCCAGGATTAAGACCTCGTTCTTTTAATTACCTGCTCCAGAACATGAAAATCAAAGACTATTATGCATGGTCACTGCATTACATGTCACCAGCAATATCAAGCAGGACACTAAGAAAAAGACTCTTTAAAAAATTCCATAAAGAAATAATCAAGGAAGGAAAAAGATATAAAAAATATTTAAATAGCACCAGAAAAGAGGAAGTAAAAAAAGCTGAAAAAAGATACAAACTCAGGTTCTGGTATCTGAACTGGCTGTATATCGCAATTAAAAGAAAGAAAAAAATAAAAGAAAGTGAGTATATTTAGAAGGCAGCGCTTAATGCGCTGTCTTTTGCTTTTTGTAGTTTAAAAATTTCGGCATATTTTCAGTGTAATTATTAAATTTCAGCCAAAGAAAGGAGCGCAAAAAATGAAAAATGTGCAGAAAGAAACAAGGAATCAGGAAATGAGACTTAAAGATTTCGGGTGCAAGGCGCTTGATGCAATTGAAATGCTTGTCGTTCTTGCAACAGCAGCATTGCTGCTGATTGGCAGCGCAGTTACGGCAAAGGCAGAACCTGTTTCCGGACAGCATGAGAACAGTATCCTCCCACGTGTGGAGTTTAACATCGCTGTACCGGAAGGAAATGTTGATAATGAGACGCTGGATTTGGCAGACCGTATCTTAAATACATTGCCAGACAAGCTGCTGAATGAGTTTATTGAAAGTGACTGGAAATTGTATGTCACATCCAATATGCCAGTGCTTACGTTTTTCTCTGGTATTTACGGTGAGCCGAATGGCCGTCCTGACCTGGAAGCACACTATATTGAGGTGACAAGCGACCAGGAAACTATGGGCAAGACACTTCTTCATGAATTTGGACATTACGTTGATTACACAAAAGGCGACGTGTCATTAAAATCCGAATTTGAAAATATCTATGAAAACTCATCGGAAGCATTTGCTGATGCGTTTGTAATAGATACTGAAGGGTATGACAAGTCAGAATTTTTTGCTGATGGCTTCGCAAAATATTATAGCGGGTACAGCCATCAGATGGAAAAAGAATATCCTGAACTTTGCAGGTATATTAAAGCTGCAATCAGTAAGGATAATGTATCAAGAAAATCTGTATAACATTTAAGAAGGCTGCGGCCTTCTTTTTTATTTTTTTTCAAAAAAAACGTTACATTTTATTTTTTTTCGGCATATTAAACGTGAGCAATGAAATTGCAGAAGATGGCCTCAAGACCGAGGCAAACAAGAATATATGTATTAAAAAAGGAGAAGTAAAATGGGACTTAAATTAAAAGTCAAATATTTCGATAAAGAAATCGAAAAAATCCAAAAAATTAATAAAGGAGACTGGATTGACCTTAGAAGTGCAGCAGACATATTTTTGACAAAAGGCCAGTTTGCACTTATCCCGCTTGGTGTTGGAATGGTTCTTCCGGAAGGATATGAAGCCCATATCGCACCACGCTCCAGTACATTTAAGAATTGGAAAATCCTTCAGGTGAACAGCGTTGGAGTTGTTGACAACTCATACAGCGGAGATGCTGACCAGTGGATGATGCCAGTTTATGCAACAGAAGATACTGAAATCAAGAAAAATGACCGTATCTGCCAATTCAGGATTATTGAAAAGATGCCGGAGCTTGAAATTGAAGAAGTAAAACACCTGAATGATAAATCACGCGGCGGCTTCGGCTCAACAGGTCAGAAATAAAAATAACAAAAAAAAATAATTTTAAAAAATAATTTTAAATCAGAAAGGGAAAATATTATGGCATATAAAACACCAGAGCAGATGCTCGAACTTATCAGAGAAGAGAACCTTTTAACAGACGCATGCATGACAATCATTGATGGACGTAACGAATTCGGATTCCACGCAGCAGAAGTGCCGGAAGGAAGTGTCAAAAACTTTGGAGACGGTGCTTATGAAATCACATTAGCAGACGGAGATGAAGATGTGCATATTCCGGTGCACGTTCCACAGACAGATAAAGAGACAACATTCTGGCTCATCAGCTTTAAAGCAGGAGAATACAATATCATTGCTGTACAGCATGACAAGAGCGATGAAGACCAGGTTGAATTAAAGAAAAAAGAATACATGTCAGTTATCGCATTCTTCCTTGACCACTACAATATCGGAACAAAAACAAGACTGCTTGGCGTTCTGCAGTATGGTTATGAGCAGCTGAAAAAAGAAATCGGAGATGATAACGCATACACATTATTAAGAGACTATCTTGACTCCAGCATGGATGTAAGAAGGGCAGAGGTTATGCCGAAAAAATTCGGTGTCAGATTTAACTTCCATTTTGACGAGTAAGACAAAATATGTCACGGCTGGCTGCTGACAGCCGCCAGCCGATTTTTTACAAGGAGGTTAAACACAATGACAAGTACAGAAGCTTTAAATAACTTCTTCTTATCTGTAATCATTATCTTTACAGTATATTTTATATTAGATTTAATAGGAAACGCAATGCTGCTAAAATCTACTGGGCAAAAGATGTGGATTGGTTTTATTCCAGTTGTTAACGATTTTTTCATATTCCGCTCATTTTGGAACGTAAAGATGTTTGTTGTTTACATCGCATCTTTTACAATAAACATTCTGGCATCCAAAAGTGATAATGTATATGTCGCCGCAATCAGGCTTATTGCATGTATTATTGCACTCATTGTTGAAATTATGATTACAGACAGAATTAGTAAAGCATTTGGCAAAAACGCACTCTGGACGCTTGGTCTTTTGATTATATTCCCGGTTTTCGCAATCATTCTTGGATGCAAAGGTGATTTAACAGCTGAAGCAAAAGAGAAGATAGAAAATAAATTAAAAAAGAAAGCTGAAAAAAATTAAGTGTTCTCAATAGCACTTACGCAGCCCGAAGGAAATATTTTCCGGATATTGCACTAGAAAAAGGAGGTGATTCTATGTTCTGTAAGAATTGTGGACAGGAAATTGACGACAAAGCTGTAGTCTGCCCTCACTGTGGAGTTGCTCAGAAGAGCACACCAGAAGCAGTTGATAATGGCGGATTCGGATGGGGTCTTCTTGGATGCTGCATCCCAGTTGTTGGTCTTATTTTATTCCTTGTTTGGCGTGACTCTAAGCCAAAGACTGCAAAAGCAGCAGGTATCGGAGCCCTGGTATCTGTAGGCCTTTGCCTGTTATGGTATATCCTTATTGCAGTAGTAGGAATCGGTGCAGGTTTTAGCACTATGAGTTTTTATTAAATTGTTTGTTAAAAAACCGCTTATTTCGTTTCAGAATGGCGGTTTTTTGTATGTACACGGAGAAAGAAATATATGCAAGACAAGAAAACTTACGTAAATCAGATAAACAAATGGCGTCCAATCATATTTGGATGCCAGGTTTATCCGTGGCTGAACAAATATAACATACATAGAAAGAAGGGTATATGCACAATAAAAGTACTTACGTAAATCAGATAAACAAGTGGCTTCCAATCATATTTGGATGCCACCACCGTCCTGACCGTTCATTCTTTTATCACGGTCATCAGTTTCCAATATGTGCAAGATGTACAGGAGAGCTCGCCGGAATAATTTCAAGCATTTTACTGTTCTGGTTCTGGCGCCCATCATTAATTGCAGCTGTTGTTATGATGATACCGATGATTATAGACGGTTTCACACAACGATTAACATCATATGAAAGCACGAATTTTAAAAGATTTATTACCGGATTTCTGTTTGGTGTTGGAATTGCGGCATTGTTTTCATACTCCGTAATATACACATTCCAGGCAGGATATAAATATGGCGTAACGCTTGCAATTAAATTTAAAAAATAACGCAAAAAAAAACAAAGCCAGGATTTTTTCCTGGCTTTTGCAATATAAATTACAATTTAAACGAAGTTTCACTGCTTTCAGCCTTGTTTTTCTCATCAAGAATATATGCCATAACAGTAGTCATATTACTCTTTTTCGCAGTTTTATAAGTGTCATCAAGTGCTTTTGGCGTCATGATGCCCAGTTTAAGATATTCAATCAGACCTGTTTCATCATTATTCATTAAAAACCTGTTCACGATATTTTTGCTGACTCTTCGCAGATATGTTTTTGTAGTATCATTTGGAGCATGTTTATATGATGCAATTGCAGTATCCCATTTAATATCAGGCTCAAGCCCATATTCATAAAAACACTCCTCACATTTGCTTCTAAAAGAAGACACTGCAAGATTCATGTCAGCTGCCTTTATGCTGTCTGGAGACATTGCCTTTGGCATAAAAATTACCGAATCTGGCTTTTTAATCTTAACATATGTTGGTCCTTGCCTGAAAAAGTCTAATACTACAGCAGACACTAAACCATATGGCTCCTCGTTTTTTGCAAGCTCAATACTCTCCGCACATGTAAAATTACCATAACCGATATACATAAGAGATGCAGGAATACAGACTTCATTAATGATACATCCACTGAACGCATCATCTAGTATCTGCGTTAATCCTTCATGAAAAACGACATGCTGAACGCCAGAATTTTTAAATGCTGCCTCCGCAATTACTCTTACCTGTTCAGGAATCTCAACCGAACAGAGTGATTTACACCCATTAAATATATTAGTTTCATGTCCGAACCCAATTTCTTCTATACCGGTTCCAAAATCAACTTTATTTAAAAACTGACAGTCCTGAAAGCAGTTTGGCATCAACATACGCATTGAATCAGGAAAGTACACTTCTTTAATAAGACTTCTAAAAAATGCATTTGCAGCAATTGCAACAGTCCCTTCTGGTATATGTAAAGCACCAGTAACAGATGATGGACATTTAACAAGTGTAGCTCCATCTTTTGTGTATAAAAGCCCATTACGTGAAGAGTAATAAGGATTATCATCACATAATTCAAGTCTTGGAATTCGCTTCCACATTGCAAGCTGTTCGTGATTAATGAGGCCCTTGTCCTTTAAAAAGACTGTTATCTCAGACGGTATTTTGTCCTGTAGGTTTAATAATGTCTGAATCCTATTTACCGTGATACGCTTAATTCCATTAAAATTAACTCCATCACGAATTGCAGTCAGCGCAGCTTTACTGTCGTTAATAATAATATCTTCTGATGTGTGGTCAATATCGACAAGTATTGTGCCAACAATAACAGCTTTGCCTTTTTTCGGTTTTAAATCTCCAATCGCAGAGTCTTTAAATGCATCTTTTTTACATTTTTTCACGCCTCCGGAATTGATAATCTTTGTAGACTTACATCCGGCAAATGCATTATCCATAATGCAGGTTGCCCCCTTTAAGTCAACAGACTCATCACTTCCAGCAATAAAAGTGTTAACCACATACCAGCCGCTGTTACTAAAGCTAACGCCAGCACTATACGAATCCATCATCAAGACCCTGTTTGTTCCACTTTTGATTCTGCAATAACTCGAATCACATATTATCTCTTTTACGTTTGGAAATAACGCATTTGGCATTAAGATACCCTTAACGGAGCAATCAAACACCAGTCTTTTAACATTAGGGAAGCTTTTATTGCAATTCTGCAGTTGGTATTCTATATTATCATATCTACTTGGATTGCAAAAACTTACTTCTTCAACCCCCGGCTTAACATCAATGTCTATGCACTTTTTTTCATTTGCAAAGTAAAAAGTAACTCCATTTATTTTTTTGTTCATTTTTTTGGTTCTCCTTTTCTTTTTTTCTTTTTTAATCATTTTTAATATGCTGATTTTTTATGCTTAAAAAAACAGACCCGGAAATTTCCAGGTCTGAATTTCTATCAAAGCTTAAACGAAGTTTTTGTAATAGACGTATTATCAATAAGCCTTAAGATATATGCAGATACAATCGCAGCCTCTTTCTCATCTGCTTTTTTCAGAAGCTTCTTGATTGCATTTTCTGTCATTAAGCCAAGCTTAAGAAACTCAACTAAATCCTCCTCTCTGCCTTCTTTGAGAAGCCTGGAAGAGTAGGAGTTACTGATTCTGCGAAGATAGCTTCCGACTTCTTCATTTTTTGTCAGCTTGTAAATCTTTGCTGCAATATCCTGCCTTGCATTTGTGCAAGACGCCATCTCATAAATAAACATATAGAACTCATCAGTAAGTCCATAAGTATTGAACCTGTCATCAGTTCTGTTAATAGTCTCAGTTGTCATATACTTCGGGATATATACGACAGTGCCATTAACCTCAACTGTAACAACACTTCTTAACATCTCTGCCCTCATATCCTCAGTTGGAGCATAAACAGCAGTAGAATTTTGAGCGACAGACTTGACTAATCCCCTTGGCATACAATGGCCTTGAAGGTGAACGTTCTCTGCTGCACCAAATGCAAACTGCCCGATATTAGTTACAGATTCAGGAAGAGTTATATCATTTAATTTATCACATGATGCGAATGCATATCTTTCAATTCGATTAATACCATCATGAAAATGAACGGTTGTTAAACCTTTAAGACAATAAAAGGCATTAATGCCTATAACCTCAACCTGTTCAGGTATATCAAGTTCTGTAAGACTTTCGCAATATGAGATGGTAGGCATGTCTGCGCCGCCAATACGTTTTATGCCTTTGCCGAAATCAATATGCTGAAGATTATCGCATGATTTGATAGATTCAGGACCAAGCTCGATAAGACTGTCTGGAAAGATAATCTCTGAAACATGGCTGTTATAAAAAGCGCACCTAAGGACATATTTTGTACCCTCTGCGACTTTGATAGTACCTTCTTTTTTACCAGGACATGCAATCAATGTTTTCCCATCATTTGAATATACAATTCCGTCAATTGTCTTGTAATATTGATTGTTTATATCAAACTCCTCAATATTATTAAAGCAGCCGTATTCATTACGTGATGTTAATGCACTTAATTCAAATGAATCATCTCCACTAAAGCACAACCTGTTAAAGCTTAAATTAGTATGACTTCTAAACACATCAAATACCTTTAATGAATGAAAATGTGCATTGTTTACTTTTGTTAAGTCAATGTTACTTCTGACAACAGAAATCTCTTTCGGAAAATCAGTCTCATCAAATCCGGCATTTACATCGACAAGCATAGTACCTGCCATTGCAACTGATGAGTCAGTGCTTTTTAATGTAAAGATTGAACCAACAAATGCATTCATGTCAATATAATTCACTTTACCTTCATTAACAATTTTATCTGACATGCATCCGGACAGAGAATACGCGTCAAGAAGCGTCACGCCTGATAAATCGAGTACTTCATTTTCTTTTAAACAAAACGAGTTACATAATTTCAAGCCATTATGTATCTTTTTCAACAGCATGGACTTACCGTTGGCAAAGTTATTATTTTTTGAAATCACACGCCTGACATTTGGAAACGTCTCATTATTAATATCAATTTCATAAACTCCGCTTCCAATTTCAATAGTAGTTACATCAGGAAACTGTTTTAAGACATTCCACATCCTTACTCTGGTGCTATATGCAGAATTTCTCATATTGACACGTTCAGTCTCAAATTTAACATATGTCTCACCAGGTGCAACATCAATATTAACAATATCCTGGCTGAGAGTGTCTACATATAAAGTTACCGTCCCAGACTCGTTTTTTACCGTGTATGTACCACATATACCATTTTTATTTTTCATATTTTTTCCTTTCTTTTTTCTTTGTTTTGATTTGCATTTTTAATATGCCGGATTTTGCTGTACGCAAAAAATCAGATACGCATAATGTGTATCTGATAAAATGCAAAAAAAAGATAAGAACAGCAACATTCAAGCATTGCCTGTTTTTGTTTATATTGTTATTAATTAATTTGGTTATTCGTTTATTTTTGTGTTTCTTGAGTTTTTTGTTATACATTGAACTTTTTTGACTGTGAGTGTTTTGTTTTCTGCATTGCTTCCAGTATATACGGCCTGAGTATGGAATTCTCGTCAACTACATCCATCAAATCTTTTAAAGCCTTATTAGACAAAAGACCTGCATTCAAAACCTGCACAATATTCTTATCCTTATTTTGGTCAAGGATGGATTCAACATATGATTTTGCACTTCGCTTGCAATATGTATACAGTTTCTGCTTCTCAATAAGACCGCTTTCGTCCATAGCTTTATCCTTATAAGCCGAATATGTAAGTATTGCTGTCTCCTGCCTACATGCAGCAGATGAAGCATATGTGTATAAGGTTAATATATCTGCAATGGCAATCGGATTCTTGATAATATGAGATATTGTATATATATCGTCAAACTTTACATATCTTGGCATATATACTGTTTTGCTGCCAGGCAAGTCAATGCGTATTGTATACGAAGCCGTATCAGGCATATATTCTGTAGCTGGCTTTTCGCGAATAAACGCAATTGCTACATGTGAAGCAGGATTTCCCTGAAACACAATATGCTGTACTTTATTTAATGCAGACTTTTCAATTTTTTGCACGCTTTCAGGAATTACAACCTTTTCCAGCCTGTCACACCCGGAAAATGCCCTTCTTGAAATTAAAACAAGCCTAGAATTAAAAACAACCTCCGAAAGATTTGTACAATCTGAAAATGCAGAATCCCCGATTTCCTCTGCCTGTGGTGGAAATATGAGTCTCGTAAGATTCGTACAAAGTGAAAAAGAATAGCCTTCCCCAATTTTCTTAATCCCTTTTCCAAAGCTGATATCTGAGATTTTTGAATTAAAAAAAGCCATACGCTCTATTTTCACAAGTGAATCAGGAAGTGAAACTGAATTGATTCTTCCAAGACGAAAGGCATATTTCCCAATTTCAGAGACTCCATCTGGAATGTCAACATGTCCTGTTTTAAGTAGTGGGCACCGAATCAATGTATGCATGTCTTTTGAGTACAAAATGCCATCAACCGTACAATACAATTTACTACCTGGTAATACCTCAATATTTTTTGCAATAATTTCATACGTCTCATCTCTTGAAAAATTACCCGATTTATCATCATCAAAAATGACAAGTGTTTGAAACTCAAACTTAAAAGTCTGAACAAGCCTGAAATCATGTATGATAACACGCTTATTTTTTGTAAAATCAACAGTTGGAAAAATATATGTCGTATTTCTCGGAACCTCAATCTCATCTGCATCAGGATTCACTGCAAGCAGTATCGTTCCAGCCATAATAACACCTTCATGGTATTTCTTTTCCAAAATCATACGCTCAACTTCTGAATCTTCAAAAATACTGAGCCTGACAGAGTTTGCCTCAATAAAGCGTACTGATTCTGTATTAATGAAATGTATAGTTTTACATCCACGAAGAGCAAGAGAATCGATTGCCTGAACACCTATAAGGTCAATGGTTTCATCAGGTTCTACGCCAAATACATTTAAAAGAGTTGGCCGGCTCCAAAATGACTCATGAATCAGTACATTTCCACTGCGAAACTGTGTACTCTTTGATATTATTGTCCTTACATTTGGAAACATACTGTTTGGCACTTTAATCCATTTCACGTTCTCATTAATAACGAGTTTTTTAACACTTGGAAAACATCTCTTACTGTTGCCAATTTCATACCTGTCAGAATCTAAAATAACCGTTTCTGCATCCGTACTACTGCCTATTATCCTGTCAAATGATATAGCCTTACTGTAGTCATCTTTTTTGTAATCCATTTTATTTTCCCCTTTCTTTATGCAAATCATATTGTCAGTTTTAATATGCAGGAAAAACGGCAAGACAATATTTCACTGCCAGGGAAATCAGGCATATTGAAAATGTAAATACTAAAAAACTTAAAAAAGAAAGGAAAAAAAATCATGAAAAACAAAACTATCATCACAATTGCAGGAAGAACAGCAGCAGGCAAGAGTATTATTGCAAAAAAGCTCGCAGAAAGACTTGGACTTACAGTATTGAAATCATATACAACACGTGCACCAAGACCTGATGAAATCGCAAACTCTGCAGATGCTGACCATATCTTTGTTTCTGAAGCAGAGTATGATAAGCTGACTGACATCATTGCCGAGACATGCATTAACGGGAACCGTTACTGCACGACAAAAGAGATTTTGAAAGACAGCGACTGTTACGTCATTGACCCTGATGGTCTATCATATTTAAAAAAGAATCTGGAACCAGGTTTTCGCCTTGCACAGTTCTATGTGTATGCAGATGAAGACATTCGCAAAAAGAGATTTATGGAAAGAGGAAAATCTGAAAGTGAATTTCGTGTGCGTAGTGATGCAGAAAATGAACAGTTTTCGACTTATGAAGATGAGCACGGATACGACATTATTATTTTCAATAATGGCAATATTGAAGATGCAGTTGACATAATGGAGTCTTATGTAAAACTCATCATAAAAGACAGGCTTGACGAAATTGAAGCAAAGAAAAACGGGACATGGGTTGAACCTGAGCCTGACAATGAAGAAGCTGCTCCAGACGAGGAGATAAGCAATCAGAAAGAAAAGGCTTGCAGTGATTCTGCCGCTGAAGTAGAAATGGCTGATTCAACAGATGAACTGCAAGATGAGAAAACAGAAGAAAACGCTTCATCAGATGAAGGTATTTCTCTTGCAGATAGCATCCTCGACATTGATGCCGAAGAAAGCCATAAAACAGCAGACGAGGCCGCAGCAGAATCAAAAGATTCGGATTTTGACCCATTCAGCCTTGACGAAGACGATTCAGCAGCGTTTGGGCTTGAAGACGAAGCTGAAAAACCTTCCGAAGGAACTACAGAAAATGTTAATACAGAGCCGGAAGAAGATGACTCGCTCACCATTGACGAAACCTCAAACTCAGAAGCACTTACTGAAGAGACTGAACAGCAAAATACAGACGACTGCGAAGAAGACGATGGAGATGAAGGTGCAGAAGCAATCCTGATAGATTGAGAAAGGAGATGACATGCAATGAAAGTTAAACTTGTCGGCATAGACGAAAACATGCATGCTGAACTTTGCAAGCTTTTCCACAAGTGCAAGGCAATCGCATCCCTTATACTGGATAAGCCGGTATTATCAGAAAAAGAACAGAATGTTGCAAACGACATCTCTAACTTTCTCTGCAGCGTTCTGATTTGCGATGTATACAGCCGTAAGGCTCCTGACTATACAAATATTGCATTGTATGAGCAGCTAAAAATGCTGAAAAAGGATGTTAAAAAAATCCTCCAGCGAGCACCAGAAGAAGATATCTGTGCAAACGAGGAAAACGAAATTTTCGCAGACCTGGAAAATCTGTATGCAGACCTGGAAGATTTACTAAAAAATTAATTTTGTTTTTTAAAATATACACACATCGAGAAAGGATATGCCATCCTTTCTCTTTTATTTTGCAAAAACCCTGTATTTATGCGGCTTTTTGGCCCTGAAAAAAAATTCTAAAAAAAAGTCTCAAAAAAAATTCTTTTTTTTATTTTATTTAGCATATTATATGTGTCAACAAAAAGGGACGTTGATATCGGCTTCAATTTTAATCTGGTAACAAGTCCGGCAGAATGCCGGCGAGTTATCAATGGATGACGTCTTAACGTCATCACAATCCGCCGGCAGGTATGCCGGGGCAGTAGTGGATATTGATTCAGATTAGCCAAGGGCAGACATGCCTGACCTTGTATGGGTCCTTTTGTAAATACGGTTTGTGATATAATATGAAAAGAATAAGTAAAAAAAGTGAAAAGGATTTAAAACCGTGGAGACCGCAGGTCGTGAGGAAAAGTAAATATTGAGGAGTCAACTCTACCAAGAGTATGCGTTATGGCTTACTGCGCTGGTAAAACTGGAGAATAGTATGTTTCGGCTATTTCAATGCGCGGTGAGGAGCAATAAGCAAGATAGCAGGCTTTGTCTGAGCACTATCGGCTTTGCGCTTTGGGACGACGGGCGGATAGAAATAATTCCGCTTACGTAGTAGGTTAAACGTATGATGAGAACGAGACTTTAAAACAACGTTAAATGTTTTCATCCGAGCCGAAACAGTCGGAGGGGCAGCCATATAGGAGACCTTGATGTATGGCTGATGCCACAGGGGTTGAGGCGCAGTACCATGACCCATGCCTAAGTGCTGGATTACAACGGCATAGGAAGCTCTTACCTTCGCGAAAGGCGGGGCGGGGCTCACTGTTATGATACCTGATAACAGTTGGTTAAGAATAGGATGCGGGGGAGTTCGTGGAGCATGCACGAATGCCCGTGATGATGCGGTAAGGTGCCGAAGGGCACGCCATAAGAAAGAGGAAACATGATTTCTTACGGTGCAGTAGTCGAGACGGATGACATGAGCGAAAGCGATGGCGTGAGGGGCGGGCAGTACCAGCCGCCGACGCATAGTGCGGTTGGGTTTAACTACGTTGGGATGGAATGAGAGTTCCTGAAATGTCATTACGTATTATAAAAAATGATTGGTGTGTAAAACATGGCTTCTGCCGGGTTTTGCATACCTTTGCCGAAAAAGTATTATTCTTCATATGATGTGTGAGGTATGCTGTAGCATGCCCTGATTGACAAAGGACTTGAAATCCAGGTCCGGAGTCTGGTGACAAGCCGGTACGGTAAATCACCGAACATATATGCGAAAACGATGATTTTGAAACGAAAAACAGCGGGCAAATGCCCGTATGTAAATAATTGACAAAGTAGTGAATGAATTTGGACACACACATATGAAACCAGCCGGGAGAAGAGCCGGTGATAGTCTGGTAAATTTCGTGGATACGGTTACAGCCGTATTGTAAACCGATTACCCAGAAAGAAAAAGAAGGGCGCTTGCCCTGAATCCATACTCCGTTTTACGGAAGTGGAATCTTCACTCTGTCGTTATTGAATTGCGGAACCTTTTTCTCTGTTCTGCATATCTGTTATATATAAGTATCTGCTTACATATAATATAAGAAGAAGAGCGGAATGCTGTAATGTTTGCGGAAGTGCTGTTCAACTTCCGACTGGTGACAAAGAACTTTGTTCTTTTTGTATCACTCTTATTGCTGACTTGTTTTGAAACATTGCAATGTGAAACTTGGACGCTTATAACGCTGTCATACTGTAAGGCACATTTTTTATGATATTAGGGTTGTTCTACGGGGCAACCGGCTATCAAGGTTCACATAAGCGACGGCGAAACGACGACCGACGGGCTATCGTCATTTTTGGTTACGTTCTAAACTTGTTTATGTGCATAGTCTCTCCTTGCCATTTTACTGGCCTACCATAGCCAGTAGAGTCGTAAGGAGAAACTATGCCCATTTCACTCAGGACTTCACTCCTCTCTCTGGGCTTTCATCTCGCGCAACCTCTACTTTATCGACTAAAATCCACGTTATCGAATGCGGTGAATGTATTGAGTGTGAAAATTCAACAGACAGCGAAAATTGTGAATGCGACATAACATCATGTGTGTCGTTTTTTTTATTACTGAAATAACATCTCATTACATCATAACTTCACATGCATTCGCGGTTTTCGCGTATGTCTTATACAACTCTTAGTATTTTCACACCAATGCATTCACGTAAAGGTGAGCGAGCAAATCCAAACTAACACATGCCATCAAGATTTGCTCGCTTACCTTTCAGTACGGCGGCAGCCAGCATATACAATATAGAGAACGGGACTTACAGTACGGTATTCCTCTTGGCGTATCAATACACTTACCCATTACGATAAATACCGGTTCAGTACCCGTTCGAATAATAGATATAAGTATTGCTTTTCGTACGTATCGTGAATACCTATCAGACCAGCGCCCGATAAACATACGATAGCCTCAGCATAACATAAGCGTCAACTTTTCAGACACTATCGCCAGAGAGAGAAAGAAGTAGCAATAACATCAGAAACAACGCATATGTACCGGTTGTGTGCCGTGTGAGGTAATACACGTACAGCACGATACGATAAAATGTGAGAATTTCTTCGCAAAATTAACCACAACAGATGAAAATTTGGTATATTAATATAAGATAAATGATTTGAACACGAGAAGGAGAACATAATGAATATAGATATGCTTTGGGATGAAAGCCCCGTTGATGTAACCGCTGAGGCGAATTTTATTTGGAGTATTGCAAATAAGCTCCGCGGCTCTTATATGCCTGATAAGTATGGTGATGTTATCATTCCGATGGTAATCATCAGGAGATTTGAATGTACACTGGAAAAGACAAAACAGGCTGTTGTTGATATGTTCGAGAAGATGCCAACATATCCATACAAGGCCATGTGTAAGATTTCCGGATTTCAGTTTTACAATACCAGCCGGTTTGATTTAAGAGAGCTGTGTAACGATGCGGATAACATTGCGAAGAATTTCAATGCATATGTTGCAGGGTTTTCTGATAATGTTAAAGATATCCTCAACGAGTTGGAGATTGAGAAGCATATTGAAAAGATGGATAAGGATGGCTGCCTGTTCTCTGTTGTGAAGGCATTTTCCGAGCTGGATTTGGACCCGGAGACTTATGACAGCATCAAAATGGGGTATATCTTTGAGAACCTGATTGGCAGGTTTTATCAGAATGTAGACGCCGGACAGTTCTACACTGGCAGGGATATCATTAAATTACTATGTTCTGTCTTACTGTCAGAAGGCTGTGATGATATCTTTGATGACAAGAAAATCATTACTGTATGTGACCAGGCCTGCGGTACTGGCGGTATGCTCTCCACTGCATTTACATATCTTAAGCACTATAACCCTTCAGCAGATGTAAGACTGTTTGGCCAGGAGTTTATGGGGCCGTCTTATGCAGTTGGTAAAGCCGAAATGCTTATTAAAGGACAGAATGCAGAAAACTTTAAGCATACAGATACATTGAAGAATGACTGCTTCCCGGATACAAAAATGCGATTTCTGATTGAAAACCCGCCGTTTGGTACTCCGTGGAGCGGGGATAACGCAAAACAGGGTCAGGAAGATGCGGTTAAGGCGGAGTTCGCAAAAGATGACAGCAGATGGGGAGCAGGCCTCCCGGCTGGAAGCGATTCTCAGTTATTGTTTTTACAGTCAGCAGTTGCAAAGATGGATGACCATGTTGGACGTGCAGCAATCATTTCTAACGGTTCTCCATTATTTACCGGCGGAACTGCGTCAGGTGAGTCACAGATTAGGCGCTGGCTGCTGGAGAATGATTTAGTTGAAGCGATTATCCAGATGCCGAATGATTTATTTTACAACACCGGCATCAGCAGTTTTTGCTGGATTCTGTCTAAGAATAAACGCCCGGAACGTATCGGCAAGATTCAGCTGATTGATGCGTCAGGTATCTGTCATAAATTAAGAAAACCGCTTGGAAGCAAGAAGAACGAGTTTACACCGGAAGACCGCGAGGTTATCACGAAGCTGTATTGCGATTTTGAGGAAAATGAGTTCTCTAAGATTTATAACAATACAGAATTCATTTACCGTGAGTATACCGTAATGCAGCCGCTGCAGAGACGGTACGAGATTACAACTGAAAGCATTGAGCGCTTGATGCAGAGCGGCGTGCTGTCAAAGCTCTACGACGAAGCAAAAGTCCTTGAACTGGAAGAAAAAGGCGAAAATATGACAGCAAAAGAGAGGGTGAAGCTGGAAAGCTTCAAGAAGTCCAAGCAGCAGTACGACAGCATCATTGATGCGTTGAATGCGGCAAAATCAGAAGAAAAGTATATGTCGCCGGAAGCCTTTTTGCCGGTAATCAACAAAGTTCTGCCGGATGTTGATTCAAAACTTGTTGACAAGATTGCCGATGCCCTATCTGTGATGGACAAAAATGCAGAAATACAGAGAGAAAAGAAAGGCAAAAATAAAGGCGAAATCATTTACGACAAAGACACCAAAGACACTGAGACTGTAAAATATGACGAGGACATTGAAGATTATATGGCGCGTGAGGTTCTGCCTCACATCCCGGATGCCAAGTGGTTCTTTGAAGAAAACCTGGCGGCGAAGAAGCCAGTAATCAAGACTGGCGCGGAAATACCGTTTACCAGGTGCTTCTACAAATACCAGAAGCAGGCAAAATCAGAAGACATTGCAGCAAGGATGGCGGCGCTGGTGAAAGAAGCCGGAGAGATTGAGAAAAGACTTTTCGGGTAAAGAAAAAGAGATAAGGGGCTACCCGCCCCTTAAAATCCCCGGCAAGGTATTTCATCCCTTGACCCGGAGCAAAAACTGCGTTTTTGCAGGGAATTGATATGGTTTTAAAACTTGTTTAAGTAATATGTATAGAAAAAGTTAAAAAAAGAAGACGAAAACAACGTAACAAGGAGACGTTTAACATATATGGAAGAAAAAAACAGCGAAAAAAAAGAAAGAAAAATGCGCGATTCCGGGGTTTCGTGGATTGGTGAAGTGCCGGAGGGGTGGGAGTTCTCAAAAATTAAGTATCATTGCACGATGAAGAGCGGAGATAATATAACAGCATTAGATATAAGCGATAATGGCGAATATCCTGTTTATGGCGGAAATGGACTGCGAGGATTTTATAAAATCTATAATAAAAATGGCAATCATATTTTGATTGGACGACAAGGCGCTTTAGCAGGCAATGTTCATTTAGTCAATGGAAAATTCTGGGCAACTGACCATGCAGTTATTGTAACTCTAAAAAATGATGTATTTATAAATTATTTTTTTAGAATACTTGAATCTATGAACCTTAATCAATATGCTTTTGATACTGCTGCGCAACCTGGGCTGAGTGTGTCTCGTATTATGAATTTAAATATAGTATTGCCAAATCTGAAGGAACAACACCGCATCGCCGATTTCCTTGACTCCAAATGCTCCGAGATTGATACCCTTATTGAAAATCTCCGTGCCCGCATGGAGTCTGCAAAAGAATACAAAAAAGCAGTTATAACAGAAGCGGTAACGAAGGGGTTGGATAAGGATGCGAAGATGAAGGATTCCGGGGTTGAGTGGATTGGGGAGATACCGGAGGGGTGGAAGTACGCAAAAGCAAAATATTGTATTGAAATCCAAAATGGGAGTGACCCCCATTTAGAAGGTAATATTCCGGTTTATGGAAGCGGAGCAAAAAGCTTTAAAACATGTGGTGAATATAAAAATGGGCCAACAGTATTAATTGGCAGAAAGGGAGCTACATTACATATTCCACATTATATTGTCGGAAAATTTTGGAATGTTGACACTGCGTTTAATGTTTATACGAAACCACATTATTTATTAAAATACTATTATTATTGTGCTGTTTCATTTGATTATAAATCGTATATTTCACAAACAACACTCCCGAGCATGACGCAGACCAATTACGAAAACATGGTGCTTCCTATGCCAAGCTTGTTAGAGCAACAACAAATTGTTTCTTTCCTTGACTACAAATGCTCCGAAATTGACACACTTTTACAGAACTACGAAGACCAGATTTCAACATTGGAAGAATATAAGAAATCACTGATTTATGAATACGTAACCGGTAAGAAAGAAGTGCCGGCAGCGTGAAAGTGTTGACATTTTAGAGATTAAGGCATATAATATAAGCATAGAAAAAGCGGTGCGTCTCCACCAATCTAAGCGAGAACCTAAAAAAGCAAAGAGATGACATTACGTCATCTCTTTTTACATATAAGAGGAAGAAATGGATATATACAATATAAGAGATACATATATAGAATTTATAAGGACTTATGACAATCGCGTTGCAGATAATAAAAATGAGTCCCGTCCATATATTGGCATCATATTGCTGATTGGCGATATTAAATATTACGCCCCTTTCACTTCGCCAAAGCCTAAACATAGAAGAATGCATAACGATAAAGATTTCCGTAAAATTGATGGAGGACGGCTTGGGGCAATCAATTTCAATAACATGATTCCGGTTCCTGATGAGGCAATTATCCCATTGCGTATCAGCAACGAGCAAAATCCACAATATAGAAGACTTTTGCAGAATCAATACAATGCAATACTATCAGATTGGGAGTCAATACAGAATACTGCCGAAACATTACACTCATTGCTCTTTATGCCTGAAGCTGAACTGTCACGAAGAGACAGAAGTGTTAAAGCCCGCTGTTGTAATCTTCCATTGCTAGAGTCTGTTTATAATAATTGGCAGCCTTAACGCGTAAATTTAACCGCATGATGTAACTTTCATGCGGTTTTTCTGCATATTGATATCACAACCGGAAGATATGCCCGCCAAAGGCGGGCGGCCTTGTACAGAAAAACGAGCAAAGCGAGTTTTTCGCAGGATGCAGGGCGATTGCCCTGCCTGGGTGTGGGGCAGCGCCCAGCATAATCTCCGCATACCATACAACCCGTAATATCTTCCCGGCAGAAGGAGACCTTGATGAATAACATATTATCAGAAAAAGAATACCAAAAATACATACTAAAAAAACTTGCTGCCATCGGCTACGAAGTCCAGCCGGCAGACCACTACAACAGGCTTTTTGCCGTCAGCCGCCAGGAACTGATGCGGTTTTTGGAAACCACACAACCGGATGAGATGGAAAGCCTTAAAAAAATATATAAAGAAAAGACAGAAGAAGTGATTGTGTCGGCTATAAACGCGGAAGAGACAAAGAAACGCGGCAGCAGGCTTGATGTTCTGAAACACGGCGTGGAGATTGCCAATGTACCGCTGAAACTGATGTATGCAAAGCCGGCTACAACATATAATAAAGAACTCAACAAACTGTATAACGAAAACATCTTCTCTGTATCAGAAGAGGTGTGGGCCTCAGATGAAGAGCGGGTTGACTTGGTCGTGTTCCTGAACGGCCTTGCGATTATGGCATTTGAATTAAAATGTAACGCATCCGGCCAGAACTACGAGAACGCGATTCTGCAGTATAGAACAGAACGAAATCCGAAGACAAGGCTCTTCAGATTTAAAGCCGGCATCCTGGTGTCTTTTGCGATGGATTTGGAAGAAGTGTATATGACAACCAAGCTTGACGGCGAAGCTACATTCTTCCTGCCGTTTAATATGGGTAAGGGTGAAGGCATTAATACCGGTGCCGGAAACCCTGTCTTAAAAGACGAGTACAGCGTCCATTACATGTGGGATAACATCCTCCAAAAAGATTCCGTGCTTGAAATCATCAGCAAATTCATGTTTATTGAAGTAAAAGAGAAAAAAGAAGACGAAAAAAGAGCAGCAAAAGAAGGCAGAACGCCGAGAAAGAAGATTTCTGAAACGGTCATCTTCCCGAGATTCCACCAGCTGGACGTTATCCGTAAAGTGCTTGACGATGTGATGATAAACAGGAGCAGTCAGAACTATCTGCTGCAGCATTCTGCAGGCTCCGGAAAGACAAATGAGATTGCCTGGCTGTCATACCGCCTGGCATCACTGCATGATGCTGACAACAAGATTATCTTTGACAGTATCATTATCTGCACTGACAGGGTAGTTGTAGACAGACAGCTGCAGCAGGCGGTGCTGTCGTTAGAGCATAAATCAGGCTTCATCCGTGTGATGGATGAAAAATGCACCTCTGCAGACCTTGGCCGGGCGTTGGAAGGCAATACGAAGATTGTTGTGACAACTATCCAGAAGTTCCCGTATATTGTGGGTAATGTAAAGGCACTGAAAGATAAACATTTTGCCGTTATTATTGACGAAGCACATTCATCAACTGCTGGTAAAAACATGAAGGCCGTGACCGATGTTTTGAGGGAAGGCGAAGAGGTAGATGCTGAAGATATCCTGGCAAAAGAAGTAAGCAAAAACGGCAAGCCGGAAAACGTGTCAGTATTTGCGTTTACCGCTACTCCGAAACCGACAACGCTTAAACTGTTTGGAAGAACCAATACAAAGGGCAGAAATGAGGCATTCCACCTGTATTCCATGAAGCAGGCGATAGAAGAAGGTTTCATCCTGAATGTCCTGGAAAATTACACAACATATGACACATACTTCCAGTTGAACAAAGAGATTAAAGAAGACCCGGAATATCAGACCAATAAAGCGAAACGCCAAATTGCAAGGTTTATTGACCTGCATGAGACTAATATCATGCAGCGTGTGGAAATTATAATTGAACATTTCCGTACAACTGTAATGACTGAGCTGGACGGACAGGCGAAAGCAATGGTGATAACGGCTTCACGAGAAGCAGCGGTAAAATACAGACAGGGCTTTGAAGACTATGTGAAGAGAAAAGGTTATGCCGATATCCATGCTCTAGTGGCGTTCTCAGGAAAGGTAAAGCTGGAAGATAAGGAGTATACAGAACCGGGAATGAACGGCTTTGCAGAAAAGAAGCTCCCGGCAGAGTTTGACTCTGACGACTACAACGTGCTTATCGTTGCTGACAAATACCAGACAGGCTTTGACCAGAAGAAGCTCTGTGCCATGTACATCTTAAAGAAACTGCATGATGTATCAACTATTCAGACGTTGTCACGCCTTAACCGTATCTGCCCGCCGTATGACAAACATACCTTCATTCTTGACTTTGTAAATAACTATGATGACATCATCAAGGACTTTTCCAAGTTCTACACTGTCACAGAGCTATCCAACTCAATAACTCCGTCTGCAATGTATGATATTGAGGCAAAACTGGACGGTTATTATGTGATTGACCCAGATGACGTGGACAAATTCAATGACTTACTGTATTCCGGCGATATATCTGCAAAAGCAAAGAAAAGTATGACATACCTGCTGCAGAAGACCAAAAAGGCAATTGAAAGTCATCCGACAGAAGAACGCAATGAAATCATCCTGACAGTCAAACACTTTGTAAGGTTTTACGAATTCCTGATTCAGGCTTCCTGTTTTGAGGACAAAGAGCTTCATAAGAAATACAATTTCTTAAACTATCTGAAGTCATACTTAAAGATTGGCGGCTCCGGCGGCGGCTTCAACCTGGCCGGTAAGATAAAGGCTTCCGGCTTCGTACAGAAGAAAAAAGAAGAGCATAAAACAGACACTATAAAATCTGACCCGGTCGTAAAACTGCCGACAGCAGAGCAGATTGCCCTGACACCGCAGAAGACAGAAAAACTCTCTCAAATCATCGCTGAAATCAACAGCAAGACAGGTAAGTCATACGACAATGATGTTGCAGTGAAGGCGATGCTGCAGATTAAAGATATCATGATGAAGTCAGAAGAACTAAAAGCAAGCGCCAAAAATAATACGGAAAAAGACTTTGAATTTGCTTATTTTGACAACATTGACGATGCTTTGATTGAAGGCCTGAACCAGAATCAGGATTTCTTCTCCCTGCTGCTTGGAAATGATGAGATTAAGAAAGAAGTGCTTGGAATCTTTGCGGAAGAGATTTACAGGGGGCTGAGAGCGGGGGAGTAGAAAAGACTGTTTGCGGCAGATGTTTGTGTAAGGATGGCGGGGTTGGTTGGAAATGGAAAAAGAAAACAAAAAAACAAGCGATAAAAATGAGCAACAAAAATAAATACACACGACCGGAGGAAAGCCCTCCGGTCTTTTCTTTTGTAAAAACTGAAAGGAAGAAAAAAGGACGCGGCAATCTTATCAATTGTTGCATCCTAGTATTAATCTTACAGAGCGACTTTTTCGCCAGTGTCCTTATACACAAAGCATTTATCTTTTACAGAATAAATCTTTCTACGTTTATTCTTTTTATTAGGATTAAAAGACTTTGAAAGAATACGGCCATAATTTTTAATTTCCAATTCTTCAATTTTCTTTTCTAATTCTTCTGGCGACCGTCCTGTTAATTTAACAGTCGGCTCATCACGATATTCATATTTCATTAGCTTTCACCTCCTCATATTCAATATCACCAGAATCTTCAAACTTATTCAAAGCTGCAATTTGAGCATCATACATATTAATCCCACGCTGTAAAAATTTTTCAACATATGTATTCCATAAGCTGCTATCAATCTTTCTGTATGACGAATATGTAAAAATGGTGCCATCATGACACAGCACAATTCCAAAAATGTATCCAGACTGAAGCATACAGTTGAAATCAGCTGGACTTGGAGGTAAGCTTGATGGGTGCGTATGAATTGGTATTATTTGATTATATTTGCTGAGTTTTTTTGAAATAGTATCAGTCATCTGAATTGTCTGTGTTTTATGTTCATTAAACTTGCAGCATATTACTTTTTCTGTTTCCATATCTATCCAGCACATATCTTCAAATTTTGTACCGCTTCTATGAAACAGCATTTTTTTTGCCATATTGTAAATTAGTCTATTTAGCTTTGGAGACTTAGTTAATTCATCGAATTTTCTTCTGTATTCCCCACCCTCAATATATGACTGATTTACTATGGTCGACTTATCTCTACCATATCGCTGTTCTTCGTCTTCTCGTATGTAATACATTTTTCTCCTTTCTTAATATTATACTATTTTTAATCACGATTTCAATATCAATATGATAAATAAAAGCAAACAACAAAATTTTCGTTTATTTTTTTGCACCTTCACGCCAGCCAAATTCCACAACCAGTTTCTCTTGCAAAAATTTGCCTTTTCTGGAAAAAATTCTGCATATTAGGATTAAGAAGAAAAAACAAAAAAAGCAAACTAAAAAAGCACCAAACAAATCCAAAAAAAACAAAAAAAGAGTGCTTAATCCAGAAAGAAAAAATACATTGAATTTTCTGAAAATTACAAAAAAGAAAGAAAAAGAAAAAATAGAAAAGAAGTGCCTAATGCAGGGAGCATGTGTCAGCTGCAGGCAGTGTATCGGGTGTGAGAGGAACGAGGTTAGAAATTGCGGGAGGTCACTGTGTTTTGATACTAGAGGCGCGGTGAACTGCGGGTATTTCGGGCTTTGTTCTGGAAGTAAGGTGGATGTGGTGGCGTGTAAGTTGTATATCAGGAAATAAGAGAATAAGAAAGCAAAATTTAAGTTTTTATTATGCGATAAATTTATCATATTAAATGTAATAGTAATTTGTTTACGCCGTATTATCGGAGAGAAAGAGAGGAAAATATGAAGACAACAATGACACCCAGTTCACGTTGTTTAAACGTGAACTGTGAAATGGTAGAGGCATTTGAAGCAGTATTGCCTCAGTCTATTTTGGCGAAACTGGAGCCTTTTAGTTTTGCCATATGCTGTAAGGACGGTGGATACGCCATCTGTTTACAGAGCTTTAAAGCTCTTTCAGATGACGTATATCATGGTCCGTTGACAAAATATATAGACAAAAACAACTGGTTTGGTTTTGTCGACGACGTAAAGTCCAAGCCTGAATATAAGGCTAGACTTGCAGAGTTACATGTCCCGGCAGCTATAGCTCCAGAGATTGAACTTCTGGAGCTGCATGAGCAGTGGAACGACCACAACAAGTATGTCATCGATAAGTTCATTCGTTTTGATGCAGTGTATTATATTCCACTGCATGATACAACAATTCCGTCAATAATCAAAGCAGCAAAAATCTTTGCAGGCTATGGCAATTGACAGAATTGGCCATCTACCAGAAAGGAGGTTGTTTTAGAGGAGAGCCAGGAATGACTCGCCTCTTTTTTTGTGTTTTGTAACGATGATGTGATTCCGGCAAAGCCGGTGGAATTACCAAAAGCCTAAAAAAAATTTCAAAAAGAATCTCTTTTCTCTAAAATTCAGCATATTGTATATATAGAGAAACAAAACAACTTGCTAGAATTTAAGGATTGAGAAAATGCAAAAAAGAAAACTAAAAAAAAACAGTTTCATTTTTGCGTCTGCTGCACTGGCAACGATGTTTGCTGTTCCCGTGGCAGCAGCAGAAGATACTGCAGGACAGGTTGAGAGTTCTGGTGTATATGTGTTTAAAGGCGCAAAAAAAAAGACGGGACTGTCACTTTTATAAAAAAGTGGAAAGATAATAAAGACAATAATGAGAGGGATGTGCCGGATATTGAAATCAGTACTGAAAAACCCGAAGGTATGATTGTTAAATACAAAGTCACATTTCATGGCAATGGCCTGACTTTTGCCGACGGAACGTCAGATAATGAAATGGTCTATACCTCAAACGGGCAGATAGTAGATGGGCAATATAAAGTACCTGTTGGTACAAATGTGTGCTGGTATGCCGATACATCATATAAAACACGAGTCACGGTCTTGAAAACTTAGCCGTCGCATTCTCGTGACTTCAGTCGTGAGTTAGACGGCTTTT